>Ga0070697_100001326_pt1 | contig 18712 bp, 18 predicted proteins | sample KBSK1501metaG_FD_65475 | JGI IMG/M metagenome (GOLD analysis project Ga0070697, IMG submission 65475) | Corn, switchgrass and miscanthus rhizosphere microbial communities from Kellogg Biological Station, Michigan, USA - KBS K1-50-1 metaG | ecosystem: Host-associated > Plants > Roots >... | reverse complement strand
CTTCGAGAGCCGGGACTGGGAGCACGGCGTGTTCGTGGGCGCGACGATGGGCTCGGAGACGACCGCGGCCGCCACCGGTCAGGTCGGCGTCGTGCGGCGCGACCCCATGGCGATGCTGCCCTTCTGCGGCTACCACATGGGCGACTACTTCGCCCACTGGCTGAAGATGGGACGCACGCTCTCCCGGCCCCCGCGCATCTTCCACGTCAACTGGTTCCGCACCGGCCACGACGGCCGGTTCCTCTGGCCCGGCTTCGGCCAGAACCTGCGCGTGCTGATGTGGATGATCGACCGCGTGAAGGGCGGGGCCGCGGGTGCGGAGACGCCCATCGGCGTCGTGCCCGCCGAGGGCGCGCTCAACGTCGACGGCCTCGGCCTCCACCGCGCCGACGTGGAGCGCCTCCTCCGGGTGGACCGCGACGAGTGGGCGGCCGAGGTCCCGGAGATCCGCGCCTTCTTCGACCGCCTCGGCGACCGGCTTCCCTCCGAGCTGAGCCGCGCGCTCGAGTCGCTCTCGCTGCAGGTCAACACCGCGACGGTGTGACCGCGCCGGAGAGGAGAACGCCATGAAGCCGACCCTGGCTCTGGGGGCCTTGGCGCTCGCGCTGGCGGCGGCGGCCGGCGCGGCGGCGGCGGACGCGGGCGCGCTCACCTGCGATCCGTCCCAGCTCGACGCGCGCAGCTATCGCCTGACCACGCGCGCGCAAGCCCTCATCATCAATGATCCCCGCGGGAGCTGGTGGGACGGCTTCCAGCTCGGCAAGCACGAGGAGCAGCTCGCCGACCTCAACGACGCCTCGGCCTTCGCCGCGGAGAGGGCGCTCGAGATCGACCCCCGCAACCTGATGGCCTACGGCATCCTCGCCCGCGTGGCCCTCGCCTTGGAGCAGCCCGACCGGGCGGAGGCGGCGTGGCCGCGGGCCCTCGACGGCGGGGGTGCGGTCGTGTGGAGCGCAACGCTCTACGACGTCGATGCCCGAACCTATTTCTTCCTCGCCTTCGACCGCCGCGCGCTGCGCGTGTACCGGATGGAGCAGCTCGCGGGCGTGGTCAAGCGCGGCTTCTACGGCATCCCCGAGTTTCCGGGCGCGGAGAACGAGCGCTTCTACGCGGCGTGGGGCGGCTGTGTCGATCCCACGATCGTTCCCGACGCCGTGGTGCCGTGGTCGGACGTCAAGGAGATCAAGGCCGGCAACTGGGTACTGTGGTTCAAGCTCACCCGGCCGGTGACGATCGGCTCCGACCGCACGGGCAAGCGCAAGGAGCTGCGCGAGATCAAGGTCAACCTCCACGGCCGCACCGGCTCCCTGGAGGTCTACAAACCCGTCGGGCAGGACGACCTTGCGCTGCGCGGGCGCGGCCCGGCCGGTTATCAGGACGCCGTGCGCCGCACGATCGTGAAGTTCGTGGACCCCGACAAGCGCATCGCGCTGCCGCCGTTCAAGCCCGGCGTGGGCTGGTGAGCTAGGGGGCCGGCACGGCCAGCGCGGCCTTCAGGTCCCCCATCGTGCCGATCCGCCCGTGGGCCGGGACGATCGTGTCCACCGCCAGCGTCTTGAGCTTGTCGCCGAAGTGCACGAGGGCCGGATTCACGGGCGGGAACGGCCCCTGGACCGGGATCGTGAAGAGGTCGGCCACGAAGACGGCCTTCTCCTTCGGCAGATAGGCGATCACCGCCTCCGTCACGTGGGGGCTCGGGCCGATGTCGATGACTTCGAGCGTGCCGGTTCCATCGCTGAACACCCGCTTGCCCGTGAACGTCTCGATGACCGGCTTCCGCGGCGCGCGGGAGAGGCTGTCGGGCCGGATCGTGTGGGGTGCCGCCGCCAGGCGCTCGACGAAGGCCTTGTTGCCGGGCGTGGTGACGATCGTGACGCCCTGGGCGATGTAGGTACGCAGCCCCCCCGAGTGGTCGAAGTGGTAGTGCGTGGGCACGACGTACTTGATCGGCTTGCCCGGGACCGTCTCGGCGATCTTGGCCATCACCGCGAGGGACCGCTCCTCGTTGAGCGGCGCCTCGACGACCACGACGTGGTCGCCGAAGACGACGGCCAGGCTGTTGTGCGAGCCGCCGGCCACCAGGTAGGCCCTCTCCCCGAGCTTCGTCACGGTGACCGCGCCCGTGGGCGCGGGCGGGACCGTCTGGGCGTCCGTCGGCGCCGCGAACGCGTCGTCCTTGGCCCCGGTGTTCGCCTCGATCACCGTGAACTTCAGGTCCTGGGTGACGTCGCCGGCGACCTTCGTGACGACGCGGGCGGGCAGCCGGACGCGCGCCGAGCCCACGGCCACGTCGCGGTAGTCCGACAGGATGTTCTCGGTCACGGCGTCGCCCAGGACGGCGTTGTCGCCCAGGGTGTCGAACCTGGTGAGCAGGCCGGTGTCCGCGTCGAAGTAGAGGCCGATCTGCGTGCCGTCGCTGTCCGCGAAGGTGACGACCCGTTGACGCTTCCCATCGCTCGTCTCGTCTCCGAGCGAGCGCAGCGTTTCGCCGCGCGCCCGCGCCGTCAGGAGCAGGGCCGCGGGATCCCGGCGCAGGGCGGCCTTCGCGCCGGCGATCGCGCCGGGAACCGACGGCGTAACGACCTTCATGACCAGGTTGTAACCGAAGCCGGAGTCGCCGCTGAGAACGGCGCGGGTCTTGTTCATGATGCCGCCCGTGGGCACGTTCGTCACTTCCGTGGAGCTGCGGCCGCGGGCGAAGTCCTGGACGCTCGTGACCTCCATCGCCCGCGTCGTCAGCGGCGCGTCGGGCCGCAGGCTCTGGCCCTGGTTGTATCCCGTCCCGGTCCCCACCCGCCGGAGGTCTCTGACGGCCTGCAGCGCCTCGAGGCCACCCATGGCCTTGATCCCGGCGTCCAGCACCTGACGGGCTTCCTCGTAGGACGTTTTCGCGGAGCCGCCGAAGACCCACGCGGGCGCGAGGCAGACGAAGGCGAGAATCGAGCTCGTGCGTGCTCTCGTTTGAGGATCTCCCGAGGGGAAGTTTATCTCAGGCGGGCGCGCGCGCCAGGAGCACGGGGGCGGTTCCCCCCGCGAAGCCGAGGAGCAGGCCGGCGAGGCCCATGGCGCCCGCGAAGGCGCATGCGGGCGCGCCGGCGAGAAGCGCGAGCGCTCCCGCGGCCGCGAGGAACGTCCCTCTCCCGTCGCGGAGCGAGGCGGCGCGTCGGCCCACGAGCACGCCGGCCACCAATCCCCCTCCGACGCATCCGAGCAGGCAGAGAGAGCAGCACATCTCCCCGACGCACACGTCGCGCGCGCCGCGCATCAGGAAGGGCAGGACGAGGGGAGCCAGGCCCGCGGCGAGGCCGGGCACCACCGCGCGGCCCCAGACCCGTCCCCGCCAGGAGAAGGCCACGGCGAGCGCGACGAGCGCCACGCCGCAGAGCGCGGCCAGAGCCGGATAGCGGCACCAGCTCCAGGTCCAGGCCGCGATCGGCACGAGGGGAGCGGCGCGCCACAAAGCGGCCTCGAGGCGGCCCCGCTCGTAGGCGCGCCGGGCGCGGGCGAGAAGAGCGGGCTCAGAGGATTCCATGTCTCTCACTCCAGGACCGACGCAGCCGCTTCAGCGCCCGCTCGAGTCTTTTCCGGAGCGTGGCCGGCGGAAGGTCGGGGCGCTCGGCCGCGCCGATATGGGCGAGGATTGCCTCCACGTCCGCCGCGGGCAACCCGTTGAGCGCGGCGAAAGCCGCGCGCTCGAGATCGCGCCGGCGGGCGCCTTCCTCCGGCGAGGCGCCGGGATCCGGGTGAGCGTCCGCCTCTTCGAGGGGACCTTCGCGGCGCCGCTGCGACTGGCGGCGGAGCGTGCGGCACTCGTTCGCCACGATGCCGAGGACCCAGGGCAGGGCCGGCCTCGACGCGTCGAACTCCGCGGCCCGCAGGAACACGCGAATGAGGGCCTGCTGGGCGGCGTCCTCCGCGCCGCCCTCGTCTCGGAGAAACGAGCGGGCGAAGGCTCGCGTCACCGGCCAGAGGAGCGTGAAGGCCGGAGGGAACGCCGCGCGGTCGCCGTCGGCGAGACGCGCGAGCACGTCCTGGAGCTGCCGGCGCTGCGTGGCGTCCATCCGGCCAGTGTAGTTGGATCGGCGTTCGGCGCGCGGAGCGAAGCGCGCCGCATTCCGTCGATGATGCTTCAGCAGCCCGGGCAGGGGCAGCAGGGGCAGCCCGACGGGCACGACTCGGCCGTGGCGGCATAGGCCATCACGGGCGCGCCCAGCGCCGCCACCAGCAGGGCCAGACCGACGATTCTCTTGATCATTTGCAACCTCCTCGGAGGCTATAGGCGCGGGAAGCGCGAACCGTGACTGCCTAGGCGGCGGTCGCGTCCAATCGCGTGGACACCGCGCTCAGGTCCTCGAGGACGCCCTCGACCCGCTGGTAGCGCCGGGCGGGGCTCTTCTCGAGGCAGCGCAGGATGATCGCCTCCAGCTCCGGGGGGATGGCGGGATTGGCCTGGCGGGGCGCGGGCGCGGGCTTCTGGATGTGGGCGAGGACGACGGCCATCACGGTGTCGCCCGAGAAGGGAAGGTGGCCGGTGAAGATCTCGTACAAGACGATCCCGAGCGAGTAGATGTCCGACCGGAAATCGGCCGGCTGGCCCTGGGCCTGCTCGGGCGGCATGTAGTCGGGGGTGCCCATGACGGTGCCGGTGGAGGTGAGCCCCGCCGCTCCCGCCTTCATCTCCGAGACACGCGCGATGCCGAAGTCCATGATCTTGAGGTCGCCGGTCTCGGGAATGATCAGCATGTTCTGCGGTTTGATGTCCCGGTGGACGACCCCTTCCTGGTGGGCGGCCTCCAGTCCCAGGCACATCTGCTTGGCGATGCGGAGGCCGACCGGCAGGGGCAGCGCGCCCTTGCCGCGGATCAGGTCCTTCAGCGTCACGCCCTCCAGGTATTCCATGGAGATGTAGGGCGTGCCCTCCGTCTCTCCGAAATCATGCGTGCGGAGGACGTTCCTGTGCGTGATGCGCCGCGCGAGCTTGATCTCCTGCTTGAAGCGGTCGATGAGCGTGGGATCGTCCCGGAGCACTTCGCTGCGCAGCACCTTCAAGGCGACCACCTCGTCGAGCTGCCGGTCCCGCGCCCGGTAGACCACCCCCATCCCGCCCCTCCCGATCGTGCCGAGCACGTCGTAGCGTCCGCCGAAGACGCTGCCCGGCGCGACCGCGGGACCGGAGGGGCCGACGGCGGGGAGGGAGGTGGTGGCGGCGCTCGACAGCGTGGGGGCCGAGGCCGCCTCCGCCCTCTTGACGTCCGTCATGCCCTCCTTCAGGAAGCCGATGAGTTGCTCCTTCTCGCGGAGGTCGGCGAGCAGGCCGTTGAACGCCCGGGCGAGCACGCCGATCTCGTCCTTGGAAGCGACCTCCACCGCCCCCGAGTAGGACCCGTCGCGGGCACGGTCCACGACGCTGGCCAGTCGGCGCACCGGTCCCGTGATCCGCGCGGCGATGAGATACGCGAGGACGAGCGCGAGACCCATGGTGACGAGGGAGACGAGCACGAGGCTGTTGCGGAAACGGAGGAACGAGGCCATCTCCTGGTTGAGGCTGCGCAGCGGGACCACCGAGCCGACGGTCTCGCCCGTCGCCGACTTGAGGGGCACCTGCACCCCGACCCAGTGCTCGCTGCCCAGGTCGACGTTGAACGGCTCGCTGCCCGCGCCCGCGAAGACGGGCTGGCCGAGGGCCGCCCGCAGGGCGCTCTCCCGGGGGCCGAGAGACGAGACCGAGAGCCGGGGCGGCTGGCCGGGCGCCTGCACCAGGTACGCGATCTCGCTGTGAGTCAGCTTGCGGATCTGGCTGGCCAGCGCCTCGTCGATGCCGTAGCCCGCCACGAGCACGCCCTTGAGGTCGGGGCCCGTCTGCATGGGCACCGAGACGGCGTGGTAGAGCTTGTCGCCCTGCCGCCAGACCGTGGCCGATTCTTCGCCTTCGAGCGGCTTCATCACCACCGGGTCCTTCGAGAGGTCCTCTCCTTGCGCGGTGGGCCGGTCGGTGCGGGCGATGACGACGCCCGACGGGTCGGTGGCGATGAAGAAGTCGGCGTTCAGCTCCTGGCCGCGCTCCCTCAGCGTGTCGAGGATGGTGGCCTGGTCGTTCGTCTCCACGAGCGACTTGAAGGCGGGATCGTTGCCGAGGACGCGGATGCCGAGCTTCAGCTTGTTGTAGCGGTCGGCCTGGAACGTCTCCCAGACTTCTCGAGTCTCGGAGAGCCCCTGGTGGATCGTCTCGCGAGCGAGGCGGTCGGCCTGGACGGTGGTGAACGCGAGGGTCGCCCCCACCAGAGCCACGACGAGCAGGCTCGTGAAGACGAGGATTTTCTGGGTCAGCCCCATAAGGCAGGACCGCTCTCAGTACTTCTCATCGGTGGAGTAGTCCTTGCCGAACTTGTTCTTGTGCGCGACCTGCTTGTAGCCGGACGCGTCGAGGTGCAGCTCGCCGACCACGCGCCCGTCGGCGGGCACCACCACCTCGGCCTCCGCCTCGCCGCCCCGCTCGTGCCAGGCCTTGAGCGCGTAGCGTCCGGCCGGCACGCCTTCGAGCGTGAAGCTGCCGTCCGGCGCGGCTTTCGTGAAGAACGGGTTGTCGCGCACCAGCACCACCGCGCTCATCTGGGGATGGATGTTGCAATAGACGCGCGCCAGGCCGGGATGCAGGAACGTCCACGAGCCGCTCCTCGGTCGCTTGTACAGGTCGAGGTCGAAGCGGTTGTCGCCCGAGACCGAGAACACGTTGTGGAAGATCGGATCCTCGTTGGGGAAGTCCACCGTGGTGCCCACGCCGACCACGAGCACGCGCGGCGTGAATGCCTTTCCCTTCATGGTTACGGTCGCGTGGACGGCGGGCCGGGGCTTCCCGCGGGCCCCGTCCACATAGACCACCACGTCGGAGAGGTCGCTGAGGCGGCGGCCGCCCTTGTCGAGCACCTCGACCCGGCCCGTCACCGTTCCCGCCAGGGCGGGAGCGGCGACGCCGAGAACGGCAGCTACCAGCGCCCGGCGCACGCGCACCTCCGAAGAACGGGCGCGATTGTAGCACCGCGGCCTATAATCGGCGCCTCGCGTGAACGCGCTCCTGCCCGCGCTGCTCGCCGCCGCGGCCTTCGACGGTCAGGCCGCCCTGCGCCACGCGTCCGCCCTCGCCGCGCTGGGCCCGCACCCGTGGGGCTCGCCCCGCGCCCTCGCCGCCGCCCAGTACGTCGCCGCGCAGTTTCGCGACGCGGGCCTCGCCGACGTGCGGTTCCAGGACTTCGACACCGAGGGCATCCACGGCGTCAACGTGGTGGGGAGGCTTCCGGGGCCCGGCTCCGAGTTCGTCGTGGTCGGCGCTCACCACGACAGCGCGCCGGGCGCTCCCGGCGCCTACGACGACGGCGGGGGAGTGGGGGTGGTGATCGAGGCCGCGCGCGTCCTCGCGCGACCGCGATCGCGTGGCCGGACCATCGTCTTCGTGACGTGGGACGGAGAGGAGGCGCGGTCGACCGGAGGCGCAACCACGACGGGCTCGCGCGCTTTCATCAAACAGCTCGGCGCGAGCGTGCGAGACATGGTGGCGGCGGTGGACGTGGAGATGTGCGGATGGAAAGGGGGCACGCCGGCGGTACATCCCGTTCCCTATGCCGACCCGCTGCGACCGGGGAGGTATCACGTCGTGCCCGGGTGGGCGGTGAGAGCGGCGATACGCGGGGCACGGTCCGCGGGAGCGCCGCTGGCGGTCGGTGATCCGCTCTTGTCCTGGCTCTACCAGCCCGCGGTGCGCACGCTTCGGGTGAAGCTCTACGGCGACGATCTCTCGTTCGTGCAGGCGGGTCTGCCCGCCCTCTTTCTCTCCGACTCCTCCTTCACCGCGTTCTATCCCTGGTACCACCAGCCCACGGACACGCCGGAACGCATCGAGGCGCCGGCGCTCGCTCGGATGGGGCAGGCCGTCCTCGGCATCGTGGACGAGCTGTCGCGCGCGAAGCGGGGTCCCGCGACGGACGCGCAATGGTTCGCCGCCTTCGGCCACGCCTTCGGCGCTCCGTTCCTCATCGCCCTCGCCCTCCTCTCCGTGATCCCGGGGTTCGCGACCGCCTCGTCCCGCCGTGACGGCGCGTTCGGTCTGCGCCTCTTCCAGGCCGCTCTGTTCGGTGTGTTCTTCTGGCGCCACCCGGTGCCGGCCCTGTGGATCTTCATGCTGCCGAACGTCGTCGGCGGCCTCCCGCGAAAGCGCGGGGGAGTCGCGATCGCGGTCATGCCGCTGCTCGCGCTAGTGGTGCTGGGCACCCTGGCCTGGCGGCGCGGCTTCGCGGGCGGGCTGTGGATCGCGGGCTGGGAGCTGGCCATCGCCGCCCTGGCCTTCGCCCTCGTCTGGGCGGCGCCCGCTCGCTCCTGAGCGGCGCGCTTGAATCAGCGCGAACGCCTCTTCACAGTCCTTCGACCTCCCCAGGAGGCGGGCGGCGCGACTCCAGAGATTGGCCGGCAACTGCAGGTCCGGGGCGCGCCGAATCAGGGCCCTCACCGTGTCGAGGTGGCACGAGCCGATCCGCGGGCCGTCGGTGATGTCGAAGACCGGGCGTCCTCCGGCGGCGTTGGTGAGGGCGGTGACGCCGTCCGCGGTCTGGCGGTGAGGGTCGGCGCCGCGCGCCAGCAGATCCTCGACGATGGCCGTCTCCCCGTAAGCGGCCGCGAAGATCAGGGGCGTCGCTCCCCCGTCCATCGCCGCATCCACGTCCGCACCGGAGTCGAGGAGCAGCCGCGCGGCCGCGTCCTGCCGCTTGTGGATGGCGTAGACGAGCGGCGTCCAGTGGCTGAAGCGGACGTCGCGCCGGTTGACGTCGGCCCCGCCCTTGATGAGGACGCGCATGACGTCGACGCGTCCGCCGCGCGCGGCGGCGATGAGCGGCGACCCCCCGGCCCCGTCCATCTCGTTGGGGTCCGCCCCCTGTGCGAGGAGCGCCTGCACCTCCCGCGCGTCGCCCGCTCCGGCGGCGCGGGTGAGCGGCGTCGGCGGCCCGCCGCCGCAAGCGCCGAAGGCCCCCAGCACGACCATCCACGGGAGAAGCCTGGCGGGCATGGACCGTCCTCCTGTTGCGTCGAAGGATCGGCCGCGCGGCGGAAAAGAAATGACGGGCCGATGAGCGGGGGATGAGTATTGGCTGAAGGACGGATGGGGACGGACACGTTCACGGCCACGTGCACGTGCACGGGAGGCTGAGTTTCCCTTCGAGCACCCGCCGCGCCAGCGCGCCATGCCTCCTGTCGCCCGCGCTGTCACGTCGGGTGCAGGGTCCGGGGGCTGCGGCAGCGTCAGCGCTCCTTCGGGGGCCGCTACGGGCGACCCATCATTTGTGAGGGTCGCCCTTCGCGGCCCTGCCAAAGGAGGTTCCGATGCCCGACGCCTTCGCCCCCGGTCCCTCGCGCCCCTCCGCCGCGCCGTTATTCGTCGGCGATGGGCTCCTGGATGTTGAGAAACTCGACGTGTACCGAATTGCCCTCGAGTTCCAGGCCGTGGCCGGCCAGCTCGTGCCGAAGCGCGGCTACGCCGAGCTCCGCGATCAGCTCGATCGCGCCAGCATCTCGATCGTCCTGAACATCGCCGAGGGCTGTGGACGTCGCTCACCGGCCGACAAGGGCCGCTTCTACTCGATGGCCCGCGGCAGCGCGACTGAGTGCGCGGCTATCCTCGATTCGCTGGGCGCCCGCGGCCTCGTCGACGACCGGCCGCGGACTCGCGCCCGCTCTCTCCTCGTCCGCGTCGTACAGATGCTCACTCGGCTGGTCGCGCGGATGGCAGCGCCGAGTGTCTGAGGAGACAGCGGCGCGTCGTCATACCGCGTCCAGCAGATCCGCGATCGCCTGGCGAAGATCGAGCATAAGGTTGACTCGGGCGGACACATGGAAGCCAAGCCCAGTGAGTGACCGAGCGGGCGGGTGAGCTGTAACCTCTGCCAAGCGGTACCGTGCTGGGCGTTTGCCGGTACAGGCTTCCAGAGCCTGGGTTGTCCGCCTGTAACTAGACCGATGCGCCCCCGGCGATGGCGGGCACGATGGCCACGGTGTCCCCGGTCTTGAGGGGAGTGGCCTTGTCCTTGAGGAAGCGGACGTCCTCGTCGTTCACGAAGAGACGGACGTAGCTCCGCAGGTTGCCGTCCGCGTCGCAGAGCCGCTCCTTGAGTCCCCGGTGGCGGCGGTCCAGGCCCTCGATCAGCCCGCCGACATCCGCCGCATCCAATTCCACCTCTGCCTGCCCTCCCGTCAGTGAGCGGAGGGGGGCGGGGATCTGCACCTTGACTGCCATCGTGCTTTCCTCCTATTCGATCTCGAGCGGCTCTTGTTCGAAAGCGGTGGTGCGGTCCCGGAAGACCCAGGCCGAGGGGAGCGCGCGCTGTCCGTGCTCCACGCCCACGACCATGTGGACCACCCCGTCCGAGAGGCCCTCGGCGGCGATGCGCCGGTCCGTCTCCGACGGCCGGGCCGGATGGTCGGGGTGGCTGTGGTAGTAGCCGAGGATCTCCCGCCCTTCGTCGCGCCCTTCGCGTTGGATGCGGACCAGGTCCTCGGGGGCGATCTCGTAGCGGACGCGGGGCGAGTCCCGCTCGCGGTTCACGGCGGGCACGACGCGGTCCACTCTCCGCGCGCCCTCGCCGTTACGCCCGAGCAGCACGCCGCACACCTCGAAGGGATAGCCGGAACGGGCATGGCCGAGGATCTGATCCATGAGGCCACGCGAGATCTTCACCGCGAATTCGCCTTCCCGTCCGCGCCGAGATAGCGCTCGCCGCCGTCGGGCAGCAGCGCCACCACCACCCCCGACCGTAGAGGACGCGCCACCTGGCGCGCGGCCCAGAGCGCCGCCCCCGCGGAGTGCCCCACGAGCAGGCCGTCCTCGCCGAGGACCTCCGCGCAGACCGCGTAGGCGTCCTCGGTGACGACGGAGATCTTTTCGTCGTGAGCGCGCGGGTCGTAGATCTCGGGCACGATGGCGCTCGCCATGTGCTTCAGGCCCTCCAGGCCGTGCATCCCGTGGTCGGGCTCCGCGGCCACCACCCGCACGCGCGGGTTGCGCTCGCGCAGGTAGCGCGCGGTGCCGACGACGGTGCCGCTCGTGCCGAGGCCGGCCACGAAATGGGTGATCCGCCCTCCGGTCTGCTCCCAGATCTCGGGGCCGGTCGTCCGGTAGTGCGCGAGGGGATTGGCCGGGTTGCGATACTGATCGGCATAGAAGTAGCGGTCGGGATCGGCGGCCACGCGCTCGCGGACCTTGACGATCGCGCCGTCGGAGCCCAGGAGCGGATCGGTGAAGACGATCTTCGCTCCGTACGCGCGGCACAGCCGCTGCCGCTCCTCGCCGACGCTCTCCGGCATCACCAGCTCCACCGGATGGCCCGTGGCCCGTCCGACCAGGGCCAGGCCCACGGCGGTGTTTCCCGAGGAGGAGTCGATGATCGTCCGGCCCGGCCGGAGCGCGCCGCTGCGCTCGCCCTCCACGACGATGGAGAACGCGGTACGGTCCTTGACCGATCCCCCCGGGTTGAACCACTCGCACTTGCCCCACAGCTCGACGCCGTCGGGCACGCCTCGGAGGCGCAGCCGCAAGAGCGGCGTGTGGCCGATCGCTTCCAGTATGTTCGCGAGGACCGGCGCCGGGGCCAGCGTCAGGCTCATACCGGCGCCGGCTGCCTCGGCTCGAAGTGGCACGACCAGGCGAGGTCGGAGACCTGCCGGATCGTGGGCGCGTCGCCGCAGACCGCGCACCTCGGATCGCGGCGCACCCGGTACTCCTGGAACCTCATGGTCAGCGCGTCGTAGGTCAGCAGCCTTCCCACGAGCAGCTCGCCGCGTCCGAGCAGGAGCTTGATCGCCTCGGTGGCCTGGACGAGGCCGACGACGCCGGGCAGCACGCCGAGCACGCCCGCCTCGTCGCAGGAGGGAGCCATGTCGGTCGGCGTCGGCTCGGGGAAGAGGCACCGGTAGCACGGGCCCTTGCGGGGCACGAACACCGAGGCCTGCCCGTCAAAGCGGAAGATGCTGCCGTAGATGCTCGGCTTGTTCGAGAGCACGGAGGCGTCGTTGACGAGGTACTTGGTGGAGAAGTTGTCCGAGCCGTCCAGGATCACGTCGTAGGGCGCGATCACGTCCATGACGTTGCTCGCGTCGAGGCGCAGGTCGTGGCGGACCACCTGGACGTCGGGGTTCAAGGCGCGGATGGTGGCCGCCGCCGACTCGGTCTTCGGCTTGCCGACCGACGCGTTGGTGTGGAGGATCTGGCGCTGCAGGTTCGACAGGTCCACGACGTCGGAGTCCACGAGCCCGATCGTGCCCACGCCGGCCGCGGCCAGGTACAAGCCCGCCGGCGAGCCGAGCCCCCCGGCGCCCACCAGCAGCACCTTCGAGGCGAGCAGCTTCGCCTGCCCGGCCTCCCCGACCTCCGGCACCAGGAGGTGGCGGCTGTAGCGGCTCTTCTGCTCCGCGCTGAGCGTGCGGGGCACCTCGATCGGAAGGCCGGCTTCCTTCCACTTGCCGAAGCCCCCCGCCATCGAGGAGACGCGCGTGTAGCCCAGCTCCTGGAGCGCCTTGGCGGCCAGCGCGCTCCGGGTGCCCCCGGCGCACTGGAGGACGACCTCGCGGGACTTGTCCGGCAGCTTCTCCTCGACGCGCAGCTCGAGGAAGCCCCGGGGGATGAAGAGCGCCCCCGGGATGTGGCCCTGTACCCACTCGTCGGCCTCGCGAACGTCCACGATCACCGCGCCGCGCCCCGCCATCTCCCGGGCCTCCTCGGGAGATACCTCGTGGACTTCGGATTTCACGCGGCGGATCAGATCCTTGAAGGTGGTCATGGTTCCTCCCGGGGGAGCCGGGGAGGGTACGCCAGGGCAGGCAAGCTTCGCGTCGACGCGTCCCGTGCGGCGGGCCGGGAGGCAGTATAGCATGGGCCTCGGCGATGCAGAAGATACTGGAGGGCGACCTCTCCAAGATCGAGGTGCCCGACGTACTCACCTTCCTGAACATGGGGCACCGCACGGGCGTTCTCGCCCTCGAGCGGTCGGAGCAGGAGACCAAGCTGTTCTTTCGCGACGGGCGGCCCGTCTACGCGACCTCCACCCGGGACGACCTGCGGCTGGGATCGATGCTGGTGCGGATGGGGAAGGTGCAGGCGGACGTCCTGGAGAAGGTCCTCTCCGGGCCGAGGAAGCCGGGCCGGATCGGTCACGCGCTCCTCGCCGAGAACGTCCTCAGCGAGGCGGAGCTGGCCTCCTTGCTCAAGGTGCAGGTGTCGGAGGTCATCTTCGACACCTTCGCGTGGCGCGCGGGCGTGTTCAGCTTCTGGGACGGCGTGCCGCCCCCCTCGACTGCGGTCACCCTGGACATGGACCTCCAGAACCTCTTGATGGAAGGCGTACGGCGGATCGACGAGCGCGATCGCCTCTCGGAGGTGTTCCCCGACCTCGAGATGGCGGTGGAGGCGGTCGCCAACCCGGAGCGGGTGAAGCACAGCGTCACCCTCACGCCGGACGAGTGGAAGGTGTTCTTCCTCGTCGACGGGCGGCGCAGCCTGGCCGACATCTGCCGCCTCGTCGCCAACCCCGACGATCTGGCCACGCTGCAGATCCTCCACAACCTGGTGCTGGCCAAGTTCGTCGCCGTCGCGCCCCCCGTCCCCGTTCCCGCGGCGGAGACGGCCGTGGCCGCGGACCCCCGAGGCACCCACAAGCTGCACGACGGCAAGCCCGTCGTGCCCGCGCCCCCGGTGGCCGTGGAGTTCGCGGCGGTGATGCGTCCCCGGCCCGAAGACGACACGCGGGAGATCGTGACCCCCAAGGCCGTCCAGTACCTGGGACACGTCGGTAAGGTGACGGTCAGCCGCCTCACCCTCGTGGTCGCCGGCAAGGAAACCTCCTTCCCGCTGACGCGCGACACGTACACGCTGGGCCGGCACCGCAACAACGACATCGTGATCTCCGACCCGAAGGTGTCATCCTTCCACGCGCGCCTGGACCGCTCCCCGGAGGGCTTCCTGCTCGTGGACCTCAAGAGCCGCAACGGCAGCTACGTCAACGGCGAGCGCATCGAGAGCGCCCAGCTCAACACGGGGGACGAGGTGCGCCTGGGCCCGGCCCTCATCGCCTACAAGGTCGACTACATCAGCTCGAGCTGACGAGACGGAGGCTTCCCTTGGCCGAGATCCGGCCGTTCGCCGGCGTGCGCTACCGCGTCCCCGACTCCGAGTTGCCGCGCGTCCTCGCGCCGCCCTACGACGTCATCCCCTCCGCGTACCAGGAAGCCCTCTACGCGCGCGACCCTCGGAACATCGTGCGCGTGATCCTCAACCGGGCGGGCGGTGACGCGGCGTACGACGAGGCGGGGGCCACGTACCGGCGCTGGCTCGCCGAGGGCGTGCTCGCGCCGGACCCCGCGCCGTCGCTGTACCTGCTCGAGCAGTCGTTCGCGGCCGAGGACCGGCGTCTCGCGCGCGTCGGCCTGCTCGCGCGCTTCCGCGCCGAGGACCCCGGGACGCGGAGGATCCTGCCCCACGAGCAGACCCGGAAGGGGCCGCGCGAGGACCGCTGGCGCGTTCTGCTGGCCACGCGAGCGAACTTCAGCCCGATCTTCCTGATGTTCCCCGACGAAGGGGGCGCCTTCGCTTCGCTCGCGGCCGCGGCGATGGCGGCCCGGCCGGAGTCCGCGTTCACCGACGACGGGAGCGTCGCCCACCGGCTCTGGCGGATCAGCGACCGGTCCACGGTGGCCGCCTTCACCGAAGCGCTCGGGCGGCCGAAGGCCTACATCGCCGACGGCCACCACCGCTACGCCACCGCGCTGCGCTACCGCGACGAGCACGGTCCCGACGGCGCGTGGACGCTCGGCTACTTCACGCCCCTCGAGGCTCCGGGCCTGGTCGTGCTGCCCTACCACCGCATCCTCGATCAGGGTCCGAGCCTGACGAAAGCCCGGCAGGCATTGGAGGGGCGTTTCCGGCTGAGCGCGACGGCCGACACCCGGGAGGCCGCCCGCGAGGCGGGCGAGTCCACCGCGACCTACGCCTTCGGGCTCGCCGAGCCCGGCGCGGGCGGACTGGTGGCCGAGGCCTTGCCCGCCGCCGAGGAGCTGCTTCCCCGCGACGCACCGCCGAGCCTGCGCGCCCTCGATACCTATTTCCTTCATCAGGGCGTGCTGCCCAGGCTGTTGGGCGTCGGCGACTCGGCCGTCCGCTACGTCCACTCGCTGTCGGAGGCGGAAGAAGCGGTCGCGGCGCGTCAGTGCCACTTGGCGGTGTTGATGCGCGCTACGCCGCCCCGGCAGATCGTGGACGTGGCGGAGGCGGGGCAGTCGATGCCCGCCAAGAGCACGTTCTTCCACCCGAAGCTGCCCTCGGGGCTGGTGATCCACCCTCTAGCTGGGGGGTGCTAGCGGCGCACCCCCCAGACCCCCCGCTCGCTACGCGCGAATGAATCGCGCTCCGCTCGCAGCTTTTGCTGGTCTGCTCGCTACTCTTCTTCGCGGATGGCGTCCAGCATCACGCCGGGGCGGTTCGAGGCCACGCCGTACAGGTCGAACCGGGCCAGGCGGCGCAGCTCCTCCGGGTCGTCCACGACCCAGGTGGCGAGCCTGAGGCCGGCCTCGCGCGCGCGATCGCGCATCTCGTCGGTGAGGATGCGCTTCTCGGGCATGACCAGCTCGCTCGCGACCTCGCGGGCGCCCGCCAGCATCTCACCCGGCTCCGCCTTCTGGAAGAGGTGCCCGCGCACGATCTCGGGGGCCAGCTTGCGGCAGCGGAGCAGCGCCCGGCGGGAGAAGGACAGGAGGGCCACGTCCTTCTCCATGCCCGCCTTGCGGACCTCCGCGATCGCGCCGGCCTCGATTCCTCCCTCGGCGTCATCGGTCACGGACTCCGGCTTGATCTCCACCATCACCCGCGCCCGGTCCTTGAGCAGGGCCAGCGCCTCGCCGAGGGTCGGGACGCGCTCGCCGCGACGGGCATCGCCGAAGCGAGAGGGATAGCCCGCGGAGAGGGCCCGGATCTCCGCCAGCGTCATCTCGCGCACGCGGCCGCGGCCGGTGGTCGTCCGGTCCACGGTCGCGTCGTGGATGACGACCAAGTGGCCGTCCTTGGTGAGCTGCACGTCGAACTCCACGAGGTCCGCGCCCACCTCGAGGGCCGCCGCGAAGGAGGCGAGCGTGTTCTCGGGAACATGGGCGGAGTCACCGCGGTGGGCGATGATGAGCGGAGGCATGGGGCGAAAGGTTACCGGGCCAGCTCCGCGGGCGCTCCGGCGCGGGGAAGGGTTCTTTCGTAGACCTTGGCATCGACGAAGACGTCGAGGAGCTGCAGGTCGAGCTTGCCCCCGCGGGCTTCATCGCGAAGGATGTCCAGGGCCCGCTCCACGGGCACCGACTTCTTGTAGGGCCGGTCCCACGCCACCAGCGCGTCGAAGATGTCGGAGATCGTCATCATCCGGGACTGCACGGGGATCTCGGTGGCGGCCAGCTTCCGCGGATAGCCGGTGCCGTCCATCTTCTCGTGGTGCGCGTAGGCGATCTCGGGCACCCGGCGGAATTCCCCCGTCCAGGGAATCTGGGAGAGGAAGCGGTACGTGTGCGTCACGTGGCTCTCGATCTCGCGGCGCTCCTTCTCGGAGAGGCTGCCCTTGCGGATGGAAAGGGCCGAGACCTCGTCCATGCTGAGGAAGGGCTGACGGTTGCCCTCGCCGTCGGTGTACGTGCGGTTCGGCAGGTCCATGAGGGCGCGGAAGCTCTCCTCCTCGAGGATGGTCGGCTCGTTCGCCTGCAGGACCATGCGCAGGATCTGCTCGATCTCCTCCAGGCCCTTCTCGTGGGCGCGGTCCATCTGCAACAGCAGCTCGGGCGAGGCCTGGCCGGCCGTCACTTGGTCGAGCTTGGCCCGCAGGTGCTCGGCCTCCAGCGTGCGCTTGATGTAGGAGAAGCGCTGGCGGAGCAGCAACAGCTCGCCGACATACAGCTTCTTCCCCTTGATGAGGACCTTCTCGCGGACCCCGACCTTGCCGAAGTCGTGGAGCAGGCTCGCGTAGCGGATCTCCTGGAGCTGGTCGCGCGTGAAGCTCACGTCGCGGAAGGGAGGGGCGTCGAGCGCGTCGACCTTCTCGGCCAGGGCCACGGTGAGGGTGGCCACCCGGTCCGAGTGGCCCGACGTGGTGGGGTCCCGGCTCTCGATCGCGGTCACCGAGGCGCGCACGAACGAGTCGAACAGGTTCCGGATGTCCTGGATGAGGCGCGTGTTCTCGAACGCGACCGCGGCCTGGCTCGCCAGCGAGCTGACCAGCTCCTCGTCCACCGACGTGAAGGGGATGACCGCTTCCTCGACGAGGGCCACCGGCCGCAGCACGGTCCGGGCGTCCCGCTTCTTGTTGATGAGCTGGACGACGCCGATGACCGTGTCCTGATGGTCGCGCATCGGCACCACCAGCATCGACTTGGTGCGATATCCCGACCGCTGGTCCCACGTGCGGCTGATCGTGTAGGGGGTGCCCGGAGGGAGCTGATAGGCGTCGGCCACGTTCACGATCTGACCGGACAAGGCGGCGTAGCCCGCGATGGAGGTCTCGTCGAGGGGCACGGTGCGCTCCTCGAAGGAGACGGGCACGGACTCGTTCTGGGCCAGCACGAACTTGAGGCGGTCCCCGGTCTGCGCGGCCTGGTCCTTGCCGCGCACGACGAGGTACAGCGTCCCCGCGTCGGAGGCCGTGATGGCCCGGCACTTGGCCAGGATCAGCTCGAGGAGCTTGTTGATGTCGCGCTGCGCGGAGAGGGCGACCCCGATGTTGTTCAGCTCGTGCAGGTCCTGGCTCTTGCGGGCGAGGGCGGCGTCGAGCTGCTGGATCACCCGGCGGGAGTTGAGGCCGTCGAGGGCGCGGTCGAGACGGAGGCGGAGCCGCATCGCCGTCACCGGCCGCACCATGACGTCGTCCAGGTACGGGTGGCGCCGCACCAGCTCGTCGGCCTCCTCCATCGGGGCCACGCCCACGAGCAGGCTCAGCCGGCTCTCGCCCGACTTGATCCACGCCGCCACCGCGTCCCGCTCGGCCTCGAGGTGCGAGGCGTCGGCGAGGACGAGGATCGAGCGCTTGGCGCGCAACTCGGCCTTCAGCTCGGAGAACGTCGACACCTCCTCGGTGCTGATCCCCGGGGGCAGGGCCCCGGCGACGATCTCCCGTGTCTTGCCCCAGACGAGGATGCTGGACATGGCCTGCTGCGCCCCGTCAGGGTAGCACAGTCAACCGGCGAAGGGCGGAGACAGCCGGGGCGCGAGCTCGCGCAGGTCGGCGATGAGCAGGTCCGGCGGCGTGGCCTCGAGGCTGGCCGGATCGAGCCCGTAGGTGACGCCGACCGTCCGGACACCCGCCGCGCGTCCGGTGCGGACGTCGATGGCCGAGTCGCCGACCAGCACCGCGGCCTCGGGAGGAAGCCCGGCCTGGTCGAGGATCGAACGCAGGCCCGCCGGGTCGGGCTTCTTGGCGGGGACGTCGCCGGCGCCGCAGATCCGCGCGAACCGGCCGGCCACACCCAGCCCGTCCAGGATGCGGCGGCTCATCTCCCCCGGCTTGTTGGTGAGGACGACGAGCGTGCGGTCGCGAAGAGCGTCGAGCGACTCCAGGACGCCCGGATAGAGCACCGTCGTGTCGAGCAGTCGCGCCTGGTAGCAGTCGAGGAAGACGGGAAGGGCCTCCTCCGTCGACACGCTCATCCCCGCCGCGCG
>Ga0070697_100001322_pt1 | contig 18731 bp, 12 predicted proteins | sample KBSK1501metaG_FD_65475 | JGI IMG/M metagenome (GOLD analysis project Ga0070697, IMG submission 65475) | Corn, switchgrass and miscanthus rhizosphere microbial communities from Kellogg Biological Station, Michigan, USA - KBS K1-50-1 metaG | ecosystem: Host-associated > Plants > Roots >... | reverse complement strand
TTGTCGACGCGTAGCCGTATCTCGGAATAGGTATCCGAGGGAGGGGATTGTCTGGTACTGCGAGGGCCGAGCACGCGCGCGGTTAGATCCATGCCTGCATCAAGGTAAATGAGTTGCTCATTTTCTTGCGCGTTAGCTGCTCTATCCTGGGTGTAGAACGTGCCTTTGCTCTGGCTGCCACGCATGTCAGGAACACCGACGCCGGAAAGCATCCTCCCGTGCAGAGTCTCGGGCGGGAAGGTGCACGGACATCGCAAAACAGTACTGGCAACACCGGCCTTCCTAAGAGGTTCCCACAGGGGGACGCCCTTTCGCCGATTTACCACCCGCGCTTGGGCCAGAATATTTTTCGGAGGCGCAAAGTGGCTCAAAGCGATATCGGGCTGGTAGGTTTCAGGATTGCGACTGATGAAATCAAAGATTCCGTGTCCGCCTGGATTGGTTCCGGTGACGAATGATGACCACGCCACCGGAGTCTGCGCCGGATAAGTGGTTTTTAGACGCGCGTAGCTGCCGGCCTGGCGAATCTTTGCCAGATTCGGGAGTTCTCCGCGCCCCAACATGGTTTCCACAATGCTGGGCTCGAGTCCGTCCAAACCGATGACGATTACCTTTTTTGGCAAGAAAGACCTGGACTACGGAGTTTCTTTGGGAGCATTCTTCGAGACTTCGACGCCAGCGGATTTGGCGGGACGAAAAATTCTGACAATGCGGAAAAACATGGCGACTACCTTATTCCAAAAAATCAGCAAGAGGCCGAGCAGACTAGCCAGACCTGAAGTTACGGTCATTACCTGGTCGGGTCCACCATACAGTGCTAATGGTTCAACTCGCATCGACTCTCCTCAACGACATTTGTCAGGCGTATTCGTAATTCTACAGTAGACCGGCGAAGGCGAGAATCAGGCTGTGGTTTCAAGTTCGTTCGAATGACGGCAGATCCGTTCCGAATGTTGTGCCTCCCCCTTGCTAACAGCAAAGGTGGGAAACCTTCATTTATTTTTGGATATGCTTTAAGAAAAATTGTGGGGCGAGGTCGTCGCAGTGACAGGAGATCGCCCCAATTGGCTCGACAAGAGATCAGCGAACGGGCTGCGGCTGATGTCGACGGAGTGCTGCTTCTCCGGCGTTCGGTGTCCGGAAGCTGAAGATACGGCTCTCCACTTCGGAACCTGCGGCCTGACCGGTTTCAACCTGAAAGAAGTACGTCGTTCCTGGCTTGAGATTTTTCAGCTGAACCCGATGAGTTAGACCACCGACGCCCCAGGGCGCCTCAGCTAACTGACTGAGGTTTCCCATGTCCGTGCCATAGGTCACACGAGTGCTGCCCTTGATATTCGTGGACCAGGCGATCTGCGCGTGACTGCCATCCGCTTCCTCAACCACGGGACCATTAGTGATTTTTACCTTTCCGCCTTCCACATCACCAGCCTGCCGATCATTTTCGACCAGCTGAGCATTTTGGTTGTGCACGGGGTGGGCGCCAGGAGCGGTGGTCTTGAAACTCCGCACGCCCGCGCTTTCGGCCTCGCCTCTGTTGCCACGGCGCTGGGACGATTCGACCTGGAAGTAATAAGTGGTGTTGGGTTTTAAGTTGGCGATCCGAACCCGGTGGGTCTTGGAACCATTATCGGGCGCCTCTGCCGTGTGGGTGAGATTATTCTTCTCGGTTCCGTACCAGACCCGAGAGCTGGAAGGCACGTCAGTAGACCAGGCAACTACCGCCGCGTTGCTGGTCGCTTCTTCAATTACGGGGCCGTTGGTGATACGGATATCTTGTCCTGCCTGGGGTGCAGGCGCGGCTGCGGCATAGGCCACCGCCACCGTGATGATGATCGTGAGCAAAAGCAACCTATTCCTGAACAGCATGTGATACCTCCTGAAGTTAAGAAGGGACGCCCAACTTGTAATTAAAAACGATGTGAGTGGATGACAACAATACGGGCTCGGCAGTAGTTTTGATTTAGGCTTTCCTGTATCGCAGAAAGCGCCAGCCCTCGGGTGTCGGTAGTGGCGGAAAATCAATCACTTACATTTGCGAATGGCGTACCGCAGCCATTAGCAGGCCGCATCTGGACGTCCGTGCCAATACATATTCCAGCCCAAGTATCGTGTAGTCGCCTCATATACGGCGGGCGCTACCGTGGACAGGTTGGCAGCGACGTGGTGTTCGAAACCGTTCTCGCAGATGAAATGTAGCAGCTTCTGCATATGGGGAATTTCAACCACGCCCGCGCCACCAAACGTGTTCAGCGGGTCGTCGGTGAACCTGCCTTGGCCTACGTAGCCCCGCATCCTCCCGGCGGTGTCATCGGTAGAGAAGCGGGCGAAGCTCATCTTTTCCGGCTTAATAAGTCCAACACACGTACCGAAAGTGTTTTCTTTACCCACGGTGCCAGCGATGATTTCCTGGAAATCCATTTTCACGGAACGGAAGAAATGCTTGGGAAGATTCGAGCAGTGGAAGCAGACCGCCTTATCGGGATCAGCTCCGTAGTTGTTATTCCAATCGAGAAGTGCGGATGGAGATTGCGAAGCCAGGCGTAGAGCGTGCATCCCCAGAACGCCGCAAATATCCACTTCGCAGGCACTAGACAACAGGCTGTCGCTCATCATGCTCATGACCGTGCAGGGGACGACGCCAAGGTTTTCCTCGATGGAAGTCCAGCACTGCACGGCGCTGATGCTGACTTCGGTTGCAGCCATCCACTGGTCGACCACAGCGCCGAGTTTTGCCATTTTCAGTAGCGCCACATGGGGCACGCTGCTGGAATCCACATACTTCTGGATGGCGGCGAGTTTGGCTTGAGCCAGGTCGTCGTTATCTTTCATTCTCTCGATTCGACCGAGAACTTCGGAAAGGTCGAGGGTCTCAATAGAAATGCCCTGCGACTCCAGAATCTTTTCGCTGTAACGCACGGTATTAAAGGCGGCAGGGCGGGCGCCGATTGCGCCAACCCGCAGATTGCGGAAGCCATTCACTACCCTACAGATCGCGGAAAACCACTCAAGATCGTGGGCGAACTCCGGTGAATCTGGACTCTCGGTGTGCAGCGTAGTTATTGAGTAGGGGATACCGTACTGCATGAGATTGTTACAGGCTGACATTTTTCCGCAGAAGCTGTCGCGGCGAAACGCGATGGTCATCTTCTTGGGATCGTCAGGAGTTGCCTGGATCAGCACAGGAACATGAAGATCGGCCAATCGCAAGGCGTCGGCAATAGCGCGCTCTTCCCCGAAATTCGGCAGAGTGACAATAATGCCGTTAATCCGCTCACGGTTTTTCTTGAACAGCTCGGCACAGCGGCGGACTTCATCGCGAGTCTCAAGCGCCCCGTACTTGCTTTCCTCCGGAGTCAGCGCCACAACGTCAATGCCCGCCGCAGTGAGTACGCGCAGCATCTCTTCCCTTCCACTCTTGGCCAGGTGATCAGGAAAGAAGCCACGATTGCCGACGATCAGGCCCATGGTCATTTTTTGATTTGACATAAAAACCCCGAAAGAAAACACTTAGAATTGTCGTCCTGGCGCAAAGCGCACACAATATACGATACCGAGCAGCAACAGCACCGCTCCCCACCACACGTTAGCGTGTAAATGAAACAACACGACGGGATTTGCCGGCGGATGGAATATCTCCCAGATACCCGCGCCAACAATCAAGATCCCATTCACCAGCAGGGAAATGCCGATAAAGAACCAGATCGGAATCTCGCGATCGTGCATGCGCACCAACCTTCTTTACCAGAAGATGATATTTAAAATCACGAAGACTACTCCTACAACCGCAGCCCAAAACACTGGGCGCTGATAAATGGGAACCTCATCCTCGCGTGGGATCGCTGTCACCCCGTATACCAAACCAGAGAGTTCAACATCGGGCTTGGGCTTTGTCATGCAGCTGACCGCCACCGTGACAACCACGCAGACAATCCATGACCACAGCGCGCGATACATATTTTCCGCCATGTCTCGAGCGTTCGGCGACAGGGCGACGTAACGTAAAGCGCTAGGATCGAGCTTCACCCATGCCCACATCCCGATCGAAGAAAGGGTACCAGCTAACAAGCCCCAGAAGCCGGCGGGGCCGGTAGCCCGTTTCCAGAGCATGCCCAGAATTACGGTGCCATATAGTGGAGCAATGAAGAAACTGAAGAGCGCCTGCACGTAATCCATGATGCTGAGGAACGACATAACCAGATAGGCTGTCCCTACGCTGATCAGAACCCCAACAATCGTGCTCCATCGCCCCATGCTGACATAATGCGAGTCAGGAGCACTTTTATTGATCAGGGCACGATAAATATCGTAAGTCCAAACGGTGGTGAAGGCGCTGACGTTTCCCGCCATGCCGGACATGAATCCAGCAATGAGTGCGGTGATGCCCAAGCCAAGCAGGCCAGGACCGCAGTAGCGGGCAAGCATCAAGGGAAGAACTTCGTTATAACTATGCCCGCCACTTCCAACAGCTGCCGCTTCACCTGTCAACTTAACCGGCAGGACGGCCAGGGCCAGCAATCCAGGCAGAATTACGATAAATGGGACGAGCATCTTAAACGCGGCTCCAATGATGGGAGCCATTTTGGCCGAGCGCAAATCCTTGGCGGCCAACACCCGCTGCACGACCAGGAAGTCAGTAGTCCAGTAGCCACATGAAATTACAAATGCAAGACCGAAGACAATACCTGTCCAGTGAATCCCCATCGGATTGTTATTGAACGAACCCAGCGTAGACCACAAATGGGTGTACTCGGCAGAAGCGTTGTGGGCGATCTGCAACTTGAGTTTGCTCCATCCCCCGGCTTCAATTAAGCCCAGGATAGGTATGAGCAGCGCGCCCGCCCAGATCAGAATGAATTGCAGCACCTCATTGAAGATGGCGGAGCGCAGACCTCCGAGCGCCACATATACCGCGACTGTGAGCGATGACACCCAGATACTAAAGTTGATGTCCCACCCCAGTACGACTTTCATGACCAATGCCATGGAATACATATTGATGCCGCTCATCAGCACAGTCATGAAAGCGAATGAAATGGCGGAGAGAGCGCGGCTGGATTCACCGAAGCGCAGCTTGAGATAGCCCGGAACGGAATGCGTCCTGGAGATGTAGTAAAACGGCATCATTACGAGGGCGAGGAAGAGCATGGCGGGGATGGCGCCAATCCAGTACCAATGAGTAGCGAGAATTCCGTACTGATAGGCGGCCGCCGCCCAGCCCATCAGTTCGAGCGAGCCCAGGTTGGCGGAGAGAAAGCTTAGGCCGGCAACCCAGGCGGTCATCTCCCGGCCGGCCATAAAGAAATCTTCGCCAGTATTGGCGCGGCCTTTCAGGTAAAAACCAATGGCCAACACCAGTGCGAAATAAAACACGACAATAACTATGTCGACTGGAGACAAATGCACAAGCCTAGTCGGAACAGACACAGCCATGGCTGGCATCATTTGTTTTCCTTTTATCTCCTTTTGAAAAGTTTGTTCGGTCGTTAATCGAAATCGACTTTCTCGAATCCAAGTCCCGTCAACAAGCTCATGATCGTGGAATGCGCGTTCTGCTGTGCGGTGCGAAGTATACCGTCCTGGAGCGCGGCTTCCTGCAACTGATGCTCAGCTTCCTGGCGAACACGGCTCTCAAGGTCTGGATCCACTGGCACCAGCAGTCCGGTTTGCCGGGAGTACACGCGAGTTTTGTCGCTGTCCAGCCGGGTGCTGAAAAGCTGTGGTTGGGGGAGTCGCAGCCGGATATTTTTCCCCTGAATTGACACGTCGCCGGACTTTAGACTTGAGAAATCGATCCCGGCGACAGCCTCACCGTGAACCAGAAGCAGTATGCGATCCCCGGCCAAAAAGTTCGGTAAAAAAGGATTCTCGCGTTCGCCAGTCACAATTTTGTCCATTGTGTATACGACCGTTTCCAAACGCTGAAGTCGTTGAATGCGGTCTACAACGGTCGGCTGGCTTAAACCGAAATGATCGCCTCTGCTCAGGAGAGTGGACCAAAACTGGCCCCATGGCCCCACACCCGAGTACTTGGAGATGATTGCAATGGCAACCGCTCCCAGCAAGACTCCGGCGACTATGGTGGGGAGAAACCTCGAGCGCTTTATTGAGCTGACCTCCGGGGCAGGTTCTTCTGCCATATTTTCAAGTCCCCAACGCGGACGGGCGATCCAGCGAAAAAGACATTAGCACAGAGGGACTGAACTTTCGGCTGGAAATAGTTGCTGTTCGGCTCTAGCCGACCCTATCGACAGAGAGTCTGGATTTCAGTCATTGTCTGCTTTGACGCGTCCAAGTTCAGGAATGGACCGAGACCCTTGGCAGTAAAAGACAGACTCGGAACCGGGTCACCGGCGTGGTGCGCAGTCTCCTGTGCAGCTTTGCACTGCCCGTGCGTGGCCAATGACTTGGCGCGCGACAGCTTGAGCGCAATATAAATCTGGCGGACGTTCGCTCCGCCTTCTTCGCGTGCGAAGAATCGATTCGCAAGTTGACGCTCCGCCTGATCGAAGTCTCCTGCCTCGCCTAGCAGTTGTACGAGGCGAAACACCAGTGCCGCAGGGGCCGATTGCAGCTTTGGAAAGCTTTGAAGGGCGCGAGCCCTCTCTACCGCCAGCCGGCCAGCTTTTTCCATGGCCTCTTCGAGCCCAAGATAAAGATCTACATTATCCGGATCGTACTTCATTCCCTCACGAAACAGTTCAATCGCGTGGTCCGGAGATTCCGAGGATTGCAACACGGCATATCCCATGTTGCGGTGCAGGGTGGGAATCGAGGGTTTTATTCGGCGGGCTGTTTCCCATTCCTCCAGCGCCAGCCCAGTCATCGCTCCTGAAAGATATAGAGAGCCTAGAAGAAAATGAGCGGTGGCATCATTGGGATCAATTTCGAGCGCACGATGCAACACCGCGAAGGATTCAGGGCGGTTGGGAAATACGTAGTTCGTAGGCATATGGGAGGCAGCAGAGAAATCGGCACGCCCATCTTGGCCTAAGGAATAGCGACAAAAACCGCGGTAATAAGCGATTAGAGGATATGAACTGGGATGGAGCACACCAGGTTCCCCGACTACAGCCGGGCCGGACGGATACTGCCGGGAGAGAACATCCAGCGCATCTTCATAAAGTCCGAAGCGCATGTATTCCGTAGCAATTTCTAGAATACGCTCGGGATCCGCAGCAAGATGGGAGAGGAGGTTTGGATCGCTCTGGCTCAGCCGCGTGGCTTCATACCGAAGAAAAGAGCTTGTCGGATCCTGCTGCTTCCAAAATTCCAAGCGCTGGTTCGCTTCGGGTTGACGCCGAACAGTTCGTAACAACGCAATCTCGATAGCACCCGCGCGAGTAACCTCTGACCGGTCCTGTACCGCCCCCTGCACCATTTTCAGCGCTCGCTCGCGATCACCTGCGCGGGCTTCCATTGCGGCTAGCAGCATCGTGGCAGGAGCGTGATAGGTTTCAGATTGCTGGGCGAACTCCCATTGGCTCCGTGCACCGCGCTGGTCTCCGCTGGCCACGAGCGCCTGTCCCAGGTAGTACGCGGTTTCATGATCGCTGTTTACCCAGGCAAGTGCCTTGGAAAGATGCTGCGCAGCGGCCGCGTACTGTTTGAGAATCACTTCCAGCCGTCCGGCGGCCTGGTTCAGGGCAATACTGTCCGGAGAACGACCGAGTCCGCGCTGGTAAGTAGTGAGCGCAACCGGCAGTTCACCATTACTTTCCTGGTCAGTGCCGAGCGCCAGAAAATCGTCAGCACCGCGAGTGGGTTCTGCGGGATACTCGTGCGATGGCTGCTTGCCGGTCCGGACTTTGTCACGACTGACGAAGTCGTACTGGCCTTCTGTATGCCGCATGAGGACTTCGTCGGTTTCATTCCGTAGCTCAACGGTGTAGGTCGCACTTGCGGGCAGTTCAGGGAAAGTTTTCCGAAACGTTTTTTGGGGCGAAAGCGACTCGTGCGCTGATGCGACGGGCCGCGTGCCGTTCAGAATGGTTATGACCGCATTCGGCAATTCCCGCGTCACATTAAGGATCACTTCGAGGCGAGCGCGGTCACCGATCGCGGCTTGACGGGTTAAGTTGAGCACTGCATCGGGATTCGCGCGTGAGACGCCGCCCAGTTCGCGAATCGGAATCCAGTACTCGGTGAAAGCGCGAGTCTCCTGCGGTTGCAGGAAACCATAGGTCTCCTGATCGCGGAACAAGCCCGCCTGAATTTCCACGTAAGCGCTGTTATTGTCGGAGAGGGCGGTACGCCAATCGAGGCCATCTTCGTCGCTGCTCCAGGACCATATTTTTTTTGCAGGAAGATCCAACGGCGAAGAGTAATGCACCACGCCAGAACGTGTGTGCGGATGATAGACCGCCATATAAGGTTCCCGGCTCCCATAGCTGAAGCGCGAGACAGGCCCGTATTTTTGATTGCCCACAATACTCTGGTCGACCCCGGCGGCGTTCACCGGCCACGTGTCTATGTCCGCGAATCCGTGAGCGGCGGTAAATTCCATGGGATAGAGGATGCGACTGTCATCCCAGACTTCGACACCAGCATTGGTCCACCAATAGAAACGATGACGTGTGTCGCTGCGGTTGTAGAGTGTGGTCTTTTGTTCCAGGTAATCACGTCCGGGATGCAAAGTAAGTTGGACACGCCACTGCATACCATAAGCACGGTCGATGTTGCCAACCCATACCGAGGCGCCGCCATCAGCCTCGCGCGTCATAGCGAAATCGACGGGAGAAACCGTCATCCAATTGTGAGAGACGGGAAAATTGAATTCAACTCCGAGCGCTGCCCACATGCCGCGATAAGCAATACGAGCAAACTTTATCGTGGGATTGGCATAAAACATCGAAGCGCCATTGATCTTGTCGATACAGGTGTAGAGATGACCTCCAAGATCAGGCAGAACGGTGCATTTCAAATATTCGTTTTCCAGATTGAGCGTTCGCCATTTTCGCGGTACACGACGGTCAACCAAGTTGTGGCGTAGCGTGTACGGATAGTTAAATCTGCCGGAAGTCGTAAACAGGTCAAAGGGAGGATTCGGGTCGGGCAATCCTTCCTCGGAAGTTGGAATGACTTGCGAATCCTCCCAGAACCGCACCGGAGGCGCCGGCGTCGCGAACAACTGGAGGCTGGAAGCTGTCAGCGCCACGAGTGCAAAACAGGCTATGGAAGCGGCTTTTCGTCCCTTCATCGCCATTTGCCTTGGCCCTCTACAATCGTGATGTAGCGGTCGATCGGCAGCTCGGTGAAGCGTTCGACAGTGCCTCCAGGCCGTGGCCATTTTATTTCCATCCAGTCGATCTTCGTTCGTTTCCCAATGCCCAGCACTATCCGGGGATCGTGAGAGGATAAGTAACTTCCTCCTCCAACCTTCGTCCTGCTTCTTTTTAAATCTCCTGCCTGATAAGTGACTCGAGCGCCGATGGCGTCGGGGTTGGACTTCTTACCAATGAGGAGCAGGCCGAGCCAATGATTTCCGATTGATGCGGTGTTTTTCATGAGCAACGGCCCGCCGTTATTGACGGAGATCAGGACGTCGACCGCGCCATCGTTGTCGAAATCACCGAGCGCCAATCCCCGCGCGGACATCGGCCTGGAAAACAGAGGACCGCTTTGGGCGCTGACGTTTTCGAACGATCTTCCAGTGTTGTGAAACAACAGGAGCGGCTCTTCGTAGGTGACTTCGCCATGTAGAGACCCAATGAGGTCATCCGGATTGCCGTTGGCGAGGAACAGATCGAGGTTACCATCGTTGTCATAATCAAAAAACTTCAAACCCCATCCGCTCATGAATTTGGTAGCTTTGCCAATGCCTGTGGGAAGCGCCAAGTCGTCGAACGTTTCGTCATGATTGTTTTTATAGATGGCGAACATTTCGCGGTCGAGATTCGACACAAATAGGTCCATCCATCCATCATCATTGAAATCGGCAGAGTCCACGCCCATACCCGATCGCGCCCGGCCGACATCACTGTAAGCAACGCCGGCAGTCGTGGCAATCTCATCGAATTTCCCCTTCCCACGATTGACGAAAAGGAAATTGGCCACCGTGTCGTTGCTCACCCACAGGTCAATCAGTCCATCGTTGTTGATATCCGTCGCGACCACGCCCCATACCTTGCCGAGGTGACTGGCAATGCCGGACTCCTTGCTGACGTCGGTGAACGTGCCATCACCATTGTTGTGGAAGAGCCAGCTAGGCATCGGCGAATAAATTTTGGGAATGCAATAGTGAAGACGACCGTCCTCGTGGATTCCGCAGGGTTTGTTGAGTTCCTTGCTGAAATCCACGAAGCGCCCAACGAATAGGTCGAGGCGGCCATCATTGTCGTAGTCGAACCAGACCGCGCTGGAAGCCCAACCGGGAGCGGCCACCCCGGCTTTTTCCGTTACATCGGAGAACGTACCATCTCCGTTGTTGCGAAACAAAATGCTGCGACCATACTGCGTAACGTAAAGATCGCAAAACCCGTCGCCGTCGTAATCTCCGACCGCGACGCCCTGGCCAAAGCCGCCCGCCGCGACCCCGGCCTTTTCCGTTACGTCGGTGAACGTTCCGTCACGATTGTTCTTATACAGCGCGTTGCGCAATGGCGCGTTGGGAGTGAAAAAGTCGCATTTCCCGCTGTTCACCAGGTAAATGTCCATCCAGCCGTCGTTGTCGTAGTCGAGAAATGCGCAGCCTGCACCTGAGGTTTCCGGAAGGTACTTTTCGGGAGACTTCCCGCTTGAATGAACCCATCGGATTCCAGTCTTCTCGGGGGGAATTTCCTGGAAGGGAAATTGCGGCACTTCGGGCAACGCAAATGCCGGCCATCGCGGCACGAGCAAGGCTCCTGCCAATATCTTGGAGATGAAATCGCGCCGCGTTAATTGCTGTGGACGAAGCCAACTGGGCATTTTCGTTTAGTGCCCGCTGAGGGACCCCTTAGATTTTCTAAGTACTAGGACCCGCATCAAGGAGGACAAAACTATTTTGGCCCCTCAGGGGCTGGCGCAGCCGGCGCCGCAGAATTGAGGCTCCGGTGAATGGCAAATTCCTTTTCTGCTTCTGCCTTGTGACCGGATCGCTCCAAGGCCGTAGCAAGGGCGTGATGGACGGCGGGATTTCCGGGCGTGAGACGCTCCGCGGCACGCAAGGACGGAATTGCCTCTTCGTATCTTTTGACAGTGACAAGACAAAGTCCCCAGCCCAGGTAGGCTTCCGCGAAATTGCGATCGAGCTTTGCGGCCTGGGAAAATCGGGAGATAGCCTCATCCCATTTCTCGTCACGCCGGGCAAGTTCTCCCAAGATGTACTGGGCGCCAGCATTGCTTGGGTCAATTTGGACTTCCTTTAGGAATTCCTGCTTTGCGCGTTCCATGGCGTCCGGCCCGGCATCAGGTCGCGAGAGCAACAACCTGCCTAGCAGAAAGTGAATGCCGCGTGCATTGGGTTCCTCTTTGATCATGCCTTCATATTCAAGCTGAGCGGGTTCCCACTTCCCTTGCATTTCGAGGGCTTCAGCATTCAGCTTATGAGCTGCGAGTGATTGCGGGGCCGAGCGGCCCAGTTCCTGAGCCGTTCGCGTCGATAAATCGGAGTAGGCGTGGACAATGATGAAGAGTACGTCAGGGTCCCGGGAAAACTGTTTATTCAGCAACCGGATAAAGTCTAGAGTGGAATCGCGATCGTCCACAGCCAATGAACAGCGAACCCCAGCTACGCCGGCCTGTTTTCGGGTCGCCGCAGGGATTTGGCCGGTCATCGCACGCTTGAGGGCAGAAATATTTTCCCTACAGTGCCCTTGTTCTGCCAAGCTTAGTGCTTTCTCCGGGGATAACCCAGGCCTGGTTGCAGCAGCGACTTTCGCTTGCTGAGCCAGAATGACGGGTTCGGACCACAAACACCCTATTAGGAGGACAATAACCGCGGCTTCACCCGAGTATCTAGACATCTTGTATTGGGCGATTCGTCTTTCGAAGGTGCCTCTGTGAAAAATTACGCCAAAGAAAAATCAGGCAGGCGAGGTGTTCGCCTGCCTCATTATACGTGCCTTGTGTTCAGAAGTAGAGCTTCAGCGCCAGCTGGATGTTCCTTGGGGGCTGGGCAGTTGTAATCTGCCCCATTGTGGTTCCCAGGGACATGTTTGGGGCGTCGAGCTGGACGTGGTTGAAAGCATTGATGAAGTCAGTTCGGAACTGTAAACGAAACCGTTCCGATATCTGAAAGTTCTTATGCAAACTCAAGTCTATGTCCGCGTAATGGGGCGAGCGCAGTGATCCAAGTTGCGGTGCGCAATTGCCAAAGGTGCCGACTGCCGGCGTGGTGAAGTTTCCATTGTTGGTGAACCACTGAATACCACCGGCTCCCTGGATCGGCAGGTCTGAGGTAACCGTCGGGATGGAATTGCAGTCGGCCCGCGAACCGCGAGAGAAAGTGCCGGACTTATCCGCGGCTCCGTAAACGGGCAAGGGGAAGCCCGTGCGGAAGGAGACGATGGGGCTAACCTCCCACCCTCCAATAACGGCATCCACAACCTTGTTCGCATTTTGGGCCAACGCTTTGCCGCGCCCAAAGGGAAGGTCATAAATTGCATAGGCTGACACGACGTGGGTGGCATCGTAGTAGCATGGCGCCCACTCCGCTCTCGGATCGTAGACGTTCTGCCAGTATGCCGACGCGCTGAGAGCATTAACCCAGGCTCCATAATAGCCGGTGCTGTCGGACATGCACTTGGAGAACGTGTAGGAGACTTGATATTGCAGATCGTGAGTCATCCGTTTCTGTAGGACGGCTTGCAATGAGTTGTACTCCATCGTGCCATTCGATCTGGTGCCTGAGACCCTAGCCCCCTGGCCGTTTTGAGCGGGGTTGCCCAGGACACTATAGAGCGTGGGATTATTGGCAAAGTATGGGCTAGGAGCGGTACACGGTGGAGTCGCGCAAGCTGAATTTGGAAGCAGCACCCTCTGTGCATAGTCGAACGGCACCATCAAGTGCGTGCCCCTCTGCCCCACATATCCGATTTGAAAGGTTGTATCGTTCCAGAATTGATGCTGAATAGTCAGGTTCCACTGATTCGCGATCGCAGGCTGTACCTCGGGATCCCACACCCGGAGGAAGGCTTTAGCGTAACAAGCATAGGCTGGCGGATCGCAAGATGCGGCCGACGCCGAGCCCGGAATACCGTCTGTGGTATTTGTGGCAGGCAGTGCAACATTGTTATAAAGGGCGTTAACTTCCGCCGGAGTAAAAGGTGGGTTCAAGGTCAAACGTAGGTTCGTGCCGGTTCCTTCCAGATACGAAGAGATTGTGTACGCGCCGCGAACCACCGTGTGCCCGCCAAGCATTGCGGGCGTCCACGCGAAACCGATGCGTGGCTGGAAGTCCCTTCCCCCATAGGAACCCTGGTAGAGTCCCCTGCTGGCTCCGTTCTTGCCGGCAAGGTCGATATTGCCGGTAGCGAAATTGTAATTCGCCTGGTTATCGCCAGTTTCGACCCAAGGGGTATGCGCTTCGTAGCGTAGACCAAGATTCAAGGTCAAGCGATCCGTAAGACGCCACGTGTCTTGAGCGTAGATGCCAATAATGTTGCTGGACTGCTCCCACGTCTTACCGGTGCTCACACCACGGCCAATTTGGAAGGGGAGACCAAGGACGAAGTCCGCACCACCATCGCCGGTGCCGCCGCCGACACTACCAATAACGTTGCTGGTGAACCTTCCGTCGAAATCCATAAGCCCAAGTTGACCATTGTTACCAGCATAGAATGTCTTGATGATCTGACGCCAGAATTGCCCACCAAATTTAACGTTGTGCCGGCCTCGAGTCCAAGCTACAGAATCTTCGAACTGCCACACATGGTCGTCGAAACTCGTTGTGCTCTCCTGGGTGCCCAGGTTCGAGAGGGCGGAGTTGGAGAAGTTGAGAGCCAGCAGTCCGTCAAGACCTGTAGGGTTGCCATTCCCGATTCCGAGGGTATTGCCGAATTGCCCCACGCTCGAATCCCAGCCAGTACTGCTGCCGAACGTAATATGGCTCCAGCCCATGCGGAAATCATTCACAAGATTACCAGTGATCGTTCGCGTCCAGTCGCCAACCGTGTTGTAAATTGGCGTAGATGAAAAGGAGTTGGACAACAGCACCTGTGAGTTCGTCCCTGGATTATTCTGGTAAGCCCTGGTAAAGCGATAGTAAATGTTGTCTTTATCTGTGGCCTTGTAGTCTACCTTAAGATCGCCTTGGTCCACCTTAAGGGCCGATGCTTTAGAGTTGATAGCGTTTTGTTGCACGCCGGTGCCAATGGCCGTCGGATAGAGCGGGGAAGCGAAGAGGTTGCTCGCTACTGGGCTGATCATCACACCGGGAATTACGTTGTTCGGGAATGGACTGCGAGTCGTCGCGGCGGAGGAAGACGGAGTACACGGGGCGCTAAAAGATACGCACGGATTATACAGCTGCACGGATTTCAAACCCGATCCTGCGGTGGCAGGATTGCACACGCCCGAACCATTGAAACCAGTTTGGCAAAGATCGCCAAAGTCCCCGTTGCGCTCAGCTGTGGTGAAGACGGTGTTTGCGATCGACGAGCTTGGGATATCAAAGCGCTGGCCCTGGTAATCAGCAAAAAAGAAAAGTTTGTTCTTGATAATTGGTCCGCCGAAGGTAGCGCCAAACATATTCCAGCGTAGTTTGTCCTTGGGAAGCGGGGCGGGCTGGTGGACTCTATTCGACCAGCTGTTCGCATTTAAAACGTCGTTGCGGAAAAACTCCCAAGCATCGCCGTGGTACTGGTTGGTTCCGGACTTGATGGTCGTGTTGACAATTCCCCCCTGGAAGTTTCCGAATTCCGCCGGCGCGTTGCTGGTAATCAGGTTGAACTCCTGGATGGCATCGGGGGCCGGCGTGTAACCCAGCAGGTTGTCCGAAACCTGGTTGTTGTCCATGCCGTCGAGCAAAAAATTGTTCGCTTGCTCGCGGTTGCCATTGATCAAGGGACGACCGCTATAAAAATCGGTATTGTTGCCACTGGTGAAACTGGCCGGATTGGTTGTTACAGCCCCGGGCGTAAGTAGAGTCAGTTGCACGTAATTCCGTGAGGCGAGCGGAAGATTGTCGTTCGTTGCGGAATTGATAACGGTATCGACCTGCGTGACGTCTGTTTCCAAGACGGGCGCTGTGCCGGTCACTTCCACCGTTTCGCTCACCTGCCCGACTTTCATTCCAATGTCGATACGGGCGATTTGATTCAACGTAAGGACAAATGGCGGTATGGAAGCCGAGGCGAACCCGGGCTTCTCGACTTTCACTTCATACGTGCCAACCGGGAGTTGCGCGACACGATAAAGACCAGAATCGTTGGTCACGGAGGTGTAAACGAGACCGCGCTCCACCGACTTCGCCGTAACTGTGGCCCCGGGGACGGCTGCACCACTCTGGTCCGTGACAGTACCCGTGATCGAAGCGGTCACTTCCTGAGCGAAAGCGGAACTCGCTCCACACAACAGTAGAACCGACGTCAGCGAAACAAGAACCAACGCCAGCGAAGCCACAAAGAATAGGGAGAAAAACTTGTCAAGACTGATCGCACGTCGCATCACGGACCTCCAAGAAGCGCGTTAGGTACACCACGCCACAGTGGTGTGAATTTCAATGGGTACATGCTATATAGCACATTGCATGTAACCGTCAAGACAAAAATATAATGAGAACCATTTTTGCTGACTTAACGGGCGGGCTGCGTAGCACCGTACTGTACCGAACCTCGGGCGAGTCCTATGAAAAACGGAAGAGAACTATATTCAGATATTGGAAGGGCCGTGACTCAACTTGCCTGTCATCTTTTTTAATTCCAAAACCTGTATGAGCTCTATAGCACATCGTTGTATACTGCCGCCTCATTGAGAGTAGTTATGTCAGAAAACCGCGGAAACGGGACTCCAGCTTATCGGCGAATACAGGGCGCAATCCTGAAACGCATTGAAACCGGGCAGTTGAAAACCGGAGATGCGGTCGATTCCGAGCGAGAGTTGGCGAAACTCCACCACGTGAGTCTGATGACGGCGCGCCACGCGCTGGCTGGTCTTCAACAAGAAGGCATGGTGGAGAGGCGCCGTGGCGCGGGCACTTTTGTAGCTCCCCCGAAAATTCACTTCAACAAACTGGCGAGTTTTAGTGAGCAGATGGCCACTCGCAGTTTGCCGGCTCGCTCGAAGGTCCTGTCTTGCAACGTTATTGGTAAGGAGCAGGACATTGCGGCGCGACTGTCATTGCCCGCCGGCAGTCGGTTGATCAAAGTGGAGCGACTCAGACAAGGAGCAGACGAACCGTTCTGTTTGGAGACTTGCTATTTGTCAGCCACGGAGTTTGCCGGATTGACTCGCGCGCCTCTGGAACGCGGTTCACTGTTTTCGATTCTGAACCGCGATTACGGTCTTGAACTTGCTTATGCGGACGAAGAGATTGACGCTACGGCCGCGGATCCGCGAACGGCGCAACTTCTGGGTATCGCACGCGGCCTTCCGCTGATCAGGATTCGGCAGGTAATTTATTCCACCAAAGGTAAGCCTGCCATTTACGGCCTGGGTCTGTACCGCTCGGATCGTCATACTCTGTTGATCCGGCGATTCAGGTAGAAACAAACTTTCGCCCTACAAACAATTCCAGAGTTTACTTTGCATTTGCTGGAACAGTCCGTTCACCGGCATGTCTTTCTTTTAGGTGCACACGACCTCCGATCCGGAGTGCAGGAACAACAAACTCTGTAAATCTGTCATGCTGTATTGGTGTGAGCCATTCGCAGCAGCCACGTTCAGGAGTTTCGTAGCGGATCGAGCGAAATGATCCTTTCACCCTCACCTGGACGCGGAGCGGTTCTTCGGCATAATTGATGAGTTCCAGCATAGTCACGCCGTCGTGCGGCTCAAGATACGGAATAGCTACCGTGGTCAAGGCATTCCAAAGACTTATCAATAGTTTTTCTTTATCCGTGAGTCGACGAATGTCCTGAGCAAAAGTTTCTGGATCCGGAAGCGGTTCCGAGAGCTCGATGACGCGGCCTTTCCCTACAGCGAAGACGACCCAACGGTCTCCACTCTGGAGGCGCCGGCCGGATTGCCACGGATAAGGGCCATGCAAGTCGACAAGAATCACTGTCCCCCCTTGTGTTGCAAAATCTGTAATTGATTTGATGTTTTGCGATGGGGAGGCAAGGACAACCAGCACATCGAACTGTTTGAGACGATCCGCTGCCAGGTCGGAGGGGCGCAGAATGCGGAAGGGAATATTGTGGCGAGCAAGTAAATTAATGGGCTCGTAGGATTTTTTGTAGTCGCCGGCCAGTACGCCAATGTTGCCTGCAGGCTCGACGGGTTCTTTGCTGCCTGAATAGAATTCAAGGTAACCTTGCATCTGCTTCCAGAGGTGCATCCCATCGGCATCGTTCTGCGCCAACGCTTTCTGCAAATTGTCGTGCAGACTCAAAACCAAATCGGCATGAAAGGCCGCCGCCTCTGCCACCGCTAGCAAATAATCGTCAACGTGCGGACCCTGCGCCTTTTGCAATGAGTCAGTTAATTCCCATTCGAAGCTATAAAGAGGAACCTGGCGCGGGTGAAGCGCTTGCTCGATTCGCACCAGAGCAAGGTTGGTATCAAGCCAGGGCTGAGCGGTCGGGCTGGATACTTCCAAAATGCCGTTTTTGTTGAGGACTAGCATGCCTCGCATCTGCGGCTGTTTTCCGGGATTGAGAACGAGAAATATCAGTTTCGGATAGAGAGACCGCAGAGTTTGCAGGGATGCGTCCACGTCGGTCTGCCCGGCAGGAGAAACCTTTAGCAGGACGCCGGCGGCGATGTTCTTGCCAGCCTCCGCTGCCGCGGAAGCTTGCTGTGGCGTGGCCTCAAGGAACACGTGGTAGCCCTGCTTGTGACCAGACTCTACTAAGGAGAGAGCGCCGTTATTCCAGGAGATTACGAGATCATTGAGACCCAGGATTTTTGCCGGAGGAACGTCGGGATACGTCCAACGAATAAACACTCTGCTCCAAGCAGACGTAGATGTGAGGACCCAAAGGAGAAGAAAAACTGTTTTTCTGGTGAACATAAGATTTCAACGCCGTCGCGTTGTCCTTCTCCTACATTCCACGTTGCAACAGGATTCGCGGGCCGCTGGACGCTGTTTCCGATTGTCCGCTCGGCGAAACCCAGATCGCTGCCGCGCCGGCTATGGTCTCTACTAGGGCCTTACCCTTCGCTGGACCCAGCAGAAGCAAAGTGGTCGAAAGCGCGTCCGAAGCAGTCGCCGTTTTTGCAATTGCGCTGACGGCAAATTCAGTTCTCGAAGGAGTTGCAGTCTCAGGATCGACGATATGCCCGGCGGAATTACTCCCCAGCAAACTCGGCGTCTGTTCAGACGTCGAAACACTATCGTCGCACAGCATGACTTGGGGATCGATCCGTTTAGATGGGTCTCTCAAGTGCACAAGCCAGGCCGGCTGCCCGGGTGGAGAGCCCATTGCAAAGATCGTGCTTCCTCCAGCGTTGATCAGAGCGCGTGCGATGCCATACGAGTGCAGGATTTCAACCGCTCGATCCACGGCATAGCCTTTGCCGATCGCTCCCAAATCAATTTGCAGGCAGGGGGAACGAAACTCAATTCGATCCGGAGGAATTAACGCGATGTTTTGATAGCCGACGCAGCGTCGAAGCCTTTCTTCTTCCGCGGAAGAAGGCACATGCTC
>Ga0070697_100001321_pt1 | contig 18733 bp, 17 predicted proteins | sample KBSK1501metaG_FD_65475 | JGI IMG/M metagenome (GOLD analysis project Ga0070697, IMG submission 65475) | Corn, switchgrass and miscanthus rhizosphere microbial communities from Kellogg Biological Station, Michigan, USA - KBS K1-50-1 metaG | ecosystem: Host-associated > Plants > Roots >... | reverse complement strand
CCGTCGCCCGGCTGCGGGATCGCCCAGTAGAGCTCGCCGTGGGTCGTCGATCCGTCCGTGCCGCCGACGAGATAGACCGCGCCGTTGGCCGTGAAGCCGGTGGCGTTGGCGCGCGGCGCCGGCAGGTCCGCGCCCTGGCCGGAGACCCACGCCGTGAGCTGCCCGGCCTGATCGCCGGTCGACGGGACGAAGCCCCGCTCGACGCTCGCCACGACGCCAGTCGCCGTCCGGCCACCGACCAGCCAGACGTAATTGCCGTTCAACAGCGCCGCCGAATCGGTCGTGGGCTGGGCCAGCTTGGCCTGCGCGGTCCACTCGCCCAGCTTCCCGGTTCGGTCGAGCTTGGCCTTCCAGGTCGTGTCGCTTGGTCCGCTGGCGGACGAGCCGCCAACGAACAGAAGCCCGTCGCTGAGCGCGACGAGCGAACCGCCGGACCGCGCCTCGGGCAGGTCGATCTTCAGATTCAGGTCGGTCGCCGTCTTCCACTGGCCAAGATCGCCGGTCCCGAGATCCGGCGTGAGGACGTAGGTCGTGGCCGTCGGCGCGCCCTTGTCGTCAATCCCGCCGACGGCATAGATCGAGCCGCCCAGGAACACGACCGCGGCGTTCGACCGCGGGGCCGGCAGCGATGGGCCCTTCTGCCACTTGTCGAAGTTACCGACCGGGACGACCTGCGCGACGTACACGTCCGACGACGCCTTGGAGCCGTCGCTGCCACCCACGTAGATCAGCTTCGTGCCGACCTGGGCGAGGGTGCCGTCGGTTCGCGCGGCCGGCAGGGCGAGCTCCGCCGGTGACTGGTGCCACGGCACGACGGCGCCCTGCGGCGCCGGGCAGGGCAGGGTCTCGTCCTCCGGCGGGCAGAAGTTCACCGGCGACCAGGCCAGGATGCCCAGGTCGATGGTTCGGTTGACCGTGAAGTAGTAGGCCCGGTCCGGGATGTAGCCCAGCAGGAAGATGATCACGATGAACCAGAAGAAGGCCTTGAGCGTCGCCCAGCCCCAGCCGTCCGCGTCGAGCAGGCCGAAGAACGCCCGGCGGCGGCGAGGGAGCGGACCGGCGCTCAGCGCCTGCGTCGCCATCGCCCCTACTTGACCGTGAGCGTCCCGGTCATCGCCGGGATCGGGTGGATCGAGCAGATGAAGACGTAGGTGCCGGCCGGCAAGCCCGGATAGACGTACGTCTGCGTTTCGCCGTCCTTGGTCGTGGGCTGGTCGACCACGACCGTCGTCTTGTCGTCCTTTCGGATGTCGACGTCGTGGATCTGGCCGGGATCGTTGACGGTGAACTTGATGCCGAACGGCTGGTTGGCGGTGACCTCGAGGGACTTCTTGTCGTAGGCCACGTTGGCCGCGGTCAGCTCGAACGTCTGCGCGCTCGGCGGTAGCGACGCGACCGAGCCGCTGGGCGCCGGCGATCCCGAGCCCCCGCCGGTGAGCGCGTTGAGGTAGCAATCGGGGAACGGCGTCGAGCCGGCCGGCGGCTTGTAATTCGGATCGACCCAGCCGTGGAACGTCTTCACCTTGCCGCTGCTCGGGTCGACGATCGGCTCGTTGAGCGACGGATCGCGGACCTCGTAGGTCTGGTCGTTGGTCGCCCGGATGAAGGCGATGACGTCCTGGATGTCGATGTAGTTGAGCGGCCCGCCGTTGATGTCCGCCCAGACCGGCATCTGGCTCTTGGCGTTGCCGCAGACGTAGCGACCACCGACCGTCAGGACGTTGCGCAGGTAGTCCGGGTTGAGGTGCTGGTAGAGCTTCTCCTGCGAGTTGAGCGTCGGGCCGATGTAGCCGGTGTCCGGTTGCGGCGACTCGAGTGGGCCCAGCCCGTTGGGGCCGTGGCAGCGGGCGCAGTTGGCTTCGAAGATGTTGTAGCCGCGCTCGACCGCGGTCACCTGCTGGGCCTCTTTCTCCTTGTCGAGCCGCGCGGTGGTGAGACCCAGCGGCGCCCCCAGCTCGTAGAAGTAGTAGAGGACGACGAACAGGACGACGATCCCGGTGGCGAGGAAGCCGATCCAGCGCGCATTCGACGACTGGCGAACGATCTTCGCCGCCCGTTCGGGGGTCAGCTCGAACTTGTGCGCCGTGGGCGGCGCCGCGAACCGCCGGGCCGGGGCGGGCTCGGACGGCGGCCGGCGCGCCGGCAGGCGCTGCTCGGGCTCGCGTCCGGGCTCGTCGGTCATGGGGCTCCTCGACGGACTGACTGGATGGTCACTGTGACGCAGGTCAGATGCAGCCGGTGGGACTCTTCGGCGGGATGAGGCCCGGCTGGCCCAGGGCGATGGGCAGCGGCCCAAGGGTGATCTTGCCGGTGTCGAGCGTCAGCACGCCCGACCCGTCGACCGTGGCGGAGAAGCGGTCCATGCTGCGCGGCGCCGGTCCGTACTGGGTGCCGGCGGCCTTGATCCCCAGCCGGTCGTAACGCGACCCGTGACACGGGCACTCCAACCAGAAGTTCCTGAGGCACGGGTTGGGCTTGCAGCCAAGGTGCGGGCAGCGCTGGTAGAGCGCCCGGACGTTGAGCGCCTGGCCGTCGCCGGACGTATCAGTACCGGGTAGGAACTGCTGGCGGGCTGGATCGAAGAGGACGATGAACGCGCGGGCATTCTGGACATAGGCCGGGAAGCCGTCGGCGATGGGCAGCGTGCTGTTCTGGGCCTTGACGTCTGCGAAGGTGCCGATCTCGACCTTGCCACCGAAGCCGCCGGTGAGGTTCGGCCAGATGAAGCTGATCGTGCCGGCGGTGATCTCGAGCAGCCACAGGCCAAAGGCGGCCCCGATGGACGTCCGCAGCAGTTGCCGGCGCGACAGGCCCTGGACCTGCTCGTGGCGGAGCGCCTTGAGCGCCTGGCTGGTCAGCGCCTGCGGCTTGTCGGCCGGTTCGACCTGGTAGTTGCTCATCGGGGGTTGCTCATCAGAGGGCGAAGTGGAAGCCGTTCGTGCTGTTCTGGAAGAACGGCAGGTACGGGATGACGAAGCTGTAGCCGGGGCCGCGGAAGAAGATGCCGATGAAGGTCACGGTCAGGCCCAGGATGCAGAACAGCGTGAAGAGGACGACGGCGGTCTTCCGTTGCGACGGCCGAATGGCGAGGACGTTCTCGCGATCGACGTACGGGATGAGTCCGGCACCGACGAGGACGAAGGTGGGCACGAGCACGCCGGCGACCGTCGGGTGGAAATAGGCCAGCAGCTCCTGCAGCCCCAGGAAGTACCACGGCGCCTTGGCCACGGCCGGCGTCACGTTGCCGTTGGCCAGCGCCTCGAGCGGGGCGTTGATGAAAAGGCCCATCAGCAGCAGGAAGATGCTCATGACCGCGGCGGCGAGGAACTCGATCGAGAGCAGGTGCGGCCAGGTCATGACCGTGTCGTCGGGCTCCTTCTGGACCCGCACGACGGCGTCCTGCTTGACGAGCGCCAGCAGCCGGTACGGGCGGGCCGACATCGGCACCCGCTGCTTGTCGATCTCCGTTCGCCGCCCCGGATCGACGGGCAGGACGACCCGTCGTTCGGTCGGTTCGGCGGTCTTCGTCGGCTTCTTGGTTGTGTCGGTCATAGCGGGCCGGAAATGCCCCCGTCTTTGCGGATTCTCCAGAAATGGACGGCGAGGAACACGGCGGCGAGCAGCGGGAACAACATGATGTGGAGCACGTAGAAGCGGAGCAGCGTGTTCTGCCCCACCTCCAGTCCGCCGAGGAGGATGAACTTTGTGGGCGTGTTGACGAGCGGGAAGTACGACCCGAAGTTCGTCCCGATCGTGATCGCCCAGTAGGCGATCTGGTCCCACGGCAGCAGGTAGCCCGAGAAGCTCAACATGATCGTCAGGAATAGCAGCACGACCCCGACGACCCAGTTGAACTCGCGCGGCGGCTTGTAGGCGCCGTGGTAGAAGACCCGCATCATGTGGAGGAAGACGAAGAACACCATGAGGTGGGCGGCCCAGCGATGGATGTTCCGGGTTAGCAGGCCGAACGCCACCTTGCTCTGGATGTCGAGGATGTTCGTGTAGGCCTGGGTCGCCGACGGGACGTAGAAGAACATCAGGTAGACGCCAGTGATGGTCAGGACGAGGAATAGGAAGAAGCTCAGGCCGCCCAGGCAGAACGTGTAGGCGAACTTGACCGCGTGCTGCCGGACCCGTACCGGATGGATGTGCAGGAAGACGTTGTTCATGACCGCGTACGCCCGCGACCGCTCGTCGTTGGGGTAGGGCTGGCGGAACAGCGAGCGCCACGCGGCGCTGCGGCGGATCGACTGGTCGACCCGCTCGAGGAAACTCACCGGGCTCCTCCTGCCACGCCGGGCGTTCCGGCGAGCTGAGCGTCGCGGTACGACTCCTTGTAGAGCCGACCGTCGGTCGAGACTTCCTGGAGCTCGAACCGCTCCATCGTAATAGCGTCGAACGGGCAACGCTTGACGCACAGGGCGCAGCGGATGCAGCGCTCCTCGTCGAGGATCATCGCCCCGCCCTGGTCCCAGCCGTACGCCTCCTCGATCTCCGGCAGGAGGCCCTCGGTCTTGAGCTGGTTGACGTCGACCATGTGGATGACGCCCTCGGGGCAGACATCCGCGCAGGCGCCGCACAGGACGCAGCGGAACGGGTCGAACCAGATGTTGTAGTTGCACATCAGGCAGCGGGTCGATTCGGCGACCGCCGCCGTCGCGTCGTAGCCCAGCTCGACCGGCGTGGTGAAGTTGACTTCGGGGTCCGTCGACGGCATGCGCGCCGCCAGCGGCGCCATGGGGATGTGCTGGCGCGGCAGGACGTCGTACAGCTCCGGCATCTCGTGGCGCCACGAGCTGGTGATCTTGACGTTGGCGTTGACGGTGACGTCGGTGCGGCCGGCCAGGTAGCGGTCGATGGCGTAGGCGGCCTTCTTGCCGTGGCCGGCGGCTTCGATGAGCGTCGTCGGGCCGGTCACGAAGTCGCCGCAGGCGAACACGCCGCGGACGTTTGTCGCGTACGTCGCAGGGTCGACCTTGACCCGGCCGCGGTTGATCTCGAAGTTCGCCTCGACCGGCAAGAACGTCAGGTCCGCGGCTTGCGAGACGGCCGGGATGATGGTGTCCGCCTTGATGACGAACTCCGAACCCTCGATGGGGACCGGCGTGCGGCGGCCGGAGGCGTCCGGCTCGCCCAATCGGTTTCGGATGAACTTGACGCCGCTCACGTGGCCGTCCTCGCCCAGGACCTCGACCGGGCTGGCGAGGAACTCCATCCGGACGCCCTCGCGCTCCGTCTCGCCAAGCTCCTCCTCGTCGACGACGAGCTCCGAGCGCGTTCGGCGGTAGACGATCGAGACGTGCTCCGCCCCGTGGCGCAGGCTCGTCCGCGAGCAGTCCATCGCGGTGTAGCCGCCGCCGATGACGACGACGTCGTTGCCCACCGTCAGCGGCTGGCCCAGGTTGGCCTTCTTCATGAAGTCGACGCCGTACTGGACGCCCTCCAGATCCGCGCCGGGGACGTCGAGGACGACCGCGTTCATCGCGCCGGCGGTGATCGCCACGGCATCGAAGTCGCGCTGGAGCTGGTCGAAGGTGATGTCGACGCCGATCGTCGTGTTGTAGACGAACTTCACGCCCAGCCGCTCCACGAGCCGGATGTCCATCTCGATCGCCTCGCGCGGCAGGCGGAACGCGGGCACGCCGATGAGCATGGTCCCGCCGCCGTACGGCAGGCTGTCGAAGACGGTGACGCCGAAGCCCTTCATGGCCAGCTCGCGGGCGACGGCGATGCCGGCCGGGCCGGCGCCGACCACGGCGACGCGCTCGGAGCGCGCGGTGATGTGCGGCATGACGTCGGGGATGCCGGATGCCTCGTGCCACTCAACGAGGAACCGCTTCATCGCCCGGATGGCCAGCGGCCGGTCGATGTCGCCGCGGCGGCAGGCCCGTTCACACGGCGCGGAGCAGACGTACGAGCACATCGCCGCGACCGGGTTCGGCTCGCGCGACAGGATGTAGCCCTCTTCGAACCGCCCCTCCGCGGCGAGGTTGAGATAGCCGCGGCAGTTCGTGCCGACGGGACACGCCTCCTGGCACTCGATGTTGCACTGCAACCACGAGGCGTCGACCGGCTGGACGAGGAATTCCTGGTTGGGGTCGAGGACCAAGAAGGTCGCCTCTCTGCTGACGCAGCCGCTGATCCGGTGCACGAAGTGGGGACCGGCGAACGCCGAATGAGCCGAATCTACCATTCGGTCGCGAACGGCTGCGCGCAGTTGCTCCCCGCGCGCACTCCGGGCGCGGTCCGCGCGCGCACGCGAGTTGACGTGGCAGCTGCTCGCAGCTACGCTGCAGGCGCAACTATCCACGCCGGACGCTTCCCCCATCGTCCGGTCAGGAGGCCCAAACCGCGTGACGGTGAGCGAGTTTGCCTTTCTGGCACTCGGACTCATTCTCGGTGTCGCCAGCGGAGCCGCCATCATCGTCATCTCGACCGCCAGACCGCCCGCGGTGAACGAGATTCGGTTGACTGTCACCCCCAACGCCATCCCCAGACGACGTCGTTCGACCTTGTCAGAAGACGCGTTCGCGGACCACTCCGAGCCGGCTCGCGGGGGTCCCGCAGACCGACACCAGGAAGACGTCGACGATCCGTATGCGTGGGTCGCCCAGGCCGAGATGATGCGAACGATCGTTCGCTCTGGGCCCTTGCCGCCGGCGGGCGCCGGCGATCCCGAATCGGGCGCCCAGGGTCCGGTCCGCATCGGCGGCAGCAGCCCGTGGCCGGCGGCGCACCGCGACCGCCTGCCGCTGCCCGCATCGATCGTCGCGTCGTATCCGCCCAAACCGCAGCGCGAAGAGCCGCCACTCGTAGCGGTGCCGATCTATCCGGAGCGCGATCTGGCGATGGCGGCGCTGCGCGATTCGGCCGCCCGGGCGGCGGAGATCATGATGCGTTCGCAGCGGCCCGTCGCCACGGCCACGGTCACGGCCATGGCGACCGTCGACCGCTGGGACGCCGACTTCTCCCCCATGTCCGCCTATGCGGTCGCGGGTGGCAACGGCGAGACGAATGGCGGGCGCGGGGGGTCGTCCGGGTCCGCGTCCATCGCATCTGCCGGGGGCGGCGGCTTCGGCACGGCCGCCGGCGGACCGTGCGACGAGGCCGAGCGCATCGCCGACGAGCGCTGCGCCGTCGCCGTCCGTGCGCGCGAGCAAGCTGACGCCGCCGAGGAAGCCGTCCGCCAGGCGCAGCGCGCGTACGACGAGCGCGGCGCGCACGCGAATCGCGCCGCCGTCGCGGCCGAACCCGGCGGCATGCGCAGCGCGAAGGAAAGCGCCCAGCAGGCGTTTCGGCGGGCGAGGGCGGAGGCCGGGACGCGCGACGAGATCGAGTCCGCCGCGGCGACGTGGCTGACGGAGATCAACCGGATCAACCAGCTCGCCCGCGACGCAGCGATGCAGGTCCAGCGCGAGCGCCAGGCGAGCGCCGCGCTGCTGGCGAAACTCGAGCGGCTGAGCGTCGATGCCGACGTCGCGCGCGCGGCGGCAGACGCCGCGGAACTTACCTGCGCCGCGGCCCGCATCGCCGTCGAGGAGTGCCGCGAGGCGGTTCCGGGCGAGGAGCCGCGCGCCCCGCAGCCACCCGTCACGCCGTTCCCCGTCGCAGCGATGGGACACGGCTCCGGCGTGAGCGTCGACGAGTCGTCGCCGCTGGAGTCCGCGGTCGCGACGAACACCGACGAGGCCACCATCCTGCGGCTGCTGCGTGGCGACCGCGTGGCCTTCGACGGGCTCGTGGCGCACCTCGCCGGGACGGACCCCGGCGAACGACGCCGCTGGCAGCTCGCGCTGGCCGGCCTCGTCGACGCGATCGTCGCGACGTCGATCGAGTCGTCGATCCTGAGCTTCCCGAATGACCACCCGTTCTGGGCCGAGTTCAGCCAGTCGCAGGCCCGCGACGTCGCAGCGGCGCTCTCGTCGCTGGGCTTCCGGTTCGACGGGCTGGGCGGCTGGGCCGACGACCGGATTCCCAGCCAGCGTGACCTCTCGCTCGCCGCCGGCTACGCCGGGCTGGACCCGATGCGGATCCGGCGCTGGCCCAACGAAACCGAAACCGCCGAGCTGTACCGCGACGTCACCGTTGGCGCGGACGAGTACCTCCGCGGCGCGGCGAGCGGCCTGACCCTGGGCGAGCTCATCGGCGCGCTGGGCCGCCGGGCGGACGCGCTGACCGACGTCTGGAACGACTGGGACCGGTTGCGGCCGCTGCTACTGGCGGGCGCGTCGTGAGGGCGGGTCCGTCATGAGCCGCCACCGCCGAAGCGTCAGCGGGCGGGCTCGGGGGCCGGCTCGCTGGTCGCCGCGGTCGCGGCCGTCGATTCGGCCGCCTGCGCCTCCGCGGCCTCCGGCCCCTCGTCGGCGTCGTCGTCGATCACGATCACGCGAAGCGCCTCCGCCGCCGCAACCCCGATCGCCTGACCCTCCTCCGCGGCCCATTGACGGATCCGCTCCTCGAGCTGAGCCGGGTCCTTCAGCTGGCTGGCGTGGGCCCGCAGCGCGTCGAGCTTCCGTCCAATGGTGGCGCTGACGTCGATCCGGACGGTCGACGCGTTCGACCAGAAGAGGTAGAGCCGCCGGACGTTGTGCGGCGCGAGGCCGTCGCGAGCCAGCCACGGAAACGTCATCGGGTTGCGCGCCGCCGGGTAGGCGGCGTCGACGGCCGCCATGCCGGCCGCCCGGTGGTCGGTGTGGTTGATTCCGCGGTCGGCGTAGAAGAGGGCTTCGGGATCGGTGGCCAGGATGGCGTCGGGCCGGAAGGTCCGGATCTCGCGGACCAGCAGCTCGCGCAGGGCGAGGTCGTTGGCCAGCGCCCCGTCGGGCTGGTTGAGGAACGACACACCCTCGTAGCCCACGATCGCCGCGGCGGCGCGTTGCTCCTCCTCGCGCAGCAGCGCCAGCTCGAGCGGGTCGGCCTCGGGATCCTCGCCGCCCTGGTCGCCGCTCGTGCAGCAGACGAGCCAGCCCACCGAACCCGCGTCGATCCACTTCGCCGCCGTCGCCGCGGGACCGAATTCGGCGTCGTCCGGGTGGGCGGCGATGACCATGAAGCGGGCCGGCCGCCAGGGGTGGGAGACGGCTTCGGCCGGGTTGGTGCCGTCGGTCACCACGGCGTCGGCTCCTCGTTCGGGGACTCGCCGGCAATCGCCTTGCGCACGAAGTCGCTCCGCTTACAATGCCGCCCGAGGCTTCGCTCGTTTCCCCCCACGAGCGAAGTCTCGTTCTGTGTTGGCAACGTTGTCAGGGGCGGCTCCGGCGCTCGCTCCGGAGCTCAGCCGGCCCGGACGGACCTGGCCTCGTCGAGCGCCTTGAGGACGTCGGCCGCGTGGCCTTCGGGCTTCACTTTTGGCCACACCCGGGCGACCTTGCCGTCGGGGTCGATGAGGAACGTCGTCCGTGCCGTGCCCCAGTAGGTCTTGCCGTAGTTCTGCTTCTCGACCCACGAGCCGTAGGCCTCGGCGGCCTTGTGCTGCTCGTCGGCGAGCAGGGTGAACGGAAGGCCGAACTTCTCCCGGAACGCCTTCTTGCTGGCGCCGCTCTGCGGGCTGACGCCCCAGACCTCCGCGCCGCGCTCGCGGATCGTCTCGTTGCTGTCGCGGAACTCGCAGGCCTCGACGGTGCAGCCTGGCGTGTCGTCCTTGGGATAGAAGTAGAGGATCGTCCAGCGGCCGCGCTGGTCGGCCAATCGATGGACGGTGCCACTCTCGTCGGGGAGGGCGACGTCCGGGGCGCGATCGCCGACTGCCGGCATGCTCATGGCGAGAGCGTAGCAGGGGTTTCCACGACGAGGAGCCGGCCGCGCCGGACTTCGACGCGCGCCGTCGAGCCCAGTCGCACGTTCGATAGGCCGCGCGCCGGGCCTGCTTCGAGCCGCTCGTCCCGCAGGGGAAACTGAAGCCCGCCCGTCGTCACCCCGTCGGCGTCGCCGCCCAGTGGGAGCAGCGAGACCAGGTCACCTTTTCGGCCCTTGAATTGAACGTTGGCTGGGCCGGTGAGCAGCGTCACCCGCGAGTGGTCCCCCAGAATGCGGGCGGTTCGGCCGTGGAGCTTCGGGTGGGCCAGGAGCGCAACGTTGGCGAGGGCGTGGTCGAGTCGCGGACCGCCGAGCCCGCCGAGGATCGTGATATCGGTCGCGCCTCGCGCAACCGCGGCGAGGACCGCGAGCTCGGTATCTGATTCATCCTTGTCGGTAGGGGCCTGCTCGATCGGGACGCCCGCGCCGCGCAGCTCGTCGAGCTCATCGCCGCCGAGCGAGTCGCCGTCGCCCACCCACAGGTCGATCCGCAGCGCGAGCGGTTCGGCGAGACGGGCTCCGCCATCGGCCGCAATCACCGTTCGGACGTCGTCGCCCCAGCCGCGCCAGGCCTTGTCGAGTCCCGCTTTCGTGACGGGCTCGCCGTGGGCGAGGACGAGGGCGCTCTCCATCGGCCGATCATAGGTCGCAGCGGGTGGCGCCCGGACCCGATGCTAGACTCCCGCGATGCTCCAGCCGAACGAGGAGCCCCCGATCAGGCGCGTTCGCGAGGCCGCGGCGCGCAAGGGCGTGACCCTCGACGTCGTCGTCGGGGACGCCTCGACCCACACCGCCGCCGACGCCGCAGCCGCCGTCGGGGCGGAGCTGGGGCAGATCGTCAAGTCGCTCGTGTTCGTCGCGCCCGATGCGGCCGGTGGCCTCGTTCCGCTGATCTGCCTGGTATCCGGCACGAATCGGGTCGACGTCGCGCGGCTGGCCCGCGAGACCGGCGAGCCTGCGGTCCGCCGCGCGACCGCGCGCGAGGCGCACGACCTCACGGGCTTTTCAATTGGTGGCATACCGCCGTTCGGCTACAGCGTTCCCGTCCGCGTCGTCATGGATCCGGACCTGGAACGCTTTCCGGTTGTCTGGGCCGCGGCCGGAACGGGGACCGCGGTGTTCCCGATCGAACCCGCCACGTTGCGGATGCTCGCCAACGCGACGGTGGCCCGCATCGCGGAGGGCGTTCCGGCCTGACCACCGCGCGCGAGCCCCGCAACGAGACGCTGACCTATCCCGGCGGCCTGCGCGCCCGCTGGCGCTGGGCGGGCAGCGGCGAATCGGCGGCCGTCTTCGCGTTGTCGGAGGCCGGCGGCGCGCTCCACGAAAACGGGCCCACCGTGGGACCCGGCTACGAAGCGCTCTGCCGCGCCGAGCTGCGGCTGGAAGGTCCACGCGGTGCCTGGACCGCGCGGTTTGCCTCGACGATCTTCGACGACCCGCGGGCGATCCACTGGGACAGCGAGGGTCTGCTTGTCGTGGCCTACGGCTTCCACACCTACGGGCTCGATGCGACGACCGGCGAGGCGCGCTGGACCCACCGCTCGGCGACGCCGATCATCGCCCTCATCGGTTCGTCGCGGCTGCCCCACGTCGTCGTCCAGGCGGAGATCGAGACCTTCGCCATCGAGGCCGACGGCACCGTTGGCTGGCGGGTCGCCCATTCGGATGTCGTCGTCGCGGCCGAACTCGTGGGTGGGCAGCTGGTCCTGACGAGCTTTGCCGGCGAGGTGACGTCGCTGGATCCGCGCACGGGTCGAGTCGCCTAGGGTTCGGCGGCCGTGGACGCGGTGGAGAAGGGCGTGGACAAGCCGCGCGGCGGACGGTCGAAGTTGTGGACAAAACCGATTGACCGCGGTGCGTCCAGGCAACTAGCGTTGTCGGCAGCCCGGAGGGGCCGAGAGACACTAACGGCGGCGATCGCCTCAACGCCCACGTGTCGGGTAGGTTCCTTCGGGTCTTCGTTTGCCCGTCGGTATCATCGGGCCGTGACTCCCCTCCTCCTGGTCGCCGCGGGCGTGCTTGCGCTGATCACGGGCGTTGCCGTCCTCCGAACCTTCGGTCCGCGCTATCGGGTTGGCCGGCTGCTGGCAACGACGCCGCGGGTCAGCGTCGATGCGGCGCGGGCGATCGCTACCTCGAGGCGCCCTCGTTACGTCCGGGTCGAAGGCCGAATCGATTCGGAGGAGGACTTCGAGGACGCTCAGCATCGGCCGCTCGTCTTCCGGCGGACCCGGCTCGAGGCGCACCGGGCGGCGGGCTGGCAGGCGTTCGAAGATCGCCGCGAGCGCGTGGCGTTCCACGTCAACGAGGGGCTCAGTTCGATTGGCGTGGACGACGCGGCTTTGGATGCGGGGCTGGTCGTGGTCCCGCGGGAGTCGGTGGGTGTCGCGTCCGACCTGGGCGAACGGATGCCTGCTGGGCTGCCGCCCGCGACGCCGGTCCGCGCCCGGATCGAGCAGGTCTCGTCGGTCGAACACGCGGTCGTGCTGGGCGTGCCGATGCTCGATGCCGGTGAGCCGCGGATGACCGCCGGGCTGGGCCGGCCGCTCGTCCTGACAACGCTCGAAACGCCGGAGGCAATGCGGGTCCTGACCGGCGGCGCGACGGGTCGGCCCCGGTTCGCGGCGGCGCTGCTGGGCGGCGGGGTCGTACTGGCCGCGGCCGGCGTGGCGTGGGGGTTTCTCGCCCTGGTGCGGGTGCTGCCGTGAGGCGCTTTGCGCTCGCCGTCCTTCTGGCGGTCGTCCTCCTGGCCCCTGCTGCGACAGCCTTCGCCGCCTCCCCCGCTCCAAGCACCATTGCCGGCGGCGACCCCCGAAGCGCCGGGGAAGGGCCGGGCCTGGTGGGCACGCCGGTCGTCGCTATCGGGATTGTGTTCGGACTGGGCATCGCCGCCGCGGCGGTGACGCTCGCCTACGTTCGGCTGACCGGAGGCCCGCGAAAGCCCGACTGAGGGCAGGTTCGGCCTGCTAGTACGTTCGGGTTATTGGCAGGAACTGTGAACTTGGTAGCGTCGCGACGTCGAGTTCACATTTCCTCCCGAGTCCCGTCCCGTGACCTCCGTCTCGCCCCGTCCAACCGACGCGACGCTCTCCGTCACCAAGGCCGCCCGCATGCTGGGGGTTCATCCCAACACGATCCGGGCGTGGAGTGATGCCGGCCGCCTGCGCTATTACCGGATCAACCCGCGCGGCGACCGACGCTACCGGCTGGGCGACCTCCAGCGATTCCTCAACGCTGCGGCGGGAGGCCCTGCGGAGGCCGGCACCGGGAGCGCCCACCCCCGCGACCGCAAGGGGGTCGAGGGCCGGGCGGCCACGAGGCAGCCCGCTCTCACCGTCCTCCCGGGCATCAACGAAGCCCACGACCGCGAGCGGCGCGAGCGCGACCTCCAGCTCCTCACCGAGCTCGCCACGGTCGCCGGCCGTGCCGGGACCGACGTCGGTGGCGGCGTCGACGAGGTCCTGACCGCGGCCGTCGAGGCGATCCACGACACGTACGACCTCCACCTCGTCGGGGTCTGGGAGGTCCGCGGCGATTCGCTCGTGCCACGGGCCGTCGCCGGGCCCCTCACCGTCCGTCTGGTGGAGCTGCCGCGGTCCTTCGGGACGCCCGGCGCGGCGCTCGCGTCCGCGGAGGGGCGATCGTTCGAACCGGATCCGGTCGCGCCGGTGGGCGGCGGCAACCGGCCCGAAATCGCGGCGGTCATCCCCGGTGAGCGCGGCCCGTGGGGCGTGATGGTGGTCGTCGGTGCCGGGCGCGGCTCGCTCACGGAAACCGATGGCGACGTCGTCGTCGCGGCCGCGGAAGCGGTCGCCGCGGCCGTTCGGGCGGCCAGGGCCGCGGACGAGATCTCACACCAGCTCCACCGCGCCGACGCCCTTCGTCGAGTCGCCGGCGACATCGGCACACGGCTCGACCTCGACCAGATCCTCGCCGGCCTGGTCGAACACGCGATGGTCCTCTTCGAGGCCGAACGCGCTGCGGTGTTCCTCCGAAACCGCGAGGGCCAGGCCCTCGCGGAGGTCTCGCGGGGGCTTTCGGCTGCCTACCTCAACGCCGTCCGCGAGTTTCCGGCCAAGTCCCTGCCCACGGCCGCGATTGCCGCCCGGCGGCCGCTGTTCGCGACGAACTACCGCGACGATCCGCGCGGCGTGGCGGTTCGGGCGGCCGTCGCCCAGGAGGGCTTCGACACGATTTGCACCGCGCCGCTGCTCGACGGCGACGAAACCCTGGGCCTGCTCAACGTCTACCACGACCGGCCGCACGAGTGGACGGACGACGAGCTCGACACGATGGCCGCCCTGGCGCTGCAAGCCAGCGTCGCGATCAACACGGCCCGCAACTACAGCCAGATGGCCACCTGGGCCGCCCAGCTCCAGTCGATCCAGCAGCTGGGCACGAGGCTGAACGGCCTGACGAGCGTCGAGGAGATCGGCCTCGCCATCGCCACGGAGCTCCGCCAGCTCATCGACTCCCACAACGTCCGGGTCTACCGGCTGCACGGCGACGACCTCGTCCCGGTCGCGATGAAGGGCCAGGTGGGTGAGTACGTCGACGAGACGCCCGAACAGCTCCACCTCAAGCTGGGTCAGGGCATCACCGGCTGGGTGGCCCAGCAGCGGCTGCCGCAGAACCTCCCGGACTCGGCGAAAGATCCGCGGGCCAGGACGATTCCGGGCACCGAACCGGACCTCGACGAGTCGCTCCTCCTCGCGCCGATGATCTTCGAGGAGCAGGTGCTGGGGGTCCTGGTCCTGGCCAAGTTGGGCCTCAACCAGTTCACCGACGACGACCTTCGGCTGCTCGTCATCTACGCCAGCTTTGCCGCCCAGGCGATGGCGATCGCCGATGCGACCGAACGCCTGCGCGACCAGTCGGCCACGCTGGAGCGTCAGCTTCGCAGCCAGCGGGAGCTCCTCCAGATCACCGAATCGATCCTGACCACGCTCGACCCGCGGGCGGTCCTCGACCAGATCGCCGATCGGCTGGGCGAGCTCGTGGGCTACGACAACATCTCGATCGAGGTCTTCGACCGCGCCGCCCGGATGCTTCGGCCGCTGACCGCCCGCGGCGTGAACGCCGACGAGTACCTCAAGGAGTGGGAGATCGGCGAACAGGGCATCGCGACCTGGGTCATCGAGCACAAGGAGCCGGTCCTCATCGTCGACCAGTTCGAGGATCTCCGGGTCAGGCATTTCGAGTCGATCGGGCCCCAGCACGGCGGCCTGGTAGTCGTCCCGCTGCGCGGCCGCGAGGGCGTGACCGGCGTCCTGACGCTCGAGCGCCTGGGCGCGGGCCACACCTTCAGCGAGGAGGAGTTCGAGCTCGTCAAGCTCTTCGCGGCGCAGGTCTCGATCGCTCTCCAAAACGCCGAGGTCTACCGCGACGTCGAGATCCGGGCCCGGACCGACGGCCTGACCGGGCTCCTCAACCACGCCACGTTCCGCGAGCGACTCGCCGCGAGCGTCAGTGTGGGCGACCCGTTCAGCCTCGTGATGCTGGACCTCGACGACTTCAAGGCGGTCAACGACGCGATGGGCCACCAGGCCGGGGACCGGCTGCTGGCCGAGATCGCGAGCGCGATCGTGGCCGCCGGCCGGGAGAGCGACCACGTCTTTCGCTACGGCGGCGACGAGTTCGCGCTGATTCTCCCCGGGGCCGACGCCGCTTCCGCGGTGGCGGTCGCGGAGCGGGTCCGGGCGGCGATCGAGGGGGTGGGAGGGAATGGCACCTCGTGGCGGGCCGGCGGGATCAAGTGCTCCGCCTCGCTGGGCTTGGCGACCTTCCCGAGCGACGGGGCAACGGTCGATTCGATCCTCCTCGCGGCGGACCGCGCCTGCTTCGTCGCCAAGCGGTCGGGCCCCGGGCTCGTCGCGACAGCCGAAGAAGGCATGGCGCTCGCCTCGGAGTTCTCGCTCCAGGAGCCGACGCCGGTCGACTCGCCCTCGCCGACGTCAACAGCGGCCTGAGCCGCAGGGTTTCGGCCGCCGGCGGGTCCCGCCGTATGCTGGTTCGGTGAGTCGCTCGTCGCCTTCGGTCCTCGTCACCGTCGCCGCCTCGTCGCGCCAGTCCGAGCCCGATGTCTCCGAACGCAAGAACCAGCTCTACGCCGACGCGGTCCGCCGCCACGGCGGCTCGCCCCTCGTCCTCGACGCCGGAGCTGGGAAGACCGCCCGGCGCGACGCGTTCCGGACGATGCAGGGGCTCCTGCTGACCGGCGGCGCCGACGTCGACCCCGCCCGCTACGGCCGGCCGAACGAGGGCGCCCGGAGCACCGAACCGGAGCGCGACGAGCTCGAGGCGGCCGCGTTCGAAGCGGCCGAGCAGCGCGGGCTGCCGGTCCTTGGCATCTGCCGCGGCCTCCAGGCGCTCAACGTCTTCCTGGGTGGGCGGCTCGTCCAGGACGTGCCCGGCCACTCGGGCGCCGGCTGGACCCACGGCCCGCCGCTGCGCCATCCCATGCGCGTGGCGCCCGGCACGCGACTCGCCCGGATCCTCTTCCCCACCAACGTCCGCGGCGGCGTGGTCGAGGTCAACAGCTACCACCACCAGGGCGTTCGGACGTCCGACCTCGCCCCGACGCTCATCCCCAACGCGTTCGCCTCGAGCCCCATCGGCGAGCTGGTCGAAGGCGTCGAGACGCGCAGCGGGCGGTTCATCGTGGGCATCCAGTGCCACCCGGAACGGACCGAGTCGACGCCCGACGCGTTCGAGCGGCTGTTCCGCGTCTTCATCGACGCCTGCCGCGGGACGGTCGTCAGCCGCGAAGGCTGAGTCCTGCCTCGAGCTCGTTCCAGGGACGTCCCCCACAAAAACATCTGACGAAATCGTCCGACGAAATCGTCAGACGTCGGGCGGGGCGCCGCACCCGGAGTTGCTGACGAAGTCGTAGGAGGTGGCGCGCGGCCGGCTATCGCGGCGCCAGATCGACCAGGAACTGCGGCGTCCAGAGATGCGACGTGCTGCTCAGGTACCCGCCGATCGTCACCGCCACGAGCAGCGCGCCAAAGAACGCGATCACCAGCCAGTCGACGCGATCGAACGCCAGATGCCGCAGCCATGTCCGCTTCCCGGTGCCAAAGCCGCGCAGGTCCATCGCATCGATCGTGTCTTCGGCGCCCGCGATCGCGTTGACCGTCAAGGGCGTGAGCAGCGGGACGAGCCCGCGCAGCTTGGCGACCGGTCCGCCGCCCTTCGCCGAGGGATCGTGCCCGCGGATCCGCTGCGCGTCGATGGTCTGCTGGAACTCGTTCGACAACGACGGGATGAAGCGGAACGTCAGGTCGACCCCGACGGCGAACTTCTCCGGGATGCCGAGCTTGGCGAACGTCACGCCGAAGTCCGCCGGCGCGACACAAAAGGCGATCGGAAAACCCACCGCGACCATGGACGCGTAGCGCAGCCACTGGGTCAGCGCGTACGCCACCGTCTCGGCCGAGACCACGGTTCCGACGAGCGGAATCGTGAAGTACGGATGGACCTCGACGCCCTCGAGCCGGCTGCCCGTGAGGACCGTGTTGACCACGACGACGATCGTGATGAGGGTCAGCGCCGCGATCCAGTTGCGCCGGACCTCGCGGAACGGGATGCCGGCCGACCGGTAGTAGAGCGCCGCGAGGAGGACGAGGCCGGCCATGACCCGGCCATCCCAGACCTGGACGGCGGTGAAGATGAAGAGCACGACGACGAGCACAAGCACACGGGGGTCGCGGCGAGCGAGCCACGACCCCCGGCCCAGAAACCTCGGGGCGATGTTCACGGGCTGCCCCGGACCCGAACGCTACCTGCCCAGTTGGGCTTTTACCGGCTCCCAGGCGTAGACGAGGACCGGCACCAGGATGGCCGTCGTGATCACGTCGGCGACGGCAACGGGGATATACGCGGTGGTCAGCTGCGTCTGGAACGAGACCCCGCTCAGGACGATGTCGCTGAAGACGAACAGGAAGCCGATGATCGAGCCCACGACGCCGGCGATCGCGCCGCCGATGGCCCGGTCACGGAGGTTGCCGTTGACCCAGCGTGCCAGGTACAGCGGGGCAAGTCCGGCGATGAGGCCGGCGAGCCCGTTGGCGAGGCTCCAGTTCCAGTAGGTCAGGAACCCGTAGCCGTGGAGCTGGTCGGTGATGGCGTTGCCGACGAGGCCGACGAACAGGCCGGTGACCGGCCCGAACGCATAGCCGAAGAAGGCAACCAGCGCGAAGGCCGGGCGGATCGAGACGTTCGTCGTGCCCGGCAGCAGGAAGTCGAACAGGCCAAGGACGCCGTAGAGGGCGGCCCCGATGGCCGCGTAAACAATGGTGCGGGACGTCACCTCCCACAGGTTCGACCGGTCCCGCCGATCCAGTTGCATTGTCGCCATGAAGTTTCCCTCCAGGATTGAAGTCGTACCGAGAAGCCCCCTGTGGCGTCTCTCTCTACGACCTCCCTTCGTGTGCCCGCGCCGGGCGTCGGTCTCCCTCGATGACCCGCCGTGCGAGCGCCTCCGCGCTCAGAAACCGGCCGTCCCCCGCCCGCCACTCGAGATTCGCCCGGAGCAGCGACGTTGGCCGGAGGTTGCAGGCGACCCAGCGCGCCTCGTCCCGGATGACGTCGATGGGCGGACCGTCCGCCACCACCTCGCCCTCTCGAAACAGCAGGATACGGTCCGCGTGCGTCAATGCAAGGTCTACGTCGTGGGTAACGAGATAGAGGCTCTCGAGGCCCGGAATCGCCAGGACCTCCCGCATGAACGCCGCCGAGGTTCGGTGGTCCTGGCCGGCTGACGGCTCGTCGAGGATCAGGGTGGGTGGCTGGAGGGCCAGGGCAATCGCGAGGGCGAGCCGCTTCTGCTGCCCGAACGAGAGGGTCAGCGGGGGCCGTTCGAGGATGTCCTCGATCGTGTCGAGTGAGGTCCGCCGGAGCGCGTCGCCAATGATCGCCTCGAACGTGGCCGCGT
>Ga0070697_100001319_pt1 | contig 18738 bp, 19 predicted proteins | sample KBSK1501metaG_FD_65475 | JGI IMG/M metagenome (GOLD analysis project Ga0070697, IMG submission 65475) | Corn, switchgrass and miscanthus rhizosphere microbial communities from Kellogg Biological Station, Michigan, USA - KBS K1-50-1 metaG | ecosystem: Host-associated > Plants > Roots >... | reverse complement strand
GTCCTCGAGGTGGACCTGATTGCGCGCGTCACCGCGGACGGCCGATCGGTCGATGAGCCATTGCGCTTCCTGCTGGCCGACGCCCGCCAGCCGAAGACATCGGTCGCTGACGGCATCTGGCTGCGACTCGTCGACGTGGCGCGGGCTTTGGCGGGCCGTCGCTATGGCGTCGAGGGACGGTTGGTGCTCCGCGTTCGCGATGTGTTTTGTCCGTGGAACGACGGGCACTACGAGCTGAACGGTGGACCGACGAATGCGGTCTGCGAGCGCTGCACCGACGACCCCGACCTGGAGCTGAGCGCCGCCGACCTGGCGGCCGCGTACCTCGGGGGCAATCGATTCCGCACGCTCCACGAGGCCGGGCGCATCCAGGAACTTCATCGCGGAGCTGTAGCGCGGGCCGATGCGATGTTTGCCAGCGACCGCGCGCCGTGGTGTCCTAGCCATTTCTAATTCCCTCCCCCGCTGGCGGGGGAGGGTAGGGTGGGGGTGGATAATCCGAGCGTGGACCGCCAAACCTGCCTGTCCTTCGACCGGCAGGATCCGCTCGCTAAATTGCGGGAGGAGTTCGCTGTCCCCGAGGGCGTGATCTACCTCGATGGCAATTCGCTCGGCGCCCTGACGCGGCAGGCGTTGCCCCGCCTCAACGACGTGATCGCGCAGGAATGGGGCAAGGGACTAATCCGGAGCTGGAACGCGGCCCACTGGATGGAGGCGCCGGCACGCATCGGCGACAAGATCGCGCGTTTGATTGGGGCCAAATCGGGCGAGGTGATCGTCGCCGACAGCACCTCGGTAAACCTCTTCAAGCTGCTGGCGGGGGCGCTGCGCGTTCAACCGGGACGGCATTTCATCCTGACGGAGGCGTCGAATTTCCCAACCGACCTCTATATCGCACAAGGGTTGGTCGACCTCCTCGGTGGCAACCACGTCCTGCGTGTCGTCGACCGCGCCGAGATCGAGCATTCGCTCGACGGCAGCGTGGCGGTCCTGATGCTGACGCACGTCGATTACGCGACGGGAGAGATCCATGACATGCGACGGATCACCGCGGCCGCCCAGAAGGTCGGCGCCCTCATGCTATGGGATCTCTCGCATAGCGCCGGCTCGGTTCCGATCGATCTGAATGCGGCGCAGGTCGACCTCGCCGTGGGATGCGGCTACAAGTACTTGAATGGCGGGCCGGGCGCCCCGGCGTACCTGTTCATAGCGAGCGGACTGCAGGATGCGATGCAGTCACCCGTCTCCGGCTGGATGGGCCACGCGGCGCCCTTCGCCTTCGAGCCGGAATACCGCCCCGCTTCCGGCATTACCCGGCAGCTCGCCGGCTCCCCACCAATACTCAGCATGCTGGCGCTCGAGGTTGCGATCGACCTCTGGCTGCGTGTAGACCAGACGGAGGCGCGCCGCAAATCGATGGCGCTCGGTGACCTGTTCATTCAACAGGTGGATGAAACCTGCCGTGACCTCGGCGTCGAGGTGGTTGGCCCGCGCGACGCCGAGCGGCGTGGGTCGCAGGTGTCATTGCGTCACAAGGAGGGGTATCGCGTGATGCGCGCGCTGATCGATCGAGGCATCATCGGTGACTTCAGGACGCCCGACCTGATGCGCTTCGGCTTCGCGGCGCTTTATACCCGCTACGTCGACGTCTTCGATGCGGTCCGCGGACTCCGCGAGGTACTGACCACGCGCGCCTGGGATCGACCGGAGTACGCGACCCGCCTGGCTGTGACCTGATGACGAACAACAACCAGGGCGATCGGCTGCTCCGCGGCTACCTGAGCAGCCGCCTCCTGCTGCTCGTGGTCGGCATCACGACGCCGGTCGGCATCCTTGTGGTCAACGGCGCAGCCTTCGTGATGCGCAACCTGCAGCAGTTCCGCATCGGCATCGCCGTCTGCGCCTTGATCAGCTCGCTCGTCTTGAACGGACTGACCGCTTCCTGGCTGCTTCGCCTCGCAGGACGGCGACAGATCGCGATCTATATGCGGCACCAGGAGTGGGCGGGCGTTGTCGCGACGACGGTCGTGGTCGCCACCTCGATCGGTGCCGCCATCTTTACCTACATCGGGATGGGCAACCCGAGCCACTTGCCCGACACGCTGTCGGTGCTCACAGCCCTGGCGGCGTTGCTGGTCCCGATCGGAATCACCTACTTCAGTCGCATATTCGCCAATAGCCGCTAACAGCCTTCAGCGGGCCAGCCGGCGAACCAGATCAAGAACCCTGTTGAAGTCGTCCGCCGGAAGTTGGCCGGCACGGGCGACGAGTTCCTGCAAGCCGGCATTGTTAGCCGATTCCGACCCTGCCGGATCCAACCGATACACACGGGCTAGCGGCCGTCGCGCGACCGCCCGTCCCCGCGGGACGGCCCCCTGAGGCTGGGACCCGGACAGTCCGCGCTCGAGCAGCAGCTCAGCGCGCTCGAGAAGCTGGGATTGCCTTAGCCCGAGTGCTCGGGCAATCGGACGCATCGCTTCCGAGGACGCCCGCTTCTTGCCCTTTTCGATTTCCGATAGGTAGGGATAAGAAAGGCCGGACAGCCGCGCGAGCTCTTTTCGCTCGAGCCCCTGCTCGGTGCGGCTGACCTTGATGGCTCGGCCGAGCGCAGCGTAGAAATCCTTGCCCCGGGGTGCCTCGGAGAGAGGCGCCGGTTCGGGCGATGCCATGAATACGATTCTGCCGTCTACCACACTACGCTCGCAATCGGATAAACTATGCTCATAGCGTATATGCTATGCTGTCAGCCTCTAAAACGCAACGGTCAAGGAGGTCCACGCAATGGCAGATCGCTCATCCGATTTGGCACCTCGCACCGCGGTTGACATCGTCCGTGAGCGGCTCGAACAGGGGGCGCCCCCTGGCTTTCGTCTCGGTACGCCCCAAACGGCCGGCCGGCTGACCTTGTTACCTGTCTTCTGCGACGGCCCCGGACTCGAGTACGTGACCCTAGCGGAGGCGCAGAAAGAGGGCACCGTGGAGGTCACCGAAGTCGACGCAGCGGGCACTGTATCGACGTTGCAAGTAAAGACCAGCTCGAAGGTCCCTGTACTGGTGATCGACGGAGAGGTCCTGGTCGGCCTCAAGCAGAACCGCGTCCTGAACACGACGATCCTGGTTCCGGCGGAAACGACGCTAGAGATTCCGGTGTCCTGCGTGGAGGCAGGCCGCTGGCGGCATGCGACCTCAAAGGCCAGCCGGACAGACTATGCGCTCTCACCGAAGCTCCGCGCGATGAAGAGACGTTCGGTCACGACGTCCGCTCGAGCGTTCGGGACGTTCGTGGCGGATCAGGGGGCAGTGTGGAGGGGAGTCGCCAGCCACCTTGGAGAGCTCGGCGTGGATTCGGACACGCTGGCGTACTCGGATATCGAGAAGCAGCGCGGACCTGAGATCGAGGATCGCCTCCGCCAGTTGCAGCCCGAAACGGGACAGTCGGGAGTGCTCGCATACGTTGACGGCGAGCCCGTGGCCCTTGACCTGTTCGACCGGCCATCGACGCTGGCCCGGCTCTGGCAAGGCCTGATCGGGAGCTACATCGCTGAGTCCTTGATCCCCAAATCAGGTGGTCGAACCGTGGATGTGAAGGCTGCCCTCGAATGGATCTGGATGGCCGGCGCGGGTGAGGCCACGCGACACCGGGCGGTCGGGCTCGGCGAGTCGGTCTCCATTACCGGGGGAGAGCATTACACCAGCGCACTCGTGGTGGATGGCGTTGCGGTACACATCGCCGCAGGTCCGGCCTAGAGCTGGGAGCGGACTTCCCAGAGCTCGGGAAAAAAACGCTTGCCGAGCGTCGACTGGAGATAGCGCACGCCGGTTGATCCGCCGGTGCCGGGCTTGTCGCCGATCTGACGCTCGACCATTTCGACGTGGCGCAGCCGCCAGAGGCGAAAGCCCGCGTCGTGGTCGAGCAGCGCTTCGGCCAGCTCGAGCAGGTCCCCAGGGCGGTCGCCCTGCCGATAGAGCTCGCGGATGGTCACGCCGCGGCGCTTGATCAGCGCGGTAAAGACATCGTGCAGCGACGGTTCATCGAGGCGCCGTTGCAGTCGCGCCCGCGCCTCCACCCCATCAACTGCCTTGATGTATGCGGCGTCCTTCAGCCCCGAGAGGAACTCGATCTCACGAAATTGGACCGACTGAAAACCGCTGGCGGGCGCCAGCTCGGAACGGAAGGTCAGAAAATCTTGCGGGGTCATAGTCTCGAGGACCGCGACCTGTTCCACCAAAAGGTCCTCGATCACCTTGACCCGGTTAAGGGCGTGCCTCGCGGCGCGCAGCTCCTCGGCCTCGATCGAGGTTCGGACACTCTCGAGCTCGTCGATCAGCACTTTGAACCAGAGCTCGTACGCCTGGTGCGCCACGATGAAGAGGAGCTCGTCGTGCGCCTGGGTAAGTCCCTGTTGCAAGTCGAGCAGCTCTCGGAGGTGGAGGTAGGAGTCGTAACTGAGGCGGCGCCCCGACGCGTCCTGGAAGCCCATCCCGCCCAGGCGGTATGGCGCGCCCTCCTCCTTCGGTTTTCCGGCCGTGGCCAAGTCGGCTTCAGCTTATTCCAAAAAAGTGTTACAACGAGGGCGAATAAAGGAGGGGATGCGTGAAGGAATCACCCTACTGGAATCCCCGGCACGAGACCATGCCTCGCGACCAGATCGAGGCACTCCAGGTCCGTAAGCTGAAAAACCTGGTCGCCTGGGCCGAGGCTAAGGTCCCCTGGCAGGCGGCCCGGCTAAAAGCCGCCGGCGTCACCGCGGATTCCATCAAGAGTCTCAAAGACCTGCGCCGAATCCCCATGATGACTCGCGACGAGTGGATGCAAGCGCAGCTCGACAAGCCCCCCTTCGGTCCGTTGCTGGCCGCCCCCGAGGAAGTAGCTGTTCGTTATCACCTGACCTCGGGCACCACCGGCCGGATCCCCTTGCAAGTCCTCGACAGCATGAAGGACTGGGAGTGGATCGCCGAGATGTGGTGCTACGGATTCTGGGGCTTCGGCGTCCGACCGGCCGACATCGTCTTCTTCGCCTTCAGCTACGGCACCTTCGTCGGCTTCTGGGGCGCGCACTATGCCAGCGAGAAAATCGGCTGCCTGGTGCTGCCGGGCGGCAACATGACGACCGAGGCCCGCGTCAAGCAAATCGTCAGCATGAAGGCGACGGTGGTCTGCTCGACGCCGACCTACGCACTGCGGATGGCGCAGGAGGCAAAGACGATGGGCGTCGACCTGGCCGGCAGCTCGGTCAAGCGGCTGATCCTTTCCGGCGAGCCGGCGGGCTCGATCCCGGCGACCAAGCGCCTGATCGAGGAGGAATGGGGCGCCAAGGCCGCCGACACCGCCGGCATGACCGAAGTCGGCACCATCATGATTTTCGAGTGCGAGAAGCAGCCGGGCGGGACGCACATCATCGAAGACCATTACATCGAAGAGGTCGTCGACCCGGAGACCGGCGAGCCGGTTGGGTACGGGGAACTGGGCGAGCGCCTGATCACCTCATTCGGTCGGGGATTCATTCCGGTACTTCGCTACCGCACCCGCGATCTCGTGATCCGGGTACCGGCCAGCGGCTGCACCTGTGGCCGCACCTTCGACCTGTATGAGGGCGGCATTCGCGGCCGGGTTGACGACATGAAGCTGGTGCGGGGCACCAACGTCTATCCGCGCGCGGTCGAGGCGATCGTGCGCGAGTACAAGGAGATCGATGAGTTCCGGATCCACCTCTACACCGCCGACGGCCGTCAGGACGAGATCGAGGTGCTGGTCGAGATTCCAGAGCGCGATGGCGTCAACGCTGACCGGATCGTGAGCGAGCTCGCCAAGTCGCTGTCGCAGGCGCACGAAGGTCTGCGCTTCGGCTGCAAACAAGTCGAGAAGGGCAGCCTGCCGCGCTTCGAGTTAAAGGCGAAACGGCTGCAGGACGATCGTATCGTCATCGGGACGGCCGGCGAACGGAGGGTGACGGCATGAAAAATGCGATGGGCGTCGAGCTGAGCGAGTCGGAGCGGACGCTGGTCGAGAGCTACCTGGGCCTGGTCAGGGTGCTGAAGGACGGCAAGGACCTGGCGCCGTTCGAACGGCGCAACGCGATGAAGGCGGTCGCCGCACTTTGGCAGGTCGTCAACGGCCTCGACCTCGACCCGGGCAACCTGTACGAGATCGGCGTCTGAAGCGGGCGACGAACCTCGATTCCGTCGCCTCGACCTTGCGGCGCTACGGGCTCCTGCTCGAGTCGGATCCCAAGCTTCCGAGCGTCGTCAGCCTGGTCGCGGGTAAGCCGATTGCGGGCTCGTGGTGGGGTCATCCGAGCGGAGGAGCCATCTACCGCGAAGTCAGGAAACTGGCCGATCGCTCAGACGTCGTGCTGCTGAAACTGCTGAACGGAAAGGTAACCTTCGTGCTCGACACACTCTGGCCGCACGTCTACGCGATAGGCTGCGGCGGTGAACCGTGGCAGGTCATCGGCTTGAGCCCGCACTCACAACGTCTGCTCGCACTTGTCCGCCGCCACGGCCTGATCCGGACTGACGACCCGAGAATCCGCGCGGCCGCCGGGTCGCAAATCTCTGGGGCAGCGCTCGACCTCGAACGACGCCTGCTTGTCCTCGGGGCACAGGTTCACACCGAGAGCGGCCGGCACGCGAAGAGTCTCGAAAGCTGGCCGCATTGGTCGCACCGCAAAAAGCTGGCGTCCCGACTGCCGGCTACGAGAGCCAAGGCAGAGCTCGCCGAGCTGGTGGGACGGCTGAACGCCGAGTTCAAAGGCAAGGCGCGGGTGCCGTGGGCGGCGTGAGCCAGTCGATGCTGATCCGAGGGGGAACGGTCGTGACTGCCGACAGCGAGCGGAAAGCCGACGTGCTCGTCCGCGCCGGCAAGATCGCCGAAGTCGGTGAGGGCATCGGGGACGGCGAGGACGTCATCGATGCGGCCGGCATGCTGGTCCTGCCGGGCATCGTCGATCCGCACACGCACTTATTGCTCGACACCGGGACGGCGCGCACAGCCGATGACTTCGAGAGCGGCTCGGCTTCGGCCGCCGCCGGCGGGGTGACGACCTATCTCGACTTCGCCCCGCAGCTGCCCGGCCAGACATTCGCAGAGGCCCTACGCGCGCGGCTCGAACTGATCGAAGGGCGGTCCCACGTCGACTACGGCATCCACCTCAACATCACCAACCTTGCCGACGGCTGGGAGCGCGAGCTCGAAGCGCTGGTCGAAGCCGGTGTGACGAGCGCCAAGATCTACACGACTTATCGGGACACGATCTTCTACGCCGACGATTGGACCTGGTACCGGTTGATGGAACGCTCGGGGGAGGCTGGCCTGCTGGTCCAGGTGCATGCCGAAAACGACGCCATCGTGGTGGGGAAGACCCAGGAGCTGCTGCGACAGGGGAAGTCGGGGCTCGCCTACCACGGTGCCGCGCGGCCGGCCATTGCCGAGGTCGAGGCCGTCGGGCGCGGCTTGCTGTTCAGCCAACAGACCCGGAGCCCGATCTATTTCGTCCACCTGTCGTCGCCGCGCTCGGTCGAACTGATCGCCGAGGCCCGCGACCAGGGCGTGGAGGCGATCGCCGAGACCTGCCCGCATTACCTGGTGCTGGACGACTCCGTCTATGCAGGCCCTGATGCGGCGCGCTACCTGATGACGCCGCCGCTGCGCGGCCGTGCCAGCCAGTCGGAGTTATGGACGCGGCTGATGGAGCAGCAAATCCATAGCCTGGGCAGCGACCACTGCGGCTTTTCCCTCGCGCAACGCGAGGGAATCGATGACTTCAGTCGCGTCAGCCCCGGGATCCCCGGCGTCGAGACCTCGTTGCTCCTGCTCTACACGTTTGGGGTGGTGGAGCATCACCTGCAGGTTCGCCAGCTGGTCCACCTGCTCTCGACGAACCCGGCGAAGATCTTCGGGCTCTGGCCTCGCAAGGGCGACATCCGGCCCGGCTCCGACGCCGACCTTGTCATCTTCGACCCACGCCCAACGCGCACGCTCTTAGCCGCGGAACTCCACAGCCGCGCAGGCTTTTCGCCCTACGAAGGCCTGACGGTCCGCGGCAAGGTTCACACGACCATCGCTCGCGGTCAGGTGGTCTATCGCGACGGTGTCATCGTGGGTGCGCGTGGTTTCGGTCGCTTTTTGAAATGTGCGCCGTTCGACTCCGAGGCGGTGCCGCTATGAGCGACATCAACGCGCAACGCCTGCTCTCCGACCTGCGAACGCTCTCGGCCATCGGGTCACAGGCCGACGGCGGGGTCGACCGGGTCGCGTGGTCCGAAGCCGACCTGGCGGCGCGACGCTGGTTTGCGGAGCGGATCCGGGAGGCAGGGCTCGAGCCGCGCGTCGATGCCGCCCTGAATGTGTTTGGTCACATGCCCGAGAGTGCCGGTCCCAGGCTGCTCACCGGTTCGCACCTCGATAGCGTCCCGAATGGCGGACGGCTCGACGGCGCCTACGGCGCCGTCGCCGGCCTCGAAGTCCTGCGCACGATGGTGGAATCGGGTGAGCCGCTCGCGGCGCGCGTCGAGGTGGTCGGGTTCGCCGACGAGGAAGGCGTTCGCTTTGCCATCGGATTGATCGGCAGCCTGGCGCTCACCGGAGAGCTTGATCTGGAGCAACTCCGCGAAGGGCGCGATTGGCAGGGTGATCCGATCAGCCAGGTGATCGCGTCGGCCGGACGCGAGGTCGATCGCATGCTCGATGCCCAGCAACACATGCACTCGATCGCCGCCTTCCTCGAGCTGCACATCGAGCAAGGGCCGCGGATGGAGGCCGAGGGCCTCGACCTCGCGGTCGTGACCGGGATTGTTGGCGTTTATCGCCAGCAGGTGCGCGTGATCGGAAGCCAAAACCACGCGGGGACGACACCCTTCCGGCTTCGCCACGACGCCGGTCGGGCCGCCGCCCGAGCGGCCGCGGGTCTGCTCGAACTCGTGCAGAACGTCGATCCAGAGGCGGTGGCGAACATCGGGGCCATGCAGTTCGATCCTGGTGGCGTCAACGTCATTCCGGGCCGTGCCGCCTTCACGCTGGAGATCCGTCACCTCGAGCAGCCCGTGGTGGATCGAATTGTGGAGAGTTTCAACACGAATCTCGAAACGATCTGCGCCGAGGAAGGGTGCCGGGCGGAGACCGAGCGGCTCTCCTGGGTGCCGCCCGCGCGCATGGATCCCGCGCAGTTGGAGCTGCTCGAGGCGGCGTGCCAGGAGCTTGGTCACAAGCCGGCCAGGCTGTGGAGTGGCGCGGGTCATGACGCCGCCATCCTCGCGCGTCACGTCCCGACCGGCATGCTCTTTGTCCCGAGCATCGGCGGCATCAGCCACTCGCCGCAGGAGAACACCTCCGATGAGCACCTGGTGCTCGGCGCGCGGGCGCTGCTCCGAGGCGTGCGGGCGGCGGCGGCGCGGATAAAGTAGTCGCACCGTCATGGAAGTCCTCTTGCCGCACTCCCTCGAGGAAGCCCTCGCGATCAAGGGCGAGCGCCCCGAAGCCACGCCGATCGCGGGCGGCACAGACCTGATGGTCGACCTGAACTTCGGCCGCCTGCGCCCGGCCGTCATGATCGACTTGAGCCGAGTCGCCGAGCTCGCCTCCTGGCAACAGGAAGACGGCCATGTGTTCCTTGGCGCAGGCCTCACCTACGCCACCATCGTCAAGGAGATGCTCGAGTTCAAGCCCTTAGTCCAGGCTTCCCGCTCGGTCGGGTCACCGCAAATCCGCAATCGCGGCACGGTGGGCGGCAACCTTGGCACGGCGTCGCCGGCCGGCGATGCGCTTCCGGTGCTGGCCGCCTACGACGCCGACGTGGTGCTGCGGAGCCGTGCCCGCGGAGAACGATCGTTGGCCTGGCACGCATTCCTCACTGGACCCAAGAAGACGGCGATCGCTCCGGATGAGCTGATCATCGGGACCCGCTGGCGACGCCTTCGAGGTCCCGGAAGCTTTTCGAAGATCGGCACCCGCAATGCCATGGTGATCTCCGTCGCCGGACTCTGCCTGGTGGTCGACGAAGAGAACGGTGCGGTGAAGGTCGCCCTCGGGTCGGTAGGCCCGACCATTCTTCGCGCCACCGAGGCGGAGCAGCAAATCACTGCCGCGATGATGTCATCTGGCGCCTGGCAAGACCCGTCTGTCACCATCCCCGACCAGGTGATCGACGAATTTGGCTCGCTGGTCGCGGCGGCGGCAAAGCCACTCGACGACGTGCGTGGGACCGCCGCCTACCGCCGCCATGGATGCCGCGTGCTAGCCCGGCGCGCGCTTATCTGGGCACTCAACGAGCGGAGGCTGCCCGCATGGTTGTGAGAGTGAAGGTCAACAACGAGTGGCGGGAGGCCGAGGTTTGGCCCGGGGCGAGTCTGCTGACATTCCTGCGCGACCGCCTGGGTCTCTACGGCTCGAAGAACGCGTGCGAGCAGGGTGAGTGTGGGTCCTGCTCGGTCTGGCTCGAGGGCGCCCTGGTCTGCAGCTGCCTGGTGCTGGCCGCCCAGGCGCACGAGCGTGAGGTCCGCACGGTCGAGGGCCTGATGGCCGATGAGCGCCTGCATCCAATCCAGGAGGCCTTCGTCGAAGCCGGCGCGGTCCAGTGCGGGTTCTGCACGCCTGGGTTTGTCGTTGCCGTGGCCGAGTTGCTGCAAAAAGACCCGACGCCGAGCCCAGCCACCGTGCGGGAGGCGCTCAGTGGCAATCTTTGCCGCTGCACCGGCTACCAGAAGATCCTCGACGCCGTCAGCCTGGCGTCGTCACGGATGCGAGGCGGAACGTGATCCTGATCGAGGGCTGCCGGGTCGTGGTCACGATGGACGACGAGGGTACGGAGCTCGAGAACGCATCGGTCCTGATCGACGCCGGCGTTATCGCCTGGGTAGGCCATGGACGCCCTCCGGTTCGCGAGCAGCCCGACGTGATCGATGGTCGGGGCCTGGTCGCCCTTCCAGGGTTGATCAACACCCATCACCACCTCTATCAGACCCTCACCCGCGTCCGCGCGCAAGAGGGCGGCCTGTTCGATTGGCTGCGCGAGCTCTACCCGGTCTGGGCGACCATCGACGCCGATTGGGAGCGGACCGCCGCCGAAGTCGGCCTCGCCGAGCTCGCCCTCAGCGGCTGTTCGACGACCACCGACCACCACTACGTCTTTCCATCGGGCGTCACCGGCCTGCTCGAGACCGAGATCGAGGTGGCCGGCCAGCTCGGGCTACGCTTCCATCCCTGCCGCGGCTCGATGGACCTGGGCGAATCCAGCGGAGGGCTGCCGCCGGACCGGGTGGTCGAGGACATCGACACCATCCTCGCGGCGACGGATGAAGCGATCCAGCGATTCCACGACCCTGCGGCCGGATCGATGTTGCGGATCGCGGTCGGCCCCTGTTCACCGTTCTCGGTCTCTCAGCGGTTGATGCGCGAGTCGGCGGCGCTCGCCCGGCGGCGCAACGTCCGTCTCCACACCCATATCGCCGAGACGCTCGATGAGACGAGCTACTGCAAGTCGACCTTCAATCTCCGGCCGCTCGAGCTGCTCGACGACCTCGGCTTCCTCGGCCCGGACGTGTGGCTGGCGCACTGCGTTTACGTGGATGACGCGGACATGAAACGGATGGCCGCCACCCGTACCGGCGTTGCCTGGTGCCCGACCTCGAACATGCGGCTGGGCTCCGGCTTCGCGCCAGCCCGCGAGATGCTCGACGCCGGGATCCAGGTCGGTCTCGCGGTTGACGGCTCGGCGTCCAATGACAGTGGCAACCTGCTTGCCGAGGCACGCCAGGCGATGCTCACCACCAGGGCACGTAAGGGCGCCGCGTCGATGACCGCCCGCCAGGCGCTGCGGGTTGCCACGCGCGGCGGGGCTGCGTGCCTCGGTCGGGACGACGTCGGCTCGCTCGAGGTCGGCAAGCGCGCCGACATCGCGCTCTTCGCGACCGATGGCCTGGCCTACCGCGGTGCGGAAGCGGACCCGGTAGCGGCGCTCGTCTTCTGCAATCCGGGCCCGGTGCAACATCTCTTCGTCGAGGGAAAGCCCGTGGTCCATGATGGGCACCTGGTCAACCTCAGCGAGGCAACCATGATCTGGGCATGAGCGTTCGAATACAGCGACAGGGCGGCGTCGGTCAGTCGGTGCGGCGCGTTGACGGCATCCCCAAGGTCAAGGGAGCGTTCGAGTACGCCAGTGACCTCCATCGCGACGGGATGTTGTGGGGCGCGACGTTGCGGAGCCCGCACCCGCACGCACAGATCATCTCGATCGATATCTCGGCCGCCGCGGCCGTGCCAGGCGTTGTCGCCGTGCTGACACACGCCGACGTCCCGGGCAAACCGACCTTCGGGCTCGACGTCCAGGACCAACCGGTGCTGGCGAAACATGTGGTGCGCTACGCGGGTGAGGCGGTGGCGATCGTCGCCGCGGAAGATCCGGAGCTGGCGCGCGCCACGCTCGAGAAGATCGCCGTCAACTACAAGCCTCTAACGCGGGTCACCGACATGGAGCAGGCGCTCGAGAAGAGCGCGCCGCCCATTCATCCCCAGGGCAACATCGTTCGCTCGCTGACGATCGTCCACGGCGATCCCCAGGCGCGGGCGGACGTCTGGGTGGAAGGGATGTACGAGACCGGCATGCAGGACCAGGCACCACTGGGCCCCGAAGCGGGACTCGCCGTGCCGGCAGCCGATGGCGGCGTCGACCTGTTCATCGCCACGCAGTGGCTGCACGCCGATCTCGGGCAGCTCGCCCCCTGCCTCGACCTCCCTCCGGAAAAGGTGCGCCTTCACCTCTCGGGCGTGGGCGGCGCCTTCGGCGCCCGCGAAGACGTCAGCATGCAGATCCACGCCTGCATGCTGGCGCTACGCACGCGACGCCCGGTGAAGATGAGCTACGGTCGCCAGGAGTCGTTTTACGGCCATGTCCATCGGCACCCCGCGCGGATCTGGATGCGCCACGGCGCGAGTCGCGACGGTAAGCTCGTCAACATCCAGGCTCGCCTCCTGGTGGACGGTGGCGCCTACACGTCGACCTCGCCCGCGGTCATCGGCAACGCCACCACTTTCGCGGCCGGGCCCTACGAGGTGCCAAACGCGCGGCTGGTCGGGACCGCGGTCTTCACCAACAACCCACCCTGCGGTGCGATGCGGGGGTTTGGTGCGGTGCAGGCGTGCTTCGCCTATGAGGCGCAGATGGACAAGCTCGCCGCGGCGCTGAACCTCGATCCGATCGAGCTCCGTCTGAAAAACGCATTGCGCTCTGGCTCCGTGCTGCCGACCGGTCAACCGATTGCTGGCGTCGCCCCGGTGCGCGACTGCCTGCAACGCCTTCAAGCCCTTCCGCTTCCGCCCGAAGAGTCCGCGCTCGACCGCGATCCGATGCTGCTCCCCGGCGGCGCCGGCAACGTGGGCCATGGCGAAGCCCTCAAGCGCGGGGTCGGCATCGCCGTTGGCTACAAGAACCTCGGCTACAGCGAAGGCTTCGACGACTCCTCCGAGGCGTGGGTTCGGGTCTCGGTCGACAAGGAGGGGCCCATCGCCGAGGTGAAGACCGCCGCGGTCGACGTCGGCCAGGGACTCGATACGATCGTGACGCAAATTGTTCGCAGCGAGCTTGGCATCGATCGTGTCATCCTGCGCCAACCGGATACGGCCATCGGTTCCGCCGGCTCCAGTTCTGCCTCACGACAAACCATGATGACGGGCGGCGCGGTTCAGCTCGCGTGCCAGGCGGTGCGTGCCGAGATCGACCGGCAGGGTGGACTTGCGGACCTGCGTCGACCGGTCGAGGCCAGCCGGGTATTCCATCATCGCTCGACCGGAAAGCTCGATGCCAATGGGCAGGGCGATCCGCACGTGACATTTGCCTTCGGGGCCGCGCGCGCTGTTGTCGAGGTCGACCAGGAGCTCGGCCTCGTCCGTGTCGTGCAGCTAGCAGTCGCGCAGGATGTCGGTCGTGCCCTCAACCCACAGAGTGTGCTGGGCCAGATCGAGGGAGGCAGCGCCCAGGGACTCGGCCTGGCCTTGATGGAGGAGATCGCGCTGGTCGATGGCCAGGTGAAGAATGCGTCCTTCACCGACTACCTGATCCCTACCATCCTCGACATGCCGCCGGTCATCTCCGAAATCATCGAGGAACCCGAGCCCGGCTTACCCTACGGCGCGAAAGGCGTCGGCGAGCCATCGACGGTAGTGGTCCCGGCCGCCGTTGTCGCCGCCCTGCGGCATGCCACCGGCCGGGAGCTGCGACGCGCGCCCGTCAAGCCGGACGACCTGGTGGGAATTTGAGCGAGCTGGCCACGGTCTCGACCCACGTCCTCGATGTTGCCTCGGGAAAACCGGCGGCCGGTGTCCGCGTCACGCTGGGCACGCGCACCCTGACTACCGACGCCCAGGGCCGAATCGCCGACCTGAGTGGTGGTGGCATCAATCCAGGGTCGTATCGGTTGTTGATTGAGGTCGGGGCGTATTTCGGTGGAACCCCGCACCTCTTTGAGACCATTGCGCTCGAGCTCCAGCTGAGCGAGAGCCGCCATTACCACGTGCCGCTGCTGATCGCCCCCTACTCGTGCACCACCTACCGGGGAACCTGATGACCACCCTCGAGGAGGCGCTCGAGGGGTCGACCCCGCTGGCTCAGAAGGTCCGGGCTGGCGGGCCCTATCGCACCGCCGCCCAACTTATCGCACAGATGCGCGCCGCGCTGGCGGCGCTGACCGACGAGGAAAAGGTAGCGACCCTCAACGCCCATCCCCGCATCGGCGAAGACCCGCAACGCCTGTCCGCTCGCTCGCTCAGGGAACAGGGCGCAGGTCAGCACCCAGAACTGGCCCGACTCAATGACGAGTACGAGCGCCGCTTCGGCTTCCGCTTCGTGGTCTTCGTGAATCGGCGGCCCAAAGCTGACATCGTCAAGGTCCTGCAAGCAAGACTGCGTCGTTCGCGTGAGGAAGAATTACAGGAAGGCCTACGCGCCATCGTGGCGATCGCCGAGGATCGGCTGCGCTCGTGAACGCCGACATCCGCTACGGCAAGCACAATGTCTCCTTCTACCGCACTCACCCCGGCCGCGGCCTGCTGGGCGGCCGTGTCAGCATCGATGTCTTCGGCGAGAACTTCATGCCCGCCTACACCGAGGGCGACAACCGCGAGGTGGTGGCCACCGACACCATGAAGAACTTCGTCTATGCGATGGCGCTCGAGTACCCGGGCGCCAGTCACGAGGGCTTCGCGGCCTTCCTGGGCCGCCGGTTGCTCGAAACCTACCCCCAGATGAAGGCGCTGCGTATCTTCGTGCGGGAAATCCCATTCGCTGCCCACAGCGACAAGCTGCTGACCCCGCTGGATGATGACTACGGAACGGTGGAGCTGGAACTCGGTCGCGACGGGCTTCGCTCGCTCCGCTGCGGCCGGCGCAACCTGCGGTTGGTCAAGCTCACCGGGAGCGCCTTTCGGGACTTCGCCCGCGACGCCTACACGACGCTGCCCGAGGTCTCCGATCGTCCGCTCTTCATCTATCTCGACGTCTACTGGCGATACCAGGTCATGGCGGACGGCGTGGGCGACGGCACGGCGCGCATCGATTCGGAAGCGGTGCGCAAAGCCGTGATCGCGAGCTTCGATGACTTCGTCAGCATGTCGATCCAGCACCTCGTCTACGAGATGGGTGCTCGGCTGCTGGCCCAATTCAGCGGCATGAGCGAAGTCTCCTTCGACGCGGAGAACCGCCTGTGGGACACGTCGAAGGTGTCCGATGCCGACCCGAAGACCCGCGTTTTCAGCGATCCGAAGCCCGCGCACGGCAGTATCGGACTTACCCTTAGACGCGATGCTTGAGATCACGGTCGGCTCGCTTCGTTTCACCGCGCGCTGGGAGACGCAGGTAGCACCGAAGACCTGCGCCGCTTTTCGCCGGCTCCTCCCGCTGCGCGCCCGGCTGGTGCAGGCACGATGGAGCGGCGAGTCCGCCTGGGTGCCGCTCGGCGACCTCGAGACCGGGCTTGGCTTCGAGAACCACACCAGCTATCCGGCCGCCGGTCAGCTGTTGCTCTACCCCGGCGGGATCAGTGAGACAGAAGTCCTCTTTCCCTACGGCCCGAGCAGCTTCGCCAGCAAGGCGGGTCCGCTCGCCGGCAACCACTTCGCGACCATCGAGGAGGGCCGCGAGCTGCTCACCGAGCTCGGCCGGCGCGTTCTCTACGACGGCGCTCAGGAGATCGTCTTCAGCGAAGGCTGAGTCGCGATCCGCGCGAGCTCGTCGAGGTGCGTGCGCTTCTGCTGATCGGGAAGGAAGGACGCCACGAAGGAGTTCCTCGCCAGCGTAAGCAGCTGTTCCCGACTGAGACTGAGGGCGGCGGCGGACGCCCCGAAGTTGTCGGCCACGTAACCCCCGAAGTACGCGGGGTCGTCGGAATTCACGGTCACCAACAGGCCGCGATCCAGCAACTGCTTGAGATTGTGAGATTCGAGGTTCGGAAAAACCCGCAGCTTGACGTTGGACAACGGGCACACCGTCAGCGGAATCTGTTCCTGAACCAGGCGTTCGACCAATCGCTCGTCCTCGACCGATCGCACCCCATGGTCGATCCGTCGCACCTTCAGGACATCGAGCGCCTCCCAGACGTACTCGGGCGGTCCTTCCTCGCCGGCGTGCGCGACCGCCAGCAAGCCGGCCTCGCGAGCGCGTGCGTAGACATTTTTGAATTTCCCGGGTGGATGGCCGACCTCTGACGAGTCGAGACCGACCGCGAGGATCCAGTCGCGATAGCGCAGCGCCTCGTCGAGCGTCCGCCTGGCAGCTTCCTCGCTCAGGTGCCGTAGAAAACAGAGGATGAGGCCGCTCGTGATGTTGAGCCGGGCGCGGCCGTCCTCAAGTGCGCGATGGATGCCGGTGACCACCGTTTCGAATGGCACGCCTCGATCGGTGTGGGTTTGCGGATCGAAGAAGATCTCCGCGTGGCGCACACCCTGGGCAGCGGCCCGCGTGAGGTAGGCCCAGGTGAGGTCGTAGAAATCCTGCTCCTTCAGGAGCACGCTGCAGCCCGCGTAATAGATGTCGAGGAACGACTGCAGATTGCTGAACACGTAGGCTCGGCGAACGGCTTCGACTGACGCATACGGCACGCGGACCCCATTTCGCCGTGCCAGCTCGAACATCAACTCGGGCTCGAGCGTGCCCTCGATGTGAAGGTGCAGCTCCGCCTTCGGGAGCATGCCTGCAAAGTTAGCGGGTGTTAGCGGCGTTTCGATGTTTGTTTTAGCTGATCCTCTTCCTAAAGATCCAGAGAACAAAGGCAACGGACAAGCCGACAGCCGGATACGGCAATTGCGATCGCAGGCCGATCGTCGACCCTAAGACAAACCCAATAGTTACGATCGCGCCAGCGACTAGGCCTTTCCACTCTCGAGAAGTCATTGCGCCAGCACACAGAGGTCGGCCCGGCCGGCCGCAAGGATCGTGTTGACGTCGTCGGCGGTCGTGATGTTGCCAGTAGCCAGCGTCGGGATGCCCGCCTCGTTGCGGATCCGGTCGCTGGCCGGAACGCCGAACAGGCGTCGATAATCCGGGCGGCTCTCCCAGACCGTCTGACCCATCACGGCGTGTACCAGGTCACACCCGTGCGCTTTTAGTAGGGCGGCGATTGCCACCGCCTCGTCGAGGTCGCTCCCACCGGACGCCCAATCATTGGCGGAAATCCGAACCAGCAGGGGCAACTCCCAGGTGGTACGAACGATGTCAAGCACCGCAAGGGGAAGGCGTATGCGGTTTTCCAGCGAACCTCCGTATTCGTCGGTGCGCTGGTTGGTCAACGGCGAGATGAAGCCGGCCAGTAGATATCCATGCGCGAAGTTGAGTTCCAGCGCGTCGAACCCGCAGCCCGCAGCCGCCTTTGCCGCTAGCGCAAACACCCTCACCAGATGCGCGATGTCGCGCGCAGACATCTCTTTTGGTACCGCCGCGTGCGGCGTGTACGCGATGGGCGAAGCCGCCATCAGCTTCCACCCGCCTTGCCGCAGTGGGCGGTCGACACCCTCCGAGCGAGGCCGCATCGAACCGCGTCGACCCGCATGACCCAGTTGCAGGGCCACGCGGCTGCCGGCCTTATGAATGCGCTCTACCGACAGCCGCAGACGGTCCTGCGTCGTTCGGTCGATCACCGGTGTCTCAGGCGTAATGCGTCCCTCCTCCGTCACGCTGACGAACTCGCTGATCACCAGGCCCGCGCCCAGACGAGCGGCCGCCTCGAGGTCCGGCCCGGCGGCCACCGCTACACGGTTCGGGAGAGTCAGCCCCCCGATTCTGAATGGCACGAACATGGGTGGGGGACTCAGCCGCAAAGCGCCATCGAGCGAACCGGTCGCCGCGGCGGCGAACCAGGCGTCCACGGTCCGCACCAGCTCCGGATCACGCTGCGTCAGGTTCACATAGGTGATCCGGCGGCTGCGCGTCAGCAGGTTGAAGGCAAACTGCCGCGGATCGAACTGCGCGTAGCGCGACACGTGCTCGAAGTAACTCGAGCTCTCGAGCGCCGCCTCCTGGAAGCGTTCGACCACGGGTTGCCGCTCCATCTCGTAGTCGTTGAGGGCGGCGGCGAGGTCACGATGCCGGCGCAAAGCGTCAACCAAGGCAATGCTGTCCTCCATCGCCAGCTTGGTGCCAGATCCGATGGAGAAGTGGGCGGTGTGCGCGGCGTCGCCGAGCAACACGACGTTGCCGTGGTGCCAGCTTTCCTGGCGCAAGGTGGCGAAGTTGACCCAGAGCGAGCGATTCGACATCA
>Ga0070697_100001317_pt1 | contig 18756 bp, 7 predicted proteins | sample KBSK1501metaG_FD_65475 | JGI IMG/M metagenome (GOLD analysis project Ga0070697, IMG submission 65475) | Corn, switchgrass and miscanthus rhizosphere microbial communities from Kellogg Biological Station, Michigan, USA - KBS K1-50-1 metaG | ecosystem: Host-associated > Plants > Roots >... | reverse complement strand
AGCAGACGTTCCTTGTAGAAGCCGGGCAGCGACGAGGCGCCGATATCGAAGCGCAGATGGATCGCGGAGGAGACCTTGTTGACGTTCTGGCCGCCCGCCCCCTGGGCGCGGATGGCCTCGATCTCGACCTCGCTTTCCCGCAGGATGATGGGGGTTGCGTCCCGTCTCATGGGACGCTGCCTGCGGCCCGGTCGGTTTTGGCGGCGCTCATGGCGCGCCCGAGCACCACCCGGATCCGGTGCTCGCGACCATCGTCGGACAGGGGGACGCGCGCCTCTCCGGGCAGCGGGGCTCCGTCAAGACTGACCCGGGATACCCCACGACTGACTCCCTCCGGGTTCTCGACCGTGATCCGGTAGAGGGTGCGGTCGTGACGGTAGGTGATCTCGAAGCCTTTCCACCGTCCGGGAATGCACGGATCGATGCAGAGCGTGGAGCCTCGCTTCCGCAACCCGAGAATCCACTCGAGGCCCGCACGGTGGAGCCAGCCCGCGGCCCCGGTGTACCACGTCCATCCCCCCCGTCCCACGTGGGGAGGTTCGGAATAGATGTCCGCGGCCACGGCGTAAGGCTCCACCTTGTACCGGTCGACGTCCGCAAGCGTGTTGGCATGGTGGAGGGGGTTCAACAGATCGAACAGCTCGGCGGCCTTGTCTCCTTCGCCGAGCTCGGCGAAGGCGATCACGGACCAGATGGCGGCGTGGGTGTACTGCCCGCCATTCTCCCGGATTCCGGGCGGGTATCCTTTTATATACCCGGGGTCCAGGGGGGTACGGTCGAACGGCGGGACGAGGAGGGGCAGAAGCCGATCGAAGCGCCGGACGAGCAGACGCTCCACGGATTCCATGGCCCGGCGCGCCCGCCAGCTGTCGCCGGCGCCGGAGAGGACCGCCCAGGACTGTGCGATGGAATCGATCCGGCATTCGGCGTTCGCCGCCGACCCGAGCGGCGTTCCGTCGTCGAAGAAAGCGCGTCGGTACCATTCGCCGTCCCAGGCTTCCTGCTCCAAGGAAGCCTGGAGAGAGGCGGCCCTGGTCCGCCACCGCGCCGCGCGTCCACCCTCCGCGCGCCGGTCGGCGATCCGGGCGAACTCCTTCAGGTTCACGACGAGAAACCAGGCCAGCCAGACGCTCTCTCCCCGGCCCTCGTGACCCACACGGTTCAATCCGTCGTTCCAATCCCCCGCGCCGATCAGGGGCAGACCGTGGCTGCCCGCGTCGAGACTCCGATCCAGAGCCCGCGCGCAATGTTCGAACAGCGTCGCCCGTTCCACCGATACCGTGGGCTCGAAGTAGGCTTCCTGCTGCTGATCCTTGAGCGGCGCCCCTTCGAGCCACGGGATCTTTTCGTCGAGGACCGCCTGGTCCCCGGTCGTCTCCAGATAATGGGTCGCCGCGTAGGGAAGCCACAGGCGGTCGTCTGAGATCCTCGTCCTCACTCCGCGGCCCGTGGGGGGATGCCACCAGTGCTGGACGTCTCCTTCCTTGAACTGCCGCGCGGCGGCCCGCAGAAGGTGCTCGCGCACGATATCGGGCCTCATCATCGCCAGGGCCATGACGTCCTGGATCTGGTCGCGGAAACCGTACGCCCCACTGGACTGGTAGAACGCGGTTCGGGACCAGATCCGGCAGGAGAGAGTCTGATAAAGAAGCCAGTGGTTGAGAAGGAGGTCCATGGAGGGGTCGGGGGTCTTGACCTGAACCGTGCCGAGCACCCGATTCCAGTGTTCCTGGACCTCGCCGAGGACCGAGTCGCAGTTGATCGCGCGGTAGCGCTCGACCAGGGTTCGGGACTCCTCGCGGCTCTCACCCTGCCCCAGCAGGAACAGGACCTCGGTGCGCCCGCCCGGCTCGAGCTCAACGATCGTCTGTAGAGCGGCGCACGGATCCAGACCCGCCCCCGTGTTCCCCGAGAACTCTTCTCCGCGCAGGAGCGACGCGGGGTGATCGAGGCTCGCGTTCCGGCCCAGGAACTCGAGGCGGTCCGAGGTGAAGGAGACCGGACGCCCGCCCAGGTCGGCGAAGGCGACCCGGTTCGCGAACTCGCTGTTCCACGAGTTCCGTGCGAACATGGCGCCGGTCGCGGGGTCGATGTCGGTCACGACGTAAGGCGCAGAGCCCGTGCGCGCAACGCCGAGCACCCATTCCACATAGGCCGTGACCGAAAGCCTCCGCTTGCGGCCGGATCGATTCTCCAGAGTGAGGCGGGAGATCTTGATCGGGTCGATCAGCGGCACGAATTGCAGCAGCTCGAGAGCGATGCCGTGGGACGTGTGCTCGAAGCGACTGTAACCCTGGCCGTGCCTGATGACATAGGGCCCGGCCTCTTCCCGAATCGGGAGACAGGTCGGCCCCCACACCAAGCCGCTGTCCTCATCGCGCACATACAACGTCTCGCCCGGCGTGTCGCTGACGGAATCGTTCGACCAGGGCGTGAGCTTGTTCTCCCGGCTGTTCACGGACCAGGTGTACCCGGAGCCCGATTCGGAAACCTGGAATCCGAATACCGGGTTCGCCACCACGTTGATCCAGGGAGCCGGCGTCCACTGACCCTTGTCCAGGACCGTGACGTATTCGCGGCCGTCCGGCGTGAATCCTCCCAGGCCGTTCCAGAAATCGAGTTCCATCGCGGGAGCGGACGGGACATCCCGTCTCCCGCGCGCCGGCCGGCGACTCGGCGGAGCCGGAACCGGTCTCGGCGCCTGCTGCCGCACTACCTGCTCCGACAGCGTTCCCCGGTTCGCCAGGATCAACACGCGCGCCGCCGAGCGCAGGGCGGCCAGGTCTTGAAGGGGCAGGAGGTCTTCCCGCAGCACGAAGACGCTTCCGTGTTCCCCATGCGTCTCGTGTCCGACGGCGGACTGGCTCGCCCGCACCATGGCTTCCACCGCCTGCTGGAGATCCTGCGCATAGGAGGTGCCCTTTGCATTCAGGATCACGAGATCGGCTGAAACTCCCTTCAAGCGCCAGTACTCGTGCGCCCGAAGGAGCTGCCTCGCGACGTCCAGCTCCTCGTCTGTCTCGATACGCACCACGGCGATCGGCAGATCACCGGAGATACCGTGCGCCCAGAGCCCGGACGGACCGCCGCGGTTCGCAACCAGCTCCTGATGTCCCGCCCGCAGCGTGCGATCGACATACAGCAGGCGATTGGCGAGACGCTGGAAGAGATGCGCCTCGTCCCGGGTGATCCGGAGATGGTGCAGCTGGACCTGCGCCTGTGTCCATGCCAGCGCGCTGGCGCGCTCGAACGTCGCCGGCTGACGATACTTCTCCGCGATCTCGAGGGCCTCCTCCCGGGAACGCGCTACGAGTGTCGAGAACACGAGCCGTACCGTCCCCTGAGGGGGGATCGCCACACGGTGTCTCAGGCTCGCGATCGGATCCAGGACCGTCCCCGCCGTGTTCGAAAGGGCCCCCGCTTCGATCACGGCGAGCGGCGCGCGAACCGTTCGGCCCCGCCCCAGAAAGCGCGCGCGATCGCTCTCGTACTGCAGCGGGCCGTCCGTTTCTCCTTCGGGCGCGGCCAGGTGGGCGAGCCAGACCCGGGCCTCGTCCGCCGAACGCGGACGCCGCGTCGCCAGGAGGGTCCCGAGAGCGGAAACGAACTCCGTCTCCACGAAAAGGTTCGAGAAGGCGGGGTGAGCCTCGTCGGCGGACTGCGGAGCCAGCACGACCTCGGCGTAGGACGTGACATCGATCTCACGGTCCCGGTTTTCGAGATTGGTCACCGTCAACCGGCGAAGCTCGGCGTCGTCCTCGGGGGACACCACGATCTCGAGGACGATCGAGAGGGACGCGTCCCGCTGCGTGATCTTGGCCCGGTCCTCGGAATAGACCACATCGTATTGATCGGTTTCGATTCCGCAGGGCTGGAAGCCGGCAGACCAGACGTCACCGCTTTCCGCGTCCCTCAGGAAGACGAACGTGCCCCAGCAGTCCCGCGTCGTGTCCTCCCGCCAGCGGGTGACGGCCAGGTCGCCCCACCGGCTGAACCCCGAGCCCGCCGCCGTGATCATGACGGTGTAGCGGCCGTTGGACAGGAGGTGGGTGCGGGGCGTGATGTCGTGCGGCGACTCGAACCGTCGCAGGGTGGGGGGAACGAGATCGCGGACGTGCGCCGCCTCCAGCACCTCCTCTCCCCGCGGCCGGGTCACGGCCACCGAGCGTGGCGTCCGCTCCTGGAGCAGCAGTTCCGACGCCTGGACCATGGGATGGGAGTGAAAGCGCCTCTGGGTCGCTCCGTCGTGGACCACGTTCCCCATGGACACGACGGTCATTCCCTGATGATGGGCCATGTAGGCGCGGACCACCGCGACGCGGGCCTTTTCCGGCAATCTCGACGGTGTGTAATCGAGCGCGTCATAGAACCCGTAGGCGCCACGGGCGCCCGCCTCTTCGAGGCGGGCGAAGTTGCCCACCGCGGCCCGGGGATCCACCATGGCCGCGAGCGCTGTGGCGTACGGAGCGACCACAACGTCCTCGAACAGGCCTCGCTTGAGACCCAGGCCGGGCACGCCGAAATCCGAGTACTGGTACGTGAGCTCCGCATCGCGCACGTTGTAGGCCGATTCGGAGATCCCCCAGGGGACGCCGCGCTCGGCGCCATACCGGATCTGGCGCCCGACCACGAGGCGGCAGGTGAGATCCAGAAGACTCCGGGAAGGCTGCCGCATCACCAGCAGCGGCATCAGGTATTCGAACATCGACCCCGACCAGGAGACGAGGGCCGCGCCGCCGCCCACCGGGGTGAGGGAGCGTCCGAGGAGGAACCAGTGCTGGGGCGATACGTCTCCCTTGGCGATGGCCACGAAGCTGGCCAGCCGCGCCTCGGAGGCCAGAAGGTCGTAGCCGCTCGGATCGAGCGTGCCCTCGGCCACGCGGTAGCCGATGGAGAAGATCTTCCGGGAGGGATCGAAGAGGAACTGGAAATCCATGGCCTGGACCATCCCTTCGGCGACCGTCGCGAGGGTGGAGAGACGTTGCGCCAGGCCGGCGGCGTCGGTCTCCAGGTCACGGGCATGGCTCCTGACGGTATCCCGGACGGCCAAGGCCCAGGAGAAAATTTCGGTCCGGGCTTCGTCCCCGGCGTCGCTCCCGAGCTCGCGGGCGATGGCCACGAGGCCGTCCGCCCCGGTCTCCAGCGCCTTGAACCGAAGGACCCATTCGGGGAGAGACGTCGGGGGGGCTTCGAGAAGCGCCGACAACGCCGCGACCGTCTCGCGCAGGCGCGCATGGGCGGCCGTCTGAGCGCGTCTTGGACGGCCGGCCTTCGCAACCGAGCCGAGGAGCAGTTGAAGAGCGTCCCGTATTCCCTCGGAGATCTCGGGGGCGGACCGGGGACGATGCATGAGCTCGCGGCATGTCTGGGACACGGCGAGAAGGTGCCCGGCCAGATTGCCGCTGTCCACGGTGGAGACATACATCGGGTCCAGCGGCCGGAAGTTTTTCGTGTCGTACCAGTTGACGAAGTGCCCGTGGACGCGGTGCAGCTTCGTCATGGTCTGCAGCGTCGCCTCCAGCCGTTCCACCGTGTCCAGGACACCGATCCAGCCGAAATCGCGGGCGACCGTCGTGCTGAGCAGATAGATACCAAGATTCGTCGGCGAGGTGCGGTGCGCCCCGGCAGGCTCGGGGTCCTCCTGGAAGTTGTCGAGCGGAAGGGCGTGATCCTCCTGGTCCACGAACGTCTCGAAGAAGCGCCAGGTCCGGCGGGCGACGTGCCGCAGGGAGCGCGTCTCCGCGGAGGATAGGACCTGGGACTTCGCGATCCTCGGGGGGACGCTGATACGCCAGGCGAGGACGGGTGACAACGCCCATAGGAGGACGAACGGCATGGCCACGGGCCAGACCCGCGGGTTGAGCGCGACAAAGAGGACGCCGGCTGCCGCGGCCAGAAAGACACCCCAGCGCAGGTGCCAGTAGAAGACCCGAAGCCTCAGGTCGGCACCGTACCCCGCCTGCGCCGCCGTCACCCACTCGAGAAGGTTGCGCTTCGTGACGTAGAGCCGGACGAGCGTGCGGATCACCGCATCCGTCGTGAGCCAGGTCTGATGGGCCAGCATGGTGATGGCCAGCAGTGTCTGCGACAGGGCCACGAAGATGTCGTGTCCCACGGCGCGCAGGTGGCTTCGTTTGGAGATCCCCCAGCGCCGGGGGATGAGCCCGTCGAGAACCGGGATCGCGGCCGGCACCACGACGGAACCGACGAAGAGACCGGTCCACAAGAGTGGAGGAACGGCCGGGAGGACCCAGGCCGTCACCGCGACCAGAAACGCCGAAGGCGCGGCGAGACTGCGGCGTAGGTTGTCCACCATCTTCCACCGGCCCTGGTTCGGGACGCGGACCCTCCGCCCGAGGATCCAAGGGAGGAGCTGCCAGTCACCCCGCACCCACCGATGGTGGCGGCGGGCGGCCACCTCGTAGTTCGTCGGGAACTCTTCGAAGAGATCCACGTCCGTGGCCAGCCCGGCGCGCGCGAACGAGCTCTCGAAGAGATCGTGGCTGAGGAGCGAGTTCTCGGGTCCCTTCCCCTCGAGCGCCGCTTCGAAGACGTCGACGTCGTAAATCCCCTTCCCGGTGTACGACCCCTCGTCGAAAAGGTCCTGGTACACATCGGACACCGCGGCGGCGTAAGGATCCACGCCACCGGGACCCGAGATGATCCGCTGATAGATCGTGCTTCCGGGGCCCGTCGGCAGGGACGGCGTGAGGCGGGGCTGCAGGATCGCGTAGCCCTCGACGACACGTCCCTTCAGGGGATCGAAGCGCGGCCGGTTCAACGGGTGCGCCATCGCCCCGACCAGGCGGCGCGCGGTTCCCCTGGGCAGCCGGGTGTCCGCATCCAGGGTGATGACGTAGCGGACGCCCTGCGGCACCGTGGGCGGCCGACCGTTGATGGGAAGGAACGTGGTGTCCAGGCAGCCGCGCAAAAGCCGGTTCAGCTCATGGAGCTTCCCGCGTTTTCTCTCCCAGCCGATCCATTTGCCCTCCCGCTCGTTCCAGAGACGACGACGATGCAGCAGAAGAAACCGCTCCCCGCCGCCGGGTGGATTTCCATAGCGCGCGTTCAGGCGCGCGATGCCATCGGCCAGCGCGACGAGGAGATCCTCGTCGCCGGGCATCCTCTCCTGCGTCGCGTCCGCCCAGTCCGTGAGGAGGGCAAAGTGGAGATGACCGCCGGGATTCGCGAGATAGTGCACCTCGAGCCGCTCGATCTGCCCCTCGATGTCGGCCTGACGCGTGAGCAGCGTGGGCACGGCGACCAGGGTCCGAAGCTCGGCGGGCACGCCCTGGGCCAATTCGAGCTTGGGGAGCAGCCTGGGTGGAAGGAGAAACGGAACCAGGCGGTGGACCAGCGACACCGCGATATCCGAGGCGGGCACGAGGCCAAGGATCCCCAGGAGCGCGAGGACCCAGGATGCCGCCCCCGCGGTCCAGGTCAGGAACAGCAGGCCGCCGAGCAGTGTGGCGGTCAGGAGGGCGATCGCCCCCAGGTAGCCGGTGATTCCATGCGAGCGATAGGAGCGGCGGAGCCGGATTCGCCAGGGGACGCGAACCCCCAGACGCTTCTCGAACGTCCTCCGGCCCCCGGCCAGGATGTGATACCCGGGGTCCTCCTCGGCGCGCTCGGGAACGCCGGGAAGCGTCTCCACCGGATCGTTCTTCTGGCGTGCGCTCCGGGACAGGAGCACCGCTTCCCGCGCCACCTCCGTCTCCGCACGCCCCGAGCCCCGGGAGAGCAATTCGATCCGGGCCCTGTAGTCGTTGCGGGTCGTGAAGTCCATGGCGGCGAACCCCGGGGCGGTGCGCAGGACCTCGTCCACCAGGCTGACGCTCTCGAAGAACGCGGTCCAGTCGATGGAGGACATCCACCGCATGCTGGTGATGATGTTGCGGACCGTGACGTTCGCCGCGGCCTGGGCCTGGTGTTCCACGGCAACCGCTTCGTCGGCCGAGGTCCCCTGGGTGTTCAGCCTTTTTTCGAGCCAGGCCAGGGCCGGCATGATCGAAGGGTCCTGGCCGCGGAGCCGCTGGACGAGCTGGACTGCGAACGCGCGGGCCAGGGGGGAATCGCCCAGACTGCTCAGTATCTTGTCCGGGGGCTGCACCGGCCGATCGCCCAGGCCCAGGAGGCGATCCGCGAGCTCGTCCGCCCGGGCCCGCTCCTGGCGGGAGCGGACGATCAACTGGGAAAGGCGTCGCAGATTTTCCACCAGGGCGACACGCAGATGGATGGCGACCGCCCAGAGCTCCCCGATGGTCAGCGGCTGGACACGCTGATAGGTCCGGACGAATCGCTGCAGCGTCTCGAGGTCGAAGCGACTGTCGGTATGGGCCACGTAGGCCCAGGCCAGTCCATAGACACGCGGGTATCCCGCGAGGTGGCCCGCGGCGATCTTCGGCAGCACACGGTAGTACGTGCCCGGGAGGTGGTCCCGGATCCCATGGAGCTGTTCGTCCACGACGTGGAAGTTGTCGAGGATCCACTCCGCGGCGGGCGTGATCTCGTGCTTCGCCAGGACGGTCTCGGCGATGTTCCGATACGCGGCCAGAAGCACATGAGCGTTCTCGCGAACCCTGGGGAGGAGCTTTCGTTCCCTGGACGGCTTCTCGGTCGCGCGGTGGGCCGCGGCCAGGCTCTCGGCGTGTTGCTCCAGGCGCTCGATGCCGAAGAGCTCGGCACGGATCGGTTCTTCAACTGGAGAAGCGCTGTCGACGACGGTGGCGGTGGCCTTCAGCTCGAGCCTCCGTTCCGGGACCCCGACGGCGCGTATTCGATCCACGACCCAGGGTGATTCGGGAACAGCGGGTTGGATCGTCTAGAGGCGGCGACCTGAAGGCTGGCCCTCACGCTGTCAGGATTACGGCTCATTGTACTCGCTGCGTGAAGATGGGGTGGGGCGATTCTCGTCCGAGAGGACCCGACGCAGCCGGCCGGTCGAAGTCTTCCTAGCGCCGTCGACGGCGCAAGCCGGATGCAGGCGGCTTCGAGCCGCCGCCTCCGGCGACCGGCGCGTGGCGATCGAGGATCGCCTGCAGGCGCGCGTCCTGGTGCCCGCCGCGATGGCCGCCGCCGTGCCGGCGCCTGTGGCGGTGACCCTGGGCGCCACCGCCACCGTGGTGCCGCCCGTTCCCTCCCTGGCCGCCCTGGGGAGACGCCGGCCGGTGACGCTGGGCGCGATGCGTCGCGAGGCGCTGCGCGAGCGGGATCTCGAGTCGCTCGTTCGTCTTCCTCGCGTAGTCGAATCCCGGGAGAGTGACGCGTGGCAGCGGCTTGCCGAGGACGCGCTCGATCGCCCGGAGTTCGCTCTCCTCGTCGGGCGCGACGAAGGTGAAGGCGTCGCCGGTGGTCTCGGCGCGCGCCGTCCGGCCCACGCGGTGGATGTAGGAATCGGGGTCGGCCGGAACGTCGAAATTGATCACGTGTCCGAGCGCCTCGACATCGATGCCGCGCGCCACGATGTCGGTCGCCACGAGGATCTGGTGCCGCCCCGCCTTGAACCCCTCGAGCGCCGCGGTGCGCTGCGCCTGGCTGCGGTTGCCGTGGATGCGCCCGGTCGCGATGCCGCGCCCCTCGAGGAACTGCGCCAGCCGGTTGGCCCGGTGCTTCGTGCGCGTGAACACGATGGCGTCGGCGATGAGGTTGCGCGCGACCAGCTCCGCCAGGAGCGCCGATTTCAGCTCGCGCGCAACGGGATACACCGCCTGCCGGATGCCGACGGCGGGAGCCGACCTGCGCTCGATGTTGATGGTGAACGGATCGCGCATCATCTCGCGCGCCAACTGCCCGATGACGGGCGGTATGGTGGCGCTGAACAGGAGCGTCTGCCGCTTGTGGGGCAGCTGCTTGAGGATGCGCCGGATGTCGGGAAGGAACCCCATGTCGAGCATACGGTCGGCTTCGTCGAGCACCAGGATCTCGAGCGCCCCGAAGCGCGTGTACGGGCGCGACATGTGGTCGAGCAGCCGGCCCGGTGTCGCGATGATGACGTCGACGCCGCTCCGGAGGGCGTGCTCCTGCGGCCCCATGCCGACGCCGCCGAAGACGGCGGCGCCGTTCACCGGGCTGTGGACGGCGAGCTCCTCGAGATGCGCCTGGATCTGCGCCGCCAGCTCGCGCGTCGGCGTCAGCACCAGGGCGCGCGTCACCCCGCGCGGCTTCGGCCCGAGCCGGTGCAGGATCGGCAGCAGGAACGCCGCCGTCTTGCCGCTGCCGGTCATGGCGCAGGCGAGCAGATCGCGCCCTTCGATCGCCGGCGGGATCGCCTGCTCCTGGATCGGCGTCGGCCGCAGGAACCCGAGCTCCTTGACCGCTTTCAGGAGATCGGCATGGATCGGCAGTCTCGAGAAGGGCATACAGCCTCCCACCATATCAGATCGGCGGACGAAACATACCAGCGGTCGTCAGTTCCTGAGCGCGCCGTCCTTGCGCATCTCGCGCACGACAGGGAGCCTGCGGGGACTGGCGCTACTCGGCGCGCAGGGCGATCATCGGGTCGACGCGCGTGGCGCGCCGGGCGGGGACGAGCGTTGCCGCGAGAGAGATGAGCACCACCAGGGAGGCCACGGACGCATAGACGAGCGGATCGCGCGGGCTGACGCCGAACAGCACGGCCTGCATGCCGTCTCCTGCGAGAATGACGAGCCCCAGCGTGATCAGGACGCCGAGCGAGACGCCGATGCCGGTCAGGATCGAGCCCTGCCGCAGCACCATGCGGAGGATGCGCCGGTTGTCCGCCCCCAGGGCCATCCGGACCCCCAGCTCCTGGGTCCGCTGGCTCACCGAGAACGACATGACGCCGTAGATCCCGACCGCGGCGATCACCGTGGCGACCACGCCGAAGATGCTGAACATGATGGCGACGACGCGGTTCTGACTCACGAAGCCGTCGATCTGCCGCTTGGCGGTGCCGACGAAGTAGAGCGGCAGGTTCGGGTCGACCTTGGCGACCTCGCGGCGCATCGAGTTCATCAGCGTCTCGGCCTGCATCCCGCCGCGCGGCTTCACGATGACCGTGGCGAACTGGCTGACGCCCTCGTCCGGCTTCGCCGGGCCGCTCGGCTGCGAGTAGAACGGGACGTAGAACCCGGTCTCGTCCACGTTCGGGATGTTGAACGGCGGCATCATCCGCACAGTCCTGACGACCCCGACGATGGTGCGCCAGGGACCGGCCTGCAGCGTGTTGCCGTCCAGCGCGCGGAAGCGCCGCCCCAGCGGGCTCTCGTTGCCGAAGTGCTTGCGCGCGAAGGCAGCGTTCACGATCGCCACGGGAAGCTTGGTGTCGAGATCGTCGTCCTGGAAGTTGCGGCCTTCGACCAGGGTCTGGCCGAGGACGTCGAAGTAGCCGGGGGTGATCTGCTCGAAATTGGCGTTCAGACGGTCCTTTTTCTCTTTGTACTCGCGTCCTTCGATCTCGACCGGCCCGCTGCCCGAGAAGACCATCCGGAACCGGTTCGTGAGCGCCACCCCCTCGAACTCCGGGTGGGCGCGCAGCTCGCGCACCAGACGGTCGAAGAACAGCTTGCGAGCGTCGTTCGTCGGATAGTCCCCGTCCATCAGCCCCATCCGGGCGGTCATGACGCCATCGGTGTCGTAGCCGTAGTCGATCGTCTGCTGGTGGCGGATCGACTGCATCTGCAGCAGCGACCCTATTAACAGGATGCTCGTCACCACGACCTGGAACACGACCAGGCCGCGCATGACCACCCTGGTCCCGCGACTGGTCCCTCCCCGCCCCCCTTCCTTGAGCACCGCGACCACGTTGGCGCGCGACGCCATCCAGGCCGGCAGGAGGCCGGAGACGACCGCGGCCGCGAACATCGCGACCAGACTGAAGACCAGCACCGGTCCGTCGATGTCGAACGTCATCCACGACGGAGGCGGAAAGTCGAAGTTGCGGACCGTCGCATTCAGCAGGTCGGTACAGTAATACGCGAGTCCAACGCCGATCGCCGCGCCCACCACGGTCACCAGCAGGCTCTCGGTCAGCATCTGCAGAATCAGGCGGGACCGGGTGGCGCCGAGCGACGAGCGGATGGCCAGCTCCCTCGCCCGCAGGGTCGCCCGGGCGAACTGCATGTTCATCACGTTGAAGCAGCCGATCAGCAGCACTCCCACGCAGAAGGCCAGCATCGTGAGCAGCGTGCCGCGCAGCGGCAGCGGCGTGTACGTCTTGAGCAGCGGCTCGACCTTGCCCGTGTTGAATTCCTTGTTGGTGTTCGGATAGGCATCCGCGAACCGCTTCGCGACGATCGTCATCTCGGTGTTCGCCTGGTCGAGCGATATGCCCCGCTTGAGCAGGGCCAGCACCGACGGGTTGACGACACGCGCGTCGCCGCGCTCGCGCACCGGGTACTCGCGGAAGAGCGGGACCCACCACTCTTCGTTGACGGGAAATGCGAACCCCTTGGGCATGACGCCGATAATCGTCGCCGGAGTCCCGTTGATCTTGAGGGCCTTGCCGACGATGTCCGGCGTGCCGCCGAAATCGCGCTGCCACACGCCGTAAGCGATCAGCGCCACCTTCTCGGCGCCGGCGACGTTGTCCTCGGGCCTGAAGTCGCGCCCCATGCTCGGCGACACGCCGAGGATGCGCAGGAAGGCATCCGTCACGTAGGCGCCGGTGTACCGCCGCGGCGCGCCCTCATCCGTCACATTGACGGTGGCGCCGCTGATGTACGCCGCCATGAGTTCGAAGGATTGCTGGTTCGGCCGCACCTCCTCGAAGTCCGACGGCGACACCTGGCCGTTCTGTCCGAAGAAGTTCTTGCTGGTCGGATCGATGAAACTGACGCTGACCATCCGCGCGGCGTTCGGAAACGAGAACCCTCGTATCATGATCCCGTTCACGACGCTGAACGTCGTCGTGACGCCGCAGATCCCGAGCGCCAGCACAACGACCGCGAGCGCGCAGAAGCCCTTTTCCCGGAGGAGGACGCGGAGCCCGACCCGGAGATCCTGGATGAAGTTAGCGACCATTGGGGTTACCCACGGTGATCATACGACCATCCTTGTCCATATGTTCCAGAAGTTTCACCTCGGACCTCCTATTCCGCCCGCAATGCCTCGGTCGGGCTGATTCTCGAGGCGTGCCTCGCGGGCACGTACGAGGCGATCAGGCCGACCGCGATGAGCAGGAATGTGACGCCGGTCACCACGACAACACTGTTGGTGTGCATGCCCGGAAAGAACGCCGCGATCAGACGGCAGATGCCGAAGGCGCCGAGCAGTCCGACGGCGGAGCCGGCGACCGCGAGCTTCGCTCCGGCCGAGAGCACGAGGCGGATGATGTCTCCGACCTGGGCTCCCAGCGCGAGGCGGATGCCGAATTCGCCGGTGCGCAGGGCCATGGTGCGGGCCATGACGCCGTAGATGCCCAGGGAGGCGAGACCGAGACCGAGAACGGCAAGGTACGACAGCATGCTGCCGAGGACACCTTCCTGGTAGTTGGCCCTGGCGATGGTGGTTGCGGCCGGCTGGAGCTGGCGCACCGGCAGGTCGGGGTCGAGCGCGGCCATCGCGGTGCGGATGCCCTCGACCAGCGTGGACGGCGCGACCCCGGCGGTGCGCACGGCGATTTCGTTGAAGGGCCGGGGCTCCTGGGTCATCGGTTGATACAGCTGGTAGGTCACGGTGACCCGATCGGGGTAGACCGACTGGACGTCGCCGACGACGCCGACGATCTCCCCCCATTCGATCGTCGTGCCACCGGCCTGGGCGATGCGCCGGCCGAGAGGACTCTCGTCGGCGAAGAGACCCCGGGCCATCGCCTGATTGATGATGAAGACCTTCGGGGAAATGAGCGTGTCGCCTTCGTTGAAGGAGCGTCCGCCGAGCAGGCGGGTGCCGACCGTCTCGAAGTAGTGCGGACTGATCCCATTGATGACCGCGGCGGGCTCGTGGCCGGGTTGGGGATTCTCGCGACCCGCGACGATGTACTTGCGGGAGGCGGCCAGGCCGAAGAACGGCATCGCGTAGGAGACGCTGGCGGACGCGACGCCGGGCAGCGCTTCGAGACGCTCCAGGGCCAGACGCTGAAAGTTCGTGATGTCGCCGTCGCCCTGGTAGGTGGCTTGCGGGAGGAGCATGCTGCCGGTGACGAGATGGTCGGATTCCCAGCCAAAACGGCGGTTGTTCGCCTCGTAGAGGCCGCGCCCGAAGAGGGCGGCGCCCGCGAGCAGGATCATGGCGAGCGCGAACTGGCCGACGATCAAGCCGTGGCGGAAGCGCTGATGGCCGCGGTCTCCGGTGGTGCCGCGCCCTCCGCTCTTGAGCGCCTTGTTCAGATCGAGCCGCAGGGCGAACAGAGCAGGGGCGACGCCAAAGGCGACGGCGGTGAAGAGAGAGGCGGCGAGAGCCCAGCCGAGCACGCGCCAGTCGAGGGCGAGCACGACGCCTTCGCCGTTGTCCCCGACGCTGCGAACGGCCAGCCAGTCGGAGGTCCACAGGGCGACGTCGACGGCGCAGATCCCGCCGGCGAATGCCAGCAGCAGGGACTCGACCAGCAGGGGGCGCAGCAGCCTGGCGCTCGAGGCGCCGAGGGCGGAGCGCACCGCGAGCTCGCGGGCCCGGGCCATCGTGCGGACGAGCAGGAGGTTCGCCAGGTTGGAGCAGGCGATGAGCAGCACGAAGCCGGAGAGACCGATCAACATGGCGAGAATCGCGGGGCCCTTGTCGTCGACCACGCTGCCGTACATCGGCATGGTGCGCCAGGTGCTTTCGGCGTTGGCGCCGGGAAAGTCGGCAGCGAGGCGGCGACCGAAGTCGACGATGAAGCCGTCGGCCTGCGCCTGAGTGAGGTTGTCGGAGCGGCGCCCGACGAGCCGGAGCCAGGTGGAGTTGCGGTCGCCGGTTTCCTTCTCGCTCAAACCGAGCGGCCGGAAGAAGTCGACCCAACCCAGATGGCGCCAGTCGTTGAAGCTGGCGGGCAGCACGCCGACGATCTCGTGGGCCGCGCCGTCGACGCGAACGGTGCGTCCGATGATCTGGGCGTCGCCCCCGAAGCGATTCTGCCAGCAGCGCTGACTGATCACCAGGACGCGGTGGTTGCCCAGGAGGGCCTCGTCAGGGCGGAAGTCCCGGCCGAGTTGAGGCGTGACGCCCAGGATGGAGAAGAGATTGGTGGAGGCGCGCGCACCGTCGACCATGTCGGGGGGTGCGCCCGGCTGGGAGAGGCTCATGTCCGCGGGGCCGTAGGCGGCAATCTCGCCGTAGCCGGTCATCTGGGATTTCAGATCAAGGTAGTCGGCCGGCGAGACGGCCCCCCGGGAATTCTGGGGCGTGGCGCGATAGATCCGTTCCAGGTGATCGGGGTTCGCATAGGGGAGCGGGCGCAGCAGGACCGCATTGAGCACGCTGAACATCGACGTGTTCGCGCCGATGCCGAGCGCGAGCGTGACGATGGCAATGAGGACGAAGCCGGGAGTGCGGCGCAGCGACCTGATGGCGAAGCGGACGTCCCGGGCGAGACCGACCGCCCCGTCTCCGATACGCTGCGACCACCATCCGGATTGCGTGTTCATGGCTTTTCCTGGCCGATTTCTGCAAACATCACGCCAGGCTCGACCCTGGGTCCCATCGCGCTGCCTGACAAGGCTTTGCGCTCGGGTCCGGGCTCTCTCTGCCGGCAGCCATGTGTGCGCTCGTGAGACCGAACGATCCCACTATCGGGACAGGGGGTCGGGATGACGGCCCGGCGCGGAAGACGTGCCGGCGATGATCAGCGCGAGAGTCGCCGTGACACCGAGACGATGATAGAGACGCATTCGGTTCTCCTCACAACGGCTTATCGGTCCTGCGCGACCACGAGCTTCAGATCCGCGTGCGCCCGGGCCGTGAGGCGCGATGTCGGGCAGCAGGAGTCGAGCCGTTGCAGCAGTGGCTCGGCCTCTTGACGCTCACCGGCGGAGAGATGGGCAAAGAACAGGCCGTACAAGGTCATGTCGAGCGAGCCGTGCGTCGGGATCTCCTTCAGACAACGCTCGAAGCTCTTCTTCGCCGATTCCAGGTTTCCCATCTTGAGACTGTTCCACCCGATCAGCGTCAGGATCTCGGCCAGGACCTCCGGCTGGGAGCGCACCTGGTTCGTCTTGAGAGCCCTCTCGAGAAACTCCGTGCTCGCTTGAAAGAGATTCAGCTTCTGATAGGCGATACCGATCTGCCGAAGCGCCTCCGGGTCGTGACGACTTGCGTCGAGTCGCGCCTGCCATGGCGCCAGATCCGAGAAATCACCGGGTATGGCCCTGAAGAGGGTCAGATACTCATCGGCCGCGCCGAACCCTTCCCGCCGCGCGATCTCCGTGCCCCAGGGGTCGCTGAAGATGAGCGTCGGCAGGGCCTGGGTGCGGTATCTCTGGGCGAGCTCGGGAGACCGGTCGACGTCGACCTTGACACAGACGAACTTGTCCGACAGCGTCACGACGTCCGGCCTGGACCACAGCTGGCGCTCCATCTCCCTGCAGGCCGGGCACCAGGACGCCGTGAAATCGAGGAGAACCGGCTTTCCATCCTGGCGCGCGAGGTCCATCGCCTTGTCCAGACGCGTGCGCCACTCGATCGCCGGTGTGGCAGGAGAGGGCTCCGCGGACCACGCCAGCGCCGCGCAGATCAGGAGCGCGGGCGCAGCGATGATCGATCGGGAAGCGCCGGGCCGGGCATCCTTTGCGAGCTTGAACGTCATGATTGCCCTTACTAATTACCGCCACTCGGGGGGTATGTCAACAGACGCGCACGGGGGCGTAGTGCGGTCCGGTCGGCGCGGCCCCTGCGAATTGTGAGAGAATCGGCGGCCGATGACCGACCGACATTCGATCGTCCTCGTCGCTGTTTGTTGCCTGGCCGCGACAGCGCTCGGCGCGGCGCGCACGCAGAAGCCGCCCCTGCACGCGCGCCACTGGATCGCCGTCACCGGCAAGCCGCTGGCCGCGACCGCCGGGGCGATGATGTTCCAGAAGGGGGGCAACGCGGTCGACGCCGCCTGCGCCATGCTCGGGGCGGTCACGACGATGTGGGACGTCCTGACCTGGGGGGGCGAGACGCAGGCCCTGATCTACCACCCGCAGCAGAAGAAGGTGATCGGCATCGACGCCCTCGGCGTGGCGCCATCGGGGGCCACCGCGGAGTTCTACCGCTCGAAGGGGTACCGCTTCCCGCCGGAGTACGGGCCGCTGTCGGCGATCACGCCCGGGACGCCGGGCGGTCTGATGACGATGCTCGCCGAGTACGGCACGCTGTCGCTCGGCGACGTGCTGGGCCCCGCCATCCAGATGGCCGACGGCTATCCGATCGAGGCGGAGACCGCGGACGAGATCGAGGACTCGAAGGTGGAGGTCAAGAAATGGAAGTACTCGCGCGCCGTCTTCCTGCCGCACGCGGGGGAGACACGCGAGGCCCCCGAGGCGGGGGAGGTGTTCGTCCAGAAGGACCTCGCCGCCACTCTGCGCGAGCTGGTCGAGGCGGAGCGCGCGGCCCTGAAGCGGGGGAAGAGCCGCAAGCAGGCGATCTACGCCGCTTACGATCGCTTCTACAAAGGGGACATCGCGAAGGAGCTGGTGCGCGGCGTCCAGGAGGAGGGCGGGCTGATCACGCTCGCCGACCTGGCGAACTGGAAGGTGCGGATCGAGGAGCCGCTGAGCACGACGTACAAGGGGATCGCGGTCTACAAGCTGCCGATCTGGCAGCAGGGCCCCGTCATGCTGCAGGCGCTCAACATCCTCGAGAACGCGGACCTGAAGGGGATGGGGTACAACACGCCGCGCTACATCCACACGCTCTACCAGGCGATGAACCTGGCCTTCGCCGACAGGGACTTCTATTACGGCGACCCGTATTTCCCTCCCGAGGAGCCGGTGCGTGGCCTCCTCTCCAAGGAGTACGCCCGGGCGCGCTACGCGCAGATCGACTGGTCGAGGAACGATCCGGCCGTGAAACCGGGGGATCCGTATCCGTTCCAGGGTGGGACGAATCCGTTCGCGGACGTCCTGTCACGCTGGACCGTCGCGCCGGGGCCGGACACGCTTTCGCCGGCCTCGTCCGCCGGTTCCGCCCTTCGTTCGGACTCGCTCAATCTGCCTCCGGGTACGCCGCCGCCGGCCACGGCGCTGACCGAGGCGGCGTTCCACGAGCAGTTCACCCGCGGCACGACCTCGATCGAAGCGGCCGACGAGGCCGGCTGGGTCGTGTCGGTCACGCCCAGCGGCGGCTGGATCCCGGCGGTCATCGCGGGGCACACCGGGGTGGGATTGTCGGAGCGGGCGCAGAGCTTCGTCACCCGCGCCGAGGACGGCCCCTACAACGTTATCGAGCCCGGAAAGAAGCCTCGCGTCACGCTCACGCCGACGCTGACGATGGATGACGGGCGTCCCTATCTGGCGATGGCGGTGCAGGGCGGGGACACGCAGGACCAGAACCTGTTGCAGTTCTTCCTGGACATCGTCGAGTTCAACATGACGCCGCAGCAGGCGTCCGAGGCGCCGAACATCAACAGCGAGCAGATGCGCTCGTCGTTCGGCGCGCACGCGGCGCACCCCGGTCACCTGCTCGTCGCGGCGTCGACGCCCGAGGACGTCCGCGTGGTCTTGCGCGGCATGGGGTACACAATCACGACGGCGGAGCGCACGTCCGGACCGATCAACGCGGTCTTCTTCGATCGCCGCCACGGCACGATGTGGGGCGCCTCGAGCAACCACGGCGAGGACTACGGAATCCCCTGGTGACCTGACGTGGCCGGCTGCGGCTCCATCGGGACGGACTCGT
>Ga0070697_100001315_pt1 | contig 18777 bp, 14 predicted proteins | sample KBSK1501metaG_FD_65475 | JGI IMG/M metagenome (GOLD analysis project Ga0070697, IMG submission 65475) | Corn, switchgrass and miscanthus rhizosphere microbial communities from Kellogg Biological Station, Michigan, USA - KBS K1-50-1 metaG | ecosystem: Host-associated > Plants > Roots >... | reverse complement strand
ACGGCGAAGGCGTACGTCTCGACGTCTTCCGGGGTGACGAGCAGCGTGTCGGAGACGAACTCCTCGCCGACGGTGAGCGCGTCGTAGGTCAACGGTGTGAACTCGGTCATCGCTGGAACCCCGGCGCGGATTCTACTAGACTCGCGGCGCTGTTTCGACGACTCCCTCGAGGAGGTTGCCCCATGGCCGGACACCGCATCGTCCTCCTCGTGTTCGTCCTCGTCACTGTGCTCGTATCCGCCGCCCATGCGGCCCCGGCGGGAACGGTCGTGGTGGCCCAGGGCGTCGACCCCACCACGCTCGATCCGCAGAACCATCAGGAATCGCCCGCGGCGAACGTCTTGACCAACATCTTCGATGGGCTGCTCGAGCGGGATCAGAATCTGAAGCTGGTGCCGCTGCTCGCGGAGTCGTATCGGATCGCGGCCCCCACCGTGTGGGAGTTCAAGCTGCGACGCGGGATCACCTTCCACAACGGCGAGCCGTTCGACGCCGAAGCGGTCAAGCTCACCTTCGAGCGCCTCGTCGATCCCAAGAACAAGCTGCGCGCGGCCTCACAGTACGCGCCGCTGAGTCACGTCGAGATCGTCGATCCCTACACCGCGCGCATCCACACGAAGACGCCCTGGCCCATCCTCGATACGCTCATGGCGGCGCCGATCCTGCCACCGAAGTATTACGCGCAGAGGGATGCGGCGTTCGTGGCGAAGAATCCGGTGGGCACTGGGCCGTTCAAGCTGGCGCGATGGGTGAAGGACGATCGCATCGAGCTCGAGGCCAACGCGCGGTATTGGCGCGGCGCCCCGCGGGTCAAGAAGCTGGTCTTCCGACCGATTCCCGACGATGCGGTGCGCGTGGCTGCGCTGCAGAACGGTGAGGTCGACGTCGCCGTCAACATTCCGCCCGATCTCGCGACCATCATCGGCAATCACCCGAAGCTCTACATGTCGACGGCGCCGAGCGTGCGCACGATCCAGCTCCTGTACTACACGCACCAGTTCGACGCTCAGCACAAGCTGGTCGGCTCGTACGCGGGACCCGTGGCCGATCAGCGCGTGCGCCAGGCGATCAACGCCGCGATCAACGTGGACGAGATCATCCGCACCGTGCTCGACGGCAAAGCCATCCGCGTCGCGACCATGCTCACCGATCGACACTTCGGCTTCGACCCCGCGCTGCAGCCGATCAAGCAGGATCTCTCACGAGCGGCGAAGCTGCTGGGCGAGGCCGGCTATCCCAACGGTGTCGATCTCGTGCTGAACGCGCCGCAGGGCCGCTACGTCCGCGACAAGGAAGTCGCCGAGGCCGTCGGCGGTCAGCTCACCAAGGTCGGGATCCGCACGACCGTCCGCACGCACGAGTGGGTCAGTTACCTGAACAACCTCGGCTACGTGCACAAGGCCGGCCCGCTGTGGCTGATCGGCTGGGGAACACCGACGTACGACGCGGAGCTGATCTACGTGCCGCTGTTCCGGTCGGGCAACGTCCTCAGCAACTACTCCAACCCCGACCTCGACGGAATGGTCGATGCGGCGCAGCGCACCATGGACGCCAGGCGGCGGCTCGAGCTCTACCATCGCATCAATCGCCTGTGGGTGGAGACCGCCGCCGCGGTGCCCCTCTACCAGCAGCTCGATCTGTACGGCGTCGCCCGGCGACTGGACTGGAAGGCGCGCGGTGACGAGCGTATCAAGGGCTACGACATGGCGTTGCGCGATGCGGGAGGTGCGCGATGAAGCTCAGCCGACGCGTGTTCGTTCGCACCACCGGGCTGGCGGGAATCCTGGCGGCAGCACGACCGCCGGCGGCGTGGGCGGCGCGCGAGCTCACGATGCTGACGGCCGTCAACTATGCGCCCACGTCGGACGTCAAGCTCGCGGAGCTCGGACGGCGCTTCACCAAGGCCACCGGCGTCACGGTCCGGACCGATCACATGCAGAGCGTGCAGATGCCGGCGAAGCTGTCGGCCGAGCTCATGTCGCAGGGCGGTCACGACATCGTGAGCCTCGAGATGCACTATCCGTGGCTCTTCGCCCCGGGGCTCGCCGACGTCTCCGACATCGCCGGCGATCTCGCGGCCAAGCATGGCGACTGGTATCCGTTTGCGAAGGAGCACGCGTACGTCAAGGGCCGGTGGCTCGGCGTGCCCTACCTCTATCTGTCGTTTCCCGGCAGCCACCGCATCGATCTCTTCGAGAAGGTCGGTGAGAAGGCGCCCGACACCTGGGAGGATCTGCTCCGCGCGGGACGTAAGCTCAAGAAGCTCGGCCATCCGGTCGGCTTCGCCATCAGCCAGGTGACCGACTCCGTCACGACCCTGTCGTCGATCCTCTGGTGCTTCGGCGCCAAGGAGGTCGCGCCGGACGGTCGCACGGTGGCGATTCGATCGAAGGAGACGGAGACGGCCGTCGAGTACGTGCGCCAGCTCTACGCCGACGCCATGGATCCGGTCGTGCTGTCGTGGGACAACGCCTCGAACAATCAGTGGCTGAACTCGGGCGCGGGCTCGTGGATCCACAATCCGATCAGCCATTACGTCGTGGCGAAAGAAAAAAAGATGCCGATCGCCGAGCAGATCGGCTTCCATGTCTCACCGGCCGGGCCGGCCGGACGTCACACCGTCGGCGTTCCGCGGAGCCTCGGCATCTGGAAGTTCAGTAAGAACGTCGACGTCGCCCGCGAATTCTTGAAGTGGTTCTTCGAGCCCACGCAGTATCACGAGTGGATCATGTCGGGCGACAACTACAACCACCCGGTGTGGCGTGACATGGAGAACCATCCGGTGTGGACGCTCGATCCGAAGTACACGCCGCTCAAGGCGCTCGCGCAGTACTCGCATCTCTACGGCTGGCCGGCACCGCCGGACGAGCGCATTCAGATGATTACCAACAGCTACATCATTCCCAACATGTTCGCGAAGGTGGTCACCAACGCGTCGAGCCCGAAGGACGCGATCATCTGGGCGGAGACGGAGATCCGACGCGTGCTGCAAAGCTAGCTCCGGTTTCTCACATTTCGCCGGTACGACATTTCAATGACATCGTCGCTGGTAAGAACCCACCGCCTCCGGAAATCGTATGTCAGGGAGGAGCGAATGAAGACACCAGTGACGATGATTCTGACGATAGCACTGCTCGGAGGTTGCGCGACGACCCTGCCGCAATCGGGGTCGGGATACGAATCGGCAGCCTTGCCGACCTCGATGGCGGGCCAGTGGCAGGGCACGGCGATCGAGAATTACGGTTATCACGGCGGCACGGGCGCGGCCACGCTGACGCTGGACCTCAAACCGGACGGGACGTGGACCCAGACGTGGAACGAGCGTGGCCGCGAGGTTTCGGACTCGGGCCGCTGGGTGATGCGGGGGAACGCCGTCGTGTTGGAGTCGAGCGAAGGAATGCATCGGCGGCAGACCCTCCGACGCCACCCAGATGGCCTCTATGGCGTGATCGATAAGTCGCTCGTGGGCACCCGGACGACGCCGATGACGATCGAGTTTCATCGAGCCGAGACGAATCAGTCGACTCAGAATTAGTGACCGACCCGGGCTCGCTGTCGAAGTCTCACCGTTAGCGACGTGACCGCCGCGGGCGCCGCATCGGCGGCGCCCGCGTGCCATACTCCGCGGATGAGCCGCATCGGCGTCGCGTTCAGCGGCGGCCTCGTGCCCGCCGACATCGTCGAATGCGTCAAGCTCGCCGAAGCGCTGGGCTACGAATCGGCGTGGGTCGCGGAGGGGCACGGCGGCGATCAATTCGCGATCCTCGGCGCCTGCGCCGTCGCGACGCGGCGGATTCGGCTCGGCACGAGCATCTCGAGTGTCTTCGTGCGGAGCGCCCCGACGATCGGCATGGCCGCGGCCACCGTGGATCAGCTCGCGGACGGCCGGTTCATCCTCGGGCTGGGAGGCAGTCACCGCGTGCAGGTCGAGCCCGAACACGGCATTCCGTTCGTGCAGCCCACGGCGCGGGTGCGCGACACCATCGCGATCGTACGCGCGCTCGTGCGCGACGGCGTCGTCTCGCATCGCGGCGAGACCGTCACCATCGAGCGGTTCGATCTCTGGTTTCCACCGCGGCGGCCGCACATTCCGATCTACGTCGCGGCGCTGTTTCCGACCATGCTCGAGATCGCGGGCGAGCTGGCGGAGGGTGTGCTCCTCACGTGGCCCACGCCGCGTACGATCGCCCGGGCCGTCGAGCACGTCGCGATCGGTGCGCGTCGTGCGGGCCGCGCCGCGACGGCGGTGGACGTGGCGTCGCTGATTCCGTGCGCCGTCGCCGAGACCGCCGCCGCCGCCCGCGATGCGCTGCGCCCCGCGGTCGGGCTCTACGCCGGGTTCTTTCCGCGCTACAACCGGCTGCTCGCGGAGGCGGGCTTCGGCGACGCCGTGCGCGCGATCAAGGAGGCCTTCGATCGTGGCGGCCGCGACGCGGCGGCCTCGAAAGTGCCCGACGAGCTCATCGATGCGGTGGCGCTGGCGGGCACGCCCGAGACATGCCGCGAACGCCTCGACGCGTATCGCCGCGTCGGACTCTCGCTTCCCATCGTGAGCCCGCGCGTGTCTGGTCCCGATGGACTGCGCATGGCGATGGCCGCGATCCGCGCGTGCGCGCCCTGAGCGTGTTCGATCGTGATGCTGGCTGATTCCTGGCCACAGGTGTCACGGGTGCGCCAGCCAACGGCAGCGAGCAGTCCGGCGGCCGCTCGTGTTTTCACGCGGTTGTGGCGCGCACGATCTGGCATCCCCATTGCCCCTGCATGAGGCAGCGCTCTTTCCGATAAAGGCAAACCAGCCGTGAGGCTGGGACGCAAAGCCACGGGCCTGGGAATGACTCTCAGGTAGCCGGGTTGCCGAAGAAGGGGGGACTGTCATGCGTTCGGTCTGGAACGTCAGCACAACCCTCGATTCGTTTCCGCAGCGACTGCGTCAGGGGCACGCCTCGATGCCCACGAAGGTCGAGGTCGTCGGCGCGCTGCATCGGATGCTCGAATCGCTGGTGCGCGAGCCGCGGACGCTGATCGTCGACAACAGCGCATTGGTGTCGAAATTCAACACGCTGCTGCAGCAGGTGAAGGAGCAATTCCGGAGCTCCGACACGCTCCGATTGATCGAGCCGCTCGGCGTCGGCGCCTCCATGGCCCTCGTCGCGGTTCGGCTGTCGATGGTGAAGCGCACCATCGATGCGGAAATGGCCGCCTCCACCGAAGAGGCGTCCTGATCGTCGAATCCTGGTGAAACCGGCCCCCGAGGCGGGATAAGCTCGAAGTACCTCGATCCGCCTCGGGGCCGGCATCCGGCAGGCGGCGCCTCGCACGCACCCGGGACGGGCGATGGAGTCGACTCCACTGGCGGTCAGGCAGCGCACACGTGGGCTGCGTGCTTCGCTCGACGCGTCGGTCGCCGAGGGCGCGGTCGCCGAAGTGTTCGGCGCGTGCGCCGGCGGGGCCGTGCTCACCGGTTGGGCGCTGTACTTCGGCGCCACCCCCGTCGTCATCGGATTGCTCGGAGCACTCCCCTTCGCCGCTCAGATCGTCCAGGTCCCGGCCGCCTGGCTCACGCAACAGGTCGGCGCCAAACCCCTTGCCGTCGCCGCGCTCGGCGCCGCGCGACTCGCGTGGCTGCCGCTGATCGCCGTCCCGTTTCTCGCGCTGCCCCAGTCCACCGCGCTGCCGGTCTTCGTCGCGGTCGTCGCACTCGCCGGTCTCTTCGGCGTCGTCGGCAACAACGCGTGGACGGCGTGGATGGGTGACCTCATTCCGTCGCAGCTCCGCGGCCGGTTCTTCGCGCGCCGCATGATCTATCTCAACGTCACGGGCACCGTCTCGTCGCTCGCCGCGGGCGTGGCACTCGACGCCTCCACGCCGCGCGGCTTCAGGGGCGAGACGCTCGCCGCGCTGGCGGCCGTGGCCTGCGTCGCGGGCGTGGTCAGCGTGCGATTACTGCTCGCGCAGCAGCACGTGGCGCCGCCACGCGAGGACGGCCCACCCGCGTGGCGCGACGCCGTCCGCGCCGTGCGCGACCGTCGAACGCGTCCGCTGCTCGCGTATCTGCTCGGCTGGAACGCGGCCGTCGGGATCTCGGCCGGTTTCTTCTCGTTTCACATGCTGACGAATCTCCGCATGGCCTTCACGTTCGTGGCCACCTACGCCATCATCGTGGCCGCGCTGCGCATCGTGTCGGCGCCGGCGTGGGGCCGCCTCGTCGACACCTGCGGCGCGCGCCCGGTGCTGGTCGTCTGCTCCCTCGGCATTTCGGCCGTGCCGCTGGTGTGGCTCTTCGTGACGCCGGAGCGCTGGTGGCCGATCGCCATCGAGGCCGTCATTTCCGGCACGCTGTGGGGCGGCCACGGCATCGCCGCCTTCGACGTCTCGATCGGGGTGTCGCCGCGGCGCGGCCGCCCCTTTTATCTGGCCGTGTTCGCGGTCGGCGCCGGCGTGGGCTTCGCGGTGTCGTCGATCCTGGCCGGCCTGCTCGCGGCGGCGCTGGCGGCGCCACTCCGCGATGCCGGCTCCACGTGGAGCGAGATCCACGTGCTCTTCCTGCTCTCCGCGCTGGGCCGCGCCGGCACCGCGTTCCTCGCCCTGCGGATCGCCGAGCCCGCCGCGCGTGGCGTCCCCGACCTCGCGCGCGCGTTGCTCGGCACGCCCGTACGGCGGGCGGCCAAGCCTAGTCCAGCCAGTCTTTCTCCTTGAGCTTGCGGGGCAGATAGCGCTTGGTGAGGTACTGGAAGTCCTTGTTCGCGAGCGCGTCGAGCTCGTACTTGAGGCCGCTCGCGAGCATCCGCTTGATCTCCTCCTGCCACGGCTTCTTGGCGAACCACGTGTAACCGAGCAGCTCCCGGGCGCGGGCGATGTCCTTGTCGTTCAGCTTGATGCCGACGTTGCGCGGCAGCCCGTACGCCTCGGGGTCGGAGCTGGAGAGCCCGACGAATTTCGCCTTGGGGATGGCCATGCGCTGGCTCTCGAACGCGAGATTGATCGAGCCCTGCTTGATGACCGAGTAGATGTAATAACCCCACGGATCGTTGTCCACGAGGACGTAGACGGGCAGCCCGTGCTCCTCGTGCAATCGGCGCGCGAGGCGCCGCACGCCGCGGGGCGGCTGGCCGTTGCCGGTGAGCAGGATGCAGTTGTAGCGCCGCCAGAACTTGTCCTCGGACAGACGGTTCCACTGCGTGCCCTTCTCGACGAGCAGGACGAAATCCGCCGTGCAGCGCCGGATCTGCAGATACTCGGGCTCGACGATCGACGGTACCGAGTAGCCGCCCTTGCCGAGCCGCGCGCAGTTCACCTGGTCGCCGTCGTCCACCAGCACGAGCGGACCGACGATGGAGCCGGCGTTCTCCGCCCGCACGTGCAGTTCTTCGCGCAGCGCCTCCAGCGTGACCTCGAGGTCCTCGATGAGGGGATCCGACTCGTCCTGAGTGTCGAGCGTGTTCTCGTGCGAGTTCTTGATGGTGTGCTTCGTGCGGTAATAGATCTCTCTGAGCGAGGTCGTGAGGTTCGCCCGCTGCAGCTCGGCGAGCGCGTCCGCGACGAGCACCGTCTGCATGAACTTCTTGGCCATGGCGACGTTGAAGAATGAGCGGGCCTGCTTGCGCTTGCCCATCTCGAGCAGGCCGCGCCGCTCGTTGAAGGTGATGTTCGACAGCGCGCGCACCGGGATGGCGAGGGTGGGATCCTTGCGCCGCTGCGCGGCGTTGATGACCACGTCGGCGATCCCGACCAGCTTCTTCTCGACCGCCGTGGGGCGTCGGGTCTTCGTCGCCATCACGTCAGCCTACGCCTTCTCGGCCACGCCGGCCGGCACCGCGCCCTCGACACCGTCGGGCGTGACGATGATGGAGTGCGGCAGTCCCTCGGGGCCGCCGCCGTTCTTCCCCATGAGCTGGTCCGTTCGATCGCCGCCCGTCAGCTTCAGCGCCATCTTCTGCAGCTGCTCTTTCAGCTTGGCCGTAGGCAAGCGGCCGCCCTTGAGGCGGTTGCAGGAGTTGACGACCTCTTCGATGTAGAGCTCGAAGATGTTGCGCCGGCGGAACTCGCTGTGGGCGCGCTCGCGTCGCCGCAAGAACGCCCCCAGCCGTCGGCCGCACTCGCGCAGCGCGAGGTTGATCTCCTTGTGGATCTCGTCGTAATCGGCGATGGCTTCCTTCGATTCGCTGGTGAACGGGACCCACACCGACGCCATGTGGACGAAGATCACCATGGGCCCGCCGGGAAGCGCCCCGCGCGATTGCGCGATGCCGTAATTGCGCCACGTGGTATCGAGGACCGCCCGCGTGATCGCGCAGGCCGACGGTTGATAGAGCAGCGGCACGCGGTTGGCGTAGCGGATGACGCGCGCGAGCTCGTGGTCGGCGTCGTCGGACTCGCCTTCCGCGAGCGGAATCGTCTTCTTCGTCGCGCCCGACTCGGCCGCCTCCGGCCCGCGTCCGTAAGCCAGGCCCGCCTCGATGATGAACGGGTTGCCGCGGTAGACGGCCGGCGGCCGGCTCACCGCCGTGTAGAACTCGCCCTTGATCTGCTGATACAGGCCCGAGAGGATCGCCGATTCGCCGATCGGCGAGAGACAATTCGTCGGCGGCGCCATGATCTTGGTCGTCTGGATCGCCTTGTAGAGATTCTCCGCGGCCTGACCGTGGACGTCGCGCGGACGCGCCCGCGACGAGACGCCGGCTGCCTTGACGATCTCCTCGGCGACGGCCGACGACACGCGGCTGAAATCGCCGGCGAGGAATCCCGCCAGCCTGTGGCTCGTCGTGTCCTGCAGCATCTTGAGCAGCATGCCGAGCTCGATGCCGTAGGGATGCGGCTTGATCTCGCGCGGCGACGCCGGGAGCTGCTCGAACGTCCGGGCGTATTCCTTCGTCTCGCCCTCCGGCGTGACGTAGGTCAGCTTGACGTGGGGATTGGCGATGATCGTCTGCTCGACGTACTCGTCGACCGACGCGCGCCCTTTCTGATAGCGGCCCTCCACCTCGAGCGTCACCTGCGTGCCGCGCGGCGCCTCCCACGCGATCTGCTTCTTCTCGAGGATCCGCGGCTCGTTCTTCTTGGTGTCGATCTGCACCTCGAAGTAGTGCGCGGGCGCGCGCGCGCTGGTGCGCGAGATGATCTGCACCGGCTTGCCGGTGGTGAGCTGGCCGTACATGCCGGCGGCCGAGATGCCGATGCCCTGCTGCCCGCGGCTCTGCCGCAGCCGATGGAACTTCGAGCCGTAGAGCAGCTTGGCGAAGATCGGTGGAATCTGCTGCCGGACGATGCCGGGACCGTTGTCGGTGACGGTGATGCGGAACCGCGAGGCCTGACTCGCGGGCGGCGCAGCCTCGCCCTGCGCGGAGACCTCCACCCGGACGACGACGTCGGGCAGGATCCCGGCCTCCTCGCAGGCGTCGAGCGCGTTGTCGACGGCTTCCTTGACGCACGTGAGCAGCGCCTTGCGCGGATTGTCGAATCCGAGCAGATGGCGGTTCTTCGTGAAGAATTCGGAGACCGAGATGTCGCGCTGGCGCGCGCCCATCTCGACGGCGGTCACGGTCGGCGCGGGCTTGGCGACGGGCGGCTTGGGCGGCGCGGCCGTCCGCGTCGCCGGCGTGGCGCGCTTGGCCGGCGCGGCCGATTTCGTCTTTGCGGTCACGGGTGCGGTCTTCGAAGCCATAGGGCCTATACAAACAACTCGGAGGTGGGAACTCAAGTTTTCGCGAACGCGACCGTGGGCGAATATCCTTGACCAGCTTCGACGACTCTCCTAGCATCGCCAGCGCGCATGAATCACCCGGACCGCGCGGTCGCGCTGCTCCGTGTCGTCGTCGGCGCATGGTTCGTCAAGGCGGTGTGGACGAAGGTCAGCGTCGCCGCCGGCGCGGTGCCCTACCCCATCGTGTCGCCGCGCTTCATCGCGTTCCACCCCAAGCGCGTGGCGGAGTTCGCCGCGGGAAATCCGATCGGCTGGTACAAGGATTTTCTCGAGACCACCGTGTTGCCGCACGCCGCGCTGTTCGCCACGCTGCAGACGATCGGCGAGGTCGCTGTGGGCGTTGGCCTCCTGTTCGGAGTGTTGACGCGCCTCGCGGCCGTGCTCGGGCTCTTCCTCGCGCTCAACTTCGGGCTCGCCACGCAGTGGATGAGCTTCGGCCAGCAGGGCTTCCATGTGCTGCTCATCACCTCGATGGTGATCTTCCTGATCACCGGCGCCGGACGCCGCTGGGGCTTCGATCACTGGCTGCGCCGCACGCGAGCCTTGCGTTGGCTCACCACGCTCCTTGTCGTGTCCGTCGCGTCGCCGGCGCATGCGGAGCTTCGCATCTTCGTGACCAACGAGCGCTCGGACGACGTGACGGTGATCCAGGCGGAGAGCGGGACCGTCCTCAAGACGCTGAGCGTCGGCAAGCGGCCGCGCGGCGTGACCGCGAGCGCCGACGGCAAGCGCGTGTACGTCGCAAACTCCAACAGCGATTCGCTCAGCGTCGTCGACGCGGCCGGTCTCAGCGTGACCGGCTCCTTCCCGGCCGGCCGCGACCCCGAGGGGTTGACGTTCAACCGCGAAGGGACGCTGCTCTATGTCGTCAACGAGAACGAATCCGCGGTGACCGTCATCGAACCCGCGGCCGGGCGCATCGTGAAGAAGATCGAGGTGGGCACCGAGCCCGAGACGGCGGTGGCGTCGCCCGACGGCCGCTGGATCGCCGTGAGCAATGAGACGTCGAACGACGTTCATCTGATCGACACCGCGTCGCAGACGGTGGCGAAGAAGATTACCGTGCCGAAGAATCCGCGCGGCATGCGGTTCACCGCGGATGGCAAGCGCCTGTTCGTGGCCAGCGAACAGGCGCACACGGTCTCCGTCATCGGCATGGACACGATGAGCGTCGAGAAGTCCGTGCCGACCGGCGGCAGCCGTCCCGTCGATATCGCGTTGAGCCGCGACGGCAAGCGCGCGTGGGTCTCGCACGGCGAGTCCGGCGACGTCCGCGTCCTCGACACGTCGACGCTCGAGGTGCTGGCGACCATTCCGGTCGGGCCGCGCGCGTGGTGGACCGCGCTCACGCCAGACGGCAGCCGGCTCTACGTCACCGTCGGCCGCGGCGGCGACGTCGCCGTGATCGACACCGCCGCCGGCAAGGTCGTGGGCCGTGTCAAGGCCGGCACGCTGCCCTGGGGCATCGCGATCGTCGACGTGCCCTGAGGCGTCTTCAGGGCGACGACTGCACCGACTCCAGAAATTTCAGGACGCGTGCGATGTCGTCGTCTTTGAGGATCTCCTTCCACGGCGGCATCCCCTTGGCGCTCCGACCTTCGGTGATGGTCTCGTAGAACACCGTGGTCATGCGGTCGCCGTAGCGGAGGCGCAGGCGTCGCAAATCGCGCGTCGGCTCGGGACTGTGAGCGTTCGGTGAATGGCAGTGCGAGCAGTGCTGGTTGAAGATGCCTCGCCCGGCGGCGACGGGGTCGACCGCCGCTGTCGGGGGCGCCGGCGGCGGGGACGCCGTGAGATCCACGGCGGCGGCGAGGGGAAAGCCGTAGTGCCCGGCGGCGCGGCGGATCTCGGTCTCCAGATGGCCCAGCGCCTGCTCGATCCGACGCAGGAGCGCGTCGTCTCCCTTGCGGACGCCGATACCGACGCGCCATTGCAAGCCTTCGCCCGCGACGGGGACGACACGATAGGCGCCCGCGAATCTTCTGGCGTTGAGATACCCGGCCGTGGGTCCCCACACGAACGCCGCGTCGACCTCGCGCCGCCCCAGCGCCTCGACGGCCTCCTCGGCGGACCGGAACGTCGACACGTTGAAGCCGTCTTTCGAGGCGAGGAGTGACTGGGCCGGCGTCCTGAACTCCACGGCAAGGCGATGCGGCTTCAGATCGTCGAGCCGAGTGACGACGAGCGACGGCAGCGCCATGATCGCGTAGCCGACATCGAGGAATGGTCGAGAGATCGTGACCCGGCGATCCATGTAGCCCGCCTCGGCCGGCAGCCCGACGTAGGCGTCGCAGGTGTCGGCTAACAGCGTGTTACGCACCGCGCGGGCGCCGTAGAAGCTGCGCCACCACACCACATCAGTCGCCATCCCCAGATCGGCGGCCACGAGCGCCCCGACGTCGAGGTACAGTCCGCGCTCCGGTCCGTTGGCGCTGCTGAACGGCAGGTTGTCGGGATCGGCGCACAGCCGCAGCGTGCCGGCAGGCGGGCCCGCCACCGAGACCGATGCGGCGAGCGCCACCACGATGAGCGGCAGTGAACGCAGGCGACGGATCATGACGCGGAAAACAGGGCGGGAGCCGGCCCAGCGGCCCCCGCCCCGGAAACCTCCGTTACGGCGCCGGCAGCTCGAACACGAAGAGGGCGCCGCCCTCGGGACTTGCCGCCACCATCTGCTCGCCCATCTTGCCGAAGAACGGCGGGATGGCGAACGTGCGGCCGGAGACGACCGCGACGTACTGCTTGCCATCGACGGTGTAGGTGATCGGCGCCGCGCTGATGCCCGAGCCGGCCATGAACTTCCACAGCGTCTGCCCGGTCTTGGCGTCGAGCGCCTTGAACCAGCCATGGATGTCGCCGTGGAACACGAGCCCGCTCGCCGTCGTGGTGATGCCGCCGATGTACGGCAGGTCGTCGGTCACGCCCCAGACCTTCTGCTGCTTGATCGGATCCCAGGCGATCACTTCGCCGAGGTGGCCGCCCGGCCCCCACTTGCCGAGCTCGAACTCCGCCCCGAGATAGAACGCGCCCCGCTTGTAGTCGACCTGAGCCAGGTTCATGTCCATGCAGATGTTCAGCGTCGGCATGTACACGAGCCCGGTCTGCGGGTTATAGCTCATCGGCATCCAGTTCTTGTTGCCGATGGCCGACGGACAGACGTCCTTGGCGCGGAAGCCGAGCCGCGGCCGCTTCTCGGGCACCTCGATCGGCCGGCCGGTGGCCATGTCCATCCCGCTCGTCCAGTTCGCGGTCGCGAACAGCTTGGCGGAGATGAGCTGACCGGTCTTGCGGTTCAGGACGTAGAAGAACCCGTTGCGGTCAGCCTTGAAGAGCACCGGCGTCTTCTGACCGTTGATCTCGACGTCGGCGAGGACGTTCTCGTTGACGCCGTCGTAGTCCCAGGCGTCGTGCGGCGTCGACTGGTAGAACCAGGCGAGCTTTCCGGTATCCGCATCGAGCGCGACCGTGCTCGACGAAAATAGGTTCGTGTATTGCCCGTAGTTGGAGCTGTCCGTGCCGCGCACGGACGCGTTCCAGGGCCCCGGATTGCTGGTGCCGTAGTAGACGAGGTTCAGCGCGGGATCGTAGGATCCGATGGCCCACGCGACGGCGCCGCCGTACTTCCAGGAGTCGCCCTTCCACGTGTCGTTGCCGGGCTCACCGGGCCCCGGCACCGTGTAGAAGCGCCAGACCTCCTTGCCGTCCGCCTGGTTGTACGCCACGATGTACCCGCGCGCGCCGTACTCGCCGCCGCCGAAGCCGGTGATCACGAGATTCTTGGCGAGCGTCGGCGGTGACGTGATGACCGAGCCCTGCGTGTGGTCGATGACCTGCGTCTTCCACACTTCCTTCCCCGTCGCCGCGTCCAGCGCGACGAGCGCGCCGTCGAGGCGCCCCAGGAAGATCCGGCCATTGTTGTAGGCCACGCCGCGATTGTTGACGTCGCAGCAGGCGTACTGATCGATGCCGGCCGGGACCTCGGGCGAGTAGCGCCATTTCACGACGCCCGTCTTCGCGTCCACCGCGAAGACGTTCTTCGGCCCGTGCGACGACGTCACGTACAGCGTGTCACCGATCACCAGCGGCGTGGACTCCTGGGAGCGGAGCGAGCCGAGCTGGAGCACCCACGCGACCCTGAGGTTCTTGACGTTGTCCGGAGTGATCTGGGTGAGCGTGCTGTAGCGCGTGTTGCCCGGGTCGCCGCCGTAGACGGTCCAACCCTGCTGCGCCTGGGCGGTGACGGCCGTGATCAGGACGAGCGCGAACGCGATGGTGGGCGAAAGGGCGCGTTTCTTCATCGCAAACCTCCGGGATGGCGGGAACAGCGGCACATCACTCTCCCTCGCTGTTCGGGGCGCTGCGCGAAGCACTCGCGACACGGTCCAAGAGCAGCGCGAGCCTAGGGCGGGCGGCCGGGCGTTGTCAAGCGCGCGGCGCTCCGCTTTCGTGCGACGAGCGCCTGATTCACCATGAGCCGCGCGGCGTGCCCGCGCGCGAGCCAGCGCTCCACCGTTCGCGCCGCCTGCGCGAGGCCGAACTGAAACGGCCACGGATGAAAGCCGACATGGTCGACGACGTCGAGGCCCGCCGCCGAGCACGACCGCTCGAGATCGCCCCAGGCGCAGAAGTTCTCCGGCCCGTGAAAGGGCCTCAGCCGGAGCATGCTCGCGGCCCGCACGACGCCTTGCCACGCGCGATTCGGTGTCGTCACCACCAGGAGTCCATCCGGCCGTAAGACGCGCGCGAGCTCTTCGAGCGCGCGCAGCGGCGCGCGCGTGTGCTCGAGCATCTCGCTGGAGATGACGACATCGAAGCTTTCGTCGCGCATCGGCAGCTCGCACGCGTCGGCGACGAGCCCGCGGCTGGCGGCACGCGCCATCGTTCGGGCCACGAGCCGCCGCCCGATATCCACGCTGAGCACGACCGCGCCGCGGCGCGTGGCCGCGCTGGAAAACGGGCCGTATCCGCAGCCCGCGTCCAGCGTTCGCTTGCCGGTGAGGCTCGTGTGCCCCAGGCACTCGTCGAAGACGACGCTCAGCCGGCGGCGCAGGTCGGCGGGATGATCGAGGCCCTCGAATCGGTCGGCGATGCCGTCGTAGAAGTATTCCCGTGACTCGGCGCTCACCGCGTGCGGCCATCCTCGGCGCGTGGCGGCTCGTCGGCGTTGCCGTGCACCGCGCGGATCAGGTACACGGGGCGACGCTTGACCTCCTGGAAGATGTAGCCGACGTAGATGCCCACCAGGCCGAGGGAGATCATGAGCGCGGCGCCGACGATCAACAGCATGAACATGAGCGAGCTCCATCCGGGGGCCAACAGGTGCTGACGGCCGGTGAGAAAGAAGCTCATGACGTAGACGACCTCGGCGGCGGCGAGCGCCAGAAAGCCGACCCCGATGACGAGCGCGATCTTGAGCGGGACCAGTGAGAACGAAAACGTGGCCTCGGCCGCCAGTCGCGCCATGCCGCCGAGCGAGTACTTGGCCCGCCCGCCGATTCGCGCGCGCTCCGCGTACGGCAGCACGACCGTCCGGTATCCGGCCCAGGCGACCATGCCGCGCAGGAACCGGTGATACTCGCGCATCTGGCGCAACGCCTCGAGCACCGGCCGGGCGACGAGCCGGTAGTCCGCCGACGACGCGGTGATCCGCGTATTGCCGATGGTGCCGAGCAGCCGGTAGAACGCCGCCGATGTCCACCGCTTGAAGCGCGACAGATCTGCGGTGACCCGCTGGGTGAGCACGACGTCGTAGCCGGTCCTGTACAGCGCAACCATGTCGGCGATGAGCTCGGGCGGATGCTGGCCGTCGCCGTCCATGGTCACGACGACGTCGCCTCGGGCGCAATCGAGCCCCGCCGTCAGCGCCGCTTGATGTCCGAAGTTGCGGCTGAGCTCGAGGATCGTGACGCCCGCGTCGTCGCTCGCGAGCTTGAGAAGCTCGGCGCCGGTATGATCGACGGAGCCGTCGTTGACGTAGTAGATCCTGACGTGATGCTCCCGTCTCAGCGGCGTTACCACGGCCATCAGTCGGCGGTGAAACTCGGCCACGACGCTTTCCTCGTTGTAGAGCGGAACGACGATGTCGATGGCCAGCCGCCGCTCGTCGGCCATCATGTCGGCCTCGCGCCGGGGTCCACGGTGTGCCGCGAGAGCCGGTGCACCTGCCATCCATAGGTAAACGTCCGGCCATCGACCACGCCGCGCTCGCCCGCGCAGAACGTGACGTCGATGAACGGGCGTCTCGCGACACGACAGAGGTGTCGGTGCAGGCCGAGCTCGAGGAGGTGGACGTGCCGCTCGGTCGTATAGACGAGGTCGCCGCCGCCACTCAGCATCTCGTGCAGGCGCATGCCGTCCCGCCGCACGCCGGCCTCGTGCACGGCGATGCGGACCGTCGGTCCGGGTTGGTTGGCCATCGTCGGCGTCACCACGAACACGCTCCCCGGTGGCCGGCTTCCCGCCGGGAACGCGCCGACGTGCTGCACGACGACGTCGGGGCGCCGCTTGATCTCGGCGAGGTGCATCGGCAGCTCGTACAGGTACTCGTTGGCATACACGGTGTTCAGGACGACACGACTCTGGAGCGGCAGGCCAGAGAGGAAATCGACGAGGTCGGCGTTCGCCCGATCCACGGCCAGCTGCACGCGCCCATCCGTGGCCGCGTTCACGATTCCCGGCACCCAGAGCAGAGCGCTCGCCACGAGCGCCAACCACGCCAGCCGACGGCTTGACAGCGGCGCGCCTTCGTTTCGCGCGGCCCACAGCCGGCCGACCACGAGAGCGGCGAACAGGGCCGATCCGAAGGCGAACGGCAGCAGGTAGTACTCGAAGGTGGCCGGCCAGGGCGCTAACACGCCGAGCCATCCTCCCATCCACGCGCACGCATACAAAATTCCGCGACGCCATTCGGGACGCGCGGACCGAAACCCGGCGATCGCCGCGATGAAGAGCGGTACCAGGAAGACGAAGTCCCTGATCACCCAGGCCGCGATCCGGAAGAGCGCGGGACCGACCGTCTCGAGGTCGAACGCATACGCGCGCGTGTATGTTCCCTCGCCGAGCGTGAGGGCCGCGAAACGCCAGCGCAGCGTAAAGAACGCCGCCGCCGCGCCGACGTTGACGGCGGCGTAGCTGATCGCGAAACGCGCGCCGCTCGGCCGGCTTGCCGCCGATGAGCATTCGATCACGACCCACGCGAGCGAGATCGGGATGAGGACGACGCTCGTCTCCTTCGTCGCGTAGCCGAACATCAACGCGGCGCCGGCGAGCGCGATCAGTCTCGCCCGGCGCCACCGCCGCCGCTCGCCGGCGGAGGCGGTGGTGACGAGGAGCGACACGCCGATCCAGATCAACTGCAGCGGCTCGGCCTTCGAGAGCGTGTAGAAGGCCTCGATCGTCGGTCCGCACGTCGCGAACAGCACGGCCGCCACGAGCGCCTGCAGCGGCGTGCCGCCGCTGAGCTGCACGAGCCGAGCGAGCAGGCTCAGCAGGCCGGCCAACACGAGGACGTTGAAGACGAAAAATGCGAGCGGCCGCACACCGACCACGCCGACGACGGCCGAATACACGAGCCAGTAGGCCGGAAAGAACCGGCCGGTCTCGGGGATGAGGGCCAGGACACTCGACCACCGCCCGACCGTCTCGTGACCGGTCTGGAGCGTCAGACCGTCGTCGAGGAGCCCGAATTGTGGTGACGCCAGCCGCGGGAGCATGACGAGGACGGCCAGGGCGCCGGGAGCGAGCCAGCGGACGATCGCGCGATTGCTCGTCACGCCCAGACGGTATCGAAGCCGGGCTCGTCGCGCCATGCCTTGACAGCACTGTCGGCGACGGCTACAAACCTGCTACGCAGCAGGCTACGAGGCCGTACCCCGGGGTCGAGCCGAGAGGAGAGCACCTTATGAGGAAGTGGCTGTCCGACGGTCGCGCCACGCTTCTGTTCGTGCTGGTGTTGCTCTTCGTTGCGCCCTCGCTTGCTTTGGGCCAGACGGAGGGTTTGAGTCGGCTGCAGAACGACGATCCCAACAACTGGCCCATGTACCACCGCACCTACGACTCGTTCCGCTACAGTCCGCTCGCCCAGATCAACAAGGACAACGTCAAGAATCTCACCGTGGCCTGGGTTCACCAGCCGGGCGCGATTGTCCAGGGTCTGGAGTCCACTCCACTCGTGGTCGATGGGGTCATGTACTACATCGCCTCCTACAACCGCGTCTTCGCGCTCGACGCGGCCACGGGCAAGGAGATCTGGCACTTCTACCCGAAGCTCGATCCCGTGGTGAACACGCTCTTCTTCCAGCCCTACAACCGGGGTGTCGCGGTCGCGAACGGCCGCGTCTACTTCGGCAGCCTCGACGGGCGCGTGTTCGCGCTCGACCAGAAGACCGGCAAGGTCGCCTGGGAGAAGCAGATCCTCGAGACGAAGAAGTGCAGCTGTAACTTCACCGGCGCGCCGCTGGCCGTCAAGGACAAGATCGTCATCGGCCAGACGGCGGGCGAGCTGCCGATCCAGGGTAAGATCTACGCCCTCAAAGCCGCCACCGGCGACAAGGCGTGGGAGTTCAACACGATCAAAGAGGATGCGAAGAGCTGGGGCGGTGACTCGGGCAAGTTCGGCGGCGGCGGCGGCTGGATGACCGGCTCCTTCGATCCCATCCTGAATCTCGTCTATTGGGGCACCGCGAACCCCGCGCCGGACTATGACTGGGGCGGCGCGCGGCCCGGCGACAACCTCTACACCTCGTCGGTGCTCGCCCTCGACGCGGACAGCGGCCAGCTCAAGTGGTACTTCCAGGAGATCCCGCACGACGACTGGGACTACGATTCCGGACTCGGCGAGAGCCTCGTGCTGGATCGCGACGGCAAAAAACTGCTCGTCCACCAGAACAAGAGCGGCTTCGTGTTCGTGTACGACCGCACGAACGGCAAGATCGAAAACGTGTGGCCGATGAACCACGTCTACAACTGGGTGAAGAGCGTCAACCCGAAGACCGGCGAGCTCATCGGTCGCAACCCGCCGCGTGAGGTGGGCAAGCCGAAGTTCATCTGCCCATGGATCGCGGGCGGACGCAGCTGGA
>Ga0070697_100001314_pt1 | contig 18777 bp, 13 predicted proteins | sample KBSK1501metaG_FD_65475 | JGI IMG/M metagenome (GOLD analysis project Ga0070697, IMG submission 65475) | Corn, switchgrass and miscanthus rhizosphere microbial communities from Kellogg Biological Station, Michigan, USA - KBS K1-50-1 metaG | ecosystem: Host-associated > Plants > Roots >... | reverse complement strand
TCGCCCTGCGGCAAATTGAGCGATTTTTCGAGCAGCGTGCTTGTCATAATGAATGTCTGAAATATCTTAGTTTGTCGTTTGCCAGCCACCCGAGGAACCAGACTCTAGTTTGCAAAAGTTAAAAACAAAAACCGGTCGCGAAGTATTCGCGACCGGCTCTCGAAAGCTCTTGCTGCGTCTGGTTCTAAATCATATTCCCTCCACGCCGCCGAAGCTCCGTCCGATCGCGTCCTGGACAACAGGCGCAACAGAAGCAACAGCAGCAGTGATGGTACCGAGCGTTATTCATGATTTCAGCTTGGGAACTATGGCAAGTCCCGGAAACGATGTCAAGCAAAGGGAGCGCAGGCATCCTTGCCTGCTCGACTTTGCAAAGTGCCTGCTACGACGAAACGAGCCGCTCAGCCAACGTATGCAGGCAGGGATGCCTGCGCTCCCAGGTGCCGGTCTTCTGGACCTGGAGTCTAAAAGTCAAACTTAATCGCCAGTTGCAGTTGTCTCGGCGTATTAATCGAGCGCGGTAGACCAAAAGCCGTTCCCGGTGCAGGCCGCACCAGCGACAACGTATTGTTGGTCGTGTTTGCAGTAAAGGTGCTGTAACGATTTATGTTTACAAAAGAGAAATAGCCTCCGCCAGGAGCAAGGCCGGTGTTGGCGCGGTTCCAGATATTGAAACCTTCGAGTATCAGGCGAAGCTTGGTCGTTTCGCCCAGGTGGATAGTTCGCGTAATTCGGGCATCGCTTTGGTAAACAGCGCCGGTTCGAAAACTGTTTCGTTTGATACCCGGAACCCGATCATCACGCGAATTACCATCGCGATTGATATCGGCGCCGATCTGCGCTGAATAAGCAAACCCTGATTGCATCTGCGTAATTCCCGAGAGGCTGTAATCGTTGAACAATATTCGCAGCAACTTATTGTCAGACTTCACCCTGCCAACTTCGTAAACCGAGCTGAATACAAACCGGTGCCGCTGGTCAGAATCTGAGTAACCGAAGTCGTCATGTAAATCGAAGGGATTCTGTGCAACTTTGGAGTCGTCGCCGCCCAGTGGAACAACCGACGTCTGATCGGGCTTATCATCTTCCGCTTTCGAGAAGGTATAGGAAAGCAGGAATTGAGAACCTGCGCCCTGGAAACCCGGCACCCAGTGCGACGGAGAAAATCGCTGACGCGCTTGAATCGCAAGTCCGTGATAGCGGGAGGTGGCCGAATCCTCAAACAGGCTTATGCGGCTGTAATTCAGAAATGGTCGCAAAGGCGTGGTGATCGTAAGCGAGGTGGCCTGTGCCACACATCCCGGCAACGCCGTGGCGGTCCGGGCCGGAATCCGCTGGACCGTAAACGTCTCGCCGGACACTGCATCAATGGCGGTAGTGGGCACCGGAGGGCAAAGGTTAACATCGCGAGTGCGCGATAGGTGAGTGCCGTGGAAGTACAAATAGTTAACCGCCAGACTAACGTTCTTCATGATTTCGCGCTCGAGACCGATTCGTCCCTGTTGCACCAAAGGTTGCTGGTAGTCGTTGGAAAAAAGAAAGAGGTTGGGTTGTTGTTGGCCCGAGGCTGGCGCCGCAGTGAAAATATTCGGATATGTTGGACAAGGATTCGGCACCAGTAAGCAGTTCAGCGTCACGCCCAGAATGTTGATGCCGTTGTTTGAGTGCGTGGTGCCCAGCATGATCGCCGTGGTGCGGCCGTAAAAGAGGCCGTAGCCTCCGCGCAAAACCGTCTTGTCATTGAATGCATAACTAAATCCCGCGCGGGGCCCAAAGTTGTTGCCGTCGTCCGGCTTCCGGCTGGTATCCAAACCGGCAGCGAGCAGTGCGGCATCAGGATTTTGAACGGGCGGTTGGGCCATAAACTGCCTGTCATAACGAAGTCCGAGATTGAGCACCAGCTTCGGATTGACGCGAATGTCATCCTGGAAAAACACCGCAAAATCCGTGCTGTTTGGGTGGGTTGTGGCGCCGGTGGTTCCGGCCCCGGCAAAGTTCTGCGAAAAAGCGGAAGGCGTGTTTGCGGCAAACGCGGCGTAGGACAAAAACGTGTATTGCCCGCTAAAAAACCCCGGGAAGAAATTGAAGATGCGATCCCGGTTTACATCAAGCCCGGCTTTGAAATTGTGGCGCCCCATGCCGAAAGAAATGTTATCGATAAACTGAATTCTCTTAATCGTGGTCTCGCGCGGGCTGAAATTATTTCTGCCGATTAGAAGAAATCCACTTCCGGTCTGAATCTGTGCTTCGGGGGCCGTGCTATTTGCAGTTCCCGGCTCACGATCTTTGGCCACCTGAAAACGTAATTCGTTAACCGTGGTGCCGCCAAAAGTGGAAACCAGCGATCCGGAAAACGTGGTGGTCTTGGCAATACTGTTCCCCGAGTGTTCCTGGGTTCCGAGCGAGCCACTAAACTCATTGTTAGCGCCTTTGAAATTTTGATGATTGAGTCGCAGCGACAGTTGATGTTTAGGGTTGAGTGCAATGTCAGTCTTCACCATGAAGACGTCCTGGTTGCGGTTGATTGGATAGGTACCCAACTTTGGTAACAGCAGCGCTTGAATACTGGCAGGCTGCGTAAAGAAGTTTACCGGGTCGAGAAAATTCGGCAGCTTTTGCCGCTGACCATCATAGGTAAAGAAAAAGAAAGCCTTATTTTCTTTGATTGGGCCACCGAGTCGCGCGCCAAATTGATTTATCTGAAGCGGCGGCCGCTTATTCGGGAGTCCCCGGGTGAATTGCGAAGCTTTGAGTTGCGGCGTGTTGGCGTTTAGCGATTCATCGCGGAAGAATTCAAAGCCACCGCCGTGAAAGTCGTTGGTGCCGCTCTTGGTGACCACGTTGATCACCGCGCCACCCGCTCGGCCAAACTCCGCCGAGAATCCGTTTTGATTTACTTGAAATTCCTGCACTGATTCTTCAGAGAACTGGTAGGGTGGGCGGACACCGGTGCGGCCAAAAGATTGGCCAAAGAAAGTGTTGTTATTGTCGACCCCATCCACCTGCAGACTGTTGAGCGTCCCCTTCTGCCCACCAACAGAAAGATCGCCTTCGCGGTTCTGGTCGCGAATCACTCCCGGCGTAAGCGTGGCGAAGTCCAGGTAGTTCCGGCCATTGACTGGAAGATTCTCGATGGCGCGGGAGTTTACAGTCGTTGAGACTGAACTCAGATTAGTTTCCACCACCGGCGCCTCGCTGGAGATGGTTACTGATCCGCTCGCGCCTCCGACCGATAGCCTTATGTCAAGTGGCGTCTTGCCGCCCACGGTGACCACCACATCCTTGACTTCCATTTGTGAAAAGCCGCTGGCGTTAGCACGCACCGTGTAGAGACCCGGCTGAAGAAAGGCGACGGTGAACACGCCCTGATCGTCGGTGGTGCCGGTTTTTTCCAGACCTGTTTGTTGATTAGTTGCTGTTACGGAAGCTCCGGGGACCGCAGCGTCTTTCGGGTCGAGGACGCGGCCTTCAATGTTTCCGGTGGTCGCTTGTGATTGAGCCAGGGCGCCAATCGAAAGGGTCAAAATAAGAACCGCTAGCACACAGAGTCTGGCCAGGGGGGATGTCTTCGAAATCATATTAACCTCGCTATGTCTGCAGAAGTGAAGTTGACCAAAAAGGCGCCTTTTTGGATTTGCGCCTTGCATAAGAACCGCTTTCTCAGAACGCTTGAGAAAGCCAAGTAACGGGGACGGAGGAATACTAGTTGAAGGTGAAAGCGAGATCAAGAATCATTCGGATAAATACCGCTTGAGTGGTTTTGCATGATGCCTACGGTTTAGATATGCAAGGTTTCTGAGACCACGTCCGTCATTTGCCCATAATGCGGAGCGATCTCATTCACACCGTGGCTTTAGCCCGGTGATAAGGAGTTGTCACTCAGAAACGGAACCGTTTTAACGGTTTGTGTTTGCGTTGAGAAAGAAATGAAAACCGTTAGAAACGGTTAGGGAGGAATAATGGCCCTGGATCTCCGGGCTAAAGCCGCGGTGTGAATGAGATCGCTCTGCGTTGACCAGGAGGCGTCGAGATTATTGCGACTTATGGACCCCCCAGCAAAACTACGGTCCGGTCGATGTTCCGGCAGCGGGTTTCCAGAGGGAAGCTAAACGTCCACCGCCCAATGATTGAACGAGGCTCATTATTCCCATATAGCCGAAGCCAAAAAAGAAGAGAAACAGGAAAGGGACTGTGCCCCACATGCTCATGCGAATGGCGTACAGGATGGCAAGCAGAAAATAAATTGAGAAGCTTAACTCGAGGAGCGGCAGTAACCCGCGTTTGCGCTTATATTTCTTGTGCTTCCACGTTTCGTCGTGAATTTTTTCCACGCTGTACTTTGGCGTACGAATAAAATCACTCTTGATACCGAAAAGCGCTTCGAGCACGGCACGCGCGTTTGAAAACGCTAAGCCCAGGCCAAGCGCCATCACCAAAGGCAAGTGCAACAATCGCGGCGTGCGCTTCTCGTCAAGGTACCAAACGGCTGTCCCGTAAAAAAGGAATACTGAGATTGATGAGAAAAACAGCAGTGGCAGATCGAGGATCATCAGGTGATAGAACGGCTGGTTGTAACGAACCAGCAACAGCGGAAACTGCAGGAAACTCGCCACGATCATCAACGGGTAACTGATGTTTCCCGTTAACCGGAAAAACATCTCCAGCCTCACACGCATTGGCAGACGGGAGCGCCAGATCCTCGGGTAGAGCTTAATGCCCACTTGCATAACGCCTTTGGCCCATCGCCTTTGCTGCGCCTTGAAAGCGTTGATCTCAACAGGAATTTCTGCGGGTGCTTCTTCGTCGAGCAAATAGACAAATTTCCAACCCATCAGTTGGGCGCGAAAACTGAGATCAGTGTCTTCCGTTAAAGTATCGTGCTGCCAACCACCGCTCATGGCAATCGCGTCGCGCCGCCAAATCCCGGCCGTGCCGTTGAAGTTGAAAAAACCCCCGGTGCGATTGCGCGTAGTTTGTTCCACAACGAAATGCCCATCGAGCATGATGGTTTGCAGTCGAGTCAGCAGATTGTAATTGCCATTGATGTGGGACCAGCGCATTTGGGCGCAGCCGACAAGGGGGTCGGTAAAGAAATCGACAAGCTTGCGCAGGCAATCCGGCTTGGGAACAAAATCAGCGTCGAAGATTGCGAGCAGTTCACCCTTTGCAACCTTCAATCCGTTCTCGAGTGCACCAGCCTTGAAGCCGGTGCGATCCGATCGATGAATATATTGAATATCAAATCCCCGGCTGGCGTAAGTGTCCACCGTCTCCCGGGCAATCTTCATCGTTTCGTCGGTTGAGTCGTCGAGGACCTGGATCTGTAATCTCTCGCGCGGGTAGTCGATTTCTGTAATGGCTTTCACCAGCCGCTGAGTGACATACATTTCATTAAAGAGTGGCAACTGCACAGTGATGTGCGGCAGATCTGCTTCACTGAATCTACCCTTGGGCTGGGGAACGAATTCCCGATAGCGCCAGAAATCTATGACTTGCTTAACCCGATATGCGCCGTAGACGGCCAGAACCGTCAGGATGGTGAAATAAAGAATCAGGACGATCCAATCGAAGCCGTCCAGCTGGTAAAGCGGACTTATATTCCCCCAGGTCTTGTTAACGGTGTCGTGAAAGTAGCGTTCAAAGAGAACTTGCGGTTTGGGGCCCATGGGAGTCGGCCAGGGAGTCGGTGCAGGTGTGTTCTGAAAAACCAGTGCCATGATGTGCGCTATAAGCCCTTTACAATCAAAACGCCGTCAGGAAACGCTGGGACGGCGAGGTAGGGATTCTAACCTGAAGGAGGTGTAACACGAAACCGGTGCACGAAGGTCCGAATTGCTCGACCTTAGAAGACCAGCGAACGATCCACTAAATCACACTAAGTGACACTAACCATTTTTTCGTGAGATTTCGTGTTTTTTCGTGGATCGTTTTTCCTCTTATCAAAGGACTCCAATAAGAAACTGAAAGCGAGTGGCGGAGTAGGGCTTTCGGCGTCACGCCTCAGATGCGGCGATGTGGGGCGCTGTAATCGCTCGGGGCCGAAGCTGGTGTTGAAAACATTGCGGCATTGGAAACCTCTTTGGGGTCGCTCGTTCTTGTTATTGCTGCGTCTGCAGGTACTGTACGATCGCGCTTCCACTTACGAAGACTCAAATCGAGCAATCCCGGCATCACATAAAAAACAGCCACCGCACCAAGCAAGGCCCCGGTGAACAAGCGCGAGGAGTGGGTGTTATGCCCTACTCCTGAAAACTCGATTGAGAAATCGATTGCCAAAGGTGCAGCAGCGAGGAAGAGCCATTTTCGCGCCGGGGCTTCGGTCTGTCGCAACGATCTCGCCAGGGGATAAAGAACGGTAGCAACTGCGAAGCCCGCATAGATACCGGTGCAACGGGCACAGACTGCAAAGGGATGTCCCTTGATGAAAAACGACCGCTCCGGTAGTTGGTGACAGACGTGACTAAACGTCTGGTAGATCGTGCCCGCCAGAGCACTATGTCCCGCAGCGAGCGCAAGCGGAGCTCCAATGATGATCGCCACCAACGCTAAAGACCCTCTCGCCACCAGCAACCACATCATTAGAGGACGTCTGTTGGCTCCGACTTGGGGAATATATTCGTTGGGAGGGGAGTACATCTTGGCTTTCGCCTTTTGGCCTTGGGTCTTGGGTCTTTGGCCTTGGGTCTTAGTCTTTGGTCTTGCGCATTTACCGTGTCTGGCTCTGCTCCGGGTCTTCCAAAGACCCAAGTCCTAAGACCAAAGACCTGAAATCTCAAATCTCGGATCTCAAATCTCGGATCTCAGATCTCAGATCTGAGCCTAAAATCTAATGACAGTATCTGGTCCACCTTCGATGTGCAGCGTATCAACAAACCGGATGTGTCGCGACTCGGTAGTCATTACTACCGAATGTGTTCGCTTCCCCGCTCCGAAGAACCGCACACCTTTCAACAACGCCCCGTCCGTAACCCCGGTCGCGGCAAAAATAATTTTCCGTCCCGGCGCCAGGTCGTTGGTATCGTAAATCTTATTCGGGTCTGTTATCCCCATTGAGCGCAAACGCTGGAGCACTTCTTCCTTGGGCGGCACTTTCGACTTATCGACGCCCAGTCGTTCCGGATCGAAAATCAATCTGGCCTGTATCTCGCCGTTTAAGCATTTCATGGCCGCGGCTGTAATCACCCCCTCAGGTGCGCCGCCGATGCCAACCAGGGCATGAATGTTCGTGCCGGCCACCGCTGCCGAAATGCCCGCGGAGAGATCGCCGTCTCCAATCAAACGTATGCGCGCTCCCGCTTCACGCACATCATTGATTAGCTTTTGATGCCTTGTACGATCAAGAACAATCACGGTGAGGTCCTCGACATCGCGTCCCAGGCGTCGAGCAATATTCTTGAGATTGTCCTTAACCGGAGCGTCGAGATCTACCACTCCGCGTGACGAGGGACCAACCACGATCTTGTCCATGTAAAGGTCCGGTGCATTTAACAATCCCCCTCGTTCTGCCGCTGCCAGCACTGCGATGGCATTGTTGGCGCCGAGGGCGCAGAGGTTTGTGCCCTCTAATGGATCTACGGCGATGTCGACTTCAGGGCAAGATGCTGCAACTTCTTCACTCACGCCGAAGCCTCCTCCAACCTCTTCGCCGATGTAGAGCATTGGGGCTTCATCTCGTTCGCCCTCGCCGATTACGATTCGACCGCGCATCGGCACCGTATCCATAACTTCCCTCATCGCCTCGACGGCAACGTGATCGGAGTAACTGCGATCGCCCTGGCCCATCGTGCGCGCTGCGGCGATAGCCGCCGCTTCACAAACGCGCAGGAAATCCAGAGACAGCTCGCGCTCGGTCTTTAACTCGTGGCCCATCTTTGTAGGTCTCCTGGATCCGGAATTTTTGACTGCGAACCCGCGTCAAGCATGGCCGCGCTCGCAGATGAAGAAGTGCGGCCTCATACTAACAGAGCGGTTCAATTATTTGTAGTTTGACAGTGAAGTGGACAAATCCTAATCGTCCAAATGGCTGGCTTGCGATTCTAAAGGCGGTTAGAATGCGGCTAACCGACTCCGGCTCCCGCAGTCTTCAGGAGAATGGAATGGCTACGCTGCTGATCGTCGATGACGATATCCTTGTCCGTGACATGCTTCGTGAGCTTTTGTCTCCGGTTCACGAGTGTCATACGGCTGATCGCGCGCAGCAAGCGCTTGCCTATCTCGACATCGAGACCTACGACGCTGTCTTGACTGACCTGTCTATGCCCGGCCTGAGTGGCCGCGCGCTTCTCAAACACATTCAGGCAAAGCATTCTTCCACCCCAGTGATCGTAATAACCGGGGAGTTCGATGAATCCGAACGGGAAGAACTCCTCAACCTCGGCGCTTTCGCTTATTTCACCAAGCCCTTCCAACTTGAAGAAATCGAAGAAACCGTCCTTAGGGCCATCGCTCGCCATCAGAAACTTGCCAGTCTCAATCAAAGTGAGGGTACGACAGAAGCTAAACCCTCCGCTGCTGATACCGACGTTTCAGGCTAAGAACTAATAGTGCCCTAATTTCTTTGCGCGTCTTTGCGGCCCTTCGCGTACTTTGCGGTGAAAAAGCTTTTAAAACGTCAACCGCAAAGAGCGCCGAGAACGCAAAGATCTCGCAAAGAGTTGAACTTAGGACACAACCTTAAGGACTGTTAGCCTTATGCCACGGTCAAAAAACACGCCGCCTCATTCGGAAACCGCTCCGTCCTCCAACGCGTATTAGGAGTCGGCTTTTACAGTCTATCTGAGCCACTTTTGCTCCCCAGGACCGCAACGAAACACTACTTAGTCATCAGCCATTTCTCGTACTCGCAGACTATCTGACACGCCGCGGGATAGCGGTCTTGCGGGCTGACGATCGCGGCGTCGGTGGCACTTCAAAAGGTGGGCCAAACGACACGACAGAGAATTACGCTAATGACGCACTCGCGGGTGTTGAGTTCTTAAAGACACGCCCGGAGATCAATCCTCGACAGATCGGGCTTATCGGTCACAGTGAGGGAGGCGTGGCCGCGCCTATGGCCGCTGCCAAATCAAACGATGTTGCGTTCATCGTGTTAATGGCCGGGCCGGGCATTACAGGGAAAGAGATACTCACAAAGCAAGCTGGTCTCATTTCATCGGCTGAGTGTGAAAAAGAAGTAGAACGAGCCTTGGCCGAAAGCGAGAAGCTATTCGCTAACCGTCACACAGGAAAAGGATGATGCTGTTGCCAGACAAAAACTACACGAAGCTGCCGTGAAGAGGGCCGACGCCGCGCGAAAAAAGATCGATGCTCAATTGGCCACCGCGGATGCGCAGAGCTATGCCTGGGCCAGTAACTGGTTTCGGTTTTTTATGAGCTACGATCCCCGTCCCACATTGATGAAGGTTAAAGTACCGGTGCTCGCGATCAATGGCGAAAAGGACCTGCAAGTGCCGGTTAGGGAAGATCTGGAAGGGATCGCTCAAGCTTTGAAAGCTGCGGGCAATAAAGATTACAAGACCGTCTCCCTTCCCAACCTGAATCACCTGTTTCAGACAACTAAAACCGGGGCACCGTCGGAATACGCTGAGATTGAAGAGACCATCGCGTCGGTCGCACTGCAAACAATAGGCGATTGGATCGTGGCCCACACGGGAAGAAACTAGACTCCGGTTGACTTGATCTCTGAACCGAAGTAAAACGTCGGCAATAGTTCCCTACTTTCAATACATTTCCGATTCTAAGGAGGCACTTATGTCTGCAACCCAACCCAGCCCCATCAATGAAGACAGGATGCATCAGTTTCTAGGCAAAGTTGTCGGGGACTTTGGCGCGGCGCTCAGTTCATCCCTGGTGTACATCGGCCAGAAGCTTGGTCTCTACAAAGCCCTGGCCGACGGTGGCGCGACGACGCCCGCGAAACTTGCTGAGAAGACTTCCACCAACGAACGGTACGTGCGCGAGTGGCTTATTAATCAAGCCGCCAGCGGCTACGTTGATTACAATACCGAAACCGGGCTCTATTCTCTGGCGCCGGAACAGGCGGCGGCGCTGACTGATGAAACCAGTCCTTTCTATGTAGGCGGCGGTTTCTACGTCATTAAGGCAATGACGCATGCTGTCTCGCGAATTGAGGACTCTTTTAAGAATGGCGGCGGCATGCTCTGGGGCGAACACGATCCGGACCTGTTCGTCGGCACCGAACGTTTCTTTCGTCCCGGTTATGCCACACATTTGATTGCTTCGTGGATTCCCGCGCTTTCGGGCATTGAAGAGAAACTAAAAGCGGGAGGTAAAGTAGCTGACATCGGCTGCGGCCATGGTTCGTCAACCATCATCATGGCCCAGGCCTATCCCAACTCGCGCTTCTGGGGCTTCGATAATCATGAAAAGTCTATCGAGACTGCGCGGCAGCGTGCTAAGGACGCCGGCGTTTCTGATCGAGTGACTTTTGAAGTAGCGAATGCCAGTGACTTCCCGGACCAGCAGTATGACATGGTGGCGTTCTTCGATTGCCTGCACGACATGGGTGATCCGGTCAGCGCATGCAAACGTGCGGCTGAGGTTTTGGCTCCCGGCGGCAGCGCGCTAATAGTTGAACCGATGGCCGGCAACACCGTTGAAGAAAACTTCAACATCATCGGACGGACGTTCTCCGGAGCCTCGACGCTATGCTGCACGTCAAACTCGCTGGCACTGAATGGACCGGCACTGGGCGCTGTGGCTCCGGAATCAGCGATTAGAGAGGTAGTGCTCGCGGGCGGTTTCACTGAGTTTCGCCGCGCAACAGAGACACCCTTTAATCGAATCTTTGAAGCCAGGAAGTAGTGACAAGCGTTGCCAGCCTGGTTGCGGACGACATCACATAAATTCTTCGTGGAATTTCGTGTGATTTTGTGGATCGTTTTTAGCCAATTTAACCATGAAAGCAATTAGGCCTAAACCAGGTGTTTTTTTTGATCAAGTGGCGCTCTTCCTACTTTTTAGCTGAGGCTTTGAGGCCGGCAATCAGTTCCGTAACCTGTGCCGCATTCGGCGCCGTAGGCAGGTCTTTCAAATACTGCTCGAAAGCCTTCTGAGCTTCCGGGAATCTCTTCTGGGAAATATAGAGATGGCCCAGCAGCAACTGCGCCCCGGCGACCGATTCGCGTCCTAATTCATAGGCCCGCAACAACTCCCGCTCGGCCCGCTCACCTTGCTGCAACTGCATCAGCGCGCCGCCAAGATGCATGTGCGCGTTGGCAATGTCGGGGTTCAGCGCTATCGCCTTTTCGAATTGGGGAACAGCCTCGGCAAACTTGCCCTGCCGGTTCAGTCCAAACCCTATCTTGAAATGCACAATCGCTTCGGTTGCGGGAGTAAGGCCCTTAAGCTGGAGGATCGGCAGGTAGATTTTCTCGGCCTGGACTATTTCACCAGCGCCACTCAAAGCATTCGCATAAGCCAGGCGCACATCGAGCATTCCGTGATTCTCCTCATACAAAGGCTCGAGAACTTCAACGGCTTCCCTGTATTTTTCCTGACGGTTGAGAACCAGACCCAGGTTCAGGCGAGGGTAAAAGAACCGCTTGCTGATTTCAGCGGCTTTCCTGAACGCAACGGCTGCTTCATCAAGCCGATCAAGCTTCATAAAGATCACGCCGAGATCGTTGTAGGCCCTTACGTATTCCGGATAGAGGCTGATAGCTTGCTGCAACTCAGTAATCGCGGTTTCAAACTCTCCTCCGCTAACTGATCCCATCGCTCGCTTGTAAGCAGCGCTCGCTTTCTGAGGAACGTTCTTTTCAAAGTTTGTGACGTCCAATACTTCAGCAGATTTTCTTTCGGTAGTCAGCGGCTTGAGGAAAATGGGCAGATAGACTGGTTGGTTGCGGTAAATGCTCAGACTTGCCGAGGTAGTGTCGTAGGTTAGCCTGTCGGTCTCAATCGTGACTGTGTAGTTTACTGATGCAGTAGACGGATTCTGAATGTCGAATTTGCCCTTTGAGTCCGTGAAGACCGTATCCATATATCCGTCATCACGAACCAGATGAAGCCGAACCACCCCTGGAGGCGGAGCGCCAGATGGCAAGAAGACCTGAACGCTGGAGGTCATCCCGCCCTGAGCAAACGCAAGTCCCGAAGAAAGGGAAAAAACTGTGGCGAGGAATAGAATCTGGAGCCAACAAAGGCGCCCCATAAACTGCCTCCTTACGTAGGACTACGGTTTACTAAGAGCTTGAGTGAAATGGCCGTCAACCGGTCGCCACATTGCGAGTTTCGACCGGCGGCCATGGCGGCAGCGTCCTGCGAGCTGGCTTCTCTTTTTTCAACCCCAACGCCCAATCGGCTTGCATCAGGGTGTGAATGTCGCGTGTGCCTTCGTAAATAATTGCCGCCTTACAATTGCGCAAATAGCGCTCGACGGGATAGTCGTTTGAATATCCGTTCGCACCATGGACCTCAATAGCCATCGAGGCCGCTTTCTCACTGCGGACCGTAGCTTGCCACTTCGCCAAGCTCGTCGCCCGGCCATTCGGCTGTCCTGTGTTCTTCAGGTAACCCGCGCGTAAACAGAGCAAGTGGGCCATCTGGTAGTCAGCTTCCATTTCGGCGATTTTTTGTTTCACCAGTTGGTGATTTGCGATCTTGGTGCCAAAGGTTTCGCGTTCAAGCGCGTATGCGACTGACGCGTCGCGCGAGGCGCGGATCACTCCAGTCGCACCGGCAGCAACGGTGTAACGTCCCTGCTCGAGCGCGAACATGGCAATCTTGAAACCTTCGCCTTCTTCGCCAACCAGGTTTTCCCTCGGCACGCGCACGTCCTGAAGCGAGAAGTAACCGGTATTGCCGGCACGGATTCCCAGCTTGCCGTGAATCGTTCCGGAAGTGAATCCCTTCATCGTGCGTTCGACGATGAAGCACGACATTCCGCTGTGATCCCGTTTACGACGTTTCTCCTCATCGGTCCAACAGAAGAAGAGAAAGTTGTCAGCCACGTCGGCCAAACTGATCCACATCTTCTCGCCGTTGAGCACATACTCGTCGCCTTCGCGGCGCGCTGTAGAACGCGAGCCGACCACGTCTGAGCCGGCGCCCGGTTCAGTTAATCCATAAGTTGCGAGTTTTTCGCCTTTAGCCTGAGGAACGAGATACTTTTGCTTTTGCTCTTCAGAGCCCCAGGTGTAGAGCGTCAGCGAATTGAGCCCTGTGTGCACAGACATCACGACGCGCATAAAGGTGTCGACTGCTTCCAGCTCCTCGCAAACCAGGCCTAAGGAAATGTAGTCGAAGCCGGCCCCGCCATATTCCTCCGGAATACAAACGCCAAGCAGGTTCAACTCGGCCATTTTCTTCAGCACCTCAGGATGAAACTCCTGTTTCTCGTCCCACTCTTTTATGTATGGGCCAACTTCCTTCTGGGCAAACTCGCGGACCGTCTGCACCAGTGCCTGGTGATCTTCTGTCAACTCGAATTCGATCATGGAAAAGTCTCTCTTGAATTTGAACTTTGTATAGAGTCCGCACATCTTACATGATCAGCTAATCCGCGCCAAAAAGCGGGGCAACCGCTAGTGTCCTAAGTTCAACCCTTTGCGTGATCTTCGCGTCTTTGGCGCTCTTTGGGGTTAATTGTTCTTAAAAGCCTTTTCTAACGCAAAGTACGCCAAGTACCGCAGAGGTACGCAAAGAGAGTTCTTCAGATTAGGACTGTACGAGGCAGGCAAAAGCGGCGGGGCCTTTGCTATACTTTCGGACATGCCGAAGAAAGCGAAGTCGAACATCGTTAAAGTTGGTCTGGTGCAAATGAGCTGCGATCAAAAGCCGGACGCGAATCTGAAAAAGGCAATCGCACGAATCGCCGTAGCGGCGAAACAAGGCGCTCAGATTATTTGTTTGCAGGAGCTTTTCCGCTCTCAGTACTTCTGCCAGACCGAGGACATTGCGCTTTTCAAGTTGGCCGAAACAATCCCCGGTCCGACTACGGATGCTTTGAGCAAAGTAGCCCAGCTGAAAAAGGTCGTCATAGTTGCATCGCTGTTTGAAAAGCGCGCGGCCGGCGTCTATCACAACACCGCAGTAATAATTGACGCTAACGGAAAGATCGCCGGCAAGTATCGGAAGATGCATATACCTGATGATCCACTCTATTACGAAAAGTTTTACTTCACGCCGGGCGACCTTGGCTTTCAAACGCACGACACGGCGTACGGCAAGATCGGCGCGCTCGTGTGCTGGGATCAATGGTTTCCCGAAGCCGCGCGCTTGACTGCTTTGAGTGGCTCCCAGTTTCTTTTCTATCCAACCGCCATCGGCTGGCTGCCCGATGAGGAAGAGGAAATGAACCAGGCACAACATTCCGCCTGGGAAACAATTCAACGCGCACATGCGATCGCGAACGGTGTCTACGTGGTCGTGGTGAATCGGGTGGGTCGTGAAGGCAAGCTCAACTTCTGGGGCCAGTCGTTCGTCGCCGATCCCTTTGGGAGGATCATCGCCAAAGCTTCGGCCGATAAAGAAGAAGTGCTGGTTGTCGATTGTGATCTTGACAAGATCGAGGAGACGCGCCAGAACTGGCCATTTCTGCGCGACCGGCGCATCGATTTCTACACGCCACTCTCATCACGGTTTTTGGACAGCCCCACCAAGTAATCGGTCATGCCAACTCCAGTTGAACTCGGTTACCGCATGCCCGCCGAGTGGCTTCGTCACCGTGCGACCTGGCTTTCGTGGCCCAAGGATCCGGAAACCTGGCCCGATCGAGTGCCGCAGGTTGAAGAGATCTTTTTGCAGATGATGGCGGCTCTCGCTCCACACGAGATAGTAAATCTGCTGGTGGACGACGAACCGACGGAAAGGGCTGTGCGCGCGCGTTGCAACTTCACGGGCTCCGAAAATATTCGGTTTCATCACCTTCCAACGATCGATTCCTGGATCCGTGACTACGGGCCCAACTTCTTACTGTTAGACGAAGTTAAGTTTGTTCCTGCAGGTGTGAAGGGGCCTCTCAATGAAGCCGGCGACAAACTAAAGTTTATCGAACATCCGTTGGCATACAACGATTGGATCTTTAACGCCTGGGGAAATAAGTATGAAGAACTTAAGAAGGACAACTCCATTCCCGCGCGTTTGGAACTGGTGCTGAATGTGCCCCGCTTCGAGCCCGGCATCGTGATGGAAGGCGGATCGATTGAAGTTAACGGCGCGGGCTGCGTGCTGACTACTGAGCAGTGTCTATTGAATCCAAATCGCAACCCACATTTGACCAGGATTGAAATTGAACAGTATCTACAGAATTATTTGGGCGTTGAAAAGGTCTTATGGCTTGGTGAAGGAATTGTCGGCGACGACACCGACGGGCACATCGACGACATTGCTCGTTTTGTCGCACCTGATGCGATCGTTTGCGCAGTGGAGGAAGATCCGGAAGACGCTAACTACGAGCTGCTGCAGGATAACCTCCGCAGATTGCAGTTGATGACAGATGCGGCAGGCCGCCCGTTTGAGATTGTTACTTTGCCGATGCCGGGAGTGGTGGGCGGGGCCAGCACGGATAGTCGCAACCTTGACCGCTTACCTGCATCGTATGCAAATTTCTACATCGCAAACAATGTCGTTCTTGCTCCTATCTTTGAACACGCAAACGATGCCCGCGCATTGAATACTTTGGAAAAGCTGTTTCCTTCTCGCCGGGTGGTGGGAATCAACTGCGAGCCGCTGGTCTGGGGCATGGGAACCATTCACTGCGTAACCCAACAACAACCCGAAAGCTAAAGACTATCCGCAGATTACACAGATTACGCAGATTTAGAGAGGACAGAAGGCAGAAAGCAGTAAGCAGAAGGCAGAAAGCAAATAGGTTCAGCGTTGCTCTACAGTTCACTGCTCATGCTTCTGCCTACTGCTTTCTGCCTTCTGCCTTCTGCCTACTGCTTTCTGCCTTCTGCCTTCTGCCTTCTGCTTACTGCTTACTGCTTACTGCTTACTGCTTACTGCTGTTTCCTTCTGTGTAATCCGCGTAATCTGCGGATAGCATCTTCTTAGCAAAGGTTTTTGCATCCTCAAGGGAGCGCACGCGGCCATCGAGCTGCATCTCGTAAATGGCTTTTGTGATCTCGCCCATTCTTGGCCCAGGTTCCAGGCCCATTTCCAACAAATGGCGACCTAACAAGATCGGCGTGGGCGGTTGTTTCTCGACCGCTAACTCCCTCGCGCGTTGAATAAACCATTCCTGCGCCTCTGCCGTGTACCACTTTTCCCTGGGAACCGTTTCGTCGTTGCGGCCCAGCGAGTCGGCCCGGGCGACCCGATAAAGGAGATCAAGTTCGCACTTCCTCGCCAGTCGTCGAAAAGCACCGTCTCCAACCTGATCCTGCTTTTTGAAGAATTCACCAGGTTTCAAGTGGTCCCGCACCAGGGCAATCACTTGCGTGCGAACGTCGTAGCCATCGAGGGTGTGAATCTTCAAACGGTCGAGAAAGTCTTTGGTGGGCCCAACGCCCGCCTCTTCATGTCCGCGTGAGCGGAGGCGCCCATCGATAAACTCAGTTGTTGCGGGCTTGCCAAAATCGTGAGCCAGCGAAGCCAGCATCACAGTCACTTGCTTCGCGTAAGGCAAATCTTCGACTAATTCGCGGGCGCGATCGGCAACCAGTTTAGTATGAACAAAGACGTCGCCTTCGGGATGCCATTCAGGATCCTGCGGAACATCGATCAAACTCGCAATCTCCGGGAACAGTTGATCCACCGCTCCCAACTTCCGTAGCCACTCCAGCCCCAGGGAAGGGCGGCGAGCGGACAGCAGAAGCTTTTCCACTTCTCTCCAGATTCGTTCCGCAGGAAGGTCGGTAAGGTCAATCGCCCGACAGAGAGCAACCGTTTCCTCGTCAATATCAAATTCAAAGCGAGCTGCAAGTTGCGCTGCCCGCAAAACCCGCAGACTGTCTTCAGAAAACGTCTCAGCCGAGACGGCCTTCAGAACCTTTCTCTTAATGTCATCCTGTCCGCCAAAGGGATCGATGATTTCGCCCGTTAGCGGATCTTCGAGAATCGCGTTGATCGTGAAATCGCGCCGCCGAGTAGCTTCTTCAATCGTCATGGAGGGATCGCCTTCAATGACGAAAGCACGGTGACCACGACCCGACTTTCGTTCGCGGCGCGGCAGCGAAACATCGAGAGCGAGGCCTAACTTGTAAACGGTGAATGCTTCGCCGACGACGTTGACCGGGCCAAATTGGTCGAGCAGTGCCCGCAGGCTGGCGGGATCAATGCCGTAGACCTCCAGATCCCAGTCCATTGGCTCGAGGCCCATCAACGTGTCGCGCACACAACCGCCGACCAGCAATGCTCGACCGCCTGCATCGCGAATCGCTCCCGAGAGGGCTAAAACTTTTTCTGGAACTGGAAACGACATCGGAAGATTCGACGGTGCGTTCGCCGGTATTAGGGAGTGGGTTGATTGAAAACGAGTTAATCGATTACTGAAGCTGGGTGGCGAAATTCGTTGCTACCACGCGCTTCCTTGGTTACTGGAGCCAAACCGACCTCACATTCGCTTGGATCGCGGAGCGATCTCATTAGCACCGTCACTTTAGTGCGGTGTTGGGAAATGCGAACGCAAAATGAAACCGTTTTAACGGTTTTTGTGTGCGCCGTTCAAGAAAAACCGTTGAAACGGTTCCCGTATGTTCTGACGAATTCTTTCACCGGGCTGAAGCCACGGTGTTAATGAGATCGCTCCGCGCGTCAAACGCTCCACAATCCACGTGCTTCCTCTCGCGATTCAACTTGAACGCGTGACTCATATCACGGTGTTCACGAGATGTTTGAAAGAGCAACCAAACAGGTCGACGTTATCCGGCCTTTCCTTCCGTAATCTCAATCATATTGCCGCCGGGGTCGCGCAGGAAAAAGCGCGACGTCCCCTTAATCGGGCGCTGATCACCAATAATTTCGATGCCCGCACTCCGAAAATGGAGTTCCGCAGCAGTAGCGTTGTTAACCTGATAACAAACATGACGCTCGCTCACAGAGTTCTGTACGTTGTCTTCGGTGGATAGATGAAGCTGGATACCTCCGCCCAGATCGTACCAGGCGCCGATGTTTTGTCTTGTGCCTTCAGGTTTCGGAATCTGCCGCAATCCGAGAATGGTTCCATAGAAATGCCTGGCAGCGTCTTCCAAAACGGAAGGCACGGTAACGTTCACGTGATGTAAGCGGGTAATCAATACTTTTTCCTCCGTCAGAAAAGGAGGGTGCAATCCTTACTGACCCTTGCGCTCTGATCTCTCAACAAAGCTTGCCGCCGCGTCAAACCGGTGCTGTTTCTCACCAGTGTCGATCTTTTTCTCCAAATAAGTAGTAAACTCCGCGGAACGATTGCGTGGAATACTGAGTGACTTCCACTCCGATGATCGGAAATGCTTGGCCAGAAAAACTATCTGGCCAATGTGATAGGAGTAATGCATCAACTGCCGGTTGATTGCTTGCACCACGGTGTGCTCTTGACCGCGAATCATGACCTTCTTTTCCAGGTCTTCGGCCCGCAGTGGTTCCAATGCATCAAAGACCGCGCTCCAACCCTTCTCCCAATAGGCAAGGACGTCTTCTTTGCCGGTTTGCGGCTCAATCACAAACTCCATATCACGATTGCGATCGGGCTTCTCTCCATCGGAAGTTAGAAAGTCGGTCCAGCGCGACAACATGTTGCCTGCCAGGTGTTTCATGATCACGGCAATACTGTTTGCCTCTTCATCCAGGGTGATAAAAAACTCTGCTTCGCTGAGTTGGTCCAGAGCTTTC
>Ga0070697_100001313_pt1 | contig 18777 bp, 16 predicted proteins | sample KBSK1501metaG_FD_65475 | JGI IMG/M metagenome (GOLD analysis project Ga0070697, IMG submission 65475) | Corn, switchgrass and miscanthus rhizosphere microbial communities from Kellogg Biological Station, Michigan, USA - KBS K1-50-1 metaG | ecosystem: Host-associated > Plants > Roots >... | reverse complement strand
GCGTCACGCGGATGCCGTTGACGCGCTCCAGCTTGGCGACGAGCTTCTCGCGGAGCGTGATCAGTCCCTGCGTGTGCGTGTAGAACGTCTTGCCCTCGTCGATGGCGCGCTTGCCGGCCTCGCCGACGTGCTTCGGTGTCGGGAAGTTGGGCCGTCCGACATGCAGCTGGATGACACCGGGCGTGCGTCCGGCCTCGTTGCCGATCTCGCGGATACCCGAGTGTTCGGTCTCGGCCGGCAGATGGGCGAGTGCAGGGAGGTTCACGATGACAATCGTCGCATCACGATGATCTGGATGCTGAAGAAGCGTCCAACCGTGTTGAGAATGGGCAGCATCCGGGCGAAGTACGGTGGGTATTCGCGAGTCTCGAGGCGCTTGAACCCGAACCGCTCGTAGTAGCCCTGCAGCCGGCTGCGACAGGTCAGATACACGGTGCCCCGCTCGCGCCGCAACAGCTCGTCGATGATCGCGGTGCCGATGCCCTGCCCTTGCCTGGCTGGGATGACGGCAATGGAGGCCAGCTCCCGCGTGCCGTCGCGATGCGGCTTGACCTGGCCCACGCCCACGATGACGCCACCGTCCTCGGCCACGATGAACCGCGGCCAGTTGAGCCCTGACGGGTTGATCTTCGCCGCGCGCACGATCCTGCGGACCGTGACGTCGTCGCCGGCGGTTGCGTCTCTGAGCGTAAGGTGCATGCCGGTCGCCAGTAGACTATCTGCCGGGGTCCGCCACCCGAACTCAAACGATGCCGCACGCCCCGAAAAGCTTCGTCCACCTGCACAACCACACCGAGTACTCGCTGCTCGATGGGGCCAGCCGCATCCCCACGATGGTCGCCAGGGCGGCCGAGCTCGAGATGCCGGCCATCGCCCTGACCGATCACGGCGTCATGTACGGCGCCATCCACTTCTACAAGGCGTGCAAGGAAGCCGGCATCAAGCCGATCATCGGCTGCGAGGTCTACGTCGCGCCTCGGTCGCGCCTGCTCCGCGAAGGCCGGGTCGACCGCGACCCGAGCCACCTCACGCTGCTGGCGGCCGACCACGAGGGCTACGTCAACCTCATGCGCCTGTGCACGGTGGGGCAGATGGAGGGCATGTACTACAAGCCCCGCATCGACAAGGAGATCCTCGCCGAGCGCTCGAAAGGCCTGATCGCGCTTTCCGGCTGCCTCCAGGGCGAGGTCGCCGGCCGCATCAGCGACAACGACCTCGATGGCGCGAAAGAAGCAGTCGCGACCTATCGCGACATCTTTGGCAAGGACCGCTTCCTGCTGGAGGTGCAGCGGCACGGCATCGAGAAGCAGGACCGAGTCAACGAGGCCCTGGTCGGGCTGGGCAAGGAGTTCGGGCTGCGTTTGTGCGCGACCAACGACCTGCACTACGTCCACCGCCACGACTCGGAGGCGCACGACGTGCTGTTGTGCCTGCAGACGGGGGCGCGCTTCAACGACCCGAACCGCTGGCGCTTCTCGACCCAGGAGAACTACCTCAAGACGCCTGACGAGATGGCGGCGTCGTTCGGCGACATGCCTGACGCGCTCGCAGCCACCCTCGACGTCGCCGACATGGTCGACCTGAAGCTGAAGCTCGGGGCTACGCTGCTGCCGCCCTTCGACGTTCCCGACGGCCTGAAGCCCGATGACTACCTGGCCAGGCTGGTCGAGGACGGGCTCAAGTGGCGCTACGGCTCCAGCCCGGCGGACGCGGCCAGGGAGCGCGCGGCGACGGAGCTTTCGGTCATCGCCCAGACCGGCTACGCGTCCTACTTCCTGATCGTGTGGGACTTCTACAACTTCGCCCGCAAGAACGGCATCGTCGTCGGACCCGGCCGCGGCAGCGCCGCCGGCAGCCTCGTCTCGTACTGCCTCGGCATCACGAACCTGGACCCGCTGCAGCACGGGCTCATCTTCGAGCGCTTCCTGAACATCGACCGCGTGTCCATGCCGGACATCGACTGCGATTTCTCGGTCGAGGGTCGTGAGCGCGTCATCAAATACGTCTCCGAGAAGTACGGCTCCGACCGTGTGGCCCAGATCATCACCTTCACGACGATGGCCTCCAAGGCGGCCATCCGCGACGTCGGTCGCGTGCTGGAGGTGCCGCTGCGCGACACCGACCGGCTGGCCAAGCTCGTGCCCGTGTACCAGGGCCGCTCCAAGTCGCTCGAGGACACCATGAAGGAGGTCAGCGAGTTTCGCGAGGCGTATGAGTCGTTCGAGGACCAGAAGCGCCTAATCGACGTGGCGCGGACACTCGAGGGCGTCTCCCGCAACGTCAGCACTCACGCCGCGGGCGTCGTGATCGCCCCCGAGCAGCTCGTGCGCTTCACGCCGCTGCAGCTCAGCCCGGGCCGCGACGCGGTCGTCACTCAGTACGACATGAAGGCCGTCGGCGACATCGGCTTGCTGAAGATCGACTTCCTCGGCCTGCAGAACCTCGACATCATCGCCACGTGCCTGCGGCTCCTGAAGCAGACTCGCGGGCTGGACATCGACATCGACGCGATCCCGTTCGACGACGCGAAGACGTACGAGCTGATCGCCACCGGCGACACGCACGGCGTGTTCCAGCTGGAAGGTGCGGGCATGCGCAGGATGCTGCTCGACATGCGGCCGCAGGTTTTCGAGGACGTGGCCGCGGCGGTCGCGCTGTTCCGTCCAGGCCCGATGGTCAACATCCCCGCGTTCATCGCCCGCAAACAGGGGCGCGAACCGATCGAGTACATGCACGAGCGACTCGAGCCGATCCTGCGCGACACGTACGGGGTGATGATCTACCAGGAGCAGGTCATGATGGCCGCGCGCGAGATCGCGGGCTTCACGCTGAGCGAGGCCGACATCCTTCGTGCCGCGATAGGCAAGAAGGACAAGCCCAAGATGGCCAAGCTGCGTACGAAGTTCGTCGCGGGTGCGGTCGAGCGAGAAATTCCTCAAGCCACCGCCGAGGCGCTGTTCGACGCAATCGCCAAGTTCGCGGAGTACGGGTTCAACCGCGCGCACTCTGCCGCTTACGGCTTGATCGCCTACCAGACCGCGTACTTGAAGGCCAACTACACGCTCGAGTACATGACGTCGCTGTTGATCCACATGGAGGGGTCGGCCGACCGCGTAGCGACCGCGATCGTCGACTGCCGAGCGCGGGGCATCGAGGTTCTGGCGCCGGACATCAACCGCTCGCGCGCTGACTTCTCGATCGCGGACGGTCGAATCCAGTTCGGGCTTGCGGCCATCAAGAACGTGGGCAGCCACGCGGTGGAGACCATCGTCGAGATGCGCGAGGCGGACGGCGCGTTCAAATCGCTCGAGGATCTCTGCGAGCGCACGTCGGTGATCCAGGACGTGAACCGGCGCGTGCTCGACTCGCTCGTTCAGTCGGGCGCCTGCGACTCGCTGGGCGAGAGGGCCCGCTTGCTGTACGCGCTGGACAAGGTGGTGGCGCGCGCGGACCAGTCCCGGCGCGATCGCGAGTCAGGCCAGACGTCGCTGCTCGAGATGGTGGGCTCGGATGAGGTTGCCGAAAACGACTACGGACTGTCGATCGACATCGCGCCGATGGCCTCGGAGGAGAAGCTTCGGCTCGAGAAGGAATTGCTCGGTCTGTACCTGAGCGACCACCCGCTGCGGCGCATCAGCCGTGAGCTGGCGGAGCGCTCCGACACGCAGGCCGTCGAGGTCACGAGCGCGCTGCAGGACACCGAGGTTCGCGTCGCCGGTTTGGTTCGTGAGGTGCGGCGCGTGGTGACGCGCAAGGGCCAGATCATGGCCTACGCATCGCTCGAAGACCTGACGGGCACCGTGGACGTCGTGCTGTTCCCGCGCGTGTTCGAGCAGGTGCCCCTGCTGTTCGAGCCGGACAAGGTGGTGGTGGTGCAGGGCAAGGTCGACGCCCGGGCCGGGAGCACTCGCGCGACCGGTTCCGCATCCGCGCCGCCTCTGGAGCCCGAGATCGAGTCGGAGATCGAGGTCGCGTCCGTGGTCGCCGACATGGCGTGGCTGTGGGATGACCCGGCGTGCCTACCGGTGACGCGCCGGCAGCTGCTGCACGTTCGCCTGGCCGGCGGAGACCCGGTGCTGGCGGAACAGCTGGAAGCAGTGCTGGCGAGGCATCCCGGAACGGACGAAGTGGTGCTGCACGTTGTGGTTGGCAGCCGAGAGGTGACCGTGCATGCCGATCGCTATCATGTCCTCGCCGGTCCGGCGCTCGCCGCGGAGATCGACGAGCTGGTCGGTGCCGCGTCGACCAGGCTGGAGATCGTGAGGCCGAAGGCGCAGGCCAACGGCAATGGACGAGGAAAGAGATAGATGAGCGAAGAAGAGGAAGCTTCAGCCGGCCGCTACGTCGTCGTCAAAGCGCTCGAGGACGGCGTGACGATCATGGGCCTGACGCGCGGCAAGGACACCAAGTCGCACCACTCGGAGCGCCTGGACGCAGGCGAGGTGCTGGTGGCGCAGTTCACCGAGCTGACGGCCGCGATCAAGATCCGCGGCCACGCCGAGATCCTGACCGACGTGGGGAGACTGGTCTCAGGCCTCTAGCTTCCCTCTCCCGCCTTGCGGGAGAGGGCTAGGGTGAGGGTTGGGTAATCGGAAGCCTGGCCGCCTGCCAAGCCTCAAAGCCCCCGATGACGTCGGTTGCGTTGAGCAGGCCGATGTCCTGCAGCGATGCCGCGGCGAGGCTGCTCGAATAACCCTGCGCGCAAAGCACTATCACGCGGACCTGGTGATCGGTCGCCGCGGCGATGCGAGACGCCGAGGACGGATCGAGCCGCCACTCCAGGACACTGCGGTCGATCACAAACGCGCCGGGAATTTCGCCCTGGGTACGGCGCTGCGATTCGGTGCGCGTGTCGACAAGAAGGGCGCCGGCGGCGTGCTCGGCGCTGGCCTGTTCGGCCGTCACCCGGGTGAGGCGGCGCCGCGCGCTGGTGAGGGCTTCGTCGATCGTGCTCATCGGGGCGCCCACTATGTAGCAGATAAAATCGAACTGCGCCTGCCCACGTAGCTCAGGCGGTAGAGCATTTCCTTGGTAAGGAAAAGGTCCCCGGTTCGAATCCGGGCGTGGGCTCCACGACCCTGGCAACGCCTAGAAATCAAGGGTGCTCGACCGTGATTGCCCCCCAGACAAACTATGCGAGGAACGGCGATGTGAACATCGCCTACCAGGTCTTTGGTGAAGGCTCGGTGGATGTCGCATTCACCCCCTGGATTGGCGGATTAGAGGTGGCGTTGGAGCAGCCACGGTTCATAGCGTTCCTCGAGCGGTTGGCGGGGTTCGCGCGTGTCATCCGTCACGATCGTCGAGCGACCGGCCTGTCCGATCGGGCTGCCGTGCTCCCCGACCTCGAGACGCAGGTCGATGACCTGGAGGCTGTGCTGAACGCGACAGGGTCCGCGTCCACGGCGATGCTGGGCTCTGGAGCTGGTTTTGGCGTTGCCGCCATGTTCGCTGCCACGCATCCCGAGCGCACGTCGGCCCTGCTCCTCTTTGGGGCGAAAGCTCGAAGCGCGCAATCCGACGACTACCGGTGGGGGCGATCCGAGCCGCAGTTTCGTCGCTGGCTGCCAGCTGTGGAGGCCGGCTGGGGTACGGAGGAGTACGCGGCCAAGATGCTTGCTGACAATCCGTCGGTGAGCCAGGATCCCGAGTTCCTGCGCTGGTTCGCAAAGACGCAACGCCACTGGGTGACCCCTGGCGCCGCTTCGGCTCTGTTGCGTCAGTGGTATGAGACCGACGTCCGAGACGTACTCCGAACCCTCCGTGTACCGACCCTGGTCATGGCGAGGGAGTGGGAGGCTCCAGATGCCGACGAGTACCTGGCTTCGATAATTCCGGGCGCCGAGTTTGTGAGGCTTCAAGGCAGCGATGCGATGCCGTGGGTTGGCGACTTTGACGCAATCGTCACTGACATCGAGCGGTTCCTTCGGGTGCGCCGGATGCCGGTGGCCACCGACACGGTCCTCGCCACTGTGCTCTTCACGGATGTGGTCGGCTCGACCGAGCGTGCGGCCGCACTCAAAGACCGCAAATGGAGTGAAATGGTCGCCGAGCATGACCGAATCGTGCGCGGGACTCTGGGTCGGTTTCGCGGACGGGAGCAGGACCACGCGGGCGACGGATTTCTGCTCGTATTCGACGGCCCTGCGCGCGCCATCCGATGTGCCTGCGCAATCTCCGATGCAGTTGCTCGCCTTGGCATCGAGATTCGTGCCGGCGTGCACACGGGCGAATGCACGCTGGTAGACAAGAAGCTGCGGGGCATCGCTGTTCATGTCGGCGCCAGGCTGCTCGCGATCGCGAAACCGGGACAGGTGCTCGTCTCTTCGACAGTAAAGGATCTTGTCGCCGGCTCCGAGCTGGCATTCGCTGATCAAGGCGCACACAGCCTCAAGGGCGTGCCGGGAGATTGGCGAGTCTTCTCTGTGGAGCGCGGCCTCTGGCAGGCCCAGTGAGGACTCGTCGTCGCGGGTCACACCGTCCGAGATTCGCCGGCTACTGCGTCTTGCAGAACTGAGAGAAGCCGGAGTTGGTCGGCCCGGTGTCATGCCCGAGACCGCCATCCTCCTTGGCGTCGGCGGCTATCCAGTTGAATCCGGACGGGTCCTGGAACGCGAAGTGGTGCGAGAACGCGCCAAAGGCGCCGTGGCCGGCGTCGCAGTTCGCCTGAGCGGCCGGCGGCGGGTTGTAGCCGATGTCGTCGGCGCTGGCCTGGACCACCCCGATTCCCCACAGAAGGGCGAAAACACCGATGAAACCGAAAAGCCTTCTTGACATTTGAGCCTCCATCCTGCCTGCATAAACGCACCGCTGGACGCTGGCCTGAGTATCCCACCAAACAAGATGGCCGCTGGGCACAAAAAATGGGATCCGCCAGAGGAGGCGGATCCCACGAGTCATCCGCCGCCCCCCATGCCTCGAAGCCGCGGATGACGTCGGTCGCGTTGACCAGCCCGAGGTCCAGGAGCGAAGCCGCGGCAAGGCTGCTCGAATAACCCTGGCCAACGCCGAGCACGCCGCCGGCGCGCTTCTTGTCGACACGCGCACCGATTCGCAGCGCAGGGTCCAGGGCGACATTCCATGTAGCTCAGGCCGTAGAGCATTTCCCTGGTAAGGAAATGGTCCCCGGTTCGAATCCGGGCAAGGGCTCCACACGTCTTGCCGTCGCGCACCCCGCCTTTTACAGTTAGCGAGCTGCCTGAAGGGACCGGGTCTATGGGGGAGGAGCCTCGATGAAGGCACTGCGACGCCTTGCAGTCGTGGTTACGTGCGCTGTCACCGCCATGTTCGTTGGTGCGTCCTTAGCGCTGGCCCAACCACCAGGCGTCATCCCCGCGGGCCAGTACCGGAACACATCGCTGCAGGCCGGTTTCTTCGCGACATCCGCCTCAAGGGCAAATCTGAACGTCACGCTGTTTGACGGCACCAGCGTCTCTGCTCCGCTCGGCGGCCCGACCACCACGACCCACTCGACCAGCGTCAACATCGAGGCATTCAGCGACAGCTTTACAGGGGGCGGCTGCTACCAGGTCGATCCGAGCACCTTCACCCTGACCACGACGGCGGCGACCCTCAACGCAATGATCACGGACACAACCCCGACCTGCGGGCCTCCGGGCAGCATACCGACGCCGTTCACGGTCAACGTGACCTGGACGGGGATCGGACCCGTGTCGAACAACCGACGCCTGCAGATCCTCAGCTGCGGCACGTATCACCTAGACGAGACCGTCACCAGCGTCGTCAACAACGCGAGCGCAGCCGGCACCCTGGCGCCGATCTTTTCGGACCAGTTCGCCGCACCGCAGTTCCAGCTGCTGCGCTCAGACGACGAGAGCATCCACGCCGAAGGCCCAACCCCGACGGTCTTCGGCTGCCAGCCGGCTCCCGGGATACCGGGCGGCGCAGGGCCGCCCCCCGCGGGCGACTACGTCAGCGAGTCGACCCAGGCGGGCTTCGACCTCTTCGACCCAACCGCGGGGACTGACCTGAGCGTGTTTGTCACCAGGTCGACGCAGACCTCGAGCCCCAAAGGCGGCCCGTCGACCACGCAGAACGAGTTCGACGTCCGCATCAACATGTTCGGTGCGGGAACGTTCGCCTTCGGGTGCTTCGAGCTGACTCCTGCCGACTTTTCGTCCAACGGGGTGACGGGCGCCACGCTCAGCAAGCTCATCACGGTGGACACTCCAAAGTGTCAGCCCGGCGGCTTAGCCAACATCACGCTGCCGCTAACCGTGAACGTCGTTTGGACGGGGGCCGGCCCGGTCGCAAGCACCCGTGGGGTGGGCACATTCACCTGCTTGACTTACCGGTCCGAGGGCAACAGCCTGACTGTCACGAACATCGCGAACGTAACGGCATCGCTCACACCGCTGTTGTCGAGCCCGGTCACCACCGATCAGGGCTCACTCGTCACGAATTCGTCCAACGTCCATGCGGAGGGCGCTCAACAACCGGCCTGCCACCTGTGAAAACGGGATCCGCCACGAGAGGCGGATCCCCTCAACACAAGGACTAGCCGGGACCTTGCGGCTCGCAGGTCCACGCGTGGGCTGTGTACCAGACCACCACGTGTCTGCCGGCCGGGCAGAGGGTGCCCGGTTGCTGCGCCACCGCGGCGGGAGTGGTGATTCCTTTCACGATGTAGCCTCCGGCACCACCAAGAACGAACGTTGCGACCAGCGCGATGAGCATTAAGAGTGTGCGGACGGAGAACGACGACCTTCTGATGGCAACCGCTGTCGACATTTTCTTGCTCCTTTACCCGTCAGGCGGGGTTGTTTGGCTCTTGATACGGCCTCTCCGTTAGACGCGGTTCCCATCAAAGAAATCTCATGTGGCACGGAACTTTCGTGCACAGTCAGCGCGTAGACACTGCAACTCACATGAGCGATGAGGCGAGCGAACACCTCGTCAGCCGTGCAAAGGCGGGCGACCGGCATGCCTTCGACGAGCTGGTCGGGCCGCACGTCGACAGGGCATTCCGGCACGCATTCGGGATGCTCCACGACCGCGAGGCGGCCGAGGACGCCGTGCAGGAGGCGACCCTGCGTGCCTGGCGCAAGCTCGGCAACCTGCGGCCGGGGACGCCGATGCGTCCGTGGTTTCTCGGCATCGTCGCCAACCAGTGCCGAACGACACTGCGGGGTCGGTGGTGGTCGGTACTGCGGTTCGAGGGCCCGCTGGGCGCAACCAGCGCCGGCTTCGAAGACCGCATCGTCCGCGGTCATGACGTGCGCGCGGCTCTGCGCAAGCTCCCGACGGATCAGCGCGAGGTGCTGGTCCTCCATTACTACCTCGACCTGCCCGTGCATGAGGTTGCGGCGATCGCCGGCATTCCCGTCGGCACGGTCAAGTCGCGGATGAGTCGGGGCATTTTGGCGATGAGACCCTTTTTTCGTGTCGGGGAGGCAGTGACCTAGTGGAAGAGCTGATCCGAGACCAGATTCATTCGGCGCTCGAGGTCGAGCCGACGCCGGCGCACCTGCGCGCGCACGTGATGGCGTCGCTTCCGGTTGCGAGCCGCAGCAACGCCGGCCCGACGCTGCGGCTGTCGGGTCAGTGGGCCGCCGGCTTCGTGGCCGCGTTCCTGGCGCTGGCGATCATCACCGGCCTCCTGTACTCGCGCGGCCTGCTGCCGCTCGTGCCGGTGCGGCCGCCAACCGTCCCGCCGGTCGGCCTGATCTCGCCAGAGGGGGTGGCGGTCGCTCCGGACGGCAGCGTGTTCGTTTCGGACTTCCTGGGCGACCGCGTGTTCAGGTTGAAGCCCGACGGCAAGGTGGTCCTGTTCGCCGGAGGCGGCGTGGCGGGAGACGGTCCCGCAACCAAAGCTTGGCTCAACCACCCTGGCGAACTGGCCATTGACCCTGCGGGCAACCTGTATGTCGCCGACGCAACGGGCGGAACCATCCGTCGTGTCGACGATCGCGGCCTCATCTCGACGCTCGTAGCTGCCGGCGCCCCTTTCCACGTCTACGGCATGGCGGGCGTCGCGCTGGACGGCTCCGGGGCCGTGTGGGTGAGCGCGTTCTATGGCTCCATAACCAGGATTGACCAGAATGGGGACGGATCGTTTCTCGACACCTCCGCGCTTCCGTCGCCCAGATGGTTGCCCGGGTACATGGCGTTTGACTCGGCCGGCAACCTGTACATCTCGGACCGCTCGCCCGGTGCCACGGACAACCCCACCTACCCGCAGAATCCAATTGGGGGTGGTTGCCGGATCGTCCGTGTAACTCCGGAACGGAAGCTGTCGGTGATCGCCGGCACAGGAGTCTGTGGATTCTCAGGCGATGGCGGACCGGCGGCTTCGGCACAGCTCAACGACCCTGGCGGCATCGCGTTCGATGCGGCGGGCAACCTCTACGTCGCTGACGCTAACAACCATCGAGTGCGACGCATCGACGACAACGGGATCATCACCACCGTGGCTGGGACCGGGATTGCCGGCTATAGCGGTGATAGTCGCCCCGCGACGGAGACTCAGCTGGAGTACCCATTCGGCATAGGCATCACGTCCGCCGGTCTCCTCTACTTCGCCGACGCTTCGTGCTCCTGCTGGAATCCGAGTGCCCCAGGTCGAGTCCGGGTGGTGAATCTCTCCACCGGCAAGATCACGACGGTCATGGACGGTCACACGCCAGTCCAGACGTAAATCGGCGACCATTCACGCTGTCGACCATGACGTTTGCCCAGGCACTCCAGAGCTGGCGTGAAGCGGCAGGAGCCGCCGACTCCTAGCTCTTCTTCGCCGGCTGCTTCCGCATCGCCTCGTGGATCACGTGGCCGTCATGCCACTCAGGCTCGCCCTCGAGGTGCTCGAGCATCCTCTTGTAGTCGGCGTCCATCTCCGGGCTGTTCGCGTTCTTGCGGTATACGTCCTCGCTCTCGAAGACGACGCTGAGCCACAGCTCGTTGGGGTCCTTGGTGGAGCGGAACACCGTGTGGTAGACCCAGCCCTCCGGCGGGTCGTTTTCGAACCCGGACATCTCCTTCATGAACGTCTCGGAATGCCCTGGCTTCAGTCGATATCTGGCGATCGTTCCGAACATCGCAGTTTCAACCTCCGCAAACGAGAGGGGGAACTGCTCGATGTTACGCCCGTCTAGTTTTCGCTCGAGTCGAACAACACCTCGATAAGGGGGCTCTGCTCGACCATCCGGTCCACGTCGTTGCGCCGCCACGCGCGCGCGATGTGCGGCAGGATTTCGCGCCGCTCATCCACGTCCTCGATGACCCGCGCCCTCGCCGGCAGGTCCGCCTTCACCTGACCCTTCAGGTGGAACGTGAAGTGCGGATCAGCATCCAGGTTGGAAAGCCAGTTGCGCCGCCTGGGCGACGGCATGCCGCTGATGTAGATCCGTCCGTCGATGTTGTGGAAAGCAATCTCCAGCCGGCGCTTCTTGCCACTGCGGCGTCCGGTCGTGGTGATGTCGACCAGGTGGCCTCGGCTGAGCGCTTCCTTGATCGTGTCCTGTGTAGTTGCCATGGCAACGAACCAAAGCCCGCCAACGGATCGCGTATTCCGTCAGGCGGCACTGTCGGTGCGCCTGCGCGCCCGGCGCGACCGCACTCGCTTCACGGGTTGCGCGGCTGTGGCCTCGGCAGCGGTGGCCTCTTCGACGACCACCTCCACGCCTCCCAGCAGGCTGCCGTAGGTCGCGCCCACGAGCGCTCCGGTGAGCGCGCCGATCAGCGCGCCAAGCAGGCCCACCGCCACGGCGGCCACCGGGATGACGATGAACCAATCGTCCTGCACCGTCTGCAGCTCGCCGATGCGATCGCCAAACGGGAGGAGCTGCTCCTGGATGCCGGTCGTAAAGCTCAGCTCGCGTATCCATTCGAGCGCCGCGCCCGCGACGAACGACGCGAGCGCGCCGGCCACGCCGCCGATGAACAGGCTGGGCACGAATCCCGACCAGGCTCCGGTGACGATCGCGGGGACAAGGGGCACGGACCGAATGCGCAGGCGCTGCTCCGTCATGTCGCGTGCCTCAATCGGGGCCGGCGGTATCGCCGCAGCGCGAGCATGCCGGCGACGAGCAGGCCGACCAGCACGCAGGGGAACACGACGACGTAAGCGAGCTGAAGCGGGAAACGTCCTGGCATCGGGACCGGCACCGCCACCGCCTGGCCGCCCGACACGACGCTGGGCACCGCGGCCGAGGGCGCGGTCACACGGCCGAATGACTTCTGGGCCTCGGCACCGACCGCCCGCATGCCGCCGTCAGGGCGGAACAGGCCGAAGCGCTCGACGGCGATTCCCGGCACGTCCGTCCAGTAGTCCTGGAGCGACCACCACACCGCCGAGCCGACGTAGCCCGCCGGAAACGTGTCGAGGTTGGCGGCAAACACCGGGTATGTCTTGCGAAACACCTGGCGCTGCGCGTCTTCGCTGCCCCCGAGCGGCAGCCAGTCGCCGAACTCGAGGATCATCACCGGCTTGTGCGGGTAGGTCTTGTGCGCGAGCGCAAGCGCGTTGGACGTACCCGGTTCCGGCGCTGGTCCTCCATAGAAGATGCCGTAATAAAAGGTGTAACCGGCCACGTCCAGCGGCGCGCTGGTCGGATCAGTCGGATCGGATCCGTACATGGCCTGACCGGTGAGGCGCGTGCCGTCGATGCGCCGGTCGAGGTCGCGCAGGGTCGTCATCGCGCCGGCCCGTTCGTCGACACCCGTGGACTCGTTGGCGAAGCCGTGGAACATCACAGAAGGGCGGTTGAAGTCGCGCAGCGCCATCTCGGCCAGCATCTGCTGAGGAAGACCGCGCTGCATCACCAGCGAGAACGTCTCCGGCGTGAAATGGTTGAGCGGTATCTCCTCCCAGACCGCCAGGCCCAGCCGGTCGGCGAGCATCAGCAGCGATGGGTTCGCGGGCACGTGGTTGGTCCGCAGCAGGTCGACGTCGACGGCCTGCGCCTGCCGGATGATTCGCAGCTCATCGGGGGCTGACAGTGGCGTGCCGCCCTTGGGCGCTCCGTTTGCCGAAGGCCCGACCTGCTCGTTGTGCACCGCCGCGCCCGTGAAGGCGATCGGGTCGCCGTTCAGCAGCAGCCGAGGTGCCGTCGGGTCGACCTGGATGCGTCGCAATCCGAACGTGTCGTAGAAGCTGTCGACCACGACACCGTCAACCGAGACATAGACGCCCAGCACATAAAGCGCGGGCCGTTTGAGGGTCCACCGGTCGGCGCCGGCGAAGACGAAGCTCCCATCACGCACGAACGAGCTGCTCGCGCCGGCCGTGATGCCGTCGATGCTCATCGCGGCGATGGTGGGTGCGTCGGCGGGCACAAGGCTCAACGGGTCGGGGTTGAGCAGGTTCTGATCGGTGACCTCAGCGGGGAGCACCTCTATGTTCACCGCCACACCGCTCACGTCGAGCTTGCTCGAGTTCTCGATCACCACGCTGACGTAGGCGGCGTCGAGGTGGGGGACCACGTCGGCGCGAACCACGTGCACCGGGTTCGACGCCTCGAGCCACACCGGCGCGGTGATGCCCTCGTACTCCCACCAGTCGGAGTAGTACCAGGGCACCACGTCCAGGCGTGTGCCCTTCGGCGGATCGTATACGCGCACCGCGAGGACGTTGGCCTGACCGTCGACGAGCGCCTTGCCCGCATCAAACGCGAATGGCGTGTAACCGCCTTCGTGGTAGCCGAGGTACGTGCCGTTCAGCCACACGTCGGCGATGTAGTTGACGCTGCCGAACTTCACCATCACAGCCTCCCCGGTGAAGCTGTCCGGCAGCGTGAAACGCACGCGATACCAGCCGTCGATCGGCCGTCCGTTGGGTGGCGGGTCCACGCTGCCGGGCACCTCGATCGGCTGCCACTGGCTGTCGTCGAAGCCGGGCAGCTGCCGTCCTGCAGCCTCACGTTCGATGTCGTTCAAAGACTCGGTGCGAGGAGTGAACGTCAGGTCCGCGTCGAGGTTGGCGCGCTGGAAGCGCCAGCCTTCGTTGAGATCAAGGCGTGGCCGCGGCTGATATCCGAAGTCCGGCACAGGCTGGCCGGACTCCATGGCCACGCGGCCTCCATCCACGAGCTGGAAGCCCAGCGTGGGCGGCAGTCCGGCAGGGGTGACGTTGGCGCCGCACGCGCTCATCGCGGCCAGCGACAGCGTCGCGGCCGCGACTGCGAGCCCGCGCCTCAGGTCAAGGCTCATGGGCCGACATCTCCATTTGACCACGGGGACATAACGCCCCGTGCGCGTTTTCTAAGCACGGGCCGCAGGCCGGATGAGTCGCGCGTGCAAAGCGGAGCACGCTCGACCAGGGAGGACTTTTTGCTTCTGCATTCCGCGCTTTTCTTCGGGGCTCTTGCCACCGGCACCACGCTCGGCGCGCTCGCGCCGAGGCTCATCTCCGGGCGCTGGTGGGTGTCGGTGCCGTTCGAGCTGGCCCTCATCGGGGCCACGTCTGAGGTCGCGTCAGTTCTCAGTGGCGATGTCGATCTCGACAACCGGCTGGCGCTGATCGCCTTCACGGCGATCGTGCTTACCCGGGTCTGGCAGCCGCGGTGGAGCTGGGTCGGCGCCGCGCTTTTCGCGACCGCCGGCCTGGCGGCGCTTGCGTACCTGGCCTACGCGGCTCAGCTCACGTACGACAACGTGCGCGGACCTGTCTACCTCGCCGCCTCGACGGTCCTCCTGCTGCTGGAGGTTGCGGCGCTGACGCTCTCTGCGTCCTACCTGTTCGAGATCGTCGACGTGCTGGCGCGGCGGCGCGGGCAGCAGCACCAGGGAGACCCGGGCTACCTGCCGAAGGTTGCCATCCAGGTCCCCGCGTACAACGAGCCGGTCGAGGTTGTCAGCGAGACGCTCAAGTCACTGGCGCAGCTGGATTATCCGGACCTCATCGTCCAGGTCGTCGACAACAACACGCCGGACGAGGCTACGTGGCGCGCGCTGGAGTCGCTGTGCGCTGAGCTCGGACCTCGCTTCCACTTCATGCACCTCGAGAACTGGCCGGGATACAAGGCGGGCGCGCTGAATGAAGCCAACCGCCGGCTGCCGGCGGACGTCGAGCTGGTCGGAGTCGTCGACTCCGACTACGTCGTCAATCCTGACTGGCTCCGAGCTGTGGTTGACCACTTCTCGGATCCGCGCGTGGCCTTCGTGCAGACACCACAGAACTATCGCGACTGGGCCGACGACCAGTACCTGCGCGGGCTTTACTACAGCTACCAGTACTTCTTCGAGATCACGATGCCGTGCCGCCAGCACCGCAACGCGATCATCTTCGCCGGCACGATGGGCCTCATCCGGCTGAGCGTGCTGCGCGAGATCGGCGGCTGGAACTCAGACGTGGTCACCGAGGACGCGGAGGCCAGCCTGCGGATGCTGGCGCGCGGCTACAGCGGCGTTTACGAGCCGCGCGCGTTCGGCGCGGGCCTCATGCCGCTCACCTTCGACGGCCTGAAGAAGCAGCGGTTTCGCTGGGCGCTCGGAGGCATGCAGATCCTTCGTCTTCACTGGAAGCGCTTGCTGCTGCCGCGACACGGCGGCAAGCTCACGCTCGGACAGAAGATCCACTACCTGCTCGGCAGCGTGCAGTGGTTCGGCGACCCGCTGATGACGGCGTTCACGCTGCTGCTGCTCGCGACAGCGACCGCCACCGCGTTCCATCACCAGCTGCCGATCAGAACGATGACCGGGGCGATTCTCGGGCTCCCGATCGCGTTTCTCGCCGGGGGTGTGCTCCGCGCGGTGTGGGCGATGAAGCTCAGGACCCGCTGCACATGGCGCGACGCGATCGCGGGCCTCCAGGTGTGGTTTGCGCTGAGCTGGGTGGTGACGCTCGCGTGCGTCCGCGGGCTGCTGCGGTTCCGGACCGCGTTTCTCCGCACGCCGAAGCAGAAGGAGGGGGAGGCCACCGCGCTCCAGGTCGTGAAGTCGGCCCAGGTCGAGCTGATGCTGGCGGCGGCGGGTTTCGCGGCCGCGATCGCGATGCTGCTTCGCGCGCCGTCGCTCTCGACCGCGGCGCTGTCGTTCTTGCTTGTGTTCCAGGCAGGGATCTACGCGAACGCCCCGTGGGCGAGTGCGGCGGCCGAGGGCATCCGCCTCACACCGCTGCGACGCGCCTACCGCCACTCAGCTCAGAGCACAGGCGCGTGGCCGGCGTACGGCAATTCGGTGCTGGCGGTGCCTGCCGCGGTTGCCGCGGCGGGCCTCGTGCTGTGGTTGATCACATCGCTGGCAACGACCGCCATCACGCCTCCGGAGCCTTCGAGCCAAGCGCCACCGGCGCCGGCGCAGCAAGCCTCGCCCTCGCCATCCCCCTCGCCGTCGGCGAGCCCGAGCGAGTCGCCCTCGCCGTCACCACAACCTTCACCCTCGCCGCCGGCGCAGCCGTCGCCGTCGCCGAAGCCCTCGAAATAGAAGAACGGGCCGGCGAGATGCCGGCCCGCTCCGGAGGAATCGCTTAGCTGCGCGGGTTGGTCTTCAGAAGACCGAACGTTGCGCCCTGAGGGTCGCTCACGATCGAGAAGCGCCCGCCAGGAAAGTCCTGCGGCGCAACCATTTCGGTCGCGCCCAGGTCGGTCGCCTTCTTGAACGCCTTGTCGACGTCAGCGACCTCGAAGTAGGGCATCCAGTAGCTGGGTACCTCTGCCGGGACCATGGAGTTCATCTCCATGCCGCCCGCGATGCTTTCTCCGTTGACCTGGAACTCGTTGTACTCGGGCATGTCGGACTGCCCGCCCATGTCGCTTTTCTTCACCGACCAACCGAAGACCTTCTTGTAGAAGTCGATCGACTTGTCGATGCCGCGCGCGTTGAGCTCGGACCAGCTGAACGAGTTCGGGGCATTCATGATGCCCGCGCCCTTCATCTCGCCCGGCTCCCATGCGCCGATGAACGCTCCCGCCGGGTCCTGGATTACGACCATCCGGCCCTGCGGGCCGACCTGCATCGGCTGGACGATCACGCGGCCGCCGGCGGCCGTGGTCTTCTTGACCGTCTCGTCCGCGTTCTTGGTCCCGACGTAGACCAGCCATGCGGACGGGCCCTCGGGCGACTGCTTGGGACCGATGCCGGCGACGTCCTTGCCGCCGAGCTTGCCCAGCGCGTAGCCGCCGTACTGGGGGTCGGGGTTAACGTCGACCTGCCAGCCGAACAGCTTGCTGTAGAACTCTCGTGCCCCGGCCGCATCGCTGCTCGACAGGTCGAGCCAGATCGGCACGTTGGCCACAGCTGTCTTGGTTTCGGCCATAGGGCTACTACCTCCGTGAATCCCCGGACTGCCTCTCTACGTGCCCTGTTGTACCACCGTCCGGTTAAGCGCCGGGGCGCGGAAGATGGAGAAGCTTGATTTTTAAAGTTACCCTATTTATACTGCTACTAGATTACTCGAGAAGGAGGTGCTGGAGGTCATGGGCGTTGTCAACACGGAGGCTCGGACGGAACGTATGCAGGGCCGCTGGCTCGGGCTCGCGGCGCTGTCCCTCAGCGGCCTGGTGCTCGGCCTGGACATCACCGTGCTCGTCACCGCGCTGCCGACGCTGTCGGCCAAGCTCGGTGCCACCACCGACCAGCTGCAGTGGATGTCAGCGGCCTACACGCTTTCCCTGGCCGGGTTCATGCTGCCGGCCGGGGTGCTCGGCGACCGGTTCGGCCGCCGGCGGCTGCTGCTGATCGCGCTCGTCGCGTTCGGAGTCTCGTCGGTGGCCGCCAGCCAGGTAACGACCGCCAACGGACTGATCGCCATGCGCGCCATCATGGGCGTGAGCGGGGCGGTGATCCTGCCGCTGATGCAGGGGATGCTGCCGGTCATGTTCGCACCCGACGAGCGGCAGAGGGCACTCGGCTTTGCGGGCGCCGGCGCGTTTCTCGGCCTGCCGCTGGGCCCGCTCGTCGCCGGGTTCCTGCTCACGCACTACGACTGGGGATCCATCTTCCTGATCAACGGCCCCGTCGTGGTCCTGGCGCTAATCGGCACGTGGTTCTTCGTGCCCGAGAGCAAGGACCCCAACCCGCGTCGCCTCGACTGGCTCGGCGCCGTGCTCGAGGTGGTGGGCGTCACCGGCGTGGTGTACGCGATCATCGAGGAGCCGGTGCGCGGGTGGGGGGACGCGCAGGTGTACGTGCCGCTCATCGGTGGGGCGCTGCTGCTCGCGGCCTTCGTCGGGTGGGAGCTCCGCGCGAGGTTTCCGCTGGTGGACCTGAACCTATTTCGCAGCGCTCGGTTTTCGTGGGCGACCGTCGCGTTCGTCGTCGTCGGCTTCGGGATGACCGGCGTGATGTTCCTGATCTCACCGTTCCTGCAGGTCGTTCAGGGCAACGACGCCCAATCGACCGGCCTGCGACTGCTGCCGCTCGTGATCGCCATGATGGCCGGCGCGATCGGCAGCGACTGGCTGAACAAGCGCCTCGGCACGAAGGTGATGTCGAGCGCGGGCATGCTCGGTGGCGCGATTTCGATGCTGCTGCTGTCGCGCGTTACGGTTGACGGCGGCTACGGTCTGGTGGCAGTTGCCCTCGCGCTCATGGGCGGAAGCATCGCGATGACGATGATCCCGGCTCTCGACGCGATCCTCGGTGCACTGCCCGAAGGCGAGACCGGCGGCGGCAGCGCGCTGACACGCACGCTTCAGAACGTGGGCGCATCGCTGGGCGTGGCGATCATGGGCAGCATCCTGAACGGCGCGTACCAGGCCGACGTGCATGGCCGCCTCGCGGCCCTGCCTGCTTCCGTCCAGAGCGCTGCCGAGTCCGGCGTCGCCGTCGCCGCGGCTGTAGCGCACCACCTGCCGGGTCCTCTCGCGGCGCAGGTTCTGC
>Ga0070697_100001311_pt1 | contig 18781 bp, 15 predicted proteins | sample KBSK1501metaG_FD_65475 | JGI IMG/M metagenome (GOLD analysis project Ga0070697, IMG submission 65475) | Corn, switchgrass and miscanthus rhizosphere microbial communities from Kellogg Biological Station, Michigan, USA - KBS K1-50-1 metaG | ecosystem: Host-associated > Plants > Roots >... | reverse complement strand
ACGGCATCTCGATGGGCACCGAAGGGATGAAGTACTCCCTCGTCTCCCGCGAGGTCATCGCCGACTCGATCGAGACCGCGTGCAATGCGCAGAGCATGGACGGCCTGCTCGTAGTCGGTGGGTGCGACAAGAACATGCCGGGCGCCATGATCGCGATCGCCCGCATGGACATCCCGGCGGTATTCGTGTACGGCGGGACGATCAAGCCGGGACACCACGCCGGACGCGACCTCACCGTCGTGAGCGTGTTCGAGGCGGTGGGCGAATACTCGGCCGGCCGCATCGATGCCGCCGAGCTCCTGGAGGTGGAGCGCCGGGCGTGTCCGGGCGCCGGGTCGTGCGGCGGGATGTTCACCGCGAACACCATGTCCTCGGTCTTCGAGGCCATGGGAATCAGCCTCCCCTACTCGTCCACCATGGCCGCCGAAGACGCCGACAAGGCGGAGAGCGCCGCCCGGTCCGCGACGGTGCTGGTGGACGCGATCGCCCGGGACCTTCGCCCGCGACAGATCCTGACCCGCAAGGCGTTCGAGAACGCCATCGCCGTCACCATGGCCATCGGTGGCTCGACCAACGCCGTGCTGCACCTGCTCGCCATCGCCCACGCGGCGGGCGTGCCCCTCATTCTGGACGATTTCGAGACGATGCGGGCGCGCGTCCCGGTGCTGTGCGACCTGAAGCCATCGGGAAAGTTCGTCACGGTGGATCTCCACCGGGCGGGTGGCGTGCCCCAGGTCATGAAGATCCTGCTGGCGCATGGCGTGCTGCACGGCGACGCGCTGTCGATCACGGGGCAGACGATCGCCGAGGTGCTGCGTGACGTCCCGGAGGTACCACGCACGGATCAGGAGGTCATCCGCCCATGGGACCGTCCGCTCTATCCCCACGGGCATCTCGCCATCCTGCGCGGCAACCTCGCGCGCGAAGGGGGCGTGGCGAAGATCACGGGCGTGAAGACACCGCGGATGACCGGCCCGGCGCGCGTCTTCGACTGCGAGGAAGACGCTCTCGAGGCCATTCTCGCGGGCCGCGTCAAACGCGGCGATGTGCTCGTGATTCGCTATGAGGGTCCGAAGGGCGGACCGGGGATGCGGGAAATGCTCTCACCCACCTCGGCCCTCATCGGCGCCGGGCTCGGTGATGCGGTCGGCCTGATCACGGACGGGCGCTTCTCGGGCGGGACCTACGGTCACGTGGTGGGCCACGTCGCGCCCGAGGCAGCCGTCGGCGGGACCATCGCGCTCGTCGAAGATGGAGACCCGATCACGATCGACGCGGAACGCCGTGTGCTCCAGCTCGACGTCAGCGACGGCGAGCTCGCCAAACGGCGGGCGCGGTGGAAACCACCTGCGCCGCGCTACACCTCCGGCGTGCTTGCCAAGTACGCGAGACTGGTGTCGAGCGCAAGTGTCGGGGCGGTGACGGACGCCGGGCCCTAGAAATCTCTAACCCGTTACGGACGCTCGCGACCCCTGCTCTTGGGCGATCAGCCCGGCGATGCGCGATCCCATTGCCCGGGTGCCGAGCGCGGGTGCCTCAGCCTCGGCGATGTCTCGCGTCCGGGCGCCCTGCTCCAACGCCAGCGAGATCGCACGCTCCACGGCGCCGGCGGGCTCCGCCAGGCCGAGCCCGTGGCGCAGCAGCAGGGCCACCGTGGCGATCGCGCCGATCGGGTTAGCGACATCGCGGCCGGCGATGTCGGGGGCAGATCCGTGAATCGGCTCGAACAAGCCCGGTCCCTCGCCCAGCGACGCCGAGGGCAAGAGGCCAAGCGAGCCGACGAGCACCGCGGCCTCGTCGCTCAGGATGTCCCCGAACATGTTCTCGGTGAGGAGCACGTCGAAGGCCCGAGGGTCGGTGACCAGCCGCATGGCGGCGGTATCGACGTACAGGTGGTCGAGCCGGACATCGGGATAGTCCCGGCCCACGCGCGTGACCGTCTCGCGCCACAACTGGGAGACTTCGAGCACGTTCGCCTTGTCGACCGACGTGACGTGCCCCCGCCGTTGCCGCGCCGACTCGAAGGCCACCCGCGCGACACGTTTGATCTCGGCCGCCGAGTAGCGCAGCGTGTTGACGGCTGAGGCTCCGTCTGCATCCCGGCCGCGCGGCTCCCCGTAGTACAGGCCTCCGGTGAGCTCGCGCACGATCAGCACGTCCACGCCTTCGAGCCGATCGGCCTTGAGCGGCGACCGGTCCACGAGCGCGGGGAACACCGCAACGGGGCGGAGGTTCGCGTACACGCCGAGCTGCGAGCGCAACGCCAGCAGCCCGGACTCGGGGCGGAGGTGCCGGGGCGCCTGGTCGAGCGCCGGGTCGCCCACCGCTCCGAGCAACACGGCATCGGCGCGCGCGACGGCGGCGCGGGTCTCTTCCGGAAACGGATCCCCCGCGGCCGCCACGCCCGCTGCGCCGATGGGGAAGCGGCGGACCGTGAAGTCGATCCCGAAGCGGTCGCCGGCCGCCTCGAGCGCGCGCTCCGCTTCGGCGATCACCTCCGGCCCGATCCCGTCGCCGGGGAGCACGGCAATCGAGTACTGCTTCACCACGTTTCCCCTTTCCCGTTTCCCGCTTCCCGGCCTTTCTCGTATGCGCCGATCCGGTCCTCGAAGCGTAAGGTCCGCCCGATCTCGTCGAGGCCGTGGAGCAGCATCTCCCGGCGGTAGGGCTCCATGGAGAACGTGGTGCGGAACCCGAGGCCGTCGTGCACGCGCTGCTCTTCGAGGTCGACCGTGAGCTGATACTCGCCGCCCGCGGCCTGACGACGGCGGAACAGCTCGGCGATCTCCTGGGGCAAGAGGCGCACGGGGACGAGCCCGTTCTGACAGCAGTTCGCGTAGAAGATGTCGGCGAACGACGGCGCGAGAATCGCGCGAAAGCCGTACTCGCGGAGTGCCCAGACCGCGTGCTCGCGGGACGAGCCGCAGCCGAAGTTCTCACCGGCGACGAGGAGCGTTGCCTCGCGCGCGCTGGGATGGTTGAGCTCGAAGTCCGGATTCGGGCTCCCGTCGGGCCGCAACCGCCAGTCGTGGAACAGGGCGGGCCCGAACCCGGTGCGCTCGACACGCTTCAGGAATTGCTTTGGAATGATCTGGTCAGTGTCCACGTTGGCGCGCGCCAGCGCGGCCAGCCGACCGGTGTGGCGCACAAAGGGTTCCATCATCGGGCGGCGGACTCCCTTCCCCACCGCCGGATATCCACGATGTGTCCCGCCACCGCGGCGGCCGCCGCCATGGGCGGGCTCATCAGGTGGGTACGACCACCGCGTCCCTGACGCCCTTCGAAGTTGCGGTTCGACGTCGAGGCACAGCGCTCCCCGCTCTGTAGCACGTCGGGATTCATCCCGAGGCACATCGAGCATCCCGCGTTGCGCCACTCGAACCCCGCCTCACTGAACACGCGGTCCAGCCCCTCCCGCTCGGCCTGCGCCTTCACCTGCTGCGATCCGGGCACGACCATCGCCCGCACGCCCGTCGCGACGTGGCGCCCCCGGACGGTGCGGGCGGCGGCTCGCAGGTCCTCGATCCGCGCGTTCGTGCAAGACCCCAGAAACACGCGGTCGATCGGGAGCCCTTCGAGCGGCGTACCGGGGGCGAGCCCCATGTACTCGAGCGCTCGCGCGACCGCGCGCTGCTCGGCATCGCTGGTGAAGTCGGCGGGGCTCGGCACGCGACCGGTCACGGGAGTGACCATGCCGGGGCTCGTTCCCCAGGTCACTTGGGGTGCGACCTCCGACGCGTCCAGCTCAACCAGCCGGTCGTACGTCGCACCAGGATCGCTGCGGAGCTCCCGCCACTTCGCGACGGCGCGATTCCATGCCGCACCACTCGGTGCGCGCGGCCGGCCGGCGAGATACGCGAGGGTCGTTTCGTCCGGGGCGATCATCCCGGCCCGCGCCCCCGCCTCGATCGACATGTTGCACACCGTCATCCGCTCTTCCATCGAGAGGGCGCGGATCGCTGCTCCGGTGTATTCGATGACGTGTCCCGTGGCGCCGGCCGTGCCGATCCGCCCGATCAACGCGAGGATCAGGTCTTTCGCCGTGACTCCGGGCGCGAGCGCGCCCGTGACGCGCGCCTCCATGGTCCCGGGCTTCGACCACACCAGGCACTGCGTCGCGAGCACGTGCTCGACCTCGCTGGTGCCGATCCCCAGCGCGAGCGCCCCGAAGGCACCGTGGGTGGCGGTGTGCGAATCGCCGCACACGATCACCATACCCGGCTGTGTGAGGCCCAGCTCCGGACCGATCACATGCACGATCCCCTGTTGCGGCGACCGGAGGTCGAACAGCTCCAGCCCGAAGTCCCGCGCGTTTGTGGCGAGCGCCGCGAGCTGCCGCGCGGCGATGGGATCGGCGATTGGCGCCGCGCGGTCCCCCGTGGGGACATTGTGGTCCACCGTCGCCACCGTCAGCGCCGGCCGGCGGACCCGGCGCCCCGCCTGCCGCAGTCCCTCGAACGCCTGCGGCGACGTCACCTCGTGCACCAGATGCAGGTCCACGTACAACAGCGCCGGTCCCTCCGGGAGCTGTTGGACGACGTGCGCGTCCCACACCTTCGCGAACAGCGTGCGCGCGGTCATGCCCTGAGGGGTTCGGGACTCGGGGGTTGGGTCGCCTGACGGAGGGGCGTAGCATGCTGCGCCCCTACACCACCCAGCCCCGCTTTCCCCTCTTCCGTCCACGGCATCATGGCACGCAGCTTGGCTCCGACCTGCTCGATCGGATGCTCGGCGCCGGCCTTGCGCAGCGCCTGGAACCGGCGGCCCCCGGCTCGGGTCTCGGCGATCCACTCGCGCGCGAAGCTCCCGGACTGGATGTCGGCCAGGATGCGCTCCATCGCGGCGCGAACCTCTGGCGTCACGACTTTCGGACCCCGGGTGTAATCGCCGTATTCCGCGGTGTCGCTGATCGAGTAGCGCATGAACTTCATGCCCCCGCGATACATCAGGTCCACGATCAGCTTCAGCTCGTGCATGCACTCGAAGTACGCGATCTCCGGCGCGTACCCGGCCGCCGTGAGGGTTTCGAAGCCCGCCTGGATCAGCGCGGTCACGCCGCCGCACAGCACCGTCTGCTCGCCGAACAGATCGGTCTCCGTCTCCTCGCGGAACGTCGTCTCGAACACGCCCGCTCGAGCGCAGCCGATCCCGGCGGCGTAAGCGAGCGCATCCGCCAACGCGTTGCCGCTCGCATCCTGGTGCACCGCGACGAGCGCCGGCACGCCCCGGCCCGCCTGAAACTCGCTCCGGACCAGGTGCCCGGGGGACTTCGGGGCGATCATCGCCACGTCCACACCGGCGGGAGGCACGATCTCGCGGAAGTGGATGTTGAACCCGTGCGCGAAGAGAAGCGTCTTGCCGCGCTGCAGCGTCGGAGCGATGGCGGCCTCGTACACCGCCCGTGCTTCCTGGTCGGGGACGAGCATCATGATGACATCGGCCGCGCGCGCCGCCTCGGCCACGGGGCGGACGTCCAGGTCTTCCGCTCGCGCTCGCTCCCACGACCCTCCGCCCGGGCGCAGGCCGACGATCACCCGTGCGCCGACGCCTGATTCCCGCAAGTTCAGCGCGTGCGCGTGACCCTGGCTGCCATATCCGATCACGGCGACGACGCGGTTTTGCAGCCGGGCCGGATCGGCGTCGCGGTCGTAGAAAATCCGCGTTTCCGTCGAGCTCATCGTTGTGCCTCCGTAGTGGAATCTTCGTTCGCGAGCACCATCACCGAGCGCACGCCGATCATCTTGTGAAATTGCTGTGCCACGCGATCGGCGGTCGCCGCATCGGCCTTCAGCACGAACGTCAGCCGCGACACACCGGCGGTGCCGCTGGGGTGCAGGGCGAGCCCCTCGATCGGGACATTGCGCCGGCGCAGTACGCCGAACGCGCGGTTCAACGTCACCAGCGCGTCGTCGAGCAGCACGGCGACCGTGTGGGCGGAGGGGGAGGGAGAGGGTGGGGACACCGCGGTCAGTGCCCGGCCGCCGCGGCCGGCTCCGCCTCGATCGGCTCCGAGAGCGAGCCGCCCGGCGGGATCATCGGGTACACGTTGGCTTCCTGCTCGATCACGAACTCGACCAGCGCCGGCCCTGCCTCGGCATTCGCTCGCCCGACCACGTCGGCCAGCTCGCTCGCCTGCTTCACCCGGTACCCCGGGATGCCGTACGCCCCGGCGAGCTTCACGTAGTCGGGGCTCCAGATCGGCGTGCACGAGTAGCGCTTCTCATGGAAGAACTGCTGCCACTGCCGCACCATCCCGAGGTATCCGTTGTTGAACACCGCCATTTTCACCGGCAGCCCTTCCTGCACCATCGTCGCCATCTCGGCCATGTTCATCTGGAAGCCGCCGTCGCCGGAGATGGCCCACACGGTGCCGTTCGGACGCGCCAGGTGAACGCCCATGGCGGCCGGCACCGCGAACCCCATGGCGCCGAGACCACCCGACGTGATGTGCGTGTTGGGGCGCTCGTAGCGATACAGCTTCGCGACCCACATCTGGTGCTGGCCCACATCCGTCACGATGGTGCACTCGCCGTGGCTCGCCTCGTAAATGGACGCGAGGATCGTCTCCGGCGAGAGGTCGCCGCGAAACGCCTCCGTTCGCGGGCGCACGAAGCCGCGGATGTGCTCGAGCCAGCGCTCGCAACGGCGGGGCTCTACGGCCGCCACCAGACGGCGCGTGACGTCGCGCGCGTCTCCCACAATGCCGACCGCGACCGGGACGTTCTTCCCGATCTCCGCGCGGTCCAACTCGATATGAATGATGCGGGCCTGCGGGGCGAAGCTCGCCGTGTTACCCGTGACGCGGTCGTCGAACCGCAACCCGATGCCGATGATGACGTCGGCGTGCTGGATCGCCCGGTTCACGTGCACCTCGCCGTGCATCCCGGGCATGCCGAGGTGCAGGGCGTGACCGTCGGGGAAGCCGCTGATGCCGAGCAAAGTGGTGATGACGGGGATCCCGGTCTTTTCCGCCAGCGCCTGCACCTCGGCGTAGGCCTCGGCGAGGATCACGCCGTGCCCAGCCATGATGAGCGGTCGCTCCGCGCCCTTGATCAGCCGCGCCGCGGCGCGGACTCCGTCTTCCAGGGACCCCGGGCCCGCGCCCGGGGTCAGTGACTGACCCCGCGCGCTCGCGCGGGGACGCCGGGGTTTCTGGGGCGGGTGCCACTCGATCTTCTGGTTCTGCACGTCCTTGGGGACGTCGATCAACACCGGCCCGGGCCGGCCCTCCAGCGCGACGGCCATCGCCTCGGCCACGACATCCGCCAGCTCCGTCACGTCCTGGACCTGATAATTCTGTTTCGTGATGGGCAGGGTGATCCCGATGATGTCGGTCTCCTGAAACGCGTCACGTCCGATCATCGGGCGGGAGACCTGGCCGGTGATCGCTACGACCGGGGAGTTGTCCATGTGCGCCGCGGCGAGCCCCGTGACGAGATTCGTCGCCCCGGGTCCGGAGGTCGCCACGCACACCCCGACCCGCCCGCTCGCCCGGGCGTAGCCGTCGGCCGCATGGGCTGCCGCCTGCTCGTGCCGCACCAGGATATGCCGCAGCTGCGGGTGGTCCGGCAGCGCATGATAGAACGGCATGATGGCGCCGCCCGGATAACCGAAAATCACCTCGACCCCGGCGTCGACGAGCGCGCGGCACAGGATCTCCGCCCCCGAGAGCATCTCGCTCATGGGCTCACACTCCCCAGAAGTAGCTGGCGCTGAGCGACTGGTCTTCCAGCTGGTCGGCATGGCTCACTTTGTTCAAGGCATGCACCAGGGCACGGGCGCTCGCTTCGACGATGTCGGTCGACGCCCCGTGCCCGGTCAGCGATTTCCCGTCGATCCGCGCCTGCACCAGCACCTGCCCCAGGCTGTCGCGCCCCGGAGTGACCGATTGGACGGTGAGGTTCAAGACTTCCACCTGCCGCTCGACGACCTTGGCGATCGCGGCGAATGTCGCGGCGATCGGCCCGTTGCCGGTCGCCGTCGCACCCCGTTCGGTTCCGTTCCAGGGACCCGCTAGCCGCACGTCCGCCGTCGCGGTGACCGTGCCGCACGTGACCTGGAGATACGCGAGCCGGTATGCCTCCGGCGCGTCGTGGAACCGGCCGTGCAATAGCGCCAGCAGATCCTCGTCCAGGATCTCGCGCTTCTTGTCCGCCAGCGTCGAGAACTCGTCGTACAGCTTCCGCAGCGTTGCCTCGTCCACCTCGTACCCGAGCTCTCGGTAGCGCCGTTCCAGCGCATGTCGGCCCGAGTGCTTGCCGAGCACCAGGCTCGAGCGCGCCACACCGACTTCTTCCGGGCGGATGATCTCGTAGGTCAGGCCGTTTTGCAGCACGCCGTGCTGGTGGATCCCCGCCTCGTGGGCGAAGGCGTTGCGCCCGACCACGGCCTTGTTGGGCTGCGGAAAGACGCCGATCACGTGCGACAACATCTGGCTCGTCCGGAACAGCTCCTGGGGGTTCACCCCGCAGTTGAACGCGACGGCGTGCGGCCGCACGCGTCCCGCCACGACGATCTCCTCCAGCGCCGCATTGCCGGCACGCTCGCCGATGCCGTTCATGGTGCATTCGACTTGACCGGCCCCGGCTTCGATCGCGGCGAGCGAGTTGGCCACGGCGAGCCCGAGATCATCGTGGCAATGCGCGCTCAACACGACCCGATCGGCGCTCGGCACGCGCTCCCGCACGGCGCGGAACATCGCTGCGTACTCGACGGGCAGGGCGTACCCCACCGTGTCCGGAAGGTTGATCGTGGTCGCGCCCGCGGCGACGGCCGCTTCCACCACCCTGCACAGAAACTCCAGATCCGTGCGCGTCGCGTCTTCGGCCGAGAACTCGACGTCGTCCGTGTAGCGGCGGGCGCGTTGCACCGCCTCGCGTGCCCGCTCGAGGCACTGCTCGCGGCTCAACCGCAGCTTGCACTGGAGGTGCAGGTCGGACGTGGCGATGAAAACGTGCACCCGCGGCCGCGCAGCCGGTCGCACGGCCTCTCCGGCGAGGTCGATGTCCCGATCGTGACAGCGGGCGAGCGCGGCGATCACGGGACGGCGCACGGCCTCGGCGATCGCCCGGACGCCCCGCCGGTCGCTCTCCGACGCGCTGGGGAAGCCCGCTTCGATCACGTCCACCCCGAGCGTGTCCAGCTGGCGGGCGAGACGCAGCTTGTCCTCGGCCGTCATGGAATTGCCGGGCGCCTGCTCGCCGTCGCGCAGGGTCGTGTCGAAGATGATGACGTCTCTCCCCATGAGTAGCTCCCGTGCTCCCTGGCTCGCGTGGATGGTGAAAAAAAACCGCGGACCTTTCGGGTCCGCGGCGCCTCTTTCGAGTCCTTCTTCTATCGCTAGCTGCTCATGTGCTTGCTTGGCGCGCGCCGCAGACCTCGTCCTGAGCTAATGCTCAGCAGGACCAGGACCAGCAGCAGGACCAGCGCGAGCTGCACCATGAGTCGATATCGCTCCGAATCGAAACAGTGCTACTGCGTTGCAACAGGACCATGAGGATACGCCCGGGTCCAACGACCGTCAAGGCCGGATCGCAACGCTGCCACCCGTTCGGGTGGGTGGGCCGGCCTCAGCTCACGCGCGCGTGAGCTGAATGAGCGTGATCTCGGCGGGCGCGCCCAGGCGCAGCGGCGGCCCCCAGTAGCCCGTACCCCGGCTCACGTACAGCCACATCGCCTCCAACCGGTGGAGTCCCGCGACAAACGGCTGGAACAGCCGCACCAAGAGATTGAACGGAAAGTACTGCCCGCCGTGCGTGTGTCCCGACAGCTGCAGATCGTACCCGGCGGCGCGCGCCGCAAACGCGCTCTTCGGCTGGTGCGCCAGGAGCACGCGCACGTCGCTCTCCGGCGCCCCGGCGACCGCCGCCGCCGGATCGGAGGTGTGCCCCGGGAGACCGCCGCTCGAAAGGTCCGTGACTCCCGCGAGGACGATCCGGCCTGTCCCCCGCCGGATCACACGATGCCCGTTCACGAGCGCACTGAAGCCGAGTCCCTGCAGCTCGCGCACCCACCCCGCCGCATCCCAGTAGTACTCGTGATTCCCCGTGACGAAGTACTTGCCGTGCGGCGCCACGAGGCCCGCGAGGGGCGCGACGTCGTGGCGCAGCGCGGGCGGGAACCCGTCCGCCACGTCCCCCGTCAGGGCGATCAGATCGGGCGCGAGGCCGTTGGTTGTGTCGACCACGCGCTCCACGAAATCCCGCTTCAGCGTCGGGCCGACGTGCAGGTCGGAGAGCTGCGCGATGCGGAAGCCTTCGAGATCCGAGGGAAGGCCCGTGATCGGGACGTCCACGACGCGCACCGTCGCCGGCCGTCGCGCCCGCCACAGACCGATCACCAAGACAGCGACCGCCCCGCCCACGACCGCCAGCTGAAAACCGCCGACGCCGAGCCATGCCCGCACGTGTAACGCGTCTCCCGCCAGCGCGAATACGATCAGCAGCGACGACAGTCCCATGCCCGTGAACCCCGCGACCTCGAGGCTCCGTTTCGCCGGCAGCCGCTCGGTCCGTCCGGCGGCGAGCGCCACGAACGGTGCGAGGATGAGAAGCAGGATGGCCAGCCAACCGAGCAGGCGCCACCCGAAGGCCAGCGGCGTTTGGCCGAGCAAGCGCTGCCCCACATACACATGCAGCAACGTCCACAGGCCCGCGACCACGAGAATCGGGGTGAGCATCCTCCGGCGCCGACTCGCGGTCTGATTGCTCGTCTCAGGCTCCATGATGCAGGTAACGTCGACCGAGCCCGAGATGTTGCAACGGGGCGGGGGGGCGGGGGGGGCGGGGGGGGCGGTCAGTAGCGAACGCCCTTACGGACCGCGAAGCCCCAGCGGCTGCCCGTGAACCCCTTTCCGAAGCGGTAGCCGGCGGCGAACTCCGCCACGTCGCCGCGCACGGCGCGGGTCGGCCCGATCCGCAGCGACATGCCCACCGCGCCGCCCAGACGGGGCGACTCGTCCGCGTACCACGCTCCGCCATAGTCCAGGAACGGCGCCACGCCGACTCCCATGAGACCCCACACGTCGTCCGCGACGAGCAGGCGATCCTCGAGCGCGAGCCACACTCTGCGCGTACCAGTGAACTGGTGGATGCCGAAGATGCGCGGCCCGTTCTGCGAGTTCCACAGATCGAACTCGCTGCCGGGCTTCGTGCGGCGCAGTTGGGCACCCTCGACGTGAAAGATCAGTGTCTGATTCCCGAGATTCTGGCTCGCGACGGTCAGCGCGCCCGCCACGCGCCCCGAGTCGGGCCGCCCCGCGGTGAGGACGCCGCTTGCCGCCGCCTGCAGCACGGCGAAGCCGTATCGCCAAGGCGCCGCGAGCTGCGCGCTCACCTCGGGCCCGATGCCGGCCTGGCCCGACGGGTACCCCCATGCGCGCGGGGCCGCCCACACGCCGACGTGGAGCCGCTGGGACACGTCCACGTCTTCGCGCCGGGCATAGGAGTTGAATCGCTCGAGCACGTGGAAGCGCACATGTCCGACGTCCATTCCGGCACCGACCGTGCCGAACACGGAACGCGGGAATACGGTGGTGCTTTCGGGAGCAAAGTCCTCGCGACGCCACTGGCCGGCGAGCCACACGCGTCGGTAGTCCTCCGTCGTGGCCCGCAGCGCGAGCCCGGCGGAGAGACTCACGCGCAGCGCGCGCCGCTCCAGTTGCCCCTGCGGGAACCGCGTTGTGTCGGGCAAACCATCCCGGAACAGCAGCACCCGCTCCGACGCCGCCTCACCGTCGGTGATGAGCGCGCGCCGCGCGGCGGTCTCGTAGAACGGCACGCCCACCAGCCAGGTGCCTCGGTTGCCATCCGACTTGTTGCTGTACTGGGCCTGCAGCCAACCGCGGCGCGAGAAGAAGTGGGGGTTCACGTGCCCGAGATCGAAGCTGCGGCGGTCGGGCGTCCGGTTGTAGACGGCGGTGAGGGACGTTGCGCTACCCAACAGGTTGTCCTCCACCAGCCCGACCATCCAGGTGACGTCGCCTCCGGCTGACGAGTAGCCGATCTGCGGCTTGGTGCTCCAGCCGTCGCTCGTGGCGACGCGCAGGGCCAGGCGACCGTCGAGTCGCGTGGTATCGATCCGTACCCGGCTGAAAACGTACAGGTTGCGCAGCGCCCGCTCGCTCTCGGCGACGCGCGCCGAGTCGTAGCGGTCCCCGGGATTGACCAGCAGCGTGCTGCGGATCACCCCCGCGCGTGTGCGCGCGTGCAGCCGGTTGGCGAGCCGCGCGAGGAAGCTGGGTGCGTCGGCCTCCTGGAGGTCGAACACGTTGCGGTTGACCACGATGATCGTGTCGATGGTGGGAGCTGGAGCTTGGCAGGACAGACGGACGGGCGGACCGGCGGTCAGGAGTGCCGTTGCCGTTCCGACCGCCAGTCCACCCGTCCGCCAGACCGCCCTATTTGAGCAAATCAATGCGCTGGTGCAGCGAGTACGGCACGTGGCGGGCGACGTCGTTCCATTCCGTAAAATACAGAGTCGCGTCCACGCGACCGGTGATCTGTCGCAGCCCGCGCGTCGCGAGCGTGAACGTGCCCCGAACCGAGTCGGGCTTCAGGGGACGGCACAGACAGGTCACCGTGCCGTACGCTGGAATGAGCCCGGGCGGGGGCCCGAGCGCGTACGGAACGTTCTGTCGCAACTCCCGCACGTGCCCCAGGTCCAACGCCAGCGTGAGCGAATACTCGTCTCCTTCGCCGACGGCAGGATTGAAGTCGTATCGCACCAGGCCCACGTCGCCGCCGCCGTGGCTCGTGTCGATCGCCATGCGCACGAGGGTGAGCGTCGAGTCGGTCCGCACCACCAGGCGTCCGTGCCATTCCCATCGGGCCGCACTCTGGAGGCCCAGGGTGTCGTCGAGGCGGGATACACCGTCGCAGGCGAGGCACACCAACGGCAACGTCGTTAACCAGAAACGTCGCGAAAATACGTCGCGAAAAATCGTCACGTGGAGGCGTGATAAGGATGACAACATAGGATGCCCGTGCTGCTACTCTCGGGCCTGATGATCAAGGCTCATGCGGGACGGCTACGCGTCCATGAACTGGCCTGCACGTTCGCCGCAGACGCCGCGCGTCTCGCTCGCACATTCCGCGGACCCGGCCAATTCGAGCGTGGCGATCAACTCGTGCGCGCGGCCCTCTCCATATGTTCGAATATAGCCGAGGCGTGCGGCCGGGGAACCGTGTCGGAGTTCCGTCAGTTCCTCCTCTATGCGCGCGGCTCCGCGCAAGAGGCCATCACGCAGCTTCGCGTCGCGGGTGCGCTCGACCCGGTTCACCAGCGAGCGATTAGTGCCCTGGAGAGTCGGGGTGTCTTGATCAGCAGGATGATCGGACGCTTGCATGCCCACCCGCCGCCCGAACGGTAGCGACGTTCTCTCGGGACGCCCTCCCGTGACGCCGCTTCGCGACGCCGTTCCGTGACGCCGTTAGTACTGACCTAAGTAGCGGTTGAGCTCCCATTCGCTGACCTGCCCAATGTACTCCTGCCACTCTTTCCGCTTCGCCTCCAGGAATCGCTCGTAGATGTGCGAGCCGAGGGCGCCGCGGATGACATCGTCTTTTTCGAGCATCTCGAGCGCCTCGTGCAGGTCGCGGGGCAGCTCGTCGATCCGGTACTTGCGCCGCTCCCGGAAGCTCATCGTGAAGATGTTCTTGCTCACGGCGTCGGGCGGCACGAGCTTCCGCTCGATGCCATCGAGCCCCGCCGCGAGCTGCACGGCGAGCGCGAGGTACGGGTTGGCGGACGGGTCGGGCATGCGCAGCTCGCAGCGCGTGCCGATCCCACGACGATCCGGGATCCGGACGAGCGGAGAGCGGTTCCGCATCGACCACGCCACGTTGGTCGGGGCCTCGTACCCCGGCACCAGTCGCTTGTAGCTGTTCACCAGCGGATTGGTCACCGCGCAGAAGCCGCGCGCGTGCGTGAGCAGCCCCGCCACGTACTGGAACGCCGTCTCCGACAGCTCCCACTTCCCCTTGGGATCGTGGAAGGCGTTCTTCCCGCCCTTGAACAGCGATTGATGCGTGTGCATCCCCGAGCCGTTCTGCCCGAAGATCGGCTTGGGCATGAACGTCGCGAGAAACCCGTGCCGGTAGGCGACGTTGCGGACGATGAAACGGAACGTCGCGAGGTTGTCCGCGGTCTCGAGCGCCTCGGTATAGCGGAAGTCGATCTCGTGCTGGCCCGGCGCCACCTCGTGGTGCCCCGCCTCGACTTCGAAGCCCATGGAGACGAGATCCTTGATGATCAGGCGCCGGATCTCCTCCGCCCGATCGACCGGCGTCTGGTCGAAGTAGCCACCCTTGTCGTGCGTGTCCGTGGTGGGATCGCCGCCGGCATCGAGCTGAAAGATGAAGAACTCCGCCTCCGCCCCGGCCATCATCCCATAGCCCAGTCCGTTCGCCCTGGCGATCTGCCGCTTCAGGGCCTGGCGCGTGCACCCTGCGAACGCCGAGCCGTCCGGATTGTAGATGTCGCAGATGAGTCGTGCGATGCGCCCGCCCTCGTCGTCGTAGGGCAGGACACGAAACGTGTCGAGGTCGGGCTTGAGCACCATGTCCGACTCCTCGATCCGCACGAATCCCTCGATCGACGAGCCGTCGAACATGATGTCGCCCTCGAGCGCCTTCTCGAATTGGCTCTCGGGCACCTCGACGTTCTTGTTGATGCCGAGAATGTCGGTGAACTGGAGGCGCAGGAAGGTGATCCCCTGCTTCTTGCACACCTCGAGGATCTCGCGCTTCGACGCGCCGGTCGTCTCGAGAGCGGTTGCCATAGAGGCGGTAGCGGACGGTGGAAGACGGGAAGGGACGGTAGAGGACCACGCAACCTCTACCGTCCTCTACCGTCCCCTACCGTCGTCGCATCGACTCAGACGTCGTAGTACAAGAAGAACTCGTACGGATGCGGCCGCAGCGCCACCGGGTCGACTTCCTTGGCGCGCTTGTAGGCGAGCCAGGTCTCGATCAGGTCCGGCGTGAACACCCCGCCCTCGAGCAGGAAGGCATGATCCGCTTCGAGCGCCGCGAGCGACTCGTTCAGCGAGCCCGGTGTGTTCTTCACGTGCTTGCGCTCCTCGGGCTCGAGGTCGTACAAGTCCACGTCCATCGGCTTCGGCGGCTCGGTCTTGTTCTTGATGCCGTCGAGGCCCGCCATGAGCAGTGCGGCGAAGGTCAAGTACGGATTGCTCGACGGATCGGGCGCCCGGAACTCCACCCGCTTGGCCTTGGGCGACTTCGAGTACACCGGGATGCGACAGATCGCCGAGCGATTCCGCTGCGAGTAGATCAGGTTGATCGGCGCTTCGTACCCCGGCACGAGACGCCGGTAGCTGTTGGTCGTCGGCGCCGCGAACGCGAGCAACGCCGGGGCGTGCTTGATCAGCCCGCCGATGTACCAGCGCGCCGCGTCCGACAACAGGGCATACCCCTTGGGGTCGAAGAACAGGTTCGTCCCGTCCTTCCACAAGCTCATGTGCACGTGCATGCCCGAGCCGTTGTCGCCGAACATCGGCTTGGGCATGAACGTCGCCGTATAGCCGTTCTGATGGCAGACGTTCTTCACGATGTATTTGTACATCATCAGCTGGTCACCCATGCGCGCCAGCGTGGTGAAGCGCATGTCGATCTCCGTCTGCCCCGCTGTGCCCACTTCATGGTGGTGCACTTCGACGTCGACGCCCGACGCCATCAGCGCCAGCATGATCTTCGAGCGCAGGTCCTGCAGCCGGTCCACCGGCGGCACCGGGAAGTAGCCCTCTTTGTGTCGGGGCCGGTGCCCCTGGTTCGGGTTCCCGTTCGTCCCCGAGTTCCAGATGCCTTCTTCGGAGTCGATGTGGTAGTAGCCCTCGTGCGCGTTCTGGTCGAAGCGTACTGAATTGAAGATGTAAAACTCCGCCTCGGGCCCGTAGTACGCCGTCGTGGCGATCCCCGTCTTGATCAGGTACTGCTCCGCCTTCTGCGCCACGTAGCGCGGGTCGCGCGAATAGCGCTGGCCCGTGACCGGGTCGGACACATCACACGTCAGCGACAGGGTCGGCACCTCGAGGCACGGATCGACGAAGGCACTCGCCGGATCGGGGAACAGCAGCATGTCGCTCTCGTTGATCGCCTGGAACCCGCGGATCGACGAGCCGTCGAACCCGATCCCTTCCTTGAAGAGTTCCTCGGTGAGCTCCTTGAGCGGAATCGAAAAGTGCTGCCACGTACCCGGCAGGTCGGTGAACCTCAAGTCCACCACCTGCACCCCGGCCTCCTTCGCCTTCCGCACGACCTCCGCGGGCGAAGCGCCCGCCGCGGTTTTGGCCCCGGAGGCTGGGGTTGGCTGCAACGTCGCGGTCATAAAATCGGTCTCCTAGAACGGTCCAGAAGCGGGGAGTGCACAGACGATGCCACGAACCACGAGGCCCCGATCGGGGCTCTCGGACGGCGGGCGCTCGATGAACACAGGGGAAACGCGACTACAAGCATGCGGGAAGGTACAGGCGCCGTTGCAGGGTGTCAACCGTTTCGTGTCGCCGACGCAACAGAACGTCGCGTGACAGCCCTCGAGCCGGACTTGAGCTGCTCCAATGCAAGCGAAAACACGCACAACGTGCAAGATTTACCACGCATCGCGTCAGCCATCCAGTGCCGCCACGAAGTGCCACAGCTCGACGGCCGAAAATTCCCCGAAGCGCTCCTGGATCTCGCGCTCGGATCGCTCGAGGAAGATCCAGCCCGTGGTACGGCGACGCTCTCCGCTCACGAAGTGCACCCGCCCGCGCACGGCACCGACCTCGGCGTCGGGCTGCATCTCGACGAACACTTCCCACCGTTCATCGCCGCGCTTCAGCTCTCCCATGTGCTTGGCGCGGTCCTGTCCCGGGAAGGCGGCGCTCATTCGGATAGACTACGCTCTCCGCGCTATTCCTGCCAGTTAGATTCCCCCGTCCATGAACTGTCATGCGTGCGGCGCCGTGCTCACCTCAACGGCGCGATTCTGTCACAAGTGCGGAGCGCAGGTGAGCGGCGCGCAAGCCTCCGGGTGGCGGGCCGGCCTTCCCTGGGGCGTGGCGGGTGCGGCGCTGGGCGCCTTACTCACCGTGCTGGCGCTCCGCATCGGTGCCTCATCGGGAGGCGGGATGCGAGATGCGGGAGGGGTGGAGGATGGCCCGCCTCCCGCCTCCCGCATCTCGCCTCCCGATATTTCTCAGATGTCTCCCGAGGAGCGCGCCACCCGTCTCTACAACCGCGTCATGACCCTGCACACGCAGGGCAAGGCGGACAGCGCGGAATTCTTCCTCCCCATGGCGCTACAGGCGTACGCGATGTTGCCGGCCCTGGACGTGGATGCTCGCTACCACATCGGGATACTCGACCTGACCGGCGGCAATGCCGCCGCGGCTCTCGCGCAGTCCGACACGATTCGCCGGGCCGTCCGCACGCACCTCTTCGGGTTCATGCTCAGGGCGCGTGCCCTCGACCTCCAGCGCGACGCCGCCGGTGCGCGCCGGGCATACGCCGACTTCCTCAGGAACGAGGCGGCCGAGCGCACTCGCCAGCGCCCCGAGTACGGCGAGCACGCGCAGAACCTCGACGCATTCCACGAGCAGGCGACGCAGGTGACCGATGGCAAAGCCAAGCGTAGTAGCTGAGGGTCCGCGCACGATTCATCTGGCGCACAGCCCGGACGCGGACGACGCGTTCATGTTCTGGGCGCTCGCCGCCGGGAGGATCGACACCGGCGAGCGCCGCTACGTGCACGAGCTCGGCGACATCGAGTCCCTGAACCGGCGCGCCCTGGCCGGCGAGCTGGAGGTGACGGCGGTGTCGCTGCACGCGTACGCCCACCTCGCCGATCGCTACGCGCTGCTTGCCCACGGGGCGAGCATCGGCGACCGCTATGGGCCGCGGATTGTCGCCCGCGCCCCGCGCCCCAGCGATCCACAGGCGGCGCTCGGTGCGGAGCGCGTGCTCGTCGCCGTCCCGGGCGAGCTCACCACGGCGTTTCTCGCGCTCAAGCTGTACCAGCCGGCGGTCCGCCACGTCGTCGTGCCGTTCGATCAGATCGAGGAGTACGTGGCGGCGGGTCGCGCGCAGGCGGGGGTCCTGATCCACGAAGGGCAGCTGACCTACGCCGACCACGGGTTGCACCTCTGGGTCGACCTCGGCGAATGGTGGCACGACGAAACGGGTCTTCCTCTGCCGCTGGGCGGCAACGTCGTGCGCCGCGACTTGGGCGACGCGCTGATGCAGAGCATCGCCCGCGATCTCAAGGCCAGCATTCAGTACGGCCTCGCTCACCGCACCGAGGCCCTCGCGCACGCGACGGCGTACGGCCGCGGCCTCGACCCATCGCGCATCGATAAGTTCGTCGGGATGTACGTCAACGCCTACACCGTGGATTACGGCCCGACCGGCCGACGGGCGGTGGCGGAGCTGCTCGGGCGTGCGCATCGGGCAGGGTTGCTGGCCGCGCCCGTCGACATCGCGTTCGTGACGGCCGACACCTGAGCCACGGCGCGCCGGGGCTATCCAGATAGCGGGGCCGGCGCCATTTTCTGATGGAATCACCCAAGGAGTCCTCTAGTGGCCGACATGGCGGGTCCCGTCCAGATCCTGGTCGTGGACGACGAGGAACCCATCCGCAACGCCCTCAAGAAGTTTCTCACGCAACAGCAGTACGAGGTGTACGCCGCGAGCACCGGCGACGAAGCGATACAGCAGCTCCGGCGTCACCGCATCGCGCTCATGCTGTGCGACATCCGGATGCCCGGCACCAGCGGCGTCGACCTCGT
>Ga0070697_100001310_pt1 | contig 18787 bp, 11 predicted proteins | sample KBSK1501metaG_FD_65475 | JGI IMG/M metagenome (GOLD analysis project Ga0070697, IMG submission 65475) | Corn, switchgrass and miscanthus rhizosphere microbial communities from Kellogg Biological Station, Michigan, USA - KBS K1-50-1 metaG | ecosystem: Host-associated > Plants > Roots >... | reverse complement strand
ATTTGCACGGGACTCCGTCGAGGTGATCCAACTTCGCCCGGGTCAGCGCACGTTCTAGCGCGGTCCTACAATGATCGAGGCGGGAGTCACGCAGAGGACGCAGGGCAGCACGCTTAGCTTCCCTGACAGGTTCGGGGTCAGGGGGAGGCGCGACAGGCTCCGTCTCATCCGGCTCCGGCTGCGGCATGCTAGGCGGCAGGACCCATTCATCCCGGACAGGTGCGGCAGGCTTCGGGGCGTCGTGATGAGCGGAGCCCTGTGGCGTGCCGGCGGGCGACATGCGCGACTCCGGAGTGATATCAGGACCAGCGGGGACCGGAGATCGCTTGCCAGAAGGCAGCGTGGCGCGTCGATTTCTGACCTTGCGGGGGCTAGCGGCCATTTTCCGTGTCCTCGGGCTCCGGGTCGGGTTCCTCGGCCGACAACTCCGCGTCGAGGCGTTCGAGGCCAGACGTCGCCGATTGTCGGGCTGTGGCGCTGGTGTTCGGATCGGCCATCGTCCTGACCCACGCGAGGACGACATCTGCCCGGCGAGTCAGCGTGAGGTCCGCGGCGTCAACGTGCGACAGGTCGGCGATGTCGCGCAGGAGCTTCCTCCCTAACGTGACGAGGTCTCCTCGTCCTCGGGCTGCATCGGTCAGTTGCCGGCCGGCGAGGGTCAGCGGGTGAGCAGGGTAATATCGTTGGCGTCCGATCATTTTCTAGTGTCTCCTTGTAGGGCTATTTTCTGCGGCGCGGCTTGGCAATCCGGCGGGCCAGTTCGTCAGCAGGGAGTCCGTGGCGGACGAGGATCGCCTGGGTCTCCTCGCTGCGGGGATCGACTCCGACGGGGAACTGGTGCAGGACCTGCTGCCCGTAGTCCCGAAACCGCGGGTGGCCACCAGTCGGCAGCTTCGACCGGCGGATGATCCACGCTCGGACTCCGCGGCGCTTGTCCCCGGGCCTCTTGGGTCTCGGTCCCTTCCCTGCCCTGTGGCGGGCCTCACGGTAAGCCTGCTCCTCGGGGGTCAGCCGCCTCTGCGGGTAGCGCCAGCCGAAGGTGAGATAAGCAGGTCGGATAGGACGAGGACGAGGGTTCATAGACGATTCACAGGATTGGAACTATACGGCCGTGTGCTGGAGATGATGTACCGGTTCTCTCAACTCTATTCGTTGCCTTTCCAATCCATTTACGCTTCCTGTCGATCCATTCTCAGCATCTGATTGGGCAGACACTAGATCGCTCCGGATCGAGGCGAGCACACGCGATCTCCCCTCCTGGTCAGGCGCGAGATTGGGCCGGATCTCGCAGATTAATTTCTCAGGGTCCCCCGCCCCGCTCGCCCGGTCGGATGCTTCTACGCACTTCTGCTGCTCGACCCGCACTGGACTGGTCATCCGCCACCGGGTAGGAAGCTGCCGAGCCTCAGGCAGATAGCGCGGCGATCTGGCGAATCAGGCACTCCGGTGGGCACTCGATCCCCCGGGAATCCCGGCGTGACGGGACGTGGCAAGGGGTGTTTTCTGGCGTCAACATCATGAGTGGCGCTGATTCGCGCGAAACCCAGCCGGCGGACCGGTGCAGGAGGTCGAGTTCGCAGATTTCGCAGTTCGCACGACCCCACAGGTAGGGTGAGTGAGTGTGCGTGTCTATGGCACCTGCGAACTGCGAACTGCGAAATCAACTCTCCCCCTCTGCCGGCTTCAGCACCAGAACCTGGGCGTTCCCCCGATACCCGCTGGTCAACCGGCCGGCGAGGCGTTTCAGGATCCCGTTGATGTCGTCCTTCGACTTGTGACGGTTGAACACCTCGGAGATTTCGGTCCTCGTCAGCCCATTCCCCCCCGCATCTTCGAACGCGGCCAACAGGCGCTCGTCGTCAGCGGAGGGACGGTTCTCGTTGAACAAGAATCGGACCGACCGGGCAGCGTAGTCCCACAGAGCGAAGGCGGCCCGCAGGTGGCGGACCTTGATCGTCGCGCTGCCCTCAGCGAGGGCGTAAATCATCGACAGGCGCGTGACATGAGCGGCGCCGCGACCCAGCATCGCCCCGACCAGACCGTCCTCGCCCTCCGTCAGGCCGTGATACTCCCGCGCCCACATAGCGGCGGCTTTGGGGGAGCGCGTCATCACCGGTCCGGAGCGCGCGAACTGCACCGCCTCGATCAGGCGCGCGAACAGGGGCGTTGCAGATGACACCTCGCCGAACACGTCGGGAGGATCGGGAAGCTCCCGCGCTCTCCTGACTGCGATCCACAGGAACCGGTTGCCGAAGCCGTTCGCCATCTCGGTCTCGGTCAGGTGCGCGCGGAGGTCGGCCATCGTGCAGTGGGCGATGATCGAGATGTGGGTTCCGGTCGCGGCGATGGGATCGGTCTTGGTCATGATCCGCAGGTCCGACTTGTCGAACGCATCGCGGACGATGGAGGAGAGCGTCGAGTCTTTCCGCGCCATGACCTGTAGCACGCGGGAGAATTCGGACTCGTAGACCTGCATCCGCTTGTCGAGACGATCAGGGTCGGTGTCGGCAGGTCCGCCGTCGCTTTTCTTATCCGCCAGTGCCGCGATCAGCCCTTCCCCGGTGGCGAGGCCGCTTCGGATGTTCTTGTCAGCCCAACCGGAGTCGATGAGGCCGAGGTAGTGCCGTGCCTCGTCCCCGCCGGTCCCTTTTCGACTGGACGACGTCTCGCCGACGATGCAGGCGTTCTCCTTCGTGGAGTGCGTCGTCTTGCCGACCATGAAGGCGGGTGCCTTGCCGATCAGATTGCCGAAGCCGACCAGAAGCTGGACGAGGATGCCCGCAGGGTCGGCTTCTGTGTGAGGGGCGATGGCCAACGCGATGGCACCGAGCGGGCCCTGATACGCTTCCAACGCGGGCGGGTGAGGCCAATCGGAGTCAGCCGGCCCGGACCATTCGACGCGAGCAGGAGGATCGTAGAACTGGTTCAGCGAATCGAGCGCCCGAGAAGGATCGAGACCGTTCAGGGTCGCCATGCGTCGGACGGCGTGTTCAGCGTCGGCGCGAGACACTTGATGAAGGGTGAGGCCGGACGCCAACTCCAGCAGCTGCACCTCGGTGACGTCGAGGATTTCGATCTTCGCCGGGGCGGTCACGATGCCACCTCGCGGGCGCTGTCGATGGAGACGACGTTGTCGGGCGCGTCCTCGGTCGGCGGGGTGAACCGGTGCCGGTTCGCGTCGAGCCGTCGGGCGATCTCGTCCGCCTCGGCGATGAAGATCGAAAGCTGGACGTTAACGCCGGTCGGGTAGCGCCCGCGCGGCACGCGCCAATCAATCGACTCCAGATGTTTCAACATCTTGTTGAACCGGATCGAATGCTTCACCCCGTTCCGCAGGTCGGGGAAGCTCAACCCGTTGATCATGACGGGGTCGCGCTTCTTGGCGCGGGGCTCGTCGGCCGGTGAATTCTGCAGATTGCCGATTTTGCCGTCGCACTCCCGGGCGTAGGTCATCATCCGTTCGGCCGTGGCGTGCGAGAACCACGCGGTCGATTTCACGAACGCCATGAATTCCCCGTGCGGGACGGTGGCCTTGGCCCACAGAAACAGCCGGCCGAGGAGATAGCGGTGCTCGGCCCGGGTTCGGCCCAGGCGTTCGATCTTGTTGCGACATTCGCCGATGGACTCTGGCGGGTCGAAAGCCGGCAGCGTGTCGGGCATCACCTCGGGATCGTCGGTCGTGACGGTCAACGTCGTCGCGCTCACGCGCTCCTCCTCTCCTGCAACCACATCATGACGGCCGCGGCGTCGAAGCGCAGCGACCTCTTGCGGCGCCGGTTGGGTCGGGGGATCGAAATGTCAATCGCTGGCATCCCGCAGGCGACGAGACGATCAACCTGGGCGGGGTGGATTTGGAGCAGGGTGGCGATTTGGTCAACCGTCATCAGGGACGGCGGACCATCGGGCAAAGAACGGGCACGAGCGGCCATGATGGGCCTCCAACGGAGCACACACCGATTGCAGCGTGGCTCAATGTGAGATTGGGTTGTTAGTGGCGCCGTTCAGGCCGGCTATCTACTTCCCGCGGAAGCTGCGCAGGTCACCGTGCCTCTAGGTGACCCCGGATATCCGACGGACCCATCCGTTATGCGGTCTTTCACCGCTCAGACGCTCTATCCAGGCTGAACCGTGTGCGTTTCTCATCCTATTCAGAATATGGAGCGGACTGAAGGAATTGTCAAAAAAAATCCTTGCCCGGCGCTGGTTCCGGCCTCCCCCGGAAATCAGGTCAGGCACTTCGGGGGGCACTTGATCATCCGGGAGCAGGTGACCCCAAGGGAAATCAGCGACATTGAGGGCACATCGGAATGACGTTGATTCGGGCTGGAACCCAGACCAGCATTGAGGTTGCGCCAGACGGGGGAGCAAATCCTAAGTCCGGCGCGTCTGCCAGTTCCGCCACTTTCGCAGATTGAACCCGTAGGATTGGTCGATCCGGAGAATACCCACATCCTTGCATCTACGGCCTGCAAGTACCGGGTCTGTCCAAGATGGGGCCACGTGGGCTATATTCGCACATAATTCGTCTCGCGAAAGGCCCCATGTCCAACGAAGGTCATGCCCCCCCGCAACCATCCGAGGAGTCGACTCGCGCCGAATTGACGCGCGCTCCCCAGGAAGCTATACCAATGATCGCCGGCTATCGCCTGCTCCAAAAAGTTGGCGAGGGCGGCATGGGCGAGGTCTGGCTCGCCGAGCAGCTCGCGCCGGTGCGTCGCGAAGTCGCCCTGAAAATCCTCAAGCGCGGCCTGGACACCCGTCAAGTTGTGGCCCGCTTCGAGGCCGAGCGCCAGGCGCTCGCCTTGATGGATCATCCCTGCGTCGCCAAGGTATTCGACGCAGGCTCGACTCCGGACGGCCGACCGTACTTCGTCATGGAACTCGTTCACGGCGTGCCGATCACAGAACACTGTGACCGGGAGAGATTCACCACGCGAGCTCGACTCCGATTGTTCGTTCGTGTTTGCGAAGGTGTTCAGCATGCTCACCAGAAAGCCATCATCCATCGTGACCTCAAGCCTTCCAATGTCCTCGTGGCGGTACAGGATGGCGGTTCCGTGCCCAAGATCATCGACTTCGGCGTGGCCAAGGCAACCGCTCAGCGTCTGACGGAGCGAACGCTTTTTACCGAGCGGGGAGTTTTGATCGGCACTCCGGAGTACATGAGTCCCGAACAAGCCGAGATGACGGCTCAGGACGTCGACACGCGGACGGACGTTTACTCCCTTGGTGTCATGCTCTACGAGCTGCTGGTTGGCGCCCTGCCGTTCGAGCCCAGCGCGCTGCGTGCGGCTGGTCTCGAGGGGATCCGCAGGAAAATCCGCGAGGAGGAGCCTCCGAAACCGACGACGCGTCTCGCCACCCTGGGAAATCAAGTCTCGACGGAGTCCGCCAGACGGCGACGCGTGGACCTGCCTACTCTCAGGCGCCAGCTGGCCGGCGACCTGGATTGGATCACGATGAAGTCGCTCGAGAAGGACCGTTCACGGCGCTACGGCTCGCCCGCCGATCTGGCGGCGGACATCGAACGACATCTCACCGACCAGCCGGTTCTTGCCGGTCCTCCAAGCGTGCCCTATCGGGCCCGGAAGTTCGTGCGCCGTCATCGCATCGGGGTCGCCGTCGCGGCCGGCATGTTGTTTATGCTCCTGGCTTTCGCGGGCACGATGACCTGGCAGGCGCGTCGCATCGCCCTGGAGCGGGACCGTGCCAACCGCGAGGCACGCACCGCGAACCAGGCTCTCGATTTCCTTTCGGGGCTCTTCAAGGTGTCGGATCCCTCCGAGGCTCGGGGGACTACGCTCACGGCACGGGAGATCCTGGATCGCGGCGCAAAGCGTCTGCGGTCGGAGCTTGCGACGGAGCCGGTGATACAGGCCAAACTGATGAACACAATCGGTGAGGTGTATCGTGGCCTCGGTGTCTACGAGCCGGCGGCTCCGTTGCTCGAGCAGTCCTTGTCGTTGCGTCGGAAGCTCCTGGGGGACCGTCACCCCGATACACTCGCGTCGATGAACACCCTGGGGGCACTTCTCATGCAGCAGGGGAAGTTACGAGAGGCCGAACCTTACCTCCGTGAAGCGCTGGAGGGCCGCCGCCGCGTGCTCGGAAATGACGATCCCGACACTCTCAAGTCGATCAGCAACCTGGGCGTATTGCTCAAAGAACAAGGCAAGCTCCAGGAGGCCGACCAGCTCTATCGCGAGGCGCTGGAGGGCCGCCGCCGCGTGCTCGGGAACGACCATCCCCAGACGATCGGATCGATCAACAACATGGGTGTCCTGCTTCGGTCGGAGGGAAAGCTCGAGGACGCGGAACCGTACTATCGCGAGGCCCTGGACAGATACCGTCGGGTTCTCGGCAACGATCATCCCGACACGCTCGGGTCGATCAACAACCTCGGCGATTTGCTGCGGACGGAGGGCAAGCTGGAGGAGGCGGAGCCATTGATGCGCGAGGCCCTGGAAGGATACCGCCGGGTCCTCGGTAACGATCACCCGTTCACGCTGGGGTGCACTCTCAACATGGGAGTATTGCTCCAATCGCAGGCCAAGCTCAAGCAAGCCGAGCCGTACTTCCTCAAGGCGTTGGACGGTTATCGCCGCGTGCTGGGCAGCGATTCCCCCGATACGCTGGTGCCAATGGTGAGCCTGGGAGAGCTATACACGAACCAGGGGCGTCTCGCGGAAGCGGCGCGGCTGCTTAAGAAGACCGTCGCCGCCGCGCGGGGTCTGTCCAACGAGATAGTCACCGGCGCCGCCCTCGGCGCCTACGGCCGGTGCATGACCCTTATGAGGCAGTACGCTGGGGCCGAGTCGGCGCTGTTGGAGGCCCAGAAGATCCTGGCAGCCAGCGACGCGGAGGAATGCAGGAGGGTGGAAAAGAACTTGGTGGCTCTCTACGAGACATGGGGAAGGCCCGACAAGGCGGCGGAGTGGCGGGTTCGGACATCTGCCCCCTGAAGAGCTCCCCACGCGACCGGCTGACCATCATATATATTAGCGCGCGGCGGAGACCCGCATGGCGAACCGCGCGCCCTTCTACCGTATCGTCTTCACGCTCGCCGCCCTGTACAACCTGGGCTTCGGCCTGTGGGCCGGGTTCAGCCCGGACTCCTTCTTCCAGATCCTCGAGATGCGGCCGCCGCTCTACCCGGCGATCTGGTCCTGTCTCGGCATGGTGGTCGGGACGTACGCGATGGGGTACGCCTACGCCGCGTGGCGGCTTCATCGCGCCGTCCCGTTCATCGCCATCGGGCTGGTCGGGAAGATCCTCGGGCCGATCGGCTGGCTCGTCACGGTCCGCGGCGGCGAATGGCCGGCGCGGACGTTCCCGCTCATTCTCTTCAACGATATGGTCTGGTGGCTGCCGTTCGCCCTGTTCCTGATCGACGCGACGAGGCTCGGCGCGCGCCTGCGCGCGTCGGCGGCGACGACCTGCGCCGTCCTGAACGCCGTCGCGGCGGTGGCGATGCTGATCTGGCTGCGCGACGGGACCGAGATCGTGCCTGACCCGTCCGCCCGCGCCGCCTACATCGTGACTCACCTGGCGCTCTGGCGCGCCGGCTGGTCGATCTGGATCGCGGCGGCGCTGGCGCTCCTGGCGTTCTACGCCTGGTGGGGCTCCCGTCTCGGTGCCACCGCCGGCGCGGCGGCGGCGTTCGTGATCGCGCTCGCCGGCCTGGCCTGCGACCTGGGCGCCGAATCGCTGTTCATCGGCTGGCTGCCGGATCACCTCGAGACCCTGCCGGCGCTGCAGCGGGTCGGCTCGCTGCTCACCGGCGGGGCCGCCAACGGGCTGTATAGCGTCGCGGGGGCGATGCTGACCCTGCGGACGAAGCAGATGCCGGCGTGGCTTCGCGGCTGGGCCTGGGCGACCTGGACCGCGGGATTCTCGCTGACGCTTTGCACGCTGGCGAACAGCATCACGGGTATCGCCGTCTCGACCGGCCTGCTGATGACGCTGTTCTGCCCGTGGACCTTTCTCCTTGGACGGGCGCTGCGGTGAGCGCGTGACCGCGCCGAGACGTGTCGTCGTCCTCGGCGGCACCGGCTTCTTCGGCCGCTCCGCCGCCGCGAGGCTGACGGCGCTCGGTCTGCGGCCGGTCATCGCCTCGCGGCGCCGCGCCGCGGCGATCCGCGTCGACGCCGACAGCCGCGCCTCGCTCAAGGCGGCGCTGAAGGCGTTCGACATCGTCCTGGACGCCGCGGGGCCGTTCCAGACGCGCGGCACCGCCCTGATCGAGACGGCGATCGAGACCGGCTTCGACGTCGTCGATCTCTCCGACAGCCTGAGGTACGCGGAGAAGGTCTCCGACCTGAAACTCCGCATCGACGCGGCCGGCATCCGCGTGCTCACTTCGTGCTCCTCGGTCTCGGCCCTGAGCGCCCTCGCGATCCGGCTGAGCGGCGCCGACGACCCGGCGCGTCTCAGCGTGTTCCTGTCCCCGGCCACCCGCTTCACCGCGAACGCGGGGACGTCGCGGTCCATGCTGCACTCGCTCGGCGTCCCGATCCGCGTGCGCCGCGACGGCCGGCTCGAGGAGCGCCGCGGGTGGAGCGAGACGCGAACATTCGCCTTGCCGCGCGGCGGCCGGGCGCGCGCCTACCTGTGCGAGAGCGCCGACGCGCTGCTCTTGCCGATGACCTGGCCGGCCCTGTGGCGCGTCGATTTCTACGTGTGCAGCGGCGTGCCGATCCTGAACGGCGTCCTCGCCCTGGCCGCGCGCTCGCCCGCGGTGCGCCGGATGATCGCGGCGACGCTGCCGGTCGGTCTCGTGCTGTCGCGTCTTTTCGGGTCACGGAGCGGGTGCCTGGTGTTCGAGGTCGAGCGACACGACCGCACCCTCTGGAGCGTGACGCTCGCGGCGCCCAGGGGCGGCCATCTGGTCGCCGTCGCGCCGGCGGTCCTCGCGGCGCGGGCGATCGCCCAGGGCCGCTTCGTGCCGCAGGGCCTGGTCCCCCCCGACCGTCAGGTCGAGCCAGGCGAGATCCTCGACTATCTGCAGGCTCTCGGCGTCGACGTGATCACCACCCGGCACGGCCGGAGCGAGACGTGAGCGGCCCCGACGTCTGGCAGATCTGGGTCGACACCGGCGGGACCTTCACCGACGCGCTCGGTCTCGACCCGGAGGGACGCCTCCATCGCGCCAAGATCCTCAGCAGCGGCGCCCTGCGCGGCACGGTCGATCGCCGGCTCTCGCCGACCCGTTTCCGGGCGCGCGCCGCATGGTCCCTGCCGGACGATTTCCTGCGCGGCTTCCGCTTCCGCGGCCTTGGTGAGCCGGGGACCGCGGCGGCCGCCACCCGGGAGCCGCCGACCGTCACGCGCTACGATGCCGCCGCATCGACGCTGGATCTGTCGCGGACGCCGGACGGCGACCTCGAGGACGGTGCGCCGTTCGAAGTCGTCTCGCCGGACGAGGCGCCGGTCCTCGCGGCCCGGCTCCTGACGCGCACGCCGTCCGACCGCCCGCTGCCGGATCTGGCGCTGCGGCTGGCGACGACGCTCGGGACGAACGCTCTTTTGACCCGCCAGGGAGCGCCGACGGCGCTGTTCATCACGCGCGGATTCGGCGACCTCCTGCGCATCGGTACGCAGCAGCGCCCCGACCTGTTCGCGCTCGATATCAGGCGGCCGGAGCCGCTGTACCAGGAAGTCGTCGAGGTCGACGAGCGACTTGCCGCCGACGGCTCCGTCCTGAGACCGCTTCACGAAGAAGCGGCCGATCGGAATGCGGCGCCGCTCCTTGCCCGGGGCATCGTCTCCGCGGCGGTGGCCCTGGCGCACAGCCACCGGAACCCGGAGCACGAGCGGCGTCTCCGCGACATCCTCGCGCGCCGCGGCTTCCGCCACATCTCGTGCTCGTCGGACCTGGCGCCGTTCATCCGGCTCCTGCCGCGCGCCGAGACCGCCGTCGTCGACGCCTGTCTGGCGCCGGTCGTACGGTCGTACCTCGACCGCGTGGGGTCCGGGGCGCGCGGCCGTCTGCACGTGATGACGAGCGCCGGCGGTCTCGCCGCCCTCGAGTCGGTGCGGCCGAAGGACATGCTCCTGAGCGGGCCGGCCGGCGGGGTCGTCGGCGCCGCCGCGGCCGGCCGACGCGCCGGCTTCACCCGGCTCATCGCCTTCGACATGGGCGGCACGAGCACCGACGTGGCGCGTCACGACGGCGACTACGAGTACTCGTACGAGCAGTCGGTGGGCGACGCGCACCTGGTCGCGCCGGCTTTGGCGATCGAGACCGTCGCCGCCGGCGGCGGGTCGGTCTGCTGGTTCGACGGCAGCCGGCTGCGTGTCGGGCCGCACAGCGCCGGGGCGAGCCCGGGCCCCGCCTGCTACGGAGCGGGCGGTCCGCTCACGCTGACCGACGTGAATCTGCTTCTTGGGCGTCTCGACCCGCGGCGCTTCGAGATCCCGATCCTGCCGGAGGCCTCCGGGCGCGCGGCCGACGCTCTGGCGCGCGCCGTGCGCGACCGGACCGGCGAGCGCGGCGCGACCGACGCGCTGCTCGCGGGATTCCTGGAGATCGCCAACGAGAGGATGGCCGACGCCATCCGCTCGGTGTCGCTGCGCCGGGGCTACGACCCGGCTGAGCACGCGCTCCTGGCGTTCGGCGGCGCCGGCGGCCAGCACGCCTGCGCCGTCGCCGACCTGCTCGACATCCCGGTCGTGCTGGCGCCGCCGGACGCCGGTCTCTTGAGCGCCCTCGGCCTGGGCGAGGCGGTCATCGAGCGCTTCGCCGAGGAGCAGGTCCTGCGGCCGCTCGACCGGGCCGAGCCGGGTCTGGCGGAGCGCTTCGAACGGCTGGCCGCGCGGGTGGCCGACGCCGTCCACGCCGAGGGCGTCCCGCGCGACGCGATCGAGATCCGCCGCCGCATCGCGCACCTGCGCTTTGCCGGTCAGGACTCGGCGGTGGAGGTGCCGTATGCGCCGGGGCGGCCGCTGCGGCCGGTCTTCGAGGAGCGCTACACCACGCTGTTCGGGCACCGGCCCGAGGGTCGGGTCATCGAGCTGGAATCGATCCGCGTGATCGCCTCGTCGCGCGCGCCCGGGCCGGCCGGTGTCGTCGCGAAGGCCGACCGGCCGGTGGCGACCGGCGCGCCGGCGCGACCCGTCCCGCCCGCAGCCGCGCCGCCCGTGCCCGGCGCGCTCGTTCCCGCGCCGAGCGCTCCGGGTCGGCGACGCGCCCACCTCGGAGGGACCTGGTTCGACGACGTCGCCGTGCTCGAGCGCGAGCGACTCGAGGAGGGGGCGCGTTTCGACGGCCCGGCGCTCGTCTTCGAGGCGCACAGCGCCCTGGCGGTCGAGCCCGGCTGGAGCGCCACCCGCGACGCCACCGGCACGATCGTCCTGCGGCGGGCCGCTCCCTCGCCGCGCGCCGCGACCGGGGCGCGCCCCGAGGCGGTCCGTCTCGAGCTGTTCATCAACCGGTTCCGGACGATCGTCACCGAGATGGGTGAACGTCTGCGCCGCACCGCCGTCTCGACGAACATCAAGGAGCGGCTCGATTTCTCCTGCGCCCTCCTGGACGCGCGGGGCGATCTGGTCGTGAACGCGCCGCACATACCGGTCCACCTCGGCGGTCTCGGTCTGTGCGTGCGCCGATTGCGCGACGCGCTGGCGATGGAGGAGGGCGACGTCCTGGTGACCAATCATCCCGCCTACGGCGGCTCGCACCTGCCGGACGTGACCGTCGTCACCCCGGTGTTCGCGCCGGCCGCGGCCGGCGCGGGCGCGGGTGGCGGCACGGGCGCGCCATCGGTCCCGATCGGCTACGTCGCGAACCGCGCGCATCACGCGGAGATCGGCGGCGCCAGACCCGGCTCGATGCCGCCGTCCGCCACGCGCCTCGTGGAAGAGGGCGTCGTCATCCCCCCGACCTACCTCGTCCGCGGCGGCGCGGCGCGCTGGGAGGAGATGCGGCGTCTCCTCGAGGGCGCGCCCTATCCCTCACGCGCGGTCGAGGACAACCTGGCCGACCTGCGCGCCGCGGTCGCGGCGAACCACGCGGGCGCCTCGGCGCTGCGCGCTCTTGCCGCCGAGCACGGCGCGCCGACGATCGCCCGCTACATGGAGGACCTCGAGACGCTGGCCGAGACGCGCATGCGCGAGGCGCTGGCCGGTCTCCCGCCCGGCCGCTGCGAAGCGACCGAGCATCTCGACGACGGGTCGCCGCTCAGCGTCGCGATCGTGATCGAGGGCGACCGGGCGCGCATCGACTTCGCGGGCACCAGCGACGTCCACCCGGGGAACCTGAACGCCACGCCCGCCGTGGTGCGCAGCGTCGTCATGTATGTCCTCCGGCTGCTCCTGCGTCAGCCGCTCCCGCTCAACGAGGGGCTGCTGCGGCCGGTGACGCTGGCGATCCCGCGCGGCATCCTCGACCCCGATTTCGATCTCGACCCGGCGCGGGCCCCGGCGATCGTCGGCGGCAACATCGAGACCAGCCAGCGGCTGGTCGACACGCTGCTCAAGGCGCTGCGTCTCGCGGCGTGCAGCCAGGGGACGATGAACAACGTCCTGTTCGGGAACGACCGCTTCGGCTACTACGAGACGATCTGCGGCGGCTGCGGCGCCGGCCCCGGCTTCGACGGAGCGAGCGCGGTGCACAGCCACATGACCAACACGCGAATCACCGATCCCGAGGTGCTCGAGCACCGCTATCCGGTGCGCGTCGAGCGCTTCGCCATCCGCCGGGGATCGGGCGGCGCGGGGCGTCACCGGGGTGGCGATGGCGCGGTGCGCGAGTACGTCTTCCTGGCGCCAGTGTCGCTGTCGGTCCTCGGCCAGCACCGGACGGTCCGTCCGTACGGTCTCGACGGCGGAGAACCGGGACAGCCGGGCCGCCAGCGCGTCATCCGCTCCACGGGCGAGGTCGTGGAGCTGGGATCGATCGACAGCAGCGAGCTGAACGCAGGGGATCGGCTCGTCGTCGAGACGCCGGGAGGCGGCGGGTTCGGCACGCATCCTTATTAGTGCACTGGGCCCCGCTGCTCGTGCGCGCCGGCGCCCGGACGTCGGTCGGGAAAGAGGCGGTGCAGGGCGTCGCGCATCGCATCCAGCTGGAACGGCTTCCCCATCAGAAGATTCCCGCTGGTTGAGGCGAACTCCAATAACTGCGGCCGGGCCGCGTCGCTGGCGAGGAAGATGACCCGGCGCGCCAGCCTCGGCTTCTCGGAGCGCAGCGTGTCCAGGAGACTCCGGCCGTCGAGGCGCGGCATCTCGAAATCGGCGATCAGCGCCTCGTATTCCTGGCTCCGCAATTTGGCCAGGGCCGACTCGCCGGTCTCGGCGGTGTCGGCGCGGTAACCGAGGCTTCCCAAAAGCTCGACCAGCACGTCCTGCACGTGCGGCTCGGTCTCCGCGATCAGGATGCGCGGCCCCGCCGGCCGCGGCGTGCCCTCGCCGGCCGATGGCGCGGGCGCCTTCCCGTTCAGGCCCGCGGCCGCCTTCCCGGCGGCGACGCCGACGCTCGCCGCCGCCATCTGCTCGTCGGCCGGCGCGACCGGCAGCTCGACGGTGAAGACGGCGCCGCCCGACGGCCTGCCCGAGACGCGGATCACTCCGCCGTGGTCCCGCACGATGGCGAAGCAGACCGACAGCCCCAGGCCCCGACCCTTGCCGACCGCCTTGGTGGTGAAGAACGGATCGAAGACGCGCCGCGCATTCTCGGTGGCGACGCCGGGACCATCGTCCGCGAACGTCAGGACGACCCGCCCGTTCTTGTGCTCGCCGCCGATGGTCAGCGTGCCCTGGCCGCGGTCGTCGAACATCGCCTGCTGCGCGTTGGTGATCAGATTGGTGAAGACCTGCTGCAACTGGTGGAAATCGCCCAGGACGAGCGGCAGCCGCGGGTCGAGCCGCGTCACCACCTCGACGCGGGAGGATTTCAGATCGTACGCCTTGCGCTCCAGCGTCTTGATCAGGACGCCGCTCAGACCGAGCGGCCGCTTCTCGGGCCGCTCGCGTCGGGAGAAGCGCAGGAGATCGGAGACGATGCGCGCGGCGCGGTCCGCCTCCCGGGAGATCACCTCGACCCCCTTGCGCATCTTGGTGTCGAGCTCCTCCTGGTTCAGCAGCTGCGCGTAGCCGATGACGGCGCACAGCGGGTTGTTCAGCTCGTGCGCGACGCCGGACAGCAGGCTGCCGAGCGCCACCATTTTCTCGCTCTGGATGACCTCTTCCTGGGTGTCGCCGATCTGCCGCACGCGTGTCTGCAGCTCCTTGTGCAGGCGGGCGTTCCCCAGAGCCAGCGCCACCAGCGACGACAGGATCATGGCGCTCTGCCGATCGCGCTCGCCGTAGCGGGCCGCGACCTTCACCCGGTTGACGTTCAGCACCCCGAGCAGCTCGCCGCGCATCGTCAGCGGGCAGACGATCGCCGCCTTGATCGACCGAAAGGCGCGCACGCCGGCGAAGCGCGCGTCGGCCGTGACGTCGTCGTTGATGACGACCGGCTCCTGCTGCTGCGCCACGCGGCCGGCGACCCGCTCGCCGATCGCCAGGTGCGTCTCCGTCAGGATCTCCTGCTGCAGCGACGTCGAGATGGCGATCTGCAGCTCGCGGTTCTCGTCCAGGAGCATCAGCGACGCGTCGTCGGCCCCCAGGACGTCGATCGCGGCCTTCACGATCCGCCCGTACAGCTCGTCCGAATCGAGCGTCGAGAAGATCGTCCGGCTCAATTCATAGAGAGCGAGACGCTCCAGCAGATCGCGGCGCTCGAGCGCCTTGGCGACCGAGAACAGGAGGTCCTTGAGGACGAGCGGCTTCTGCAGGAAATCGAACGCCCCGGCGCGCAGGCTCTCGATGGCGCTCTCGAACGTGGCGTGCGCCGTGATCACGATGAACTGGATGTCGCGATGGATCGCCTGGATGCGGCGGACGGTCTCGAGACCGTCGATCCCGGGCATCTTCAGGTCGGAGATGACGACGTCGTAGCGCGCCTTCCGGACCTTGTCGAGCGCCTGCGATCCGTCCTCGGCCAGATCGACGGCATACCCCTCCTTGGTGAGGGCCTGTTCCAGAAGGTCCCTCATCATCGGTTCGTCGTCGATGACCAGGATGCTCGCCGCGTTCGAGCCCGCCAGCAAACGGGTCTCCGCGGACATCAGTGGTGGTTCCCTCCCCCGCCCCCCCTCGGGTGGGTTTCGCTCAGGGCCTCGCGAGCGCGGTGGTCGGCATCATCCTGCGGGCCGCGTCGGCTTCCTTGCTCCCGGGCCACCGCGCGATGATCTCGTTCAGGATCGGCCGCGCCTCGTCGTCACGTCCCGATTTCACCAGCACGTCGGCGAGACGCGACTTGAACTGCGGCTCGTCCGGGCGCTCGCGCGCGCCGCGCTGGAAGTAGCGCGCCGCCACCGCCGTGTCGCCCACCTCGACCATCATGACGCCCAGCCCCAGGAGCGCCGGCGGATACCCCGGCGACAGCCCCAGCGCCTCGTGGTACAGCTCGACCGCGCGCGCCGTGTTGTGCGCGCCCTCCTGGTGCATGCGCGCCAGGACCGCGGCGATCTCGGCGTCCGCCGGCCGCGCCCGGTGCACGTTCTCCTCGATGGCGATCGCCCGCTCCCAGTCGTGAGTGAGCGCCAGCGACAGGGCGGTGCGATGGCAGGCCGCTGGGTCGGACGCGCGCGCGCACGCCAGACAGCTCTCCGGCGAGACCAGGCGGCCCATCTCGGCGACCCGAACGGTCCCGGCCATGGGACCCATGGCGGCCGCCGGACGTGGAGCGCTCGCCATAAGCGCCACGACCACGGCGAAGGCCGGCACAACGACTGCAATCTGTTTCACAAGTCCTCCAGGCGGATATCGCGCGGCTCGACGCCTCGTCGCGCACCACGCCGCCGCGTCACACGAAGAACATAGGCCCCGAGGGCAGGATCGCAAGCGATTGCATTTTTGTGCTCGGCGCGTAGGATCGGCCTGGAGGTGGAACATATGCGGAGGACTCCTTCGATGGCATTCCTGGCGCTCGGCGGCCTGCTCATGACCGGCGCGGGCCGCGGCGTGGCCCGCGGCGCCGCGCCCGGCGCGACTCCCGGCGCGCCCCCCGGACCGAACGCGCTGACCCGCCCCGCCGCGGCCGACGTCGTCCTGCGCGGCGGCGCCGTCTACACGGTCGACGCCGTGCGCTCCTGGGCCGAGGCGGTGGCGATCCGCAAGGAGACCATCGTCTACGTCGGCCCCGACAAGGGCGTCGCCCCCTACGTAGGCCCGCGCACCCGGGTCGTCGACCTGAACGGCCGGATGGTCCTGCCGGCGTTCCAGGACTCGCACATCCACCCGATCAGCGGCGGCATCAGCCACCTGCAGTGCGCCCTGTACGACGTCAACACGAAGGAGCAGTACCTCGAGGTCGTCGCCAGGTACGCCGCCGCCCACAAGGACGTCCCCTGGATCCGCGGCGACGGGTGGTCCCTGGCCGCCTTCGCCCCCTCCGGCATCCCCGACCGCAAGGCGCTCGACTCGGTGGTGTCCGACCGCCCGGTCTATCTCGAGTCGAGCGACGGCCACTCCGCCTGGGTCAACAGCAAGGCGCTGTCGATCGCCGGGATCACGAAGACCACGCCCGACCCGCCGGGCGGCCGGATCGACCACGACCCGGCGACCGGCGAGCCGATCGGCTCCCTGCAGGACAGCGCCATGGACCTGGTGAACAAGAAGGCGCCCCCGTACACGCCGGCGGAGCGGCTCGAAGGATTGCGCTGGGCGCTGAAGCACCTGAACGGCTTCGGCATCACGTCGTTCCAGGACGCCAGCGTCGACACCGACGCGCTCGACGCCTACCGGGCCCTCGACGACAAAGGAGAACTCAGCGCCCGCGTCGTCGCGTCGCTCTGGTGGGAGCGCTCCAAGGGCGAGGAGCAGATCGCCGGCTTCCTCGAGGCGCGCCGCAAGTACACCAAGGGGCGGCTGCGCGCGACGACCGTGAAGATCATGCAGGATGGCGTGTTCGAGGTGCAGACCGCCGCGATGCTGCACGACTACAAGGGGAAGCCGGGCGTGCGGGGTCTCACCATGGTCGAGCCCGAGGCCCTGAAGAAGGACGTGATCCGTCTCGACAAGGAGGGCTTCCAGGTCCACTTCCACGCCATCGGCGACGCCGCCATCCGCGAGTGCCTCGACGCCGTCGAGGCCGCCCGCCGCGCCAACGGCCCGCGCGACAGCCGCCACCACATCGCCCATATCGAGGTCTTCGACCCGGCCGACATCCCGCGCTTCCGCGCGCTCGGCGTGATCGCGAACTTCCAGCCCCTGTGGGCCTTCGCCGACGACTACATGGTCAAGCTCACCCTGCCGTACCTCGACACCGGCCAGGCCCGCTGGATCTACCCGATCGGCAGCCTGGAGAAGAGCGGCGCCGTCGTCGCCTTCGGCAGCGACTGGTCGGTCTCCTCCGCCAACCCGCTCGAGGAGCTCGAGGTCGCCGTCACCCGCATGGGCCCTCTCGGCGAGACCAAGGAGCCGTTCCTGCCCGACGAGCGGATCGATCTCCCCGAGGCGCTCGCCGCCTTCACCATCAACGCCGCCTACGTCAACTTCCAGGAGGACAAGACCGGCTCGATCGAGGCCGGCAAGCTTGCCGACCTGATCGTCCTGGACCACAATCTGTTCACGATGGAGCCGACCACGATCTCGGACACCAAGGTTCTGCTGACGCTATTGGGCGGCAAGCCGGTGCACGGAGACTTCGCGCTGGACGGCGCCGAGAAATAGGGAGGCCCCGATGACTGCTGACCTGGTCCGACGATCGCGGCGACCATTGGAGCGAACGGCCATGCTCGTCCTTGCGGCCGGCCTCGCGCTCGTGCCGGCCCGTGCGTTCGCGCAGCATGATCACGATCACGCTCATCCCGTGCCGGAGAAGCTCGGGCAGATTCACTTCCCGACCTCGTGCAAGCCCGCAGTTCAGAAGTCCTTCGAGCGCGGTGTCGCCCTTCTGCACTCGTTCGCGTACCGCGAGGCGGCCATCGCCTTCACCGGCGTGGCGGCGAAGGATCCCGGCTGCGCCATGGCGCAATGGGGAGTGGCCATGAGCCACTTCCACGTCATCTGGGGACCGGCTCCGGAAGCCGAGCTCGCGATCGGGCGGGAGGCGGCCCGGAAGGCGTGGACGACCGGCTCCCCGACCGCGCGGGAGAAGGGCTACATCGCCGCCATCGGCGCCTTCTATAAGGGTGACACCACACCGCACCCGGCCCGGGTCGCGGCCTTCGAGCAAGCGATGGCGGAGGTCTCCAGCCGCAACCCCGAGGACCACGAGGCCGCGATCTTCCACGCTCTCGCGATCCTGGGCGTGGCCTACAACTCTCCGCCCGACAAGACCTACGCGCGGCAGAAACAGGCGGCGGAGATCCTGAACCGACTGCTGCCCCTCGAGCCGGAGCATCCGGGCATCGCGCACTACATGATCCACTCCTTCGACTATCCCGAGCTCGCGGAGCTGGCGCTTCCCGCGGCCCGCGTCTACGCGAAGATCGCCCCCTCCGCTCCCCACGCGCTGCACATGCCGTCTCACATCTTCGCCCGCCTCGGCATGTGGCAGGAGTCGATCGACTCCAACATCGCCTCGGAGCAGACCGCGCAGGCCTGGATCGCGAAGAGCCGTCCGGGAGCAACGGCGTTCGATGCCCTGCACGCCATGGACTATCTGGAGTACGCGTATCTGCAGATCGGCCGGGACGACAAGGCGCGCGAGGTGGTGGATCGGGCCGCAAAGGCGACGAGCTTCGACTCTCCCGAGCTTGCCGCCGGCTACGCCCTCGCCGCCATTCCGGCCCGCTAC
>Ga0070697_100001307_pt1 | contig 18797 bp, 18 predicted proteins | sample KBSK1501metaG_FD_65475 | JGI IMG/M metagenome (GOLD analysis project Ga0070697, IMG submission 65475) | Corn, switchgrass and miscanthus rhizosphere microbial communities from Kellogg Biological Station, Michigan, USA - KBS K1-50-1 metaG | ecosystem: Host-associated > Plants > Roots >... | reverse complement strand
TCAGGTCGTCGTACACGAGCGCCTGCTCGCGGTCCTGGCCGCCTCCGAAGAAGAAGACGTCAACGTCTTCCATTCCGTGCATCGCGCCGCGGCCGAGGTCGATGGCGCGCGCGTCCATGCCTCGCCACTCGGCGCGCTTGAGCAGCGTCAGGATGTTGCCCCGGTCGCCGTAGATGTTCATCAGGTCCGGGTACAGCCATCCGACCGTGAACCGGTTCTTCTTTTTCGGCATCAGGTCTCCCAGTAAGGCTTCGCCCATCCGCGTCGCACGAGCTCGGCCCTGATGTCCAGCATGGCGGTGTAGGTGCACAGGATGTGCGCGGTCGCGCCCTCGGGTGTCACCGAGATGAGATCGTCCAGAGCCCTGCCCGGCTCGATCTGCGGCGGACGCGCCTCGACGCCCGCGTACTTCAGCCGCACCGCGAGGTCGTGGGCCCGCGTGCCCGCGGGGACGACGACCTCCGCCTTGCCGGACAGCTGCTCGAAATCGACGTCCCAGATCCACGAGACGTCCGTGCCGTCGGCCTTGCGGTCGTTCAGCCCAAGGATGAAATGGGTGGCACCCGCCATGTCGACGGCCGTGCGGAGGGTCTCGTTGAAGCCGGCGGGATTCTTGGACAGCACCAGCACCAGCTGCCTGCCGCGAAACTCCATCTTCTCCTGCCGGCCGAATGCGGCCGTGAAGCCGTGCATGCGTTCGGCCATGTACTGGCCGTCGACGCCCAGGACCATGCCGGCCGCGAAAGCGGCAAGCGCGTTGTACGCGTTGTACAGCCCGCCCACCGGCAGCTCCAACCGCGTCTCCCCGATGTTCATCGCCACGCTTTCGAACCCGTCCAGCGCGATGTCGGTGGCGGCCACTCCGGGCGCGGGCCTTGCGAAGTCGCCGTTCGGACACACGTACACGCCGTCGTGCCCGAGGTACACGGCCGAGAAACGCAGGCTTGCACCGCATTTCGGACATGTCCGCGCGTCGGCCGCGTGGGGCAGCTTTCGCATCGCCACCCTCGGGTCTTCGATGCCGAACCACAGCGGTGTGCGCGCGAGGGACAGGCCGATCTCGCCGACCCGCGGGTCGTCGGCGTTGAGCACGGCCTGAGCTCCTTCGGGAATCCTTTCGAGGGCCGCTTCGATGGTCTTCGCGATCTTTTCGAGCTCCCCGTAGCGGTCGAGCTGGTCGCGAAACAGGTTCAGGACGATCGCGATGCGCGGCTGGATCTCTTCCACGGCCCTGGGCAGGCTTGCCTCATCGATCTCGAACACGCCCCAGTCCGCACGCAGCCTGCCGTCCGGGCCGGCGCTTCTCAGCGCGGCCGCGGTGGCCCCGAAGATGAGGTTCGCCCCCGCCCGATTCGAGACGACGCGCTTGCCCATCCCCTCGAAGATGCTCGTCAGCAATCGGGCGGTGGTCGTCTTGCCGTTGGTGCCGGTGATGAGGATCGAGCCTTCGGTCAGGTCGCCCGTCAGTTTGCGCAGGACCGTCGGGTCGATGGCGCGCGCCACGTCGCCGGGCAGGGTCGTGCCTCCGCCGCGACCACTCAGGCGCGACAGCGCACCGGTCGCCTTGCCGGCCCACACAGCGGCGGTGCGGCGCATCAAGCCCACGCTCCGACCGAGCATGTGACGGTGGTCCAGCAGTCAAGCTTCCGCACCGCGTCTTCAGCGCTCTCCCGATCCGGATACGCAAGGAAGAACGCCGAGCCGCTGCCGGTCATCCGCCAGCCAGCGCCGAGATGTTCGGCAAACCTGTCAACTCTTTCGTCGACCCGGCCCGCCGCGACCCGCAGCTGGTTGGGCCCCGTCGCCTGCCATGGATCGAGCTGGTCCCACGCCTCGTACACCGCTGCGGTCGAGAGCTCGATGCCGGGCCAGGCGATCGCAAACCACGACCTCTCAACCTCGATCGGTGTGACTCGGTCGCCCACGCCCTCAATCAACGCCGCCCCGCCCCTCAGGAAGAAGCTCACATCAGCGCCCACCCGCGCGGCAAGCGGCTTCAAGTCGACGTCAAGGCGGTACAGGGTCGCCAGGGCTCGCATCGCCGCGGCCGCGTCGGAGCTGGCGCCGCCCAGGCCGGACCCGGGCGGGATCCGCTTGTGCAGCCGGTAGCTCGTCGGCAATTCGCGCTCGACGGCGGCCTCGACGGCGTTATGCGCGCTCAGCACCGTGTTGGTGACGCCGGCCGCCAGTGCGAAGCCGGTTGTCGTCAGCGAAGTTTGCTCGGCCGGCTCGGCGGTGAGCAGGTCATGAAGCTCGATCGCCTGCATCCACGTACGCAGCTCATGCATCCCATCGGGCAGTCGTCGCACGACCTCGAGGTCGAGGTTCACCTTCGCGCGCGCCGGCAGCGCGATGCTGCTCGCGCCGACGGCTGCGGGCTTTGGGCTCCGCACCGGACTCAGGGACGTGCGATGCGTAGCTCTGACCGGTACGCGATCGCTCTTTCGCGATAGTGGCGCGCCGAGCTGCCGACCCATTTTCTGGATGAGCCGTCCAGCTCCTTCTTCACGCTCGCCGGCACGCCCGCGGCCAGGTGACCCGGCGGAACCTCCTTGCCCTCGCCCAGCACCGCTCCCGCGGCAAGCATCGAACCGGCGCCGAGGCGGCTCCGCTGCAGCATCGTCGCCCCCATCCCGACCAGGGCGCCCGCTTCGACCACGCAGCCCTCGAGCTGCGCGGAGTGACCGATGGTGACGTCGCGCTCGATCACAGTCGGCAGGTCGCGGGCGCAGTGGATCACGGCGTTGTCCTGGACGTTCGAGCCCTCGCCCACCTTGATCGCGGCCTCGTCGGCGCGCAGCACCGCACCAAACCACACGCTCGCGCCCGCCGCAACCTCGACCTCGCCGATGAGCACGGCCGTCGGTGCAATGTAGGCGTCGGCGTGCACGTGCGGGCGACGGCCTCGGAATTCGAATTCCACGGGCCTCTATAATTCCAGATTCGTGCTCAACTCCCTCCCATCGATGACGCGCGTTTAGCCGATGGCGAAGCGAACCGCGTCCGCCAAGAAACAGGCCCGGGCAGGCGTTCGGCGCTCCGCGCGCAACCGAGGCGTGCGCTCGGAGGTCAAGACGATGGTCGTCAAGGCCCGGCGCTCGTTCGCAGAGAGCCCGGTTGCGGAGTCGGACCGCGCCGCGCTCACCGTCGACGCGATCCGGGTACTCGACCGCGCTGCCGCCAAGGGCATCCTTCACCGCAACAACGCTGCGCGGCGTAAGTCGCGCCTGATGCGACAGCTCGTCAAGCTCGGCGTTCCGGCGCCGGCCCCTGCTCGCACCGCCGCCAAGGGCAAGAAGGGCGCCGCCCCGGCGCCGGCCCCCGCTCCGGCCAAGCCCGAGAAGAAAGGAAAGAAGTAGGCCCGGACCGCGGCGGGGCGCCTACAACCGGCTGAGCAAGACCTCCAGCCCGAGCTCCGCGTCCACCTGGCCGGATTTGACCTCAAACTCGTAGTCCCGGATCGCCCTCAGCGCCGCCTCGAGCGTGTCCGGCTGCACAGAGCGGGCCGCGTCGTAGGCCTTCTGCACGACGAACGAGTGCTCTGACATGTCGTTCTGGACCTTTTGCAGTGACTCGCCGCGGTCCTGCCTGGCTCGCACCTCGAGCACCAGCGCGAGATGGCGCGCGATGCGATACGCGACCGACGTCGGCTGGTAGCCGGAGCGCGTGAGGTTGCGTGCGACGGCCCAGGCCTGAGCAGTCGGGTGCGGCAGCAGGTTGTCCGTGAGCTTGAACACCTCGTCCTCGCGTGCGCCGGCGAGCAGCTCGTTGACCGCTTCGGGCGTCAGCTTCGCGCCAGACTCCTTGTAGCCCACGAGCTTCTGCAGCTCCGAGTCGACGACTCCGAGGTCGGCATGCGTGACGCGGGCCACCTGCATACCAACAGTGCGCGTGAGGCCGAGCTCCTCGGCGCGCCTCACCGTCCAGTCGGTGAGCGCGCGGCCACGCATCCGCGGCGACTCCTCGACCTTGCCGCCGGCGGCGGTGACGGCCTTCGCCAGCTTGTTGGTGGCGCCGATGCGGCCGTTGATGGTGATCAGCAGGCGAGTCGTCGTGGGCACCTCCGCGAGGGCGGGCGACAGTGATTCAGCCCGGGTCGCTGGCACGCCTCTCGCCCATACGACGTGGTGCGGATCGAGAAACGGCGCCGTCAGGATCGAGTCCTGCAGGCGGGCAACCGCCAGCGAACCTCCGTCGAGCGGCTCGTACCCGAAGTCGGACACGAGCTCCTGCTTCCAGCCGGCGATGAGCGCCCGCGCCTTCTCCTCGACGAGGAAGCGCTCCTCGCCATGCAGGAGAAGGACTGTCGCCGCCGTCCCGCCACTGGTTGCCCGCGGCATCGTCTCGATCCTAGCTACAGCGGCACGGTGATCGTTCCCTCCTGGTCTGTGCGCAGCACGGTCGGTGGGAATCCGGCCGCGATGCGTCCCGGTCCGCGTGATGCGATCAGCTCAGGATCTCCGGCGGCGCGCTCAAGCTCGGGTGACAGAGCGCTCGCGCCGCCGGCCGGCAGCAGGAGGTATGTGCACGGACCGCGCAGCCGTGCAGCGGCCACCGTCTGCGCGTCGACGTCGAGGTCACTGAGATCGCAGAACGTCCTGCCGTCCGGCGCCACGACCCGCAGCCCGAGATCGGCGGCGCCCGGCACGTCGCCCGGCGCCCCGGCCTCAGGCGCAACGACCTCGAGGCGAAAGCCGGCGATGTCGAGCACGCTGCCGGCCAGGAGCCGGGCGATGGTCGCGCCGTGCTCGGCCTGGTCCAGCGCCGTGGTGCGCCAGGTCGTGCCTGACAGCGCGACGTCGGGCAGCATCACTGCTCGCGCGGTCCGGTCGAGTCCGCCGAAGCCTCCGACATGGCCCAGCGTCGGCGCGGTGATCACGATTCCCTCCAGCCGGCGTTCCCAGGGCGGAAGCAGCTGACCAATGCCGTCGGCAAGTGACGCCGGGCTTGGGCCGGCGTCGATCAATACCGAGCCCTGCGGCCCGTGCAGTAAGACTGCCTGGCCCGATCCGACAGCGAGGACGCTCGCTTGCCCGGGCTCGTGCGCCCAGGCCACCATGGCCCCGATCGAGATGACGACCGGCGCCACTACGCCGACCAGCAGGGCGACGCGGCGCCGCCGGCCATGTCCTCGCAGCGCGGCGATGCCCGGTCCGACCGCCGCGTAGTAAGCAACACCTGTCCAGGTCGGAAATCGGGGAATGTTGATGGCGGCCGCAGGTGCCCGAGCCAGGACGTAAGCGACCTGCTCAAGGTAGGCAAGCAGGCCGGCAATCGGGATTGCCGCAGCCGCGGCGAGACCCGGCACCAGCGAGAGCGGACCGAGGAGCAGTCCGGCTGCGACCATCGCCGGCAGCAGCGGGAGGACGAGCGCGTTGGCCAGTGGGCCTACAGGCGAGACGAGATGGAAATCGGTGGCCATCATCGGCAGGGTTCCGATCTGCGCGGCGCACGTGACCGCAAAGGGCTCGCGCAGAACCGAGGGCAGCCAAACGAGCCAGGCTTCGATCGCTGGCGTCAGCAGGATGATCGCGGCAGTGCCGGCGAAGGAAAGCTGAAAGCCGACGTCCCACGCGAGCTCGGGCCGCCATCCGAGCATCGCGGCGGCGGTGATCGCGAGGGAGGTCCATACGTGCGACGGCCTACCAAGTCGGGTGGCGACGATCGCCAATGCACCCATCGCAGATGCGCGCACCGCGGCCGGAGTCGCGCCGCCGGCGAGCGCGTACAGGCCGATGAGCGCGAGGGCCGGCCACGTCGATTGGCGGCCAAGCAGCGGGCGAAGCGCGGCCTGCACGATCCGAGCGAACACCGCGACCTTGAGTCCGCTCAAAACCAGCAGGTGGACGAGGCCGGTGGCGACCAGAGCCTTCTGCAGGTCCGGCGGAATGCCCTTGCGGACGCCCAGCACGACGCCGAGCAGTACCGATGCATGCGGCGGAGGCAGCACGCGGTCGACGGCGCCGGCGTACCAGGCGCGGATCGCGGCGGCGAGCCGCAGCAATCCGTCGCGACTTCCGGTGATGTCGATGCTCGAGGCCTGCAGCTCGAGATAGGCCTGGCGTTGAGCGAGGTACGCGCGGCGGTCGAAGGTGGGCAGGTCTCGGGGCAGCGTCAGCTTGCCGGTGGCCAGCACCTGGTCACCGAACGCAACCGTCATCGGACCCCGCCAGCGGACCATCAGGTTGCCGATGCGGGTCAAAGCCCGGCCGTCGACCGCGATCTCGGACGGGATGACCAGGACCTCGGCGCCACCTCCCGCGGGGCGGCTGTCGTCAGCGACCTCACCTCGGATCACAGCCATGTGCCCGGCCTCGACGCGTGCCCGGTCCGCGACATGCGGATCGATCGCGGGCAGCTCGGCGCGGGCGACCCCGGCCAGCGCGGCGGCGAGCGCGATCGCGATCACCGCGGGCCGAAGGGCGAGGGCGAGCCCGAGCGCGGGCAGGACGAGACCCAACGCGACGATTCCGACGGCAGGCGTGGACGGCAGCGCGACCACAGCCGCTGCGATGGCTGCCGACCACGCGACGGCAACGACGGCGGCGGGCGTGTGGAGGCCTAGGTCGTGCCCCTTGATCACAGCGTGACGTATCTCCGGGCGATCACGAACGCGGCTTCGCTCATGCCGAGCACCTCCACCAGCTCGCGGATGTTCTGGAACCCGCCGAAGTTGGTCCGGTAGTCGATGACCTCCTGCGCAAATGCAGAAGTGAACCCAGGCACCACCTCGAGCTCCTCGACGGTCGCGGTGTTGAGGTTGGTCCTCGTGATGACGACCGCCCCGCCTGTGCTGCGCGCGAACGGCACTTTGATCTGCTCGCCATCCTTGAGCCGGCCCGCGAGGTTGGGCAGACGCGTGGGGTCGGCCTGGCCGGTCAATCCGCCCGCGGCGGCGATGGCGTCGTAGACGCGATCGCCGCGCTTCATGCGATACAGGCCCGGGTGGTTGACGGCGCCGATGACATCGACCAGCAGGCCTGACGGCGGCGGCACGTCGAGGTTCTGGACGATGGGCAGCTGCACGCCGGTGGCCGGCCTGTTCGACTGCGCGTACACATACGTCGCCGCGAGGGCGCCGACGCCAATCACCACCGGGAGCGCGACAAGGAGCACACGACGGCCGCCCGGAATCAGGCGAATTGCGTTGCGCATGCCGCCGACGCTAGAGGCGCGCCGTCGCCGCAGGAATGCAGCCTGTTAAGAAGGGCCGAGTTCCGCGGGAAGGATTCGAACCTTCGGTCGAGGATCCAAAGTCCCCTGCCTTACCACTTGGCTACCGCGGAGCGCGCCTGAAACAGTACCGCGGAAGGCGCGGGCCATCGATCGGGCGGCGTGACCTACGTCGGGCGAGCATCGTTGGCTCATTTGATGAGGTTTCTGATCGGGGTTGCGGCGGCGCTCGCGACTTGCGCGCTGGTCGGCGCATGCGCTGGCTACCGGTTTCCTGGTGGACCAGAACCTGGCACCGGCACGGTCAGCGGCCAGGTGACGGTCGTGCCGTGCGCGCCGGTGGAGAAGGCAGATGCTCCCTGTCAGGGCAGGCCGGCCCCCAGCGTCGCGTTGATCTTCACTTCGTCCAGCAACGAACAGGTGATCGCGCAGACAGATTCAGCCGGTAATTACGCGGTGGACCTAAAGGCAGGCAAATGGGCGGTGACAGTCAAGGGCTACATGCGTGTGATCAGCGGGCCGTCGACAGTGACCGTCGAGGCGGGCGGCAGCGTGGTGGCGAACTACGTCCTGGACTCTGGCATCCGCCTACCGGCGCCGGCCGCCGGCTCGGTGAGCCCACCCTCCGGCTAGATCCCCAAGCAATTCCGCGACGCGCTAGCTAGGCTGGTGACCGCCGAGAATCTGCCTTGTTCGAAGTTGACGGGCCCTCGGCCGGCGAGCGCCTAGCCTTAGTTCGCTCTTTGATGGCGGCTCGGGCATCGCCGCAGAACTTGATGATTCCATCGATGTCATCGACCAACCGACCATTGACCGCAATCACGCGATCCAATGATCTGTTCACATCCTGGCTAACCTTCAGTCGGCGGCTCTCGCGAACTGTGTTTCCATACCTGTCCGTACTTGCTTTACTGCCCCTCGTTACATCGGCTAAGCCGGATAGGGTCGGGTCGAGCGATTTGAAATCGTTGCCGTCTGGCGCCGTTCGAATCCAGTCAAGAAAATTGGTAGTCATCTCTTGACAGGCGGCACGATAGTCGGTTTCAAGGGATTCCATTCGCTTCGCGTAGGCGTCAAACGCATCCGCAGACTTCTTCGCGCCCGCAATTCGTCTTTCGACCGGTTTTCCAACGAGCGACTTAATCCGCTCCGTGCTGGTGTTTGTGCTTTTCGTGTTCCGAAGAGTCTCCTTCGTTATCCGATTGAGAATTCGATTGGCAGAGTTCAGTCCGCGCATGAAACCTAGTTCGTAGTCGAGGAAGCCCCGCTCGGTTTTGTCGGGTTCCTTTGGCACCTTCGAGCGGCGGGTGACTGAGACGTCGAGCGGCGATCTCGCCCACAACCAGAGCAACGATCCGCGGATTGGGCCCCACAGGAATGCCACCGAGTTCGCAACCAGGAGGACAAAACCAATCGCTAAGGCGAGCCAGTACCAGCCGCCGAGGGCAGAGGCTGCTCCGGGCGTCATCGTGAGTACCACAAGGAGGAGGCCGAGGGCCGCAGCAACAGCCTCGATGCGCTTGAGGCCTGACTCCCAATTGCGATTCAAGTAGGCGAGAAGTTGCGACATGCGCGACCTACCCGACGATACGCGAGGCGATGAACACCGCGTCAGGTAGACAGTCCTTCCAATGCATGCCTCTCCCTTGGGGGGCGGGTGGGAACGCTACCGGGAGGGTTTAGACGGCGGCAACCCTGCCTGTTAAGGCACCAGGTTGATCAGACGGTCCGGTACGTAAATCACCTTCGACGGCTTCGACCCGTCCAGCGCGGCTTTCACCTTCGGGTGGGCAAGAGCGGCGGCCAGCACCTTCTCCTCGCTCGTTCCCGCCGCCATGGTCAGGCGCGCGCGCAGCTTCCCGCCCACCTGGACTACGACCGTCACCTCGGGCTCTGCCGCGATCGCCGCGTCGTACTCCGGCCACGACGCGTCGGCCAGCAAACCTTCGCCGCCAAGCCGCTCCCACATCTCCTCGCACACGTGCGGGGCGACAGGGTTCAGCAGCTTCAAGAGCGTCTGCACCGTGCGGTCCCAGCCGGCATCGCGAGCGCCTCCGCGCTGCAGGTAGTCCTGCATCGCGTTCGACAGCTCCATGAGGTACGCAACCGCGGTGTTGAAGCGCAGCGCGTCGTAGTCGTCGGTGACCTTCTTCACAGTCTGCGCTGCCTTGCGCGCCAGCACAGTGGCGTCGGCGCCGCCGCCCTCCACCACGATGGACGACGGCTCGACGACCAGCCGCCACACTCGCTGCAAGAAACGGGCGACGCCATTCAGGCCGGCGTCGGTCCACTCGACGTCCTCTTCCGGCGGGCCGATGAACATCTCATAGACGCGACCGGCGTCTGCGCCCTGCTTGGAGACGAGCTCATCCGGCGAGACGCCGTTGCCGGCCGACTTCGACATCACCTGACCGAAGCGCTTGACCATGCCCTGGTTGAACAGCCGCACGAACGGCTCGGTCGCCTCGACCATGCCCGCGTCGTGCAGCACCTTCATGAAGAAGCGCGAGTACAGCAGGTGCAGGATCGCGTGCTCGACGCCACCCGTGTACTGATCGACTGGCATCCAGTGATTCGCCAGCTCAGGGTCGAATGCCTGCGTGTCGTCGTGCGGGCTCGCGTAGCGCAGGAAGTACCACGAGGAATCGACGAACGTGTCCATCGTGTCCGTCTCTCGCCGCGCGTCGCGTCCGCACTTCGGACATTTCGTGCGATAGAAGTCAGGCTGCTCGGCGAGCGGCCTGTATTCCTTCGGCAGCTCCACAGGCAGCTGGTCTTTCGGCACCAACACCATCCCGTCGGTCTCGCAGTAGACGATCGGGATCGGGGAGCCCCAGTAGCGCTGGCGCGAGATGAGCCAGTCACGCAGCCGGTACTTGACCGATCGCTTGCCCTGTCCCTTGCGCTCCAGCGAGTCGCAGATTCGCTCGAACCCGGTCCTGGAGTCGAGCCCGTTGAACTCGCCGCTGTTCACCATCGTGCCGGGGCCGGTGTATGCCTCTCTCATGTGACCCTGCGGGCCCGAGGGCGCCGCGATCACCTCCCGGATCGGCAGGCCGAACTTGAGCGCGAACTCGAAATCGCGCTCGTCATGCGCCGGGACGGCCATGATCGCGCCGGTGCCGTAGGTCATCAGGACGTAGTCGGCGATCCAGATCGGCACCTGCTCGCCGTTCACAGGGTTTATGCCGAACGCGCCGGTAGGAACCCCCGTCTTCTCACGCTCAGTGGACAGGCGGTCGATCTCAGTCTCCTTGCGAGCGCGCTCGATGTACGCCTCGACCTCGGTGCGGTGCTCCGGCGCGGTGATGCGCGGCACCAACGGATGCTCGGGCGCGAGCACCATGAACGTCGCGCCGAACAGCGTGTCCGGCCGCGTCGTGTAGATGCGCACCGATTCGTTGGCCAGCCCGACCAGCGCAAAGTCCACCTCGGCGCCTTCGCTGCGGCCGATCCAGTTCGTCTGCATCACGCGCACCTTCTGCGGCCAGTGCACCAGCGTGTCCAGGTCGTCGAGCAGCCTCTGCGCGTAGTCGGTGATCTTAAAGAACCACTGCTCGAGATCCTTCTTCTCGACCTCGACCTCGGGATGGCGCCAGCAACGGCCGTTGATCACCTGCTCGTTGGCCAGCACGGTCTTGTCGACCGGGCACCAGTTCACCGGTGACATCGCGCGGTACGCCAGCCCGCGCTCGTAAAACAGCTCGAACAGCCACTCAGTCCACTTGTAGTAGTCCGGCAGGCAGCTGGTGACCTCGCGGTCCCAGTCGTAGAGGATGCCCAGCATCTTCAGCTCGCGCGTCCCCTTCTTGATGTTGTCGAGCGTCCATTGCCCGGGATGCACGCCCCCGCGGCGCATCGCTGCGTTCTCGGCCGGCAGCCCGAACGCGTCCCAGCCGAAGGGATGCAGCACCTCGTGGCCCTGCATTCGCTTCATGCGCGCCAGCACGTCGCCCATCACGTAGTTGCGCGCATGGCCGACGGTCAGGTCGCCCGACGGGTATGGGTACATGACCAGGTCGTAGTACTTGGGCCTGGGCGAGCTCTCCGAGGCTTTCATCACGCCCCGCTCGGCCCAAACGCGCTGCCACTTGGGCTCGATCTCCTGCGGGCTGTAGCCGGTGCGCCTGGTTGCGGTCATCGCGAACTCTCAATTCTATTTTTTGCGGCTGCTTCAAAATGGCCGCAGATCAGATGGAGCGGCTCTGGGCGCCATGGCGCATGACCTACATCAGCGAGGATCCTCGGCCAGGGTGCCTCTTCTGCCGCGTGCTCAACGATCCTGACGACCCCGATTCAGAGCTCGTGATATGGCGACCTGAGGGTGCCGTGGTCCTGCTCAACAAATTCCCGTACAACCCAGGCCACGTGATGGTCGCCCCTGCGGTGCACAAGGGTGACCTTGCCGATCTCGACGACACCGAGTCGTTAGCGCTGATGAGGGCGCTGCGCAAGACCTTGCTTGTGCTGCGCGAGACACTCAAGCCGGAGGGCTTCAACGTGGGAGCGAACCTCGGCCGCGCGGCCGGCGCAGGAATCCCCGACCACGTCCATCTTCACGTGGTTCCGAGGTGGAACGGCGACACCAACTTCATGCCGGTGATCAGCGACGTGAAGATCGTGAACGAGCACCTGAAGCAGACGGCGGAGAAGCTGCGCCCGGCGTTCGCCAGCTGACGCGGCCGCCGACCACCGTCGCCACGACCTTGCCGTCGCGCACGACCGTGAGGTCGCACAGGAGTCCGGGCTTCAGCGAACCGACCTCGTCCTCCATCCCGGCTGCGTACGCGGCGTCCGACGTGTAGGCGCGCAGCGCCGAGGCTGGGGTCAACGCCAGCTCTGGATGCCATCGCGCGCGGCGGCGCCAGGCGGTCGCGGCGTCGATGCCCAGCAGCGGATCGGCCGTTTCCACCGGGGCGTCAGATCCGAAAGCAAGCCGCGCGCCGGCCCTCTGCAGCGCAGCCCATGCGTATGCGGTCGCAGTCACCGAGGGCCACTCGGCGTCGGCGAGATCGCGGTCGGAGACCGCATGGATCGGCTGCATCGACGCGATGACGCCGATCGATGCGAAGCGTTTCTGGTCTTTCGGATGCACGCACTGAGCGTGCTCGAGGCGCGGACGCCACTTGCTCCATGCGCGCCTGTGCGGCTGCAGGGCGTCGAGTGCTCGCCGCACCGCACCGTCACCGATTGCATGCAGGCACACGTTGAGCTCGGCGCGGACGCAGCGCTCGATCATGTCGACCAGCTCACGCTGTGCGAGCCGCGCGGTGCCCGAGCCGTCCAGCATCTCAGCGGTGCGGCTGCCAAGCGATCCGTCGAGGAAAGCCTTGACGCCCCACAAGCGGAGCCACGCGTCGCCCCAGCCCGAGCGCACGCCCATGCGCTCGGCGTGACGCAGATCGGCAAGGGGCAGGTTGTAGGTGACGCGCAGCGGAAGCTTGCCGCGACCGTGCAGTCGCTGCAGCGACGCGAAGCCTCGCGCGCTGTCCATCGAGTGGACGCCCGTCACTCCAAGCCGCGCCAACGCCGCGAGGGCCCGTGCCATTCCGCGGTCGAGGTCGGCGTCGGCGGGCCGCGGCTCGACCCGGGCGACGACGTCCATGGCGAGCTCACGGATGATCCCGGTCGGCTCGCCAGACTCGTCTCGATCGAAGACGCCGCCAGCGGGGTCGGGCGTGGTTCGATCCACGCCGGCGGCCGCCAGCGCCGCGGACGAAACCCAGGCCGAATGGCCGTCCTTCCTTCGCAGGTAGACAGGCCGTCCGCCTGCCGCGCGGTCGAGGTGCCTGCGGTTGGGAAACGCCGGGTCGGGCCAACCGTCGTTGTACCAGCCGGCGCCCACCACCCACGCCGACCTTGGCAAGGATTTCGACCATCGCTCGATTCGAGTGAGTGTCGCCTCCAGGCTGCGGGTGCCGGCCAGGTCGAGGGTCACGTAGCGATCGGCAAGGCCTTCGAGGTGGATGTGCGAATCGATAAGCCCGGGCCACGCCACACCGCGCAACCGCACGACCTCCGCCCCGCGACCCGCGGCCGCCCGCGCGCGTGCACCGACGGCGAGGATGCGTCCATCAGGACCGGCGGCCACCTCCGGCTTGCAGCCCGCGAACAGCACGGCCCGCAGCTGGGTCATAGACCGTAGGTCTTGGCGATGATCTCCTTCATGATCTCGTCCGTGCCGGCGCCGATCCGCGCCAGACGGGCGTCGCGCCAGGCCCGCTCGACGGGGAACTCCTTCATGTAGCCGTGGCCGCCGAGGATCTGGATCGCCTCGTCGGCAACCTCGCACGCGACCTGCGTCGCCAGCAGCTTGGCCTGCGATATCTCGCGTACGGGGTACTCGCCCTGGTCCCACTGCTTCGCGGTCTGGTAGACGAACGCCTGCACCGCCGCGACCTTGGTCCCCATGTCGACGAGCTTGTGCTTGATGACCTGGAACTGGGAGATCGGCTGGCCGAAGGCCTGGCGGTTGCGCGCGTACTCCGCCGTGTACTCGAACACGCGCTGCGCTCCGGCGATGGCGCCGGCCGCGGCGATCATGCGCTCGCCCTGCAGCTCCCACATGAGGTTCTTGAAGCCTTCGCCTTCCTCGCCTATGAGGTTGGCGACGGGCACTCGGCACCCGTCGAAGACGAGCTCGGCGGTGTCAGACGAATGCATGCCGAGCTTCTTCAGCGTCCGCGACACCTCGAATCCCGGCGTGCCCTTCTCGATGACCAGCAGGTTGTAGCCCTTGTGGCCGCGCTCGCGGTCTGTCTTGGTCACGACCAGCGCCCAGCTGCAGCGGGCGCCGTTCGTGATGAAGGTCTTCCGGCCGTTGACCACGAAGTGATCGCCATCGCGCCGCGCCGTTGTGGTGATGCCCGCGACATCGGATCCAGCGTCCGGCTCGCTGATGGCAAGTGAGGCGATCTGCTCGCCGCGGATGGCCGGCACGACCCACTTGCGCTTCTGCTCCTCGGTGCCGAACTTGAAGACCGGCGGCGTCGCCATCTCGGCCTGCACGGCCACGGCCATGCCGAGCCCGCCGCTGCCGATCTTCGCCATCTCCTCGGACAGCACCACCGCGGAGAAGTAGTCGCCACCCTGGCCGCCGTACTCGGGCGGATAGCGCAAGCCGAGGAATCCGACCTCACCCATGCGCCTGAAGATCGAGTCCGGGAAGGTCGTCTCCTCCCATTCCTCGAGGTGGGGCTTCACCTCCTTCTCCAGGAACCTGCGGATGTGCAGGCGAAGCTCTTCGTGAGCGTCGGTGAAGTACATCGAGTCGAGTTTAGGCCCGGAACGGACGCTGAGCGGCTTACGGTATGATCGCCAGGCCTTAGGGCGATGGTCACCTCGACCGTAAGAACACGTCTAGGAGCTGGGTTGGGTTCGGTAATCAAGAAGCGGCGCAAAAAGATGCGCAAGCACAAGCACAAGAAGATGCTCAAGAAGACCCGTTGGGCTAGACGGGCGCACGCCTGAGCTAGGAGAACGAGATGGGCATCGGTGGCTGGATCGTCATCGCGGTCGTCGTCCTCCTGGTCGTCTGGTTCGTCTTCACCTACAACCGGCTGGTCACGGCCAGGAACCGGACGCAGGAAGCGTGGTCTGAGATCGATGTCGAGCTGAAGCGCCGGCACGACCTCATCCCGAACCTGGTCAACACTGTGCAGGGCTACATGGGCCACGAGCGCGGCACGCTCGAGGCCGTGACCAACGCCCGGGCCAACGCCGTGGCGGCAGGGGCCACTGGCGACCCGGCCAAGATCGGCCAGGCCGAGAACATGCTGAGCCAGAGCCTGCGCAGCCTGTTCGCCGTCTCCGAGAACTATCCCGACCTGAAGGCGATCGCGGCCTTCACCAACCTGCAGGAGACCCTGACCGCCACCGAGGACAAGATCGAGTTCTCGCGACGCTTCTACAACGGCAACGTGCGCGACTACAACATCTCGCTGCAGACTCTCCCCACCTCGCTGATCGCCGGGGCGCTCGGCTTCAAGCCGTTCGCCTTCTTCCAGGCCGACGAGGGCGACCGCGCGGTGCCGGTGGTGAGCTTCAATCAGGGCCCCGCCGCGGGCGGCCCGCCGCCTGCTTCCGGCGCCTCCGGTCCTCCGCCCATGACCGGTTCCTCAGGACCTCCGACCCAGTAGCGATAACAGGGCGCGGTTTCGCGGTAGCGCCGCGAGAATAGCCGCAGCCCGCGCACGACGGGCGTAGCGATAGGAGAGGAAACAATGACGTCCGCGTTCGTACTTCAACGCACCCGGGTGCTGGCCGTGGCCATGGCCGCCGCGCTGCTGGCGCTCGTCGCCTGGCAGCTGACAGCGGCCAGGCCGCTCAACACCTCCGGCGCGACAGCCGGGGTCGTTCACATCACCATGACGGTCACCAGCGCCAAGTCGGGGCAGTTCAAAGGCGATGACGGCGCTGCACCCGGGACCCGCGGCGGCAACATCACGGTGCTGGCGTACTCCTATGGGTTGCAGAACAGCATGACCCTCGGCTCGGGCACTGGGGCCGCTGGTGCGGGCAAGGTCACGCAGAAGCCCGTGACCATCACGCACACGATGGGCGGCTCGTCGCCGCAGTTCCTGGGCGCCGCCGCGACCGGCGAGCGGCTGACCAGTGTGGTGATCAACTTCTCCCGGACCGACAGGACAGGCAAGGAGGTCGCCTTCTACCGCGTCACGCTGACGAACGCGTTCGTCTCGGAGGTCAGCCAGCGGAGCTCGGGTGACACCGTGCTGGAAGATGTGTCGTTCCTCTTCCAGAAGATCGAGCAGCAGAGCCTGACCCAGAACACGACCTTCATCGAGAACCTCTCGACCGGGGGTGCCTAGGCCGCCGGCGATCGCGCCCAATCGAGACTGAACCGGGACCCGTAGGCGGCCACCGCCTGCGGGTCCTGGGTTTCTATGTCCAGCTCGTGGTTCACGTCGAGCCCGCTGTACGTCCAGTTGGCCGACCCCAGCAGCAGCTCGGCGTCGAACAGCCCGATCTTCGCGTGCAGCAGCGTGCCGACGGGCACTGGATACCAGCGCACCGGCACGCCGGCCGAGCGCAAGCCGTCGTAGCTGCGCCGGTTGTAGGGCTGGCTCGGATCCAGCAGCACCTTCACGTCGACGCCGCGCTGGTATGCCGAAGCCAGCGCGAGCAGCACGTCGGAATCGGTGAGCGTGTAGACCTCGGCCCACAGGCGGACCCGAGCGGCTCGGAACGCAGCCGTGAGCAGACGCCGGATCTCTTCACCGGGCGCTGTCTGGGCGACTCGGGATGCCACGTCCGGTGGCACCAGTCGGGGCTCGCCACCGGCCAGCGACCAGTCCTGTTCGAAGATCCGCACCAATCGGTCGACCTCGACGGCGTCGCTGGTCTCGAGCACGTAGTCGTGGTTGCGATCGCTGTGCGTTCCCCAGTTCATTCCGCCGACGACGGCCACGCCATCGGCGATGAGGAGCTTCACGTGGTCGATCTGGTGCGCCGTGTCGTCGACCGGATAGAAGCGCGCGGCGACGCCCGACCTCTGCAGCGCATCGAGCGAGACGCGGCTCGCGTTGACCGTCGGATCGGTGACGACACGCACGTCAGCGCCACCCAGTCGATCGCCCGCAAGCCCACGCACGAGGTCTCCACGGCCGAGCTCGTACATCTCGACATACACGCGCTGTTTCGCGTGGGCGATCAGGCGGCCGACCAGCTGGAAGATGGACGCGTCCTGCCAGAGCCGAACAGGCTCCGCCATCTGAGCTCCCACCGCCGCCACCGCCATCGCCGGCACGGGGGGAGCCGGGCCCGAGCAGCCCACCAGGCATAGGGGGATGAGCAAGACCCCGCCACATCGGAGGCCTCGCCTGGGGGAGGAGAGGACCCTACGCAGACAAGCCGCTCGAGCCACAGCGGGCGACACGCTACCGAGGGCGTGCGCACAAACCAACCCAGCCTGTTAAGGCGCGGCTAGAGCAGCTCCACCTTCATGCCGGAGCGAGCGCCAAGCATCCGGTCGGCCCGCTGCTCACGCACCCCTATCTCCAGGTAGCCCATGCTCCCCAGGTAAACGAACGGCTCGTTCGGCCGTGCCTCGGCGTAGGTCATCGCCGATGCCGTGACGTAGTGGTTGTGCACCTTCATCGGCCTGATCGGCGGCTTCAGGTTGGTGACCAGGTTGCCGAAACCGTCGACCCACAGGATCCGGGGTGACGAGTTGTCGAGCATGGTGGGCGGGTCTGTGTGTGGGCCCAGCGACTCGAGCGGCACGCCTGACGCGAGCGCCGCCGCCGCGGGCGCGAAAACGTCCCGACCCTCAAACGTTGGCGCGCCGCTCGGACGAGGAGCGAGCTCCACGACTTGCTGCAGCCCGACCTCCTCGATGACGATGCCGAACAACCCATTGTCCGGACCGACGTAATAGCGGCCGCCCGCGCGCAGGGCCAGCCGGCGCCGCGTGGTGCCGACGCCGGGATCGACGACGACGAGGTGCACCGAATCGCCTCCGAAATGACGAGTGCCAGCGAAAAGCATGAATGCGCCGGCGGAGACGTCGAATCGTGGGACCTCATGGCTGACGTCGACCAGCACCGCGTTCGGGCAGCCCGCGAGCACGACGGCCTTCATCGCGGCCACAAGCGGAGAGCCCGTACCGAAGTCGCTGGTGAACGTGACGAGCGGCGAGCCGGCGGTCAGACCGCGGCTACCAGTAGCGTGTCTCCTTCCAGGGATCGGCCTCGTCGTGGTACCCACGCTGCTCCCAGAATCCAAGCCGGTTGCGTTCCATGAACTCTAGCCCGCGAAGCCACTTGGCCGACTTCCAGAAGTACTTCGAAGGCACGAACAGCCGAAGCGGCCATCCGTGCTCGGGCGTCAGGTCGTGGCCGTTCCATCCGTAGCAGAGCAGGTTCTCTTCGGAGTCGAGCACGTCGACCGGAACCGAGGTCGTGTAGCCGTACTCGCTGTGGGCCATCACGTATTTGGCTTCGGCCTTGGGCTTGACCCGGTCGAGGATCTCCTTGATCGGGACGCCGGTCCAGGTGTCGCCGAGCCTGCTCCATGCGGTCACGCAGTGGATGTCGGCGACCACGTCCTTGGAAGGAAGGGCGCGCAGCTCGCCGTAGTCGAGCCGCAGCTCGTGCTCGACCGCCCCGAACACCTTCAGATCCCATTTCGCGATGTCGGTGTTCGGCACAGGGCCGAAGTGCAGCAGCGGCCAGCGGTCGGGTGCGGTCAGCGTCTGGCCGGGCGGGATGCGCGCGGGATCCACACCCTCGGGCAGCTTCTTGCTCTTGAAGAGGAACGCCATCGTCGCGAGTATATGAATCGGTCGCCACAGGCCGGCTGTTCCGTGTGTGGTGGCATACTGGCGATTCCTCTTGGCGTGGGCCCGTAGCTCAGTTGGGAGAGCGCGTGAATCGCACTCACGAGGCCAGGGGTTCGAATCCCCTCGGGTCCACCAACCTCAAGTCCCGGCTGAAGCCCGCGTTGTGCGATACCTGTCAGATGCGCGTCCGCGACGATCCGCTCCACCCTGACCCGGGTTTCGCCGCTCTGTATGCGGCGCTGCCGGACGAGGAGGACCTGTTTCCCTGGCTGGATTGGTGCCTATCGGCGAAGCCGCCGGTGCTTTATCTGGGTATCGGCACTGG
>Ga0070697_100001306_pt1 | contig 18800 bp, 16 predicted proteins | sample KBSK1501metaG_FD_65475 | JGI IMG/M metagenome (GOLD analysis project Ga0070697, IMG submission 65475) | Corn, switchgrass and miscanthus rhizosphere microbial communities from Kellogg Biological Station, Michigan, USA - KBS K1-50-1 metaG | ecosystem: Host-associated > Plants > Roots >... | reverse complement strand
TGCTCGAGGCGCAGGAATCGCGCATGGACCATCCGACGACGATGCGCTCGATCGAGCTGATGGGCGCGAAGGTCATTCCCACGCTGGCGACGGTCTGAAGTCTACTGCTTCCGCAGGCGTGGATCGAGGACGTCGCGGATGGCGTCGCCCAGCATATTGAACGCCAGCACGACCACGCTGATCGCGATGCCGGGAAAGATCGCGAGATACGGCGCGGTCTCGAGATTTCGGCGGCCCTCGCCACTGAGCATCGCGCCCCATGTCGGTGTCGGCGGCGGCGTGCCAAGCCCCAGGAAGCTCAGCGCCGCCTCGATCACGATGGCGTTCCCGAGCCAGACCGTCGCGATCACGAGAATCGGCGCGAAGACATTGGGCAAGACGTGACGCACGATGATCCGTGACGTCGGCGCGCCCATGGCGAGGGCGGCATCGATGAAGGCCTGTTGCTTGAGGACCAGCACGGCGCCCCGCACGACGCGCGCGGCTCCCGGCGCGATGACGAGCGCGATGACGAGGATGACGTTCGTCAGGCTTTGCCCCAGGACGGCCACCACCGCGAGCGCCAGCACCAGGCCGGGGATCGCCATCGTGGTGTCCACGGCGCGCTGGATGACGTAGTCGATCCGTCCCTCCAGATAGCCGGAGAGCAGTCCGAGCGCCGTGCCGAGCGCGGTGCCGATGATGACTGAGGCGAAACCCACGATCAGGGAGACGCGCGATCCGTAGATGATGCGACTGAGGACATCGCGGCCCAGCGGATCCGTCCCGAGGGGAAACGCCGTAGTGGGCGGCTGCATCCGAAGCGGCAGGCCGTGGGCGTTCAAATTGAAGTCATAGGGATCGTAGGGCGCCAGTACCGGCGCGAGCATGGCGACGGCGAACAGGGCGAGGATGACGAGCGCGCTGATCGCGCCGAGCGGCTTGCCGCGAACGACGGACGCGACGCGGTGCCACACACCGACCGCGCGGCGCGCGTGCGGCGGAGCCTGGAGCGGCAGGGCGCGTTCAGCGGTAGCGGATTCGCGGATCAAGCCAGGCGTAGCTCAGGTCGATGAGCAGGTTGGCGGCCACGATGACGGCGGCGAAGAAGAGCACGGCGCCCTGGATCAGGGTGTAGTCGCGCAACACCACGGCTTCGAGCATCAGGCTCCCGACACCGGGCTGCAGAAAGATGAACTCCACGATCACCGTGCCGCCGAGGAGCACCGAGAACTGCTGGCCGATCACCGTCGCCACGGGAATGAACGCGTTCTTCAGCGCGTGCCGGACGATCACGGCGCGCTCGCGGGCGCCCTTGGCGCGCGCGGTCCGAATGTAGTCCTGCCGCAGTACCTCGAGGAGCGACGAGCGTGTCATGCGCATGGAGACGGCGGCCAGGCGGGCGCCGATGATGAGCGCCGGGATCGTGAGCTGGCTCAGGCAGCGTGCCGGGTCTACCCACAACGGCGCGAAGCCGATGGGCGGAATCCACTGCAGCCAGATGGCAAGAAAGGTCACGACAACGGTCGCGACCCAGAAATCGGGGAGCGAGAGCCCCAGCACGGCCAGGAGCCGCCCGAGGTAGTCGCTCGTGGTGTCCTGGCGAACCGCGGCCAGGACGCCGACGGGCAGCGCGATCAGCAGCGCAACGATCGTCGACAGGACGGCGAGGTGAGCGGTCAGGTTGATGCGCTTGCCCAGCTCCTGCGTCACGGGCCGCCGAGTGATCAGCGAGCGTCCAAGGTCGCCCTGCACCGCGGCGCTGATCCACGTCCGGTACTGGTCGAGGAATGCGCGGTCGAGCCCCAGCTCGTGGCGCGCGCGCGCGAGCACCTCGGGCGAAGGGCCGGCGGCCTGGTCCAGCTGCATGATGACCGCGTCGCCGGGCAGGATGCGCACGAGCGAGAAGATCAGCAGGGAGACGAGCCACAACACCAGCCCTCCCTGCAACAGGCGGCGCGCGATGTAGGTCCGCACCGCGAGGGACCTCGCTTACTGCGCGAACTTGTCGAATTTGCGGGCCGGCGCCTTGTCCGTCATCCACGCCGTCTTGGCTTCGTACGAGCAGTAGCCCGGAAACCAGCAATACGGGTTGCCGCCCGCGTGCACGTACGACTGAGTGACGCGATAGTGTGGCGGCACGATGGTCGTGATCCGGTAGACGTTCTTGATCAGGTGATCCCAGATCGCGCGCTGCAGCGCCGGGCGCTTGTCGCCCGGGTCGGTCCGCCACGAGGTCAGCAGGTCGTCGAGCTTCGGATCATTGATGCCCTCGCGGTTCGTCGTCCTGGGCAGCGCGCCGTGATAGCGGATGTAGACCCAGTCCATGAAGCCGGGGCCCGCGCCGATCGGGCTGAACGCGGCGAGCATCTGTGTGAACGGCTGGACACCGCCGGCCTTCGCGATCCACGTCGAGGTCTCCAGCTGTTTCAGCTTCACGCGCACGCCGACGTCCTTGTAGAAGCGCGCCACCAGCTGGGCGAAGTCGCTGAAATTCCACCCCTGGAACTCAGCCCATTCCAGCTCGACGTCGAAGCCGTTGGCATAACCCGCGGCCGCGAGGAGCTTCTTAGCCTCGGCCGGATTGTATTGATAATTCGGGCCGAGGTTGGCGTACGAGTAGTCCGCGCGCCTGGTGTAGCCGGCGAGCGCCCACGGGAATGGTCCGTACAGCGCCGCGTCGCCCTTGTTGATGACCTCGGAGACGATCTCGCGGTTAATCGCCATCGAGAGCGCGCGGCGCACGCGGACGTCGTTGAAGGGCGGCTTGTCGACGGTCATGGTGAGACCGTAATCGCCCCAGCCGAAGGAGGGGACCCGGTAGAGCTGCAGATCGGGAGAGGTCTTCATGAGCGCGTAGAGCTGATCCAGCGTCGACACGCGCATCACGTCGAGCTGTCGGGTCCGAAACAGCGCCGACTCGGTCGCGCCGTCCTTGGTGAAGTACAGGCGCACGGCGTCCACGTAGGGCAGCTGACGGCCGTCCTTGTCCTTCAGGTAGTAATCGGGATTGCGGACGAGCAGCGCGCCGTCGCCGGACGAAAAATCCTTCACCATGAAGGCGCCGGTGCCGATCGGGTTCTCGGCCAGGCCCCCGGGCGCCTCCACGGCCTCCCGCGGAACGATCACGGGCGACAGCGAGTCGACCACGTTCAGATAGAACTTCGGGTCGGCCATCGACAGCTCGAACTTCACGGTATACCGGTCGACGACGGTGATCGTCTTCACGAGCGCCGCGCGGGTCGCGTAGGACGCCTTGTCCTTCAACAGCTCGTACGAATACTTCACGTCCTCGGCGGTCATCTCGCGCCCGTTCACGGGCGGGCGGTTGTGGAACTTCACGCCCTGCCGCAGCTTGAAGACCCACGTCGAGGGGTTGACCATCTCCCAGCTCGTGGCCAGCGTCTTCCGGATCACTGGTGTGCGCTGGACCTCGGGGAAGTACCAGGTCGCCTCCCATTCCGTCAGCGTGTCCCAGACCAGCGCGAACTCGGGCCGGTAGCCCGCGGTCGTGGGGTCGAAGGTCCGGATGACGGCGGGAAAGTGCAGCACCCCGCCGTAACGCGGGGGCGACGGCGGCACCGGCGGCTGGGCAGGATACTTCGTGTCCAGCTCCTTGATGAACGCCGGAGCGGCGAACGCGAAGGGTAAGTCGGGCGACTTCTCCTGCGCGAGGGCCGCCGCGACGGACAACACCACGACGAGGGCGAGGGAGGGCAGGATCGTCTTCATCTCTCTGCTCCTTTTACGGGATGAGGACTACGGCGGGCGGGACCACACCCCGTACGGGCGAGCGAGACGTCGAGAAAACGCGGCGATCCTACGTCGTGGTGTTCGCGAGGTCAAGCGAGGCGTGTCGAGGCGTCGCCGTCAATGAACGCCGGGCAGCGCGCCGCCGTAGCGGTACACGAAATAGGCGCGTGCGACCAGGCCGAGCGTGTAGAGGGACGTCGGAATCCACGTTGGGCTCGTCGTATAGAGCGTCGCGACCAGGGCAATGCCGACCAGTGGCGTCGACGGCCAGCCGGGTGCATGCGCCGAAACCAGGATGGTCTCCACGAACTTCACCACAAAGAGGATGACCATGATCGCGACGAACACGGCCAGCGGCGCCAACAGCGAGAACGAGATGAGGGCCATCAGCGCGTCGCTGGTGCCGGTATCCGGGTCGACAAACGCGGTCTTCACGTGGGGCTGACTCGCAAGCGATGCGAGGCGCGGCTCGAGCTCGACCGCACCCACGTACCACGAGAGGGCGGACACCGCGAGGACGGCGAGGAACAATAGATGAGACCGTCGGATCCGCATGCCGGCCTTTCCAAGCAAGGCCGGTACCAGTCCTGACGATGTCGCGCAAGCGACGAATTCAGCGCAACGACGAGGCGCCGCCGCGCACGGCCACGGCCCCGGCAGACCAGATCGACACAGGACGGCTGACGAAAAGCGTCACCACGAGCGACCGGCCACAAACATCGGGGGAGGCGATGTGTGCCTCCCCCGATGTCCCGTCGCTCGACCAGCGTCAGGGCAGGCTGACGGTCGTGGCGTCGCCGGCCGAGGAGATCGTGAACACCCCGGTCGTCGTGTCGGACGTGAGGGCATACGCGCTCCAGCCCGACGGCGGAGCAGGAACCGTGGACATGAACGGACCGGCGACCTGGTTCTGACCGTTGGTCACCTGGCTGGTGAGCTGGGTGAGCGCGGTCGCGACCACGCCCATGTGAGCACCATAGATGGAGACGGCCGAGGCGAGCGCGCGGGCGTCGGCCTGAGCCTTGGCGATACGAGCGCGCTGCTGCACGTTGGCGTACAGCGGCACGGCGATCGCGGCGAGGATACCGATGATCGCGACGACGATCAGGAGCTCGATCAGCGTGAAGCCGCGCTGACCGCCTAACGTGAGGCGTTTCCGAAGCATGATCATCACTCTGCCCCCTGTGAGATGTTCGCGCTTTTGCGCGTGTCGTGTAGCGGGGGATTTCTGCAGCATGCATGCCACGCCACGAATCCTGACATTGCAGGTCTTTTGAGAACCGATACGATTCGACGATAGCCGGTTCGTGGCAGTGTCCTGCCAGAAAATGTTTGCGACGAATGCGTTGCGGATCCGGACCGTCCCATGGCGCGCAAAATCCCGACTGCGACAGCCCCCACGAAGCGCGGTATCGTTCGGCCATGGCTCGTCTCAAGCCCCGGAAGCGAGCCCGCCTTCCCGACCGCGCCTTCGCGTACGTCGACTCGCGAGGGAAGCGGCGGCTGCCCATCCACGACAGGGCGCACGTGCGGAATGCGCTCGCCCGCTTCAACCAGGTGGCCTTCGAAAACGACGACGCCCGGGAGCGCGCGCGCAAGCGCCTGCTGAACGCCGCGAAGCGGTATCGCATCGTGCCCGTCGGGTTCATCACGGGCCAGCTGCAGTCGGAGCGGCGTCATGCGACGGCCGGTCGCCTCGTGATCGAGCTGGGGCGGAACGCGGCCCCCGGCGAGCTGCAAGCGCGTCTGCGCACCGTCCTGCGTGATCCGACCCTCGCGGTGCTGCATTGGTCCGATGCCGCGGGCGCGTACCTCGACGGCGCCGGCAAGCCGGTTTCGCTGCCCGCCGAAGGCGGCCCGCGCGGCGTGACCTATCTGGAGCGTCAGGGACGGCCGATGACGGCACTCGTGCACGATCCCACGATCCTCGAAGATCCAGACCTCACGGCCACCGTGCTCGACGCCGTGCGCTTCGTGGTCGAGAAGGATCGTCTGCGGGGCCGGATCGAGGCGACCTCGACCGATGCCGCGCGGCTGCCGACCGGGTTCGTCACGTTTCTCATGACGGATATCGAGGCGTCCACGGTGCTACTCCAACAGGTGGGCGACCGCTATGGCAACCTGCTCAACGACGTCCGTGGCGTCCTGAGGGCCGCGCTGTCGCGCGCGCACGGCCGCGAGATCGACGCGCGCGCCGACGAATTCTTCGCGGTGTTCGAGAGGCCCGCGGCCGCCGTCGAGGCGGCCGTCACGATTCAGCGGCAGCTGGCCAAGGGCGCCGTCGGATCGTCCGAGCGTCTCGAGGTCCGCGTCCGTGTCGGAATCCACAGCGGCCGTCCGACACTGACCGATGTCGGCTACATCGGTCTCGCCGTGCACACCGCCGCGCGCGTGTGCTCGGCGGCGCACGGCGGACAGATCATCGTCTCCGCCGCCACGCGAGCGGCGGTCGCGACGTCCGCGCCGAGCGGCGTGCGGTTTCGCAGTCTCGGTCGCCATCGCCTGGCTGGCCTTCCGGAGCCCGAGACACTCTTCCAAGTCCACGCGCCGGGACTGCGGGCCACCTTTCCACGACCGCGGACCGGGCGGCAGTCGGTCCGCCGCCGCGAGTCCGACAAAGGTCGAGCCGGTCGCGACGGTCAGCTCGAGCTTCCGTCGACCTCCTAGCGAAGTCCCGCGCGGCTGCGGAAGAGCAGGGGTCCGATGAACCCCTCGGATGGCGACTGAGTGTCGTTGGTATCGATCGAGAGGGCGACGGCCCCCGGGGCATCCGGCTCCGATCCATAGACGAGACGAAAATCCTCGGCGACGTTTCGCCGTTCGGTCTGCCACTGGCCGAGCAACGACGTCCCCGAGCGGACGATCAGGAACGTCACTGTTCGCGTCTTCTGACTTCGCTGAACGGTCCCCACCGGCAACGCCGGGTCCCACACGTATCCGATCAGCTGCGAGCGGAGCGCGGCGGGTGTGCGCGGCCACACGACGAACACGTGCGGCGCCGCATCCGAGGTCGCTCGGTTGCGGAGATCGGCGCCCGCGGGAAGCTGCGTCAGCTTCCACTGCCACTCGAGGATCGGTGTCGCCTCGAGATTGACGCGCAGCTTGCGCACGATGGTCGAGTGGTCGCCGTGACTCCGGAGATGCAGGGCGCGCCGGCCGTCGTCTTCGACGACGGTGAAGTCGTAGGCCGGACGGCCGCCAATCGTCTCGTACGTTCGCCATCCCTCGGGAACGCCGCGACCATTGAGAGGATGGTGGGTCCAGCTCTCGATCGGCGAGACTTCGATCGGCTCGGCGCGCGCCGATCGAGGATGACCATGGGCGGCTCCGAGTGTCACGAGGAGCCCGCAGATCAGCGCTCGGCGCGTCAGCATCAAATCTGAAGTTTTCTTCACGCTCTTTCCATTGCTCTGCGGTGATCGCGGCCCTACTCTACGTCTGGTTGTGAGCACACGCACTGCCGAGCACGTTGTCGATCTCGCCCTCTCGCCGGTCTGGCGAATGTCGTGAAGCTGCTCCTCGTCGAAGACGACGCACGCACCGCCCGGGCCATCGCCCGCGGCCTGCACGAAGAGGGGTACGTCGTCGATGTCGCGGCCTCGGGCGAGGACGGAGAGCAGCTCGTTCACGCCGGAGAGTACCGCGTGTTGATCGTCGACTGGTATCTTCCCGAGAAGGACGGGCTCGCCATGTGTCGTGAGCTCCGACAGCGCGGTCTCATGATCCCGATCCTCATGCTCACCGCGCGCGACGCGCTGGCCGATCGGGTGGCGGCGCTCGACACGGGCGTCGATGACTACCTCGTCAAACCGTTCGCGTTCGCAGAATTGCTGGCCCGCCTGCGCGCGCTCCTGCGGCGGTCGGATTTCAGTCGGCCGACCCTGCTGTCCGTCGACGACCTGTGCATGGATCCCGTGAGACACCGGGTGACCCGCAACGGTGTGCCCGTCCCGTTGACGCTCAAGGAGTACCAGATCCTCGAGGTGTTGATGCGGCGTCCGGGTGAGGTGGTGCTGCGCGCACAGATCGAGCAAGAGCTCTGGGGCGAAGCCAACGACCTGACCAGCAACGCGGTCGATGTCCACGTCAGTCATCTCCGCCGCAAGGTCGACGTCCCCGGACGGAGCCGACTGCTGCACACGGTTCGTGGCCGCGGCTTCTACGTCGGCACCAACACCCGCTGATGCGCTTCGGATACCGGGCGCGCCTGGCCGGCTGGCACGGGATCGTCCTCGGCATCATCCTCGGCGTCTCGGTCGTCGTCCTCGACTGGACGGTTCACCGCATCATCCTCGACCAGGTCGACGCCGCCCTGCTGCACGCCGCCCAGAGCGTCGGCGCCGAGATCGCCGGAGAGGGGCCGACGAGTCCCGTCGGTGTGCTCTCGATCAAGCCCGTGCGGCGTCTGCTGTGGAGCTTCCGCCCGATCATCCAGGTCGTCGATAGCGCCGGCGGTGTCGTGACGGTCGTCGGAGCGGATGCGCCGCTGCCGATCGATCCCGCGCAGATCAACAAGGTGATCGGTCGCGGGAAGATCGTCTTCCAGACGGTGGCGACCGCCGAGTCCAAGGCGCTTCGGGTGGCGGCGCTGCGGGCCGCGCACGGTCGGGCGGTCTATGCTGTTGAGGTGGCCCATCCGCTCGACGCCGTTCATCTCGTGCTCGGTCGGATCCGATGGCTGCTCGTCGCGGCCGCGATTGCGATTCTGATGGCGATCGTCGCAACGGATTTCGTCCTCACGCGCCAGGTCCTGCGGCCGATCGACGCGATCGTGCGGCAGGCGCGGCGGCTGAGCGCCGCCAGCCTCGCCGAGCGGCTGCCCCATCCGGGCGAGCCGGGCGAGGTGGCCCGACTGGTGGAGACGTTGAACGCGATGCTCGAACGCATCCGCGAGAGTGTCGAGATCCAGCGGCGCTTCACCGCCGACGCCGCCCATGAGCTGCGGTCCCCGCTCACGCGCCTGCGCACGGAGATCGAAGTGACGATGCGCCGGCCGCGCGCCGTCGACGAGTATCGCTCCACCCTCGCGACGGCCCTCGAGGAGATCGAGCGGCTGGGCGCGCTGGTGGAAAGCTTGCTTACGTTGGCCCGTCTGGATGCCGGAGAGGGCCACGCCGCCCTGACGAGCAGGACACGACTCGCCCCGATCATCGAGGCCATCGTCAGTCGCGTCAGACCGATGGCCGCGCGGCGCGGCGTCGTGCTCGGTCTGGGACCGCATGTCACGGATGCCGTCGTGGATGTCGCGCCCGGCATCCTCGACGTCGCCCTCGGCAACGTCGTGGACAACGCGGTGAAGTTTTCGAGCGCGGGCGGGACGATCGAGCTGGACACCGCCGTCACCGCGTCCGAGGTCTTCGTCACCGTCGCGGACACGGGGCCGGGCATCCCCGCCGACGAGCTGCCGCACGTGTTCGAGCGATTCTTTCGCGGCAGGAGCGCGCGGGCGACGGGCGCGTCGGGCGTCGGGCTCGGCCTCGCCATTACGCAGATGCTCGTGCAGCGCCAGCGCGGGATCGTCGACATCGACAGCAAGCCGGGCGCGGGCACGACTGTGACCATCCGTCTTCCTCTCACGGCCGGCGGTGATTCATGAACGACCCCGAAGCCTGAGCATGTGCGGGATATGTGGCTTCCTCGGCCCTGGCCACGAGCGGGCCGACCTGGACATCGTTCGCCGGATGACCGCGACGTTGCGCCATCGCGGCCCTGACGACGAGGGCTATCACGTCGACGGACCGGTGGCGCTCGGGCATCGGCGCCTTCGTGTCATCGATCTGGCCTCCGGCCGGCAGCCGCTCTCGAACGAGGACGGCACGGTCTGGGCGATCCTCAACGGCGAGATCTACAACCATGTCGAGCTGCGCGAGGCTCTGCTCGGGCGCGGCCATCGCTTCGCCACCCGGTCCGACACCGAAGTCGTCGTCCACGCGTGGGAGGATTTCGGTGAGGACTGCCTCGGATACTTCAACGGCATGTTCGCGCTCGCGTTGTGGGACGAGCGCCGCCAGGTCCTCCTGCTGGCGCGCGATCGCATGGGGGAGAAGCCGCTCTACTACACGCAGCTCGGCGGCTGGCTGATCTTCGGGTCCGAGCTCAGATCGATCCTGGCCCATCCGCGCGTCAGCCGCGAGCTCGACCTCTTCGGGTTGTCGCGGTACCTGAGCAGCGGCTACGTGGTCGATCCGCACACGATCATGCGCGGGGTGTGCAAGCTGCCCCCGGGACATCTGCTCACGGTGTCGGAGACGAAGACGTCCCTGACGCGCTACTGGGACCTGTCCTTCGCTCACGAGGAGCGACGCGACGAGCCCGAATGGGCGATGCGCGCCTGGGATGCGCTGTGCGGCTCGGTGCGCCGCCGACTCGTGGCGGACGTTCCCGTCGGTGTCTTCCTGAGCGGAGGTCTCGATTCCAGCGCCGTCGTCGCGGCGGCCGCGACCGTGGCGCCCTCACAAAAGCTGGCGACGTTCGCCGTCGGATTCGCGGAAGCCACCTACGACGAGACGACGTTCGCGCGGGACGTCGCCCAGCGGTTCGGCACCGATCATCACGAGCTCGTCTTCACCGCGGCCCACGCCCGTGCCCTGCTGCCGGACGTCGGACATCTGCTGGACGAGCCGCTGGCGGACCCTGCCTTCCTGCCGACGCTCGAGCTCGCCCGCGAAACACGCAGGACGGCCACCGTCGTGCTCTCCGGGGACGGCGGCGACGAGCTGTTCTGCGGCTACCCGACCGCCCTCGCCGTCTCTGGAGCTCGGCTCCTGGACCGGCTGCCCGGCGGCGCACGCGCGGCCGCGGCGAAGCTGCTCGACACCCTTCCGAGATCCACGCGTTACGGAAGCCTCGGGTCCCTGCTGCGGCAGCTGTTCCGTGCGTTCGCGCACGCCCCGGACGTTCGAACCCAGCTCTTGATGGGCGGATTCACCCCGGCCGAGCAGCAGAGGCTGCTTCGTGATCACGTGCGCGTCGCGTGCGCCGCCTTCGATCCCTACCGTGACGTCGCCGACGTGATGGTCGAGGCGCCCTCGGAGGATGACCTCGACCGTCTCATCTATCACCACGCGAAGCTCTATCTGGCCGGCCAGACGCTGGTCAAGATGGACCGGGCGACGATGGCGTTCGGCCTGGAGGTGCGCGCGGCGTATCTCGATCATGAGTTCGTCGAGCTTGCGTGTTCGATCCCGACCGCGCTCAAGCTCAAGGGCTGGACGACGAAGTATCTGCTCAAGCGGATGATGGCCGAGCGCTTGCCCGCGTCGGTCGTGTACCGGCGCAAGCACGGCTTCGGTGTGCCGCTGGAGCAATGGCTGCGGGGTCCGCTCCGACCGTTTCTCGAAGAGACGCTCCATCCCGATCGATTGAAGCGGACGGGACTCTTCGCGCCGGCGACCGTCGCCCGCATGGTGGCGGAGCACGTCACGGGCAAGGAAAATCATGCCCGGGCGCTCTGGACGCTCATGAGCTTCGAATTGTGGCGCGAGGCGTATCTGCCGGGCTGCACATGGGCGTAGATCGCGCGCGCTGGCTCGTGGTGCCGCTGCTCGTCGCGGCCGCCCTGTTCCTGCCCGCCATCGGGCAGCGCACGATCTTCATCTCCGACGAGGCGCGTTATGCGCTGCTCGCGAGAAACATGGTCGAGCACGGGCAGTGGTTGGTGCCGCACATCGACGACGAAGTCCACATGGAAAAGCCCCCGCTGTTCATGTGGGCCATCGCGCTGCTGTCACTGGTGACGGGCGACGTGAACGAGCTGACCGCGACGCTACCCGCGGCGCTGAGCGGAATCGGCGGCGTCGCCGTCACGTTCATGCTCGGACGCCGGCTCTTCGGCGGATTGGGCGGCTTGCTCGCCGCCCTGATTCTCGCCACGACTCCGGGCTACTTCTGGTTGGCCAGGGCCGTCCTGGCTGACATCACCGTGGCGTTCTTCGTCGTCGGCAGCATCTGGTTTTTCTGGATCGCGATCGACACGCCCGAGTCGGAGCGCTCCGCGATGCTCGCCTGCTACGTCTGCCTCGGCCTGGCGCTCTCGGCCAAGGGACCGGCCGGGCTGATGCCGCTCCTCGCGTTCGCCGCGTTCGTGGTGTGGGACGGCGGATGGCGTGGCCTGCGACGTCTGAGGCTGCTCACGGGCGTTGCCATCATCGCGCTGATCGCGAGCCCCTGGGCGATCGCTTTCGGCATGCAGCGAGACACCAGTTATCTGCAAACCGTGTTGATCGACGATTACGCCGGCCCCCACGCCGCGAGGTGGCAGGGGGTCGGCGAGCTCTTCTTCGCGGCGGGACCGCTCGGGCTCAAATTCCTTCCGTGGAGTCTCTTTCTTCCCGCCGCCCTCTGGCACGGATGGCGGAAGTCCGACCCCGCGGCGCGACGAAAGTTCACGCTCTTGCTGTGCTGGACGGTGACGTACGTCGTCGTGATGACGATCATGGCGCACAAGCGCGAGCGATACCTGCTTCCGGTGTATCCGGCGGTTGCCCTGATGGTGGGCTCGCTCTGGCAGGACTGGATGTCGTCGCCCGATCACCGCTTGCTCCGCGCTCATGGCTGGCTCTGGGCCGGATCGACGGCCGTCGCCGGTGTGGCGCTGCTCCTGCCGCTGCCGCTTCGAACCGAGGAGTCGATTCTGTTGCCGCCGCATCTGGCCGTGAAGATTCTCGCCGCCGCCGGCATCGTCGTGTCTGGAGCGTTGGGTCTCTGGGCCACATCGACGGGCAGAGCGCGCGCCGCGTTCTCGGTCATCGCCGTCACCATGGTGGTCACGCTCGGGTACGAGGCCTGGACGCTCGTTCCGCGTTACAACGCGCGCTATGACGTCAGGGGATTCGCGAAGCGGGTTGCGGCGCACGTGGGACCGGACGACAACCTGCTGGCGTTCGAGAGCAGCCGCCTCTCCTACGATTTCTATCTCCGTCGACGGGTGGACAAGATCGGTGACGCCCACGAGGTTGCCGACTCGCTGGCCGGCCCGCGCCCCACCTACGTCATCGCCGACGAACGCGCGTGGCGAACGCTCGACGACGCCGGGGTCCGACTGCACATTCTCGAGCAAACGCAGCTCGCGGGTCGCACCGTCGTCCTCGCGACGAGCGCGGACGACCGGGCCGACGACACGATCCGAAGTGACGCTACTCCGCCGCCACCGGCTCGAACAGGATTCCGGGACCGCCGGCCGCATCGACGGCGTGATACCTGATCCACTGAATCTGCGGGCAGGTGATCTGTCGCGCGACGCTCTGGAGCAGGACGGAGAACTGGGGCGCGAGGAGAACGAGCCGCGGCTGAAGCGAGAAGTTGACGGCGTGCTCGCGGTACATCCGTTTGAGATTTGGCATGTTGCGGACGACCCAGTCGAAGTGGCCCATGCCGCGTAGCAACAGGGCGTCGTTCACGGTCGTGTCCGCGTCGATGATGGTCAGCTGGCTCGAGCGACTCATGGCGAGCAGATCGATCTCGCCGCACGGATGGCAGGGGATATTCGCGTCGATCGCCTTCAGGCCATCCTCGAGCGCGCCGGTGAATTCTCTCAGGACGCCGGCGAGCCGGTCCCTGGAGACCGACGCGGGTCGCAGCAGCGCAACGCCTCCGCGGGGCGCGGGCGGTGGAGCGGAGCGCTCGGGCTCGGCGGCCCGCTGGGACAGGAAGAGATGCGACACATCCTCCAGTCCTCGACCGAGTGGCCGGTCCCCACGGCCGTGGCCGTCCGCGTTTCCCGTACCGCCGGTCTTGTTCTCGTCCATATCGCTCACGCCGCGCGCCCCGCGCTAGGTCGTGACCTCTTCGTCCACGACGAGGATCGAGTCGTCGCCGCCATATGCGCTCGGCTCGACCACGGCATTGAGCGGATCGCTCTGCCAGCGCCCATCGACGACGTACCGATACCGGTAACGTCCGGGCGCCAGCTTGACGACCTTCTTCCACACCCCGCCGTCGAGCTCCATGTCGCTGCCGCTCATCGTCCAGTCGTTGAAGTCGCCCGCCAGCTGGACGCGCTCGGCATCCGACGCTTCGATGGTGAAGATCACGCCCTCGGACGTCAGCGCCGGCGGCGCCGGCTCGAGCGGATCGTCGCCCGAAGACATCCGGGCCGCATGGCCGTTCACGGCGATCGGCTCGGCCCCGTACCACCCGTCGTCTTGTTGCAGGACTTCGGCGGCGAGCGCCTCGTAGTCCTCGTATCCCGCGCAGTGCCGGGCATAATCGACGATCGGCACTCCGTGGCTCGCCGCCTCTGCGAGCTTGACGCTGTACCTGATGACCGTTTCGAAGTGGCGGCCCTGGAGGTGCTTGCGGATGTCCTCGACGACGGCTTTCACGAACGGCGACCGGCCGGAATAGAGCGTCACGAGCGCCCGCGCCGCGACGTGGTGGTTCGTCTCCTTGGCCAGCACGTCGAACGTCTCCAGCAGCTTGCCGATGCCGTGCAGGGCAAAGAAGCTCGGGTCCATCGGCACGATGGCTTCCGAGCAGGCTTTGAGCGCGTTGAAGGTCAGCAGCCCGACGTTCGGCGGACAATCCACGATGACGTAGTCGTAGCGGCCTTTGATGCCGGCGAACGCGTTCGCGAGGATATTCTCGCGGCCGAACAGCCCGGCGAGCGTTTCCGGAATCGCGCTCAGTCGAATGTCGGCCGAGGCCACATCGAGGTTGTCGCGGACGGGACGGATGACGTCACGGAGCACGGTGGGCTGGCCGCCCGGTCCTCCCACGAACACTTCGTACATGGTCAGCGGAGACGGGGCGGCATCGGCGAGAAGTCCGAGCGTCGCATGGCCCTGCGGGTCCATGTCGATGAGCAGCACTCGTCGCTGCTCGCGCGCGAGGAAGGCCGATAGGTTGATGGATGTGATCGTCTTGCCACACCCACCCTTTTGGTTCACGACCGCTATTGTGCGCATAAAGCTCCTCTCGCTCTGTGTGGTTCCTCCCTCCTTACCCGGTCCGACAGTAACAAAAGCGTCGTAAAACCGGAAACTATTCGTGGGGGATGTGGGCCGGGCGGCCCCCACATTTAGGGGGTCAGCGGCGGCTTGGACGCTCGACGCCGCCGGCGTTCGCCCGGCGGCGTCGAGATGCGGCGCGCTCGTTACTCCTTGGGGACCAGGACGATCTCGATGCGGCGATTTCGGGCGCGGCCTTCCACCGTGTCGTTGTCGGCCACCGGCTTGAACTCGCCGAAGGCGGCGGCGGAGAGGCTGGCCGGCTCGATGCCCTGCTTTTGCAGATAGCGCGAGACGGTGATCGCACGCGCCGCCGAGAGCTCCCAGTTGCTCGGATAGCGCTGCGTGAGCGGACCCACGATCGGCTTGTTGTCCGTGTGCCCCTCGATGCGGATCGCCTTGTCGTTCACGGTCTTGAGGATCTCGATGACCTTGCCCAGGACCACGAGCCCCTCGGGCTTCACCTCGGCCTTGCCCGAATCGAAGAGGATCGCCTCGACCAGGTTCACCGTGAGCTTGCCCTTCAGCTCGGAGATGGTGACCTGACCTTTGTCGATCTCACCTTTCATCTTCGCGACGAGCTGCTCGTACGTCGAGCTGACCTCGCGAACCTTTTCCTCGCGGGCCTTCTGGGCGTCGGCGACGTCCTGGCGGAGCCGGGCGTTGTCACTCTCGAGCGTGCTGATGCGCTGGCGCAGGTCGGTGATGGTCTTGCCGAGCTCGCCGGCCTTCATCGTGAGGGTGCGCTCCAGCTCGGCCCGGTCGGCCGTCAGCTGGTCGTTGCGCTTGCCGGCGTCGGCGAGCTCGCCCTTGAGGCGGGCGTTTTCTGCGTCGAGCGCGTTGTAGCGGGCCTCGGCCGCCTGCACGGTCTTCGTGTATTCGCTCTTCGAGACACAGCCGGCGACGCCGAACGGCAGAACGGTGAAAGTGGTGAGCACCAATAAGCTCTTGCGCATCCTGGTGGTCTCCTCGGTCGCAGAGCCTGGCGAAGTGCCAGCGATCGATTATGGCAAGACGGCCCCCCGGTGGCGAAGCATTTATTGGATATGTCGACCGGCTCGTCGCCGCGCCGCTGAATCGGCGCCGCCTTCGGGGGCGCAGAGCGCCTCGACGGGCTCGGGGGCCACGCAAGACGACTCCGCGATGACGCCGCCGGCGCCCACGGGACCATAGCGTCGGCGTCGCCAGACGCGATAGCCGATCACCATCGCGAGCGCGGCCGGAGCGAGCAGGACCAGGAGCCGCGCGGCGTGGTGCTGCCCGATGAAGTCGGCCGCGCGGCCACCGACGACAGACCCAACGGTCACCCACGCCGCGGCGTAGACGACGGTGCCGATGAAGTCGAACGCGATGAACTTCCCATAGGTGATGTGGCCACAGCCCGACAGCGCGGAGGCGAAGAGCCGCAGGCTGGTCGAAAACCGGCTGAGCAGGATGGCCGCGGCGCCGAACCGCCGGAAGTAGCCGACGGTCTTTTCCACGCAGTCCGAGGAGCCGAGCGTGATTCGACAGTAGAAGGCCAGGATGCGCGGGCCCGTCATCGCGCCGGCGAGGTACGGCACATGATCGCCGATCAACGATCCGGCGGTGGTAGCCACGACGAGCCCGATCAGCTGTCGCTCGTCGCCGGCCAGCGTCGCGGCGACGAGCAGCAGGATGCGGCTGGGAAACGGCACGCCCGCCGCCTCGACGAGAAACGCGATGAAGACGAGGCTGAGCAGGTGAGCGAGCAGGAAATCCAGGTGGCCCATGGACCGGACAGTCGCTGCGGTATGCTCGGACGGTGATCGCCGTGGGCCGCTGGCTCGCTCCCTGGACGCAGAACCGGCTCTTCCGACGGTACGTCGTGCCGTTCGCGGCCGTCGTGGCGGGGGCGTTGCTCACCAACGGTCTCGTCGAGATCTATTTCACCTACCAGGAGTCACGCGCGCAGGTCGCGCAGATCCAGCGCGAGAAAGCCAGCGCCGCCGCGCTGCGCATCGAGAGCTTCGTGCGCGAGATCGAGCGGCAGATGGGCTGGACGACCCAGCCGCAGATCGTGGCGGCGGGGCTCGAGCAGCGGCAGCTCGACTATGTCCGGTTGCTGCGCCAGGTGCCGGCGATCACCGAGGTGGCCTTTCTCGACGGCCGGGGCCGCGAGCAGCTGCGCGTCTCCCGGCTGGCCATGGACGTCGTGGCCGGCGGCACGGATGTGTCCGCCGAGCCGCGGTTTCGCGAGACGCGCGGTGGGCGCGTCTGGTATGGGCCGGTGTACTTCCGCAAGGAGTCGGAGCCGTACATGACGCTGGCCGTCCCGCATGGCGCGTTGCCGACGTCGGCCGTCACGGTCGCCGAAGTCAATCTGAAGTTCATCTGGGACGTGGTGTCGCAAATCCGCGTTGGTCGGCTCGGCCAGGCGTACGTCGTCGACCGCGACGGCCATCTCATCGCCCATCCCGACATCAGCCTGGTGCTGCGCAAGACCGATCTCGCCGCGCAGCCGCACGTGCAGGCGGCGCGCGGCGGCGCCAGCGACGCCATGCTGTCGACGGACCTTGCCGGCCGGAGCACGCTGGTGGCCCACACCGTCATCGCGCCGCTGGGCTGGACCGTCTTCGTCGAGCAACCGCTCGGCGAGGCGTTCGCGGGTCTGCGCGGGGCCATTCTGAGGACCGGGCTGTTGATGCTGCTCGGCGTCCTCGTGTCGGGGATCGCGAGCTTGACGCTGGCACGGAAGATCGGCCGACCGATCGAGGCGCTGCAGACGGGAGCGGCGCGCATCGGCGGTGGCGATCTCGCGCATCGCATCGACGTGCGCACCCGGGACGAGCTGCAGGATCTCGGCGAGCAGTTCAACCGCATGGCCGGACAGCTGCAAGACTCGTATGCCACGCTGGAGCGCCGGGTCGAGGACCGCACGCGGGAGCTGACCGAGGCCCTGGAGCAGCAGACGGCCACGGCGGAAATCCTGCGCGTGATCTCGAGCTCGCCGACGGACGTGCAGCCGGTGCTGGACGCGGTCGCCGAGAGCGCGGCGCGGCTGTGCGGCGCCAATGACGTGCTCATCCATCGTGTCGAGGGTGGGATGCTGCACCGGGCGGCGCACTTCGGCGACGTCGCGCTGGCCGCGTCGCCGGTCCGCGCGATCACGCGCGACACGCCGGCGGGCCGGGTGGCCCTCGAGGGGCGCGCGCTGCACATCCACGACATCGTCGAGGCGTTCGCGCGGGGCGAATACGACGAAGCTCGGAGCTTGCAGCGCGTCGCCGGATTTCGCACGATCCTCGTCACGCCGCTGCTTCGTGAGGGCACCGTCCTCGGCGTGATCGTGATTCGCCGTGTGGACGTCCGGCCGTTCACCGACAAGCAGATCGCGCTGCTGCAGACCTTCGCCGATCAGGCCGTGATCGCCATCGACAACGTGCGCCTGTTCCAGGAGCTGGAGGCGCGCACCGGTGATCTCACGCGGTCGGTCGAGGAGCTCCGCGCGCTCAGCGAGGTCGGCCGCGCGCTCTCGTCGACGCTCGACCTGCCGACCGTGCTCGATACCATCCTGTCCCGCGCGAACGTGCTGGCGGGGACCGACGGCGTCGTCATCTACGAGTTCACGGCCGACGACCGGCGGTTCGATCTGCTCCGCGCCAGCGAGAGCTTCGACGCGGCACTGCTGGCGGCGCTGCGTGCGATGCCGCCCGCGTATGGCGAGGGCGCCGTCGGCCGCGCCGTCGAATCGCGCGGGCCGGTGCAGATTCCCGACATTCGCGACGTGAGTGTGTACAGCAGCCGCATGCGCGAGGCCGTGCTGGCTGCCGGCTACCGTGCGCTTCTCGCCCTGCCCTTGCTCAGCGAGGACGAGGTCGTCGGCGCGCTGGTGGTGAATCGCCGAACGCCCGGCGAATTCGAGCCGCGCGTGGTGGACGTGCTGAGGACGTTCGGAACGCAGTCGGCCCTGGCGATCCAGAACGCACGGCTGTTTCGCGAGATCGAGGACAAGAGCCGCCAGCTCGAGGCGGCCAACCGCCACAAGGACGAGTTCCTGGCCTCGATGTCGCACGAGCTGCGCACGCCGCTCAACGCGGTCATCGGGTTCTCGGAAGTCCTCCTCGAGCGCATGTTCGGCGACGTCAATGCCAAGCAGGAGGA
>Ga0070697_100001305_pt1 | contig 18801 bp, 15 predicted proteins | sample KBSK1501metaG_FD_65475 | JGI IMG/M metagenome (GOLD analysis project Ga0070697, IMG submission 65475) | Corn, switchgrass and miscanthus rhizosphere microbial communities from Kellogg Biological Station, Michigan, USA - KBS K1-50-1 metaG | ecosystem: Host-associated > Plants > Roots >... | reverse complement strand
TGTTTGTCCACGGCGCGAACACCGAAGAAGTAGTTATCTTTCGACATGCCCTTCATCGTGAAGCTCGTTAGATTTCCAACGGCGCGCGCGTTAGTCCAAACAGGCGACGTCGTGTCGCGCCAGACTATTTCGTAACCGGCGAGGTCAGGTTCATTGTTCGCGTCCCACTTGAGATCAGTGTCGTTGGTGAGCCGCGTCGTAAGCAGGCCGACGTTCTTCGGCCGGGCCGGCGCCAGCGCGAGCGTTGCTAACGAAGCCGCATTTACGCGAGCGACATTGGCTATGTAGTTGAAGTCGTCAAACTGCGGCAGGTCGCCATACTGCACGCCTTTTTCAATGCGAACATTCTGGTGCTGATGACGATAGTCTTCATTCGGCTCGGTAAACCGGACAGCTGGAAAGCCGCGTTCAAGAAATGGAATATGATCGCCGCCACGAAGGTAACGATCGCGACGGTAAACCATCATCACCCGCATGGCGGATACGTAACGCTCTCCTGTTTCCTTGATAAAGCGGGCTAGCTGCCGCGGAGCCGAATCGTTCTCGCCGCCGACGCCGCGACGCACGGTGGCTTCTTCGGGCTTCTCGCTGGACGGCACTCCTTCCGAAAAGACGCGCACGGTATGGGCGTCGCGAATCCCGTTGCCGCCTAGCGAACTCCCGATGATGTCGTTAGTGAACATCGCTTCGACATCCACGCCTTTTTGCTTTGCCTGCTCCGCTGCATATGTTGAACCAAGCAACCCCTGCTCTTCTCCGGCCACAGCCATGAAAATAATTGTTGCGTCGAATTTGTATTTCGCCATCACGCGCGCCATTTCCAGAATGGCGGCCGTACCTGAAGCGTCGTCGTTCGCACCCGGTGCGTCGCAGGCGGCGTCAGTCGGGCTGGTGCACATCGAGTCGTAATGGCCACTGACAATGTAAGTGCGTCCAGCGGACTCTGGTTGCGTTCCTTTAAGCGTCGCCACTACGTTTGTGATCATTGTTGGCTCTGGAACGCGCGCAGCTTTGGGTTGTTCGAAGGTTTGCTTCTCGACTGTCATGCGACCGCCGGATTGCTCTGCAGCTTTAGAGAACTCGCTGAATAGCCAATCACGCGCGGCGCCGATGCCGCGGTTCGGATCGGTCTGCGTCGAAAGCGTGTTGCGCGTGCCGAAGGAGACGAGCTTGCGAATTGTTCTTTCGATATTGCGCGCATCAATCTCCTGAACGATACGCGCGATCTGCTGTTGTCTTGAGGCGGTAACTGACTGCGCCGACTGAGACCTCGTTTTTCGAACGTCGAGTGTCTGCGCAGTTGCTGAAACGACTAAAAACAACAGAGCGGATATTGCGATCAAGTGCGATGCAGTTGAGAGTGCCCTGAACGGGCGTGGGTTTAGAGTCATCGGCATCCAGTTAGCCTGGTGGATAAGATCTTAGGTTGTTAGCGCTAACGCGCGAGGGGATCGGAACCTTCTTTATAAGCCGGGCTGAAGGTGCGGGTGGTGTGTTCAGTCACGCTGGGCATCGGTTCCAGACGCGGCTGGAACTGTTGCCGAGTCGGTGGCATTTGCGCAGGCGTCTGGGCCGGAGGTCGAAGCTGATTCGGCGGCTGATAGATCTCTCGATTCATGGCGAGTACCTTTAACCAGAAGCGCAGCATGAGCGCAGTGCAACCAAACAGGGTGGCCAGACTGAAGATGACTATCCAGGCCACAGCGACAGCATTTAGGTTCCTTTCCACCAATTCGGTTGCTCCGCTAATTATGATCCCAATTCCTATTGTGATGGTTAATCCAAGAACTATCGACGGCAGACCCAGCCTGGTCGGTTTAACGATCGGCGCGGGGTAGCTTTCGGGAACTATCGCGAGATGCGCTCCGCAACGGTTGCAATACTTGAGTTCGACTGAAATTTCGTTGCCGCAGGATGGACAGTACATAGGATCTCCAGTAAACGCGTCCCAAAACCTCAAAGACTTTGGGTGATGTTACCACCTCACAATCCTGTAGGACAGACTTCAAGTCTATCCAGGAGACTGAACAGGTAGCATGCGCGTTCTAAAACGAAAAGAATGAGTGGTTTGTTTCCCGCGGTTACTGAATCCGGTAGGCGCGATTCTTCCAGACAACAATGACGACGCCGTCTAGTTGTGCGGCGATGGTGCGAAGGGCCGGCTCATCGGCCACCAGGGCGCGAAACTGATCCGAACCGCGTGCTACCCGAACCGTCGCTTGCGAATATTCGTAAGCGGTATCAACCCAGGCGTCGCCCTCTCGTGTGAAGTGTCTTCCCATTACTGAGCGAGTTTCAACGTAGGCGCCTTTCTTATTCTTATCCGCGCTGGGTCCGCGTCCGCCCGCAACTCCGGCACCACGTTGACTCATCGGTTGCGCGGTATTATTTCGGGAACGATTGGGCCCGTGCACATCATCCGTTTGCACCCGAAACTCCTCGTTCTGATCGCGTGACTGATCTTCGCGCTTTTCGGAACGTTGTTTAGCAAGCTCAGCGGATTTCTCAGGGTTGATGACGGTCGCTGGCGGAGGGGCTTCCGCTGCTTTTGGTTCCAGTGCATAAGGTCGCAACCCCGCAACGGAGTCAACCTCTGCTGGTTGCCCGTCCTTAGAGGGCGCTATTTTCCCGACACTAGAATCGGGCTTTAGAAGTCCTCGACCTGCTTGAAGTTTCTCGTCTTCGAGCGCGGTTTTTTCCCTGGGTCGTTCGGTAGTCGCTCCTGACTTGATCCCATTCTGAACTGTCGGCTGTGGCTGAGCGGCGGTACTGACTCCTGAATCAGCCTTGTTTTGCGCTGCGGACGGTGCTTCGGCTTGCCGTTGTTCATTCTGCGCGACGAATTGAACTCGTTGTTGCTGCCTCAGCGCCAGCAAGCCGATTCCGATAACAGCAGTCAACAGCAACACCGGGACTGCGTAACCCAATACTGTCGGCGAAAACAACTCCCTTAGTTTTTGCCAAAACCCTGCGCCACCCTTTTGCTCTGGAACCTCAAGACGACTTGCAGTGCCCGCAGACTGAACCAGACTCACCACGATGCCACGGCATGCCTCGCAATCCACGAGATGTTCTGTGTATCGAGTGCGCGCAGGATCTGGCGCTACGCCTTCCGCATAGGAGTTCATTTCGTCCGCGTCGAGGTGTGCGGAAGAGACCTGCTTTGCATCTCCGCTCTCCGACCCACTCTGCCATGCCGCACTCGTGCGCTCGCGCGCAAGCGCTCGTAACAGGAGATCGACCTCGTTGTTGTTAGCTTGTTTCATCTGGCTAATACTGCACCCTCTCAAGAACGCTTCCCGGCGTGCTTGCTTGCACCGGAAGGATCAGTGATTGGGCATTAATGTTATTTTCATCCTGCAACTTCATTTTCTTTCTTCATTAACACCGGTTCAGTCGCCAGGAGGGGCTCGATGTCCGCCTCAAGGTTTAGCGCTACTTCAGAAAACGCCCGTGCTGTTTCGGGCTGAGTCCAGCCTTCCTGCTCGATCAGGAGCCGCTCAACTTGCTGCCGCAACTCACCGTGAATCCGAGTTAGCCGGCGACTCGCGGTCGCTTCGTGCACACCGAGCACGGCGCCTGCCTCCCGCAGGCGCAGGCCATCAAAATAGTAAAGCTTCACCAGTAACCGATCTTCCGCCGACATTTGTTTGACTGACTCTGCCAGCGCCTTTTGTACCTGGGCGCCGGCAAGCTTCGCTGAAATCTGCAGTTCCGGATTTGGAGAGGCTCCGTGTCCAGACCAGGTGCTCTCATCCTGACCGTGCTGAATGATGCGATCAAAATCCGCGTCCTCTTCCGTTTGCACCAACCGGGACTGTTTGCGATGTTGATCTATAGCGAGTTGCGCAACAACTGCTCGAAGCCATCCGGCCAGCGAACCTCGACCGGAATAATACGCAAGCTTACCTGCCGGCTTTCCGTCCTCGCGGACACGCAGGCCGTGCAGTTCCGCCCAAATGGATTGCGCTAGATCTTCCGCGCCTTCTTCATTTGAACTTGCTGAACGAGCGGCCGAACGAACCGTTGCAGAGAAGCGCTCAACAAGATCCGTCCAGGCTTTTTGGTTCCCCTGTTCACAAGCAACGATCAGACAGAGGTCATCAGCCTGGAGCTTGTCGATGAAGTCCTGAATGACGTCCGCCGAAGCCTGCGGATCATCCCGTAAAATGTATTTGTCGACCGCAGACTTTACTCGGGGTATCAGCGTTTCCGCTGTTAACCCGTGATTGTCCGTGGCGCGCCCAAGCAAGCGGCCAGCGCCTCCCACAAACAATTTTCCGATTTGGTCTATTCTTTGACTCACGGGGGAATCTATTAAGCCGCCAGCGTTCTTTATGCTACCACGTAGAGCTCGTCGTTTGTCGGCCCGCGGAAGCTTGGATGTGCGGCAGCAGTTCCAGTTGCCGCAGGTCTCAGCCTTTATCAGAACTTTGACACGCCCTGATCGGTGGGCTAGATTCGGCTTTCAAGGAAGTGAACGAGGTTCCTTCGCCAAGGAAAAGCTGCAGAACCTGAAACGCACAGCAAACAGGAAACGGTTTCAATGCTGAGAGTCACGGAAATATTTCGCTCGATTCAAGGTGAATCGACGCATGCCGGGCGTCCCTGTGCCTTTGTGCGTTTGACCGGTTGTCCGATGCGCTGCGTCTGGTGCGATAGCGAGTATACGTTCACCGGCGGCGAACATTTTACCGTTGATGACGTGATTCGGCAGGTGCGCGCGTTCAATTGTAAGCTCGTCGAAATAACAGGCGGCGAGCCACTGGCGCAACCCGAAGCCTTTACCTTGATCAAACGCTTGTGTGACGAAGCGTTTGAAGTACTGGTTGAAACGGGCGGCTTTGTTTCAACCGAAGAAGTTGATCACCGGGCCCGGATTATCCTTGACGTCAAATGTCCAGGCTCCGGGGAAGCAGCGCGTAATCACTGGCCCAACCTGGCGCGTCTGCGAGCTGATAGAGATGAAGTGAAATTTGTAATCATGGACTTAGATGATTGGAAGTACGCGTTGGAGATTATCGAACGATATGGGTTAGATCGTCGCGCCAAAGCAGTTCTTGTTTCGCCTGCCTGGGGGGCAGTGGATCTAAAAGACCTGGCGGAGTGGATTTCATCCAGCGGCCTCGACGTTCGCATGCAGCTGCAACTTCACAAGTACATCTGGGGGCCGGAGGTGCACGGAGTCTAGTGGGCGGAACCGACGAGTCAGCTTATGAGACTTCTGAATCGGGCAAACCCGAGGACGCCCGGTTGAGCCTGGCAGTTTGCCTCGTGTCGGGAGGTATGGATTCCTGCGTTACGGCTGCAATTGCAAATGAAGAAGCAGGCGAATTGGCTTTCCTACACGTGTCCTATGGGCAGCGGACCGAACAGCGCGAGCGTCGTGCCTTCGAGGAACTTGCCGAGCATTACAAGGTCAAGCAACGTCTGGTCGTTTCCCTCGGGCACCTCGCGCAAATCGGCGGCTCGTCATTGACAGACAAAGATATCGATGTCACCGCAGCGAATCTTGGGGTTCACGGCATACCAACCAGCTATGTACCATTTCGCAATGCTCACCTTCTGTCTATTGCCACCAGTTGGGCCGAAGTGATCGGAGCCCAAACGATTTACATCGGCGCGGTCGCGGAAGATTCTTCAGGCTATCCGGACTGCCGGCCTGAGTTTTACGAAGCATTTCAGCAAGTGATAATCCGCGGCACAAAACCCGAAACTCAAATAGAAATCAGGACTCCGGTAATAGCATTGAAGAAGTCGGAAATAGTGAAACTAGGTCAGAAACTTAAGTCACCTTTTGAACTTACCTGGTCCTGCTACCAGTATTCTGACAAGGCTTGCGGCGACTGTGACTCCTGCGCTTTGAGACTACGGGCGTTTAGCACGGCAGGCGTCAAGGATCCCATCCCATATCTGCTTGACAGCAAGCGGTTTGCTTATTAACGTTAGGCCGATCTCAGCAAGTTACAACCAGTGACGGGACTAAAGCATCCTATGGGCTCTCCCGTATTACCAAGTCACCATTGCAGTAAATATCCTTGGAGGAATCTTAGATGTTTCGCAGATATTTCATGCCGCTCCTCGCGACCGCAGCGCTAATCGCATCAATCAGCATTGCCGCCTCCGCGCAGGTCGGCCAGCTTCGTGGGCACGTTACTTTGAAGCAGGCTGACGGTACGGTAGTTCCTGCGGCAGGTGCCATGGTCGACGTCTTCCGTGTAGATATGTCCGGCAAATCTAATGCAAAGACCGATAAGAAAGGCGAATTTGTATTTGCTGGTTTGTTCTACGCTGGTGATTACATAATTGCCGTTAGTCTTCCCGGCGCGCAGCCGACTTATCAGCCCGGTGTGAAGGTTGGCAGAGATATTGACTACGCGCTCGAGTTAACAGCACCCGGCGACGGCCGGCAACTAACGCTCGCGGAAATAAAAACGCTAATCGGCAATAAGGGTCCAGCGAGCGGCGGTGGTGCTAAAGAAAGCGCGGAAGACAGAGCCAAGCGCGAAGAGCTCATTAAGAAGAATGCGGAAATCGCGGCGAGCAACGAAAAGGCAAAATCGTCAAATGAAATAATTGGCCGCGCGTTTAAGGCTGGTAATGATGCTCTGAAGGCGAAGAACTATGACGAGGCGATTGCTCGCTTTGATGAGGGGCTACAAGCCGACCCGGAACACCCGGGCGCGCCGGCATTGTTAACCAACAAAACTATGGCCCTAAATGCCCGAGCAGTCGATCGATTTAATGCTGCGATCAAGTCTACTGATGATGCTACGAAGACTACCAGTATGGAGGCGGCAAAGAAAGATTGGACCGCAGCTAAGGAGTCAGGCGCCAAGGCCGTTGCAATGTTAAAGGCAACGCCAGCTTCGACGGACCCAGCCGAGGCTAACAGTACCAAGGTGAATATGTACTTCGCACTTTTGGCAAGAGCCGATTCTACACGCCTATTCGTCACTAAGGTGGATCAGAGCCAGGTCGATCTCGGCGTAACGGCCTATCAGGAATACATAGCCGCGGAAACTGATCCGGTTAAGAAGGCGAAAGCCCAGAAAGACATGGCCCAAATGCTGTTCGATGCCAATGCTTTCGATAAGGCGCTCGTGGAATACCGGAAGATCCTTGAGACCAATCCCGACGACCTTGACGCGTTGCTGCGGTCCGGCCAGGCACTTTTTAATATCGGCGCCATTAATACCGACAAGGCAAAATATCAGGAGGCGGCAAACTATTTGGCGCAATTTGTCGCCAAGGCACCTGATACAGACCCGTTGAAGGCAGATGCGAAAGCCATCCTTGACGCGTTGAAAGACCAGGAAAACGTTAAGCCAGAGAAGGCGACGCCGGCCCGTCGGACGCGACGCCCGTAGGAGTGAGGCAAGAGACGAAGAGAGGCCGCATTGGAATAACCGGTGCGGCCTTTAAGTTTTGTACCGTTCGGATTGATCTTGCTTGGACACCCTGCCAATATGACTTAGTTGGCCTTTGAATACTTACGTCCGTGGGTGTTTGTGGGCCGTTGATCGCCCAAAATCCCCAGAATTTGACCTTGACAGTGCGGACGATCAACTTGTACTATGCTTGCCCAACGGTGTTAGTCACCGTCCGCTGCGTCCTAACTTTCCAGTCTGCAAATCTTTTTCTCGCGAATCGCAGGCCCATCTCGTGGATCTTCACTTAGATATCTCAACACCGGGGTACAAATGTCGGCCAAATTAGGCGAAATTCTCGTTCGGGAGAATCTCATCAGCCCGCAACATCTCCGTGAAGCGCTCGACTATCAGCGCGAGCACGGCGGCCGATTGGGGTTTAACCTTGTCAAGTTGGGGCTGATCTCCGACGACATGATAACCGCCGTCCTCTCGCGGCAATATGGCATTCCTTCTGTCAACCTGGAGCTCTTCCAGATTGATGCTCAGGTTCTCCACCTCATCCCTCAGGAAGTCGCGCAAAAGTATTCGGTGCTCCCCCTCTCTCGGGTTGGCGCCAGCCTCACACTGGCAATGGTCGATCCGACCAACGTCTTTGCGATGGACGACGTAAAGTTCATGACCGGACTTAACGTTGAGCCTGTGGTAGTCGCAGAAGCGAGCATTCAACAGGCAATCTCCAAGTATTACGGCACTTCCAAGGAGATTGAGTTGTCTGCGATGGGTGCAGACGAAGTAGTCTTCGACGGAGCAGTTGCTAAAAACGCCAACGGCGGAATCACGCACGCCGATCTGGTCTCACTGGATACGATCGACTTTGATGTTGACCGTACCGAAGACGTCGAAGTACTTGAAGACAACGAAGAGATTGACCTCTCCACGCTCTCGCGCATAAGCGAGGACGCACCAGTCGTCAGACTGGTAAACGTGCTTCTGGTCGACGCGCTTCGCCGCGGAGCCTCGGACATTCACGTCGAACCCTACGAGAAAGAACTTCGCATTCGCTTCCGCATTGACGGTGTCTTGTACGACGTGATGCGGCCGCCACTCAAAATGCGCGACGCCCTCATTTCACGCGTCAAAATCATGTCCAAGCTCGATATTTCTGAAAAGCGTTTGCCTCAAGACGGACGAATTAAGATCAAGGTCAAGGTTGACGCACGGTCTCGCGAGTTGGATTTCCGAGTTTCCACTCTGCCGACCCTGTTCGGCGAGAAGGTTGTGCTTCGTCTGCTGGATAAAGAGAACCTCATGCTCGACATGACGAAGCTTGGGTTTGAGCCGGAGTCGCTCGTCAAGTTTCAGCGAAACATTTCAAAGCCTTATGGCATGGTTTTGGTGACAGGCCCGACAGGAAGCGGAAAAACAAACACTCTCTATTCCGCACTTCAGTCTCTCAATACAGTTCAAACCAACATCATGACGGCCGAGGACCCGGTTGAGTTCAACCTCATGGGAGTCAACCAGGTGCAAATGAAAGAACAAATTGGTTTGAACTTTGCTGCGGCCCTGCGTGCCTTTCTTCGCCAGGATCCCAACATTATTCTGGTCGGCGAAATTCGAGACTTCGAAACCGCCGAGATTGCCATTAAGGCCGCCTTAACCGGCCACCTCGTGCTCTCCACTCTCCACACCAACGATGCTCCCTCAACAATTTCCCGCCTAATGAACATGGGCATCGAGCCATTTCTCGTGGCTACAAGCGTGAATTTGATTCAAGCGCAGCGACTCATCCGCCGCATTTGTAAAGAATGCAAGCGCGAAACCCCCATGCCTCCGGAAGCGCTGATGGAAGTCGGCTTTAGTGCCGAAGATGCCAAAGCGCTGAAGACGTACAAAGGAAAGGGCTGTTCCACTTGTAACAACACTGGTTACAAAGGGCGAATTGGCCTCTACGAAGTTATGGAAGTCAACGATGACATCCGCGAACTTATTCTGATCGGCGCCTCGTCGCTCGAGTTGCGAAAGAAAGCGATCGAAGACGGCATGATCACACTACGCGAATCTGGTCTGCACAAGATTCGCGCCGGATTAACCACTCTCGAGGAAGTAGTCCGCGAAACGGTGGCCTAACGGAAAGAAGAATCCTATGTTGCGCACATTCACTCTGTCACTATTAATGCTGGTTACAGTCGTAGTCATGCTGCCCTTCGCCAGTTCTACGGCACATGGCCTTCGGCAAGGTTCCGCTTCCCAACAACAGCGTCGCTATCGACGTCATTCGCGCGCCTGGTGGCGGCGTCACCGCGCTCGCCTTCGTATGCGCCGCGCAGCTGCCCTGGCGCACCGCAGTTCTCCCCTGAGCCCCAGCATCGTAAAGTCAACCGTGCCCGAAGCAGCGCTGTCACTTCCCAAGCTGCCCGCCGGCTGGAACAACGCCACGCTCGTAAATGGTGGTGAGCTCAAGTTTCGAACTGAAGGCAGTGCGACCATACCTGGCCAGGGCACCCTCGCAGTCGTCGCCCGAAGTCGTCCGAACCCCGCTTTCCTGACCCAGAGAGAACAGCGCACCATGCTTTCCGGGATGTCTTTTTCGGATCTACGAAGGATCGCCATCGACAAGATGATCAATTCTGGCGGCTGGGTAATAAACGACTACGAGCGTCAGGTTAACGGCGCGCGTGTATTCGTCGTGGTCGCCCAGACTCCCAGTGATGGTCGTTCACCCGAAAAGGCCTGGAACTTCTACTTCGCTGAAGTCGACGGGAAAATCTACAGCTTGACCCTGAACACGCCGTTGGAGTTTTCAAACAAACTGACCTTTGAAGGCGAGAAGTTCATCTCGTCGCTAACAATGAAAGCCAACAGCAGCGCTCAGCCGACAAACAAATAGGGTAGTTAAACAAGCCACGCAATGTTCGAACTTGGTTACTTTCCCGTCAGGAGCGTTTCTCGATGTCACTAACTGAAACCGCCACACAATTATCCCTCTCGGAGCTGCTGCGGAAGCTCTCCGAGCTTGGCGGCTCCGATCTGCATATAACTACTGGCTCAGCACCACAGGTGCGCGTCGATGGACATCTGCGGCCGCTCGAAGGCTATCGCCTAATGACCGCCGCAGACACTAAGCAATTGGCTTACTCCGTCCTCACTGACGCCCAGAAGCACCGCTTCGAAGAAAACCTCGAGCTCGATTTTTCCTTTGGCGTGAAAGGCCTTTCGCGTTTTCGCGCAAACTTGTTCAATCAAAGGGGCGCTGTGGGATGTGTGTTCCGCGCAATCCCATACGAGATCAAAGCATTCGAAGATCTTGGACTTCCGCCGATCGTAAAGACACTTTGCGAGAAACCTCGCGGCTTGATTCTAGTTACCGGGCCGACCGGTTCCGGTAAGTCAACCACCCTCGCTGCGATGGTCGATAAAATCAATCGTGATCGGCACGAGCATATACTGACGATCGAAGACCCGATTGAGTTCTTGCATAATCACAAAAGCTGCCTTGTAAACCAGAGAGAAGTCAGCGCCGACACTCACGGATTTGCAGAAGCCTTACGAACTGCGCTACGCCAGGATCCTGACGTGGTGTTGGTTGGCGAAATGCGCGATCTGGAGACTATTGAATCAGCGTTGCGCATCGCGGAAACGGGCCACCTCACCCTGGCTACTCTGCACACAAATTCCGCGGCTTCGACGATCAACCGCATCATTGACGTCTTCCCTTCCGATCAGCAGTCACAAATTCGCGCCCAGCTTTCACTCGTGCTGGAAGGAATCATGTGCCAGGCATTACTGCCGCGTGCCGAGAAAACCGGACGCGCAATGGCGCTCGAGATCATGATTCCCAACGGCGCTATCAGAAACCTGATTCGCGAGGACAAGGTCCACCAGATCTATTCGATGATGCAAACCGGCCAGGACAAATACGGAATGCAAACTTTCAATCAGGCGTTGGCGACCCTTTACCACAAACGCCAGATAACACTGGACACGGCGATGCAGCGGTCATCAAACACCGACGAACTGAAGGAACTGATCGATCGAGGATCCGGTCTCAACACCAATAATGGCGGCAAACAACACCCGAGTCCCTATGCCCAGGGCCGGCCAATCGGAAGTAGACCTTCGGTCAAATAGAGTTAGACTCTGGAGCTAAACAGCTATGCCTACTTATGTCTTTAAAGGCCGCAACCGGCTAAACGAAATTGTCGTCGGCGAGCGTGTTGCCGATAATCGCGATGCCTTGCGACAGATTCTTCGTCGCGAGCAAGTCACCCTTACCTCAGTGAAGGAAAAGGGTCGCGAGATAGGAATTCCGAAGATTGGCGGCCGCAAGAAAGTCAAAGCGAAGGATCTTTCGATTTTCACGCGACAGTTTTCAGTGATGATTGACGCCGGCCTGCCTTTGGTCCAGTGTCTGGAAATCCTCGCACAACAACAGGAGAACAAATACTTTCAGCAGATATTGCTCCAGGTTCGACAAGACGTTGAAGAAGGCTCAACGCTATCGGCGGCCATGGCTCGCCATCCACGCGTGTTTGATCAACTTTACTCCAACATGGTTGAGGCTGGTGAAACAGGCGGTATCCTCGATTTGATACTGCAGCGTCTATCAACCTTCATCGAAAAAATCGTTAAGTTGAAACGAGACGTGATTTCCGCGTTGATCTATCCGGTGGCAGTGATCGTTCTGGCCATCGCTGCAGTTGCGGTGATCATGGTCGTAGTAATTCCTCAGTTTCAAAACATCTTTCTTGGCTTGCTGGGCCCGGGGGAACAGCTGCCGTTGCCGACGCGAATCGTCGTTGGAATAAGTAACTTCCTTGCCGGCTGGGGTGGTTTGGCGGTGCTCATCGCGATAATTGGCACGGTCGTCGGCATACGCTTCTACTACAAGACAAAAGGCGGTAGGAAGGTGATCGACCGTATCCTCTTGAAGCTTCCAGTATTCGGCAAGATTCTCCAGAAGATTGCGGTAGCACGGTTCTCACGCACACTTTCAACCTTGCTCTCTTCTGGTGTGCCTATTCTTCAATCGCTCGACATCACGGCGCGCACCGCAGGCAACATAGTTATCGAAGAAGCCATCATTAGCGTCCGCACGGGGGTAGAGCGCGGAGAAAATTTTGTGGATCCGCTTAGGGCCACCGAGGTCTTCCCCAACATGGTGGCGCAGATGGTCGGCATCGGTGAGCAAACCGGCGCTCTCGACGCGATGCTCGGTAAGATCGCTGACTTCTATGAACAGGAAGTGGACTCAGCTATTGCTAACTTGCTGACTCTCATGGAGCCGCTATTGATCGGGTTCCTCGGCATCACCATCGGTTCTATCGTCGTCGCTATGTACTTACCACTGTTCACCCTGATCGGAAAACTTTCAAACGCCGGACATTAAGTCCTGACGGTGAGAAGGTTTGATTGCCTGACATAAGAGGCCCGCTTAATGCGGGCCTCTTTTTTTTCACCTCCGGAGTTCAATGTGAATCAGCGACAGAAGTTCATCGAAGAGTTACGATTTCAATGGCGGTGGCATATTTGTTCGGAGGGACCTGGCCGCTTTAGTATTTCTTGTCCACCAGCATTTCGATTTTTCAGGCACGCGAATTTTTTGTAGTCGGCAGGAATTCTGATCAACGAAACAGTAAAGATGCAGAACGTGCAGATAGCAATTATCGGCAGCGGCTTCGGCGGTATAGGAACTGCGATCCGGCTAAAGCAGGAAGGGCTTGAAGAATTCATAATCTTTGAGCGCGCTGATGATGTCGGTGGCGTTTGGCGCGATAATACCTATCCCGGCTGCGCTTGTGATGTGCAATCGCATCTCTACTCGCTTTCCTTCGTGCCAAATCCTGATTGGACCCACAGCTTTTCCCCACAGGCAGAAATCTGGGACTACCTACGAAAGTGCGCCAGGGATTACGACGTGCTTCAGCACATCCGCTTCGGACACAACGTCACGGAAGCGGTCTGGGAACCTGAACAACAGCGTTGGCGGATTGAGACATCAAAAGGGACCTACCTGGCTTCGTTACTCATCTCTGCCGCGGGCTCGTTCAGCGAGCCCAAGCTACCGGAGTTAGCCGGTTTGGAAAGTTTCAAAGGCAAAATGTTTCACTCCTCGCGTTGGGATCACCAATTTGACATTAAGCAAAGTCGGATCGCGGTGATCGGTACGGGCGCGTCGGCGATTCAGTTCGTGCCGGCGATACAACCGCAGGTTAAAAAGCTGCATGTCTTCCAGAGAACGGCGCCGTGGATTGTGCGCCGCCATGACCGGCTTTTTGCGCGGCTCGAACGCAAACTCTTTCGGTGCTTCCCAGTTTTGCAGCGCGTGATGCGCGCGGGTATCTACAGCTTCCGCGAGGTACTCGGCTTTGCCTTTCGTCATCCCTGGGCCATGAAGTTGCTTCAACCCCTCGCCCGGCGCCACCTGAAACGTTCGGTTGCAGATCCTGTGCTGCGCGCGAAGTTAACCCCTAACTACCTCATGGGTTGTAAGCGCGTATTAATCTCTAACGACTACTTCCCGGCGCTCACTCAACCCAATGTTGAGTTGGTTACAGACGGCATTGCCGAAGTGCGGGAGCATTCTATTGTCGGCAACGACGGCGTTGAGCGCGCGGTCGACGCAATTATTTTCGGCACTGGCTTTCACGTTTCGGACTTTCCTTTCGCCAACAGAGTTCGGGGTAAAGAGGGACGCACTCTCAGCGAGGTTTGGGCTGGTAGTCCAAAGGCGCTCGTGGGAACAACGGTGGCGGGTTTCCCCAACCTTTTCCTGTTGCCCGGACCCAACACCGGGCTCGGACACTCGTCAGTCGTCTACATGCTGGAGGCTCAGATCGAGCACGCATTGACTGCCATAGTTTACATGCGTCGAAATGGCGTAAACGCTATTGAGGCGCGATCGGAAGCGCAGGAGGCTTATGTCGCCAGCGTTGATAAGAGCATGCGGGGCACCGTCTGGACTTCCGGCGGCTGCTTGAGCTGGTATCTGGACAACACCGGACGAAACTCCACGCTGTGGCCGACACCCAGCTGGAAATTTCGTCGCCGGGTAGCGCGCTTCGCTCCCCACGAATACGTGATGGAATAGGACAAGCGGGGTCTTATCACTAATCAATGCCTGAGTATCCCGACATCGTTGTTTATATCGAGGCGCTCGAAAAACGTATCCACGGTCGAACGCTCGAGCGTGTTTACATCACATCTCCATTTCTTCTTCGCACTGCGACGCCACCAATCTCAAGTGTCGAGGGCAAGAAGGTCATCGCCGTGCGCAGGCTTGGCAAACGAATTTGCGTTGGACTTGAAGATGATCTCTGGCTCGTCCTTCATCTGATGATCGCGGGTAGACTTCACTGGAAGGAGAGAGTCAGCGCGGCGCCGGCCAAACGTTCGAAGCGTGACTTGGCGACTTTCGAATTTGACAACGGTCGACTAACTCTAACGGAGGCCGGCACTCAAAGGCGTGCTTCCCTCCATGTTGTTAAAGGCGAAGCAGGCCTTCGCGAGCTGGATCCTGGCGGCCTTGAGATTTTCGATTTGAAAGATTACAAGGCTTTTACCACGGCGCTTCAATCCGAAAACCACACGTTAAAGCGAGCGCTCACCAATCCTCATCTATTCAGCGGTATCGGCAATGCTTACTCGGACGAAATCCTCTTCGCGGCACAGCTGTCTCCAGTTAAGCTTACGCAAAGACTGACTTCAGATGAGCTTGAACGCCTTTACACTGCAATTCGCACAACGCTTATTGATTGGGTTGAACGACTCAGAAAGGAAACAGGCGCAGGTTTTCCGGAAGGCGTCACAGCCTTTCGCGAAGGCATGGCAGTTCACGGACGTTTCAAAGAACCATGCCGACGATGCGGCGCCAGGATTCAACGCATTCGTTACGCCTCAAACGAAACGAACTACTGCCCCAGTTGCCAAACCGGCGGTAAACTACTTGCGGATCGAGCCCTCTCGCGTATCCTGCGAGACGATTGGCCTAAGACTGCTGAAGAGCTCGGCTAAAGACTTAATGCTCACAACTCTCGCCATCGCCAACTATCGTTCACTGCGGAATCTGATCGTCCCATTGCGGCAGCTGAACCTTGTTACCGGACCCAATGGGAGCGGCAAGTCTAGTGTCTACCGGGCGCTGCGGCTGTTGGCTGAGACGGCCCAGGGAGGTGTAATACCTTCTCTTGCTCGAGAAGGCGGCCTGCAATCGACACTTTGGGCAGGTCCTGAGAAGCTCGGCGCGGCTGTCAAACGCGGCGAACACAGAATCGAAGGCACCCTCCGCAAGCAGCGCGTTAATTTGCAGCTGGGGTTCGCTGGAGATGATTTTGGTTACGCCATCGACCTCGGGCTTCCCTCACCCAGCAAGTCGGCATTTGCGCTGGATCCGGAAATAAAAACCGAATCCGTTTGGGCCGGTCCCATTCTCAGGCCGGCGACGTTGCTGGTCGAGCGCCGCGCCTGGGTTGTCCGCACGAGGAACGGCGACGGTGAATGGGAAACGCTCTCATACCAGCTCGCGAGCTTCGACAGTATGATGTCGCAGTTTGCTGATCCGCGAAACGCCCCCGAGCTGTTGATGCTACGGGAACAGATTCGTTCCTGGCGTTTTTACGATCACTTCCGTACTGACGTTGATGCGCCCGCGCGACTTCCGCAAGTCGGGACACATACTCCTATACTCAGTAATGATGGATCCGACCTGGCGGCGGCATTGCAAACAATCATGGAGATTGGCAATCCCGTAGTGCTGGACGACGCGGTTGCGGACGCTTTTCCGGGGTCGAGCATTTCGGTCTTGAACCTGGAGGGCCGCTTTGAAATTGCCATGCATCAACACGGTCTGCTGCGGCCGCTCAAGGCTGCTGAGCTTTCTGACGGAACTCTTCGCTACCTGCTTTGGATTGCTGCCTTGCTGACTCCACGCCCACCCGGATTGCTAGTACTGAACGAGCCGGAAACGAGTTTGCATCCCGATTTGCTGCCCGCCCTGGGACGCCTAATAGCCAGCGCAGCGGAACGCTCGCAGGTGTTGGTGGTGACCCATGCGTCAAAGTTGATCGGAGTATTGGAGGAACAGGCGGAGTGTAATTCCGTAAGGCTTGAGAAGGAATTTGGGGAGACAAGGATTGTGGGAGCCGGGAAATTCGATCAACCGTTATGGCGCTGGGCCTCGCGCTGACGAAACCCATCCTTCTAGCAGAGATTGGAGGATTGACCATGTCTACGCGGTTGCCGTCGCTTCGCATTGAGGAAGCAGGCGAAAAAGATGTCTCACTCATTCTTCAGTTCATACGCGAGCTGGCCGAATATGAAAAGGAGCTCGCCCGGGCGACGGCGACTCAAGAAATCCTGCGTGCAACGTTGTTCGGACCGGAACCCTACGTTAAAACGGCCATCGTCTATGTTGGCGAAGAGCCCGCAGCTTTCGCAATCTACTATTTCAGCTATTCATCCTTTTCCGGACTACCTGGTCTCTACCTGGAAGATATATTCGTCCGTCCTGCTTTTCGTGGGCTCGGCGTGGGTAAAGAATTATTCACCTTCCTCGCGCGACGCGCCGGCGAGCGTGGTTGTGGCCGCATGGAGTGGTCCGTGCTCAATTGGAACGAGTCCGCAATCGGATTCTATGAAAAGCTCGGCGCCGCTCCTGTGAGCGACTGGACTGTCTTTCATCTGGCAAAAAAGGAGATGGAGGAATTGGCCAAACTTGCTTGAAGATTGCCTTCGCTATCGTTCTGGCTTCTGATAAGGACAATGGCGGCAACCGCTCTCGCAGCAGTATCCACGCTTTCGTAAAAAGGCGGCCGTGAAAACCAACAGGCCGTCTTCGAGATAGTAGTCGAGACCTTCAAGCAATTCCGCGTCTTCCCGCGATGGAGCGGGACCTTGATCGGTGTCGGATGTTTTTCCGCCTTTCTCGGATGGTGTCATTCAAATGCTCCAGAATAGTTCGAGTCAGTCCAACTGTCTTTCGCTGCTTTCAGCTTGTTCTAGCAGCGCCTCGTCCATCTACCCACTAGCTAAAGTCCGGACAGCTAAGCTATGGCCTATCGGACTTAGGACTACTTCTCAACCAGAATAGGCAATCTTTGCCGCAGCGCAAGCGCTCTGTGGTAGGCTTGCCCCAGGATGGGCCTCGACGAAGCCACAGAACGCAGATACTCGCTTGGTCAAAAGCTTTGGTGGCTGATCATCGGGCGTCTCGCAGCTGCGGTCGCTTTATTTGTCGCGCGTGGGTTTTGGGTTCACGGAGGAAACTTACAAGCCTGGGTGGCAACGTTGTCGCCACTCCTTATCGTCGGCGGTCTCACGCTGCTCTACGCAGTCGCTCGAACTTTCTCCAAAGCTCTTCTTCTGCAAGCGCGTATTCAATTCGTTATAGACATCGTCCTTGTAACCTGGCTCGTCTGGACAACGGACGTCATTCATTCACCATACATTGCTCTCTACATAGTCGTTATTGCCGCCTCAAGTTTATTCCTCGGGCCGCGGGATGCAGTACTCATCTCGCTCGCGTGCGCCGTCGCTTTCACCGCCGGCGCGGTGGCTGTTTTGAATGGGGTTGGTGTTGGTCGGATCCAGCCGGCGGAGTTGCTCGACTCCACGCGAGTGCAGTCATTTCAAACTGTAGGCTTGTTCGACATCGCGTTTCTCGTCGTCGGGTTGCTCTCTGCTCGGCTGGCCGGGGGCCAATCACAATCTGAAGTCCGCCTGAAGGCCGCCACTCAGTCTCTAGCAACTTTGCGCGCGCTTCATGAGCGGATCGTGGAATCGATTCGTTCTGGGGTTGTGACCACTGACTTGCAACGTCGTATCTACACCTTCAATGCAGCAGCAGCGGAAATTACTGGCTACCATGAGGCGGATGTTCGCGGACAGGATGCGTCAATATTTTTTGGCGACCTCAAACAGATTATTGCAGACTCGATGACTGCTGCGGGTGCGACCGAAGCCAACCCACGCTTTGAAGCCGACTGCTTAACGGCGGACGGGCTGCGGCTGCGACTTGGCTTCACGGTCTCTCCTCTCTTTTCTGAGCTTGGCGATACGACCGGCACGGTAATCACGTTTCAGGATCTCACCCGCATTCGCGCCCTGGAAGAAACCTCGCGACGTCAGGATCGACTCGCCGCCATCGGCCGCATGGCTGCCTCAATCGCCCACGAGATTCGCAATCCGCTGGCGGCCATGCGTGGCTCGATTCAGATGCTGCGTGCCGATATGGAGGGCCAGTCGTCTCAAACGGAACTGATGGAGATCATTCTCCGCGAGTCGGATCGGTTGAACCGGATTATCAGCGACTTTCTGAATTACGCGCGTCCGCGTTCAATAATCCAATCGAAGGTTGACGTTGGCGAGTTATTGCGAAGAACATTCACCCTCCTGCGCAACAGTGCCGAATTAAACGAGCATCAAATCATCG
>Ga0070697_100001304_pt1 | contig 18808 bp, 9 predicted proteins | sample KBSK1501metaG_FD_65475 | JGI IMG/M metagenome (GOLD analysis project Ga0070697, IMG submission 65475) | Corn, switchgrass and miscanthus rhizosphere microbial communities from Kellogg Biological Station, Michigan, USA - KBS K1-50-1 metaG | ecosystem: Host-associated > Plants > Roots >... | reverse complement strand
TCTTCCATAACACTGCTCGTTTTCCATGGCATGCGCTTGTTTTACACGCAATTGCCAAAGTTCCAGCAGTGTCAGGGATGCTCCCGGTCTATTCTGTCAGGGATGTGCCCGGTCTGTACCGGTTGGAAGAGGGGGCCCTCCCCCGGTTTTTTCGTAAGTATTCATTCCAAAGAGTTTTTAAGTCCCGTGTTTTGGAAGTGCGGATTCTAAAAGGGTTAGGCGGTTGTTTTTCGTAAGTGCGGAATGTAAAGGACTTAGTGATTGGTGACAGGTGACTCGTGACTCGTGGAAGCGGGAGGCGTTCCCGTTGAGGGATGGGCCTTGGGTAGGCGGGGAGGGCTGCCGGAATGCGAGGAGGACGCGGACTTAAAGGTCTGCAAGTGGAAAGGCAGCAGAGAGCTGAGCGGGAGAGAGGCCGGTGCGAGCGAAACATGGGAGATGATAGCAGGAAGATGGATTACTGTCAAGGTATAGTACCTTTGTACTTATCATTCGAATGAGACGCAGGGAAGTTGAGGAGATGGAAGGCGTTGGCGGGAATTTTGTAGTTTGGTGAGACGGAAAACGTGGAAGAGCGGGTTGGGAAAAGCGAAGCGAGAGAAACGAAACTCGAAAATAGATATTCCGAGAAGAAGGCCGGAACGAAAAAAAGGCCCCACCCTTTCATAAGACAAAGCCGAAAGGGCGGGCCACCCCGGAAAGATGCAAAGTCAAAATCGTGCCAGCGCGTTAAGGATGGTCCACCCGCCCGCACCGTGAAAACCGCAGGGATGTGGCACCCGGCAACGTCCCGTCTCTTCCCCGGTTTTTCCTGAAGAGACAGTATGAGCGCATTTCCTCGCGCAGATATAATTCTACGCATGAAAGTGACGCCGCTATTGCAGGGTGACCGAGATGTTGGTGTCGTGCGATAGCGACCCCGTTTGCCCCCTTACAGTGAGTAAGGTGGCGCCGGTGAAGACTTCATTCACGCCGGTCGTCGTCTGCGAAGGGAGATTGTTGCTATCTCCACTATATTGGGCGGTGATGCTATAGGTTCCGACGGGAAACTGCAGCGCTCCCGACCCGACATTGACGGTATAGCTAGCCACCCCGTTGACCACAGGAACTCCATTGGGATAGGGGAATGCCACCTGCGCCCGACTGAACAGGACGGTGCCGGTTACCGGCTTTGAGGAGGTAACGGTAGCGGTCAAAGTAAAGGAACCTCCCGAAGAGGGAACCTTCGCATTGGAAGTGGAGATCGAGATAGTGGTTGGCACCGGGCCGCCTCCACCGCCCCCACCTCCTCCGCCTCCTCGAACGAGATTTCCTCCACCTCCTCCACATCCGAGGACCAGCACTACGATCCAGGCGAAGACTGCGTGAAATGCCGCTCGATATCTCCGTTGCGTTCTTGCAACTCCAACAAGACATAGCATAACAAGCGCGCTGGCCAGACTCAGCATCCATCGTCCGTTTGGGTCCGCAGGCGGGAGAGTCCTCGTCGATTGAGGCAGTGGTGCCGTGGCCGTCCCTGATGGCGCGGCGGTTGTCAAAGTAAGAGTAATCAGTACGGGTGAACCGTTCAGGTTAGCAACGGCCGGATTAAACGTCAGATTCATGCCGCCTGGCATTCCTCCGACCGCACTCATCGTCACGGGGCTAGGCACATTCGATAGGGGCGTCACGTTTATCGTGGTTGTGCCGGTTTGTCCCGCGGTGACAGTAATGGGAGTGGGAATCGGGAGGCTGAAATCCGGAATGTTCAGGGTAACGAAATCTCCAGACAAGTTGGCGCCCGCGTAGTTCGGATCGTTGAAGTAGCCCACCGAGATTTGCTCAGAACTGAGCGGCGTTGTAGAGACGGTAGCGGTCAGAGTGGGGTTTCCATTTGCGTCGGTACCTGGTGTGGCCGTCACCTGGCCATTGATAGGCGTGTAACTGGCGTTGAACTGAATCTGTCCCGTCAACGCCGGGCCCTTACTGTTGCCGATAACGACTGCGGTGACGGTTATGCTTTGCCCATAAACAATCGATGTGGCGCTTTCGCTCTGGGCGATAGAGACTGGATACTTAGCTAGCAAAATAACTGGATTGCTGGTAGAAGGCCCATAGTTCGAGTCCCCGCTGTAGCTGGCGGTAATAGTGTGGTTGCCGCCGGTGGAAACGGTGGTCGTAATGTTGGCGTAGAGGACCACATTGAAGCCTTGGCCTTGCGCCATGTAACTAACGGTGCCCGGCAGAGGGTTGGTTCCGTCCAGGAAAGTGACCGTGCCTGTGGGGCTAACACCGGCGACGCCCGTATCCACAACGACGCCCAAAGCGAAGGGCTGGTTAACGACAACGGAGCTGGCAAAATTCGTCCATTGTTGAGCAGTGGGAGCCGGCGTGATCGTAAGGGTATCCATAGCGGACGTACTGCCGTGGTAGCTCTTGTCGCCGGAATATTGCGCAGATAGCAAATAGGTTCCTCCGCCGAGAGTGGGTGCGATATCGCGCGTGTATCCCCCGGTATTCAGCGAAAAGACGCCTCCATCCACGGGAGACCCATTTGCTGTCAGCGAAACCATTCCGCTGGGGCAGGTCAAGTCGTTCTCATTCAGGCAGGTTGGACTCGGCGGACCCGACGGATTGGCGACGCCGTTTTTGTCGGTGACGTACATACGAATGATATAGGGGGTTCCATAGACGAAGGAGCTCGCATTTCCGCTAGTCATGGCGCCGCCGGCAGAATTAAACGTCGGGACCAGGATGAACGTCTGGCTGCTTTCCTGTTCGACAGTCACCTGTACGGCTGCGGAATCGCTCGGCGCATTCGTTCCATCTCCCGAGTAGTGGGCCGATACGTTATAGGTCCCACCGGGTAAGCTCTGGGTCTGCACACCGCTGATTGCTCCGCTGGCGAGTGTGAAGTGATCAAACCCTTGAATCGTTCCGTCAGAAAACGTGGCAATCAGCGATACATCCCCTGCCGGAACTCCCGTACCGGCATTCGGTTTTACGTTAATTCCAACGGTCACATTTTCGTTTGCACCGTGCGTGATTCCCGTGGTCGGCGAAAGAGTCAGAGTAGTGGTCGTCGGAATTGTGGAAACATTGCCCCAGCTGGTGGCAAGGCTGTTCACGTTGACCGTTCCCAATCCCGTGGTCATGTCATAGCCCGCCGTGGCGGTCCAGGCCTCGGTTGTTGGGTGGCTCGGATCAACCAGCACACCAGTGTTGCCAGCAACACTGACGCTGCAATTCAGCGAACCTCCCTTGCAAGGCACGCTGTTTGTTCCGATCCCAGGAGCGCCAGTCGGCAAAATGGAATTTCCTTTTGTCACGTCGTTGAAAACGCAGCCCGTCGTTTCTGCTGTGCTGGACGTGCAACTCGCACCCGCTTTGTTCGCCAAGGCGTATAACACGTAATTCGCGTTCCCCTGGCGATTTGAACCGCCATGGGCCGCTTGATACTGGTTTACAAGCGCCATAATTCCCGCAAAGGCAGGCGCCGACGCGGAAGTGCCTCCAACAACTCCAAAGTCAAGAATTCCATTGCTGGCATTCAGATCACAGGTTGCCGCCCCGGATATAGTCTGGTCGCTCTGGCAGTACACGTATCCAGTCCCATCAAATCCGGCGCTTGCGAAGAGGGAGATATCCGGCTGGTCCCGATGGTTGTCGTTGGGCATACCCGCGACGCCCATCTGCCATTTCGGTTTTGGGTAAATACTGCTTGGACCGCCGCTGCCAGCAACGATGTTAACGGATCCGTTCGGCGCACTTGGGCCGCAACCGGTCAAACCGATCTGCGCACAGTTTTGGCTCCAAGGGATCTCTGGGATGTAACTTTTCGCGGAAGTCCCCGTGGGATCGTTTGTTGCATTCCAGTAGGCCGCCCAGTTGTTGACCTCGTCAAAATCCGTGCCGCCGACGGAGACGTTGAAGGGAGTCGAAGCCAATCCGCTCACAGCCAGCCCCATTGCCGCTGGCTGTTGCATATTAAAATCGTCGCACCCGGCTGATCCGCCATCTCCCGCGGATAAGATCACGGTGATTCCCTGGGCGGCTGCTTGCTCCCATAACTGGTTGTAAAACGCATTCCCCGTTGTTCCCAAGCCTTGTTCGCACTCTCCGTAGCTCTCACTCATGGCTCCGGCCAGGTTTTGTTCCACAATGTAGAGCGCCGAGAGATCGATCCCAGCCGACGCTGGCGTCGAAGCGGACACAACAAATTTCACCGTTGCCCCCGGCGCAACGGCTCCTGACCATTCGACGTCCAGATCGGCCTCTCCTTCTTCGCCGGTCGAAGTGATGCCTGGGTCTTCTCCATTTAGAATCACATTCGTTGCGTCAAAGTTCGCCGGCAGTCCGAACATTTTTCGGAACCGCTGCACGTCCTGCACGTGGATATTGGTCTCGCCGACGATAGCGATCGTCTGTCCGGTCCCGTCGTTTCCCGCAGCGATCAGAGGTTTCGAGTTGTAGATCGTTGCGAAATCGCCGGGACCAAGTCCATAAAAAGTTGTCCCGTTGAACGGGTTTGGAAAAGTAAAGAGCGGCTCCAGACGTGGCTTACCGGCAGTATGACGGAACTGGCCAAGGATTCGCGCGTAGGACGTGCGAGGAAAATTGTTCAGCGAGACGGGCCCTACAACCACGGGCGCAAGCGCAATGGGAATTTGCGGGTCACTGGCATTGGCCGTACGCGCTTCGCCATTTACGAGGTACTTGTGCATCTCGGTGTGAAACGCGCTGCGCACTTGCGCAGCGCTTCCTGAGAATTCGATGACGGTACGGCCTGCGGTGACGTTCGTTACCTGGAAGCCGTGGGACTGCAGCCAGTTTGTTACCGCCTGGATGTCCGCGTCCGCCGGTCCAAACTGCTGGCCGAACTGCACGGACGTGAGCCATGCATGATAGTTCGCGGAGGATTTATTCTGCTGGTCGTCGAGCAGCGTTTGCAGCGCGGCTTCTTGATCCGCGCTGCGCTGCAGGAGAAGCAGCATGCGATGCAAAGGCTGTCCATCGCTCACCGCCCCCTGATCAAATTCAGGCCGCGCCAGCGGGTGCACGTTTCCGCGCAGCAAGATCAAGTTGTTTTCATTGATCGCCTGCGTGATGCGTGCCGGGGGGCCGGCTTGCTGCGCGGCACTTGCGTCCGGCACCTGGGCGCCAGCGTCCACATTCATCCAGAAGCACGCTGCAATTGCTGCCGAAAGGGCAAGCACGCGAAGACCGGCTGGGGCAAATCTTCGATGGGATTTCATGACCACACTCCAGGGATTGGCTAGCGGCATATGTTGCAGTTTCGATACTGGAAAGCCATCAGGTGAATTCTGCAAATGAGCATCAGGTAATAACCTGAGGGAAACCCCTGACGGGACACTCTCGTTCGAGAAAGGTTTTCGAGGTCGCACAATCGGCCCATGCAGCAGTTGATTTTCAAAATTCTTTGAGTCGCTTCTGGCCGCAGGACATGAGGCCACGAAACAGGTGCGATGCCTCTAAATGGATCCAAAAGCCCAAAAAACTCCGTGAGAGGCAGCCCACCACAGCAAGTGGGCCGCATCTTATCACAATATTCGGTAACTCAAGAGGTACTTGCCGCGGAAAAAAAGAAGCGGTGATCCCCGGTGAACGACAACCCCCTGCGCCATTTAATTCGATTCCGGTAGAGTGAGGTTGCGGCGGCTTCCTCAATCTGGCATGCGAAAGGAAAGACTTGCAGATAAAGGGAAATCTGGAATAGGCTAACCAATCTGCGCCGCGTGGCTTCTTGGATATTCTCCCGGGATTTATAAAGAGTTGGGAGAGGTTTTCGGTGGCGTGGTGGCTACCGGCAATCCAAAGGGTGTTTGACTAAATCAGTACCAATGAGCGGGCGGCGGCGTTATCGGCGGGCCTGCAGCGGGGATAAGAACGGCTTGGGTTCCAAACGAGAAAACTGAGGGAGAAGAATTATGCGTACTTGGTGTGCGGCAGTAGCGGTGAGCGCTCTTTTGGCATTGCCTTTGTGCGCCCAGCAGAATGGCGACGGCGCGGGGGCTGCAGCAGCGGCGAGCGGACTCGCCAAACCGGGTGCGGGGGACATCACGCCCGCTTCTCGAACTCTTTTTGCGCTTCCCGAGGCTCCGCAGCCCAAGCCCTTTCCGGCTGGCGCCAAATCGAACGCAGATACCCCGCCTGGCAGAATTGTGCCCCGGTTTGAAATCGCGGGTATGTTCAACTACGTGAATTTCAATCCCGGCAATCCGTTCGGCTCATTTAATAACTACGGCGGGTCGGGCTCGTTTACCTGGAACGTATCGCGATGGGTGGGGCTCACCGAGGAACTCGGCGGGTTGAGCTACAACCGGACGGTCAACGGAATCTCGAACAGCGGGGGCACGACGACCTTTTTGCTTGGCCCCCGGCTGAATTTGCGCAAGTTCGACTACTTCGTTCCGTTCGCCGAATTCCTGCTCGGCGGAGCGCATGCCGGCCCCCCGATGACCGGCAACGCCAGCCAGACCTCTTTTGCCCTGGCGGCCGGCGGCGGCGTGGACATCGTCCTCTCCAGAAACATCGCGTGGCGCTTCGCGGAAATCGACTATCTCATGACCAATTTCTCGGGAGCGTCCCTCGGCGGAAACGCCCGGCAGGATAACCTCCGTTTGGGAACGGGAATCGTTCTGCGTTTCGGATTGCCGAAGGAAGCGCCTCCTCCGCCCGTGAATCAACCTCCGGTTGCCGCGTGTTCCGCGAATCCGACTTCCGTGTTTGCCGGTTCTGGAGACACGGTAGCGATTCATGTCAATGCCAGCGATCCGGACAACGATCCGCTTACCTACACCTACACGGCGTCCAGCGGAACGGTTGATGGTACCGGCCCAGACGCGCGGTGGAACTCGACAGGATTGAGCGAGGGCACGTATACCGTGACCACCCAGGTCAGCGACGGCAAGGGCGGCACGGCATCCTGCGCCACGGATATCAAGGTGGAAGCGCGGCCGAACCGTCCGCCAACGGCTTCGTTGGCGGTTGAGCGCAGCCCCATTCTGCCCGGCGAGCACACCGGAATCACCTGCACGGGCAACGATCCGGACAACGACCCGCTTACCTATACGTACTCGGCTTCGGGCGGCCAGGTTACCGGCACAGGCTCGAGCGCGCAGTTCGACGCCACGGGATTGCAGCCCGGGACTTACAACGTGAAGTGCACGGTGAACGACGGACGCGGCGGCACGGCCGATGCTTCAGGCAACGTCGAAGTCAATGAGCCTCCACAGGTTCATCAGTTGGAGCTCAAGCTGGCCCTGCACAGCATTTATTTCCCGACGGCCCAGCCCACGGTTGCGAAACCCAATGGCGGGTTGCTCGCGAGCCAGGCGGGCACGCTCGACACGCTGGCAAACGATTTCAAACAATATTTGACCTACAAGCCGGACGCCCACTTGATTCTGGGTGGCCACGCCGACATACGCGGAGGCAAGCAGTACAACCAGCTGCTCTCCGAGCGCCGCGTGGAACGCGCCAAGAACCACTTGATCGAGAAGGGCGTTCCCGCCGATCACATCGATACCAAGGCGTATGGCGTTGATCAAAACATGACCGACGAGCAGGTCAAGAAGCTTCTTGAGGAAGATACGGAGCTGACTGCCGCGGAAAAGCAGAGTTTCGTGAAAAACCTGGTGACCATTCGCCTGGCCAATAACCGTCGCGTGGACGTCACGCTCAGCACGACCGGCGAGCAGTCCGTGCGACGCTTCCCCTTCAACGCGCATGATGCTTTGACCCTGCTCAGCAGGAAGGAAGAGGGCAAGACGGGTGCCGCGAAAAAACCCGCAGCCAAGAAGCCGTCACCCAAGCCGTAATTCTACCGAAATGCCATTGCTGAGCTTCCTGCAGCGGCACGACGGATGACTTAAACTTGACTCGCTTCTCGTGGCGAGTCAAATAGCGGACCAAGTTAACGGGCTCTCTCGGAGTTGTTCCGTGAGAGCCCGTTTCCTTCGCATCAGCGCCTTTTCCACGGAATCGGCACGTCGATGGCAAACTGTGTGCAGAACTTTCTCGTCAACACGCAGTTCGGCAGTTATAAATGGATTTCTGGTCCAGGAGTCGATTCGGTCTGCCAATTCGCCGCACGAATTCCCAATATGGAATGCCGAGTCGTTCCTACTTGGCACTCATTTGAAAAAGAAAGACTTGTCATTCGAAAGTTGCGGGATTCCGCGAGCATTGCCGGGGCGAAAATTCCCGAATCAGGATTCACGCGGAGATGCTAAGATATCTAACTTGTTGATTTATGAAATAGTTTGGCACAATTCCGGAATTGGTACTGAGTGTGCAATTGAAACAGGGGCGAACGCTCCGTGAGGTCAATGATGATGAGTGAAGAAGCCGGAGTGCAACGCGCACCGATCCCCTTGAGCGTGCTCGTCGTGGAGGATGAGGAAAGCACACGGAAGCTTTGCGCGGAAGTGGCGGAATCTTGTGGAATGAAGGCCATCGCCGCGGGAACGGTGGAGGATGCGCTGCACCGCCTCGAGACCCACGCCGTCGACATTGTCGTCACTGATTTGATTTTACCACCCTCCAGCGGCCTCGATCTTCTGAAGCAAGTTCACGAAATGTACCCGCAGATTGCCGTGGTGGTTTTGACGCAATATGGAACTATTGATTCCGCCGTGGCCGCCACGCGCATGGGGGCGGTGGACTACGTGACCAAGCCGTTTCACATCGAGGATCTTCGATCACGGCTCGAGCGCGTGGCCCGCGACCTGGACCTGGACCGCGAAAACCGTCTTTTGCGCGAGCAACTGCGCTCGAAACCGGGTTTCGGCGGCATGATCGGCGTTTCCGCGAAAATGCAGCGCGTGTACAAAATGATCGAAAAGGTGAGCCAGCACGAGTATCCCGTGCTGATTCTGGGCGAAAGCGGGACCGGTAAGGAGCTGGTGGCCAAAAGCATTCATTACTCCGGCCCGCGCGCGGAGCGCCCGTTCGCTCCCGTGGACTGCTCTTCGCTGGTGCCCACGCTCATCGAATCGGAACTGTTCGGCTACGTCAAAGGCGCGTTTACCGGCGCGATGCAATCGAAACAGGGCTTGCTCGAAGCAGCCCAGGGCGGAACGCTCTTTCTCGACGAAATCGGCGACATGCCCGTGGACCTGCAAGCCAAACTTTTGCGCGCCTTGCAGGAACGCGAAGTGAAACCGGTGGGCTCGACGGAGCGCAGGCACATCAACATTCGCATCATCGCAGCCACGAATCGGGATCTCGAGTCGGCCATCCGCACAGGCGCTTTCCGGCAGGACCTTTATTTTCGTCTCAACGTGGTGCAGATCAAGCTGCCGTCCTTGCGCGAGCGTAAAAGTGACATCCAGCTTCTGGTCACTTCCTTCCTCGAGAAATTCTCCGATCCGCACGGTTCCCCGCGGACCATTTCGGATGACGCCATGCGCCGGTTAATTGCCTACGACTGGCCAGGCAATGTGCGCGAACTCGAAAACGCCATCGAACGCGCGGTAGCCATGGGCTGCGGCCCCATCGTTCACGTCGGAGATCTGCCTTCAAACCTTCATTATCCGAGCAGCGAGCGCGCCCCGGACAAAGACGAACTGCTACCCATGGAGGAGCTGGAACGCAGGGCCATTTTGCGCACGCTCCGCGAAACGGGCGGAGACAAGCTGGCGGCGGCGCGCATGCTCGGCATTGGCAAGACCACGCTCTACCGGAAGCTCAAGCAATATCAGGTGGAGCACGCCGAGCCGCAATAGTTGGCTGTCGTTCGCCTCGTCCTCCGCCCAAAAAACGGCCCGCGGTTTCTGCCGCAAGACTTTTATTTGGATTTCCCGACTTGGCTGGCCTTGTCATTGCCTCGTAGCTCCGAACGTCTCCTCAAGAAAAAGCAGGGAACTACCCTGTCCGGCCCACTCTGGGAATGCGTACGGCGTCAGTTTCGGCATGGGACTCCAGCCCTTGTAGCGCTCCTTCCGTTCGCATGGCAACTCGCTGATTTCACAATCATTACGGAACCTCGCGGTTGGTCCTATCGGTGCATGTGCCCAGCGTTGAGGGAGAACGCCCAGCGCGGCTCGCGCACACTGCGTTTTGTGCGCGAACCGCTTCGAGGCACTAGAAACATGTGGGGCTGGCGGGAAAAAAAAGAAGAAGGACGTTCCTGGCGGGGCACGGCCCGCGCGGCGCTGGCAGGCTCGTCGCGCGAAGAGCTGATGCGCGAAGCGATTCATACTCTCGCCAGGGAAAGCCGCGCTGACCGAATCGGCGTTTGGCTCGAACAGGTCTCGCCATTCGGCTCGGACCCGCTCGCACCCGCTAGTCTCCGCGGGCTGGTGTGGGAGGCCCACGCCGACGAAACGCCAGAGGAGTGGCAGAAATTGTCCCTCGAGCCGCCCGTGCCACAGGAGCTTCTTGCTTCCGGCAAAAGCGTGGAGCAGGAGATGGACGATTCCAGGGGCCGCCCGATGATCGGCCCGCTCGTGGGCCTGCGCCAAGCTCTCTGGACTCCGATCGAAGCAAAAGGGCATCTGCGCGGCGTGCTTCTTACAGGATCGCTTGGTAAAGGAGCCATGCTTCGCCGGGGCCTGGCGGAGTCGGTGGCTGCGGAACTAGCGCTTGCGCTCGAATGGGAGGAGGAGAAACGCCTTGCCCGTGAACGCAATGTGGAGGTGCGAGTCAGCAGACAGATTCTCGCTGCTCTTGCCAGTGGAACATCCGCCGACACTATATTGTCGCAGCTCGCCGCCAGCTGCACGGAGGACGCGGCTGCTGCTTGGGGTGCAGGCGCGGCGTTTGCAGTTATCGGGCACCTGCGCCCGCACGCGCAGGAATCCACCGCGGCGGGAGCGATGGAATTCGACTGGGAAAGCGGGAATACAGCTTGGACCCACGCAGTCAAAAGGGAACCTCTGGTAAGCCTGTGGCGGGGTGCTCTCGAAGCCGGCCACGTTTTGGGAGCGGAGCCTCCGGTGTCCTGGGCCAAAGAGGGATTGGCCCGGCTGGTGGCCATTCCGCTGATCGCGTCTAGAGAATCGCTCGGTGTTCTGGTGGCCGGCATTCGACAAAAAAATTCTTCCCTGAGCACCCTCGAGCGTCTCGAGCTTCGCGCCTCCCTTGCCGTCTCCGCTTTGGAACGCCGGAGGCTCCACGCCGAACAGGTTCGCCGCGCCGCGCGTCGCCAGGCGCTTTTGGAATGGAGCCCGGAGCCCACGGTTCTTCTCGATATCCGGGGAAACATTACCGGTCTGAATCGCAGCGCAATGGATTTGCTCGAAGATGCGCGCGGGCAAGCCCGGCGGCAATCCGCGGAGGATCCCGCGTCGTATATCGGCGGGCGTTTCGCAAATCTTTTCTGCGCGCGGGAGCAGGAGCACGTCGAGGAATGGACGAGACGGGCCCTTGCGGGCGAGCGGGACATGGCCATCGAAGTCCAGGAAGTTTGCGAAGGGGAGCTGATCAGCGGAGTTCGGGCGCGCGTCCATGCTCCTGTACCCGCGGGGGATGAGCTTGCCGCGGTAGTGCTCGGTCCGTCCGCAACTCACGAGGCTGCCCAGCAGCGGAGCCGGTTCGAGGCGGAACTTCACAATGTGCTCGAGTGGGTCGAGGAAGGGATTGTGCTGTTCGGAGCCAATCACGGCATCCGGGCGATGAACATGAGGTTTGCGCAGATCGCCGGCTTGTCTCCCGAGGAGGCCGCGGCTTGCCGCACGCTGGATGGATTGATCGCGCGTCTGGCTGAGCGCGCTCCGGAGCCGGAAAATTTTGCCAGGCGCTGGCGCGAGCTGGCTCGCGGCGCGGAGGGCGGCACACGCGAAGAGCTGCAGATAGCGCGTCCCGTGCCGCGCGTGCTGGAGCGCTCGGTGCGGCCCATTCTGGATGGCAGCGGCCACCTTCTTGGGCGCCTCGAGATCTACCGTGACCTCACGGCACAGCGGGTTTTTCAGGCCAAGCTTCTGCAAACGGAAAAACTCGCCGCGCTGGGCCAGATGGTCTCCGGCGTGGCGCACGAATTGAGCAATCCGCTCACCAGTATTCTGGGCTACTCGCAGAGGCTGCTGGTCAGAAAAGACCTCGCTGGACGCACGGAAGAAGCCCGCCAGATTTATGGGGAAGCGGAGCGGGCCAGCACGATTCTGCGGCAACTCTTGTTCAGCGCGCGGGAAACCCGCCCGGAGCGCAAACGTGTGGCCCTTAATCGGGTGATTTCACGGGCGATGGAACTGCAGCGTTTCGGCTCGGCCCAGGAAAAAATTCGCATCGAACTGGACCTCGACCCAGCTCTTCCATTCATCATCGGAGATCCCGGCCAGTTGCAGCAGGTTCTCATGAATTTGATCGGAAACGCCCGTCAGGCCATTGCGCAAGATGGGAAAGCGGGAACCATCCGGCTGCGCACCGCGCGGAGCGGAAACCGCCGGATTCTTTTGCAGGTCGCCGATGACGGACCGGGCGTTCCCGAGGCGATTCTGGCGCGCATCTTCGATCCCTTTTTCACCACCAAGCCGGCGGGTGTGGGCACTGGTCTCGGACTTTCCATCGTGCTCAGCGTGGTCCGCGAGCACGGCGGCCAAGTAAGCGTGTCGAGCCCGCTGGAGGGCGGCGCGATTTTCTCCATCGAGCTTCCTGCGGCTGCCGAGGCCTCCGCGGAACCCCAGCGAACTTCTCTTGCCGAAGGCGCGAACGTTCTGCAGGCTGTTTCCGCGCCGGCGGGGAACAACAATCGTCCGCATGCGCTGCGGAGACCAGCCGCGGGACCGGCTCACCGTAGAACCCGTGTGCTGGTCGTAGAAGATGAGCCTACCGTGGCGAGGCTGATCGCCGACGTGCTCGAGGACGAAGGACTGTCCGTCGACATGCTCCTGGACGGAAGGGAAGCGCTGGACCGCGCGGCTCGCGAGCAGTACGACCTGGTAATTTGCGATATGAAGATGCCCGGACTGGACGGCCAGCAGTTCTACCAGTCACTGGCAGGCTCGCGGAATCCGTTGCACGAACGATTCTTGTTTGTAACCGGCGATGTGATTGCCCAGCATACGCAGGAATTTCTGGAACGAAACCGGCTGCCCCATGTGGCCAAGCCGTTTCGCGTCGAGGAGTTGACGGAGAAAGTTTACAACTTGCTGGAGAGCCACCTTGGCCGCGGAGGGCGCGCAGCCGCTGCCGAGAAAGCACACTAAGAAATGGATGGTGACATGATACCTCGTGAGCACTCGATTCTTTTAGTAAGCGATGACGCGGCGCTGCACGCCATGGCGCGCCGTGAACTCGAGACCGTTGATCGGCGCCGGCAAGTGTCTTCGGTGAGCTCGATAGACGCTGCGCGGCGCATCGTCGCGGATGCCGCGCCCGCGGTGATTCTGCTGACGGAAGCGGCGGTCACGCTGGGAACGAGCGATGTGCACGAGCGGCGGCAGCGCCTGGACATGGCCGTTTCCTCGCTGGCCAGGTACGCGCCGGTCGTGGTGATTGGAGACGCGGCGCACCAGACGGAACTCTCGGACCTGGTGGCCGCGGGCGCGGCGGACTACGTGGTGCGGACGGACGAATGCCTGAACGTGGCGCTCGGTCTGGTCGAGCGGCGCCTGCGCAAGGCGCAAAGTGAAACTCAGACACTGCCTGGTCAAAAAGACGTGCTCAAAGTTCCGCGCAAGGATTTCTTTGGGGAATTGGACCGCGAGGATTTCGGCGAAGTGTTGCGCCACGAGCTGAACAATCCGCTCACCGGCATATTGGGCAACGCGGAGCTCCTTCTCTCCGAAATACGGCGAAAGGGGGACGGCCGCTTGCCGCAGGGCGCCCCGCAGCGCCTCGAAACGATCGCCGCACTGGCCGTTCGTTTGCGTGAGACCGTGCGCCGTCTCAGCCAGGAATGGGAATCGGGCCGGCACGCCGAGGACGCGCCGAAGGATACGCAGTAAGAAAGCCGGGATTGCCGAGCGACAGCAGAAAGCACCCGCGATATGGGCCGGCGTGAGCCGGCCTTTTTCTTTTTGCTCGTTATGATCCGGTAGACGAATAGCGGCGGAGGCCGATGCGCCAGGAGGTGACGGCGAGCGCGAATGTCGCCACGGCAACGAGAGGGATGAGCGGCGCGTAGATGCGAAATTCGGGGCGGCCGAGGAGACGCGAAGCGGGATAAAAGGTGGCGAAGCCGAACGGAATGATCCAGCTCAGCAGGAATTGGATGTAGCCGGAGTAGATGGAGAGCGGATAACGGCCGAAGGCCAGCAGATTCCAGAAGGGCGGATGGATGCCGATGCGGTCCTCGAACCAGAAAGAAAATGTGGAGAGAAAAAGGAAGACGGAGATGTAGATGAGGCCGCCGCAGAGCGCGAAAAAAACGAGAAGAAGAATATCGAGAGCGTGCCATTGATAGTGAAGACGGCGCGAAGCCCAGATGACGACAACCAGACCGACGACGACTTCCTGCAGGGACTCGATGCGGAACGCATCGAAGACCACCTGGAAGAGGGAAGAGAGCGGACGGAGAAGAACGCGGTCGAATTTTCCTTCCATGATGTAGGTGGCGCCGAACTCGTAGAAGTTCAGCGAAAAGACATTAAACAGCCCAAAAGGTATCAGGGAGAAGCCGTAGAGAAAAAGAACTTCTTCCATGCGCCAGTTGGAAAGAGCGGGAATCCGAGCGAAAAGAACAAGAACAAATCCGAGCGAGAAAATGGTGGCGGTCATGGAAGTCGCGGCAGAAATGAAGAAATCGCCGCGATAACTGACGCGGACCTTCGCATATTGCGCAAAGTAAGAGCCGAGCAGCGCTGCGTGCCGTTTCAAATTGATGAGAGCGTCGCGCATTTAGCCGCCGTGGATGGTGATTTTGCGGGTGGCGCGCGTCCACCAAAGATGGCCCAGAAAAATGAGGGCGGCGACCCAGAAATATTCGATGGCGAGGAGGCGAAGTGTTTGGGCGAGGGAAAGGCGGCCGAGATAAATCTGCAGCGGGGTGTTGGCGATGTGCTCGAAAGGAAGCCATGCGGAGATGATTTGCAGAGAGCGCGGAAAGAAACTGAGGGGAATGAGCAAACCGCTCAGCAGCTCGATGAGCCAGAATTTCGCGCGAATCAGCGCCAGGATGGACGTGAGCGGAATGGCGCACGTGCCGATGATGAAATTGAGAGCGCCCATGATGAAGAAACTGCCGACGGCCGCGACGAAGAACAGAGCAAAATTCAACGGCGAGGCGGGAGGAAGAACTGGGAAGAGCAATGTGACCACGATCGCGGTGGGGGCGGTGAGAAGGATGAGGCGGAACGCAGATTCTCCCATGGCGCGGGCGAGCCACATCCATTGCACGGAGACGGGCTTGATCAAGTCCATTGCGATTTTGCCTTCAATCACTTCGTAGGCCATTTCCTGGTCGATGGTGTTCCAGTAAAAAGAGCGGAGAATCCAGCCGACGCTGACGTAGGTGAGAATTTGCGGGAGCGAGAATCCCGCGATGGAGCCGGTAGCGCTGGCAAAAACGGCGCGCCAGATGAAGTAGTAAACCGTGACGTTGATGAGATAGGTGATGATGCCGGTGTAGTAGCGCAGGCGAAAGGCGAGAATGTTGACGAAGCCGATGCGGATAAATTCGCCGTAAATCTTCAGGCCGGCGAGCAGCGAAGGCTTGCGAACGGGAAGCGGAAATATTTGCGCGGCGGACATGTCGATTGTTCGTACCCTGGTCTTACCGGATTGCCGGTGAACCGTTCTTCTCCTCGGGCTGACACAAACTCATTTCTGCTTCGCCGGAATAGATGCGCTTGATGATTTCCTCGATGGGTTCGTCTTCGATGACGAAGTCGCGGACTTCGACGGCGGCGAGAATCTGGCGGATCAAGTCGCTGGAGGAAACGCGGGCGCGATCGAACCGCAGGCGGCAGGTCATTTCATCGAGGCGCTCGAGATGCAGCGTGGCGGGGGAGCCGCCATTTGGAGCGAGCGCGGGGAGATTTTGCTCGAAGGCGGCGAGGCGCGCGCTTTGATCGCCGTCGCGAAGGATGAATTTGATTTGCTTGGTGCGGAGGAACTGCTCTTTGAGGCGGGCGAGCGGGCCGTCGTAGAGAACGGTACCACGGTCGATGATCATGATACGACGGCAGAGTTCTTCGATGTCGTCGAGATCGTGCGTGGTGAGGAGCACTGTTGTTTTGTAGCGCTGGTTGATGGCGCGGAGAAACTGGCGAATGTGATCCTTGGCTACGACGTCGAGGCCGATAGTGGGCTCATCGAGAAACAGAATCGGAGGATTGTGGAGCAACGCGGCGGCGAGATCGCAGCGCATGCGCTGGCCGAGAGAGAGTTTGCGAACGGGAACGTGGAGCAGTTCGGTGAGGCCGAGGACTTGATTGAAAAGTTCCATGCGCTCGTCGAAATCGCGCTGCGAGACGTCATAGATGCGGCGCAGAAGTTTGAAGGATTCGATGGCCGCGATGTCCCACCAGAGCTGCGTGCGCTGGCCGAAGACCACGCCGATGGTTTTCACATAGGCGGCGCGCTGGCGCCAGGGGACGAAGCTGTTCGAGAGAATTTCGCCCGAGGTCGGCACGAGAATTCCCGTGAGCATTTTGATGGTCGTGGATTTGCCGGCGCCGTTGGGGCCGATGTAACCGACCATTTCGCCGCGGCCAATTTCAAAATGAATGTTTTCGACGGCTTTGACGGTCTGGTATTCGCGATGAAACAGATTTGCCAGGCCGCCGAGGATGCCTTCGCGCCTGCGGAAACTGCGGTAGTGCTTGGACAAAGCGTGGACCGAGATGAGTGGAGCGTCCGGCATGAATCAATAATTTTAGCACGCGGAACAGCGCAACGCTTTGTTGCGCGGCGCATCGCTCAAAAATGGAAAACCTGACAATCAGGAATGCCTGTCCGACCAGAGCGCCACGCAGGTTATTGGACGGGCTTGGACTGCGCAACGTTAGCGAAAAATTCCAGGACGCGGCGGTGGAACTCGGCAGGCTGGAAGCCCAAGGCGGCGGTGTGGAACGCGCCGGGAACTTCCCAGAGCTGCTTGGGGCCGCGAGCGGCGGCGTAAATGCGGCGTGTGTGGCGGCAGGGGAGCGCTTCGTCCTTTTCATCACAGATGAGCAGCACGGGGAACGGGCGCGAGGCGACTGCTTTTTCTGGGGAAACCTCGGCGATGGGAAAACCGGTTAATTCTTCGCCGCGATAGAGAAGTGTCCAGCTGAAAGGCCGGAAGACCGTCATGCCGAAGAGCGGGGAGCGGCGCAAGCCGGCGTAATCGTAAGAGGCTTCGCGCAAGTTGGCGAAAGAGGCTTCGGCGACGACGGCTTCGATGCGGGGATCTGCGGCGGCGGATTGCAGCGCGATGCCCGCGCCCATGGATTCGCCGAGAGCGAAGATGTGGGAAAAGGAAGTAGAGGATTCGGAGTGAAGAAGCGCGTCGATGATGGACTTGGTGTCGTTGCGCTCGAGCCAGCCATAGGTGGCAATGGTGCCTTCGCTGGCGCCGTGGGCGCGGGCGTCCATCATGACGACGCTGTAACCGGCGCGGAGGAGAAATTCGGATTGGCTGACAACGCCGATGCGATTATCGGCGACGCCGTGAAAGAGCAAGACCCAGCTTCCGTTGGGATGCTGAGGACGGACGATCCAGCCCCGAAGGAGGATGCCGTCAGGAGCGCGGACATTGAAGTCTTCGCGTTGGCCGCCGGAAAAGGTGAAAGAGGCGTCGGCTTCGCGGATGAGGTCGGGGGTGAGTGCGCGCCGGATGGGATGAAGGAAGCTGGGGGCGACGAGCCAGCCTGCGATGCCTGCCAATAACGGAGGGAAGAGGAGAAGGATTAGCAGGATGCGGATTAGGCGGCGGCGCAGAGTCATAAGAGTGGTTTCCACTAAGATACGCGAAAGCGAGGAGTCAGGTTCGGGGGCAACGGGGGGAAGTGTGTCAGGGATGTGCCCGGTCCGTACCCCCCTCCATGTGTGGCCGGGGGGATCCCTGACAGTTTAGACCGGGCGCATATCTGACACTTTCTGGTCCGGTTGGACGAGGAGACTAGAGGAGGGCGAAGGGGACGCGTCCCCTTCGCCCTCCTCTAGTTTGGCATTTGTGAGCAGAGGCGCCACCCGCAGTTGCTGGCTGTCGAACAGCGCGATGGGATGCTGCGCGAAGTACACCGTGTACCAGCGGTCGTCCTCCGGCAACAGGCCTACTCGTTCGCCCCACAGAACCTCGCTCAAAAACACATCGTCTTTTTTCCAACGAAAATGACCTTTCCGTCGCACGCTGCGCACCAGCATATACCCGGGATACTCCGGCTCCGGCACCTGCTCAGGAAATTTTCGCGCCGACGGCTCATAGACTTCCGCCGGCGTGCGCATACCCAGCGCTTCGTGCGGACGCACCTCATTGTATTCCTGGCGAAAGCGGTCGGAGGCGCGTTGCTGCTTGCGCCGGTTCGCTGCCGGCGGGTCAGCCACTTCCTGTTTCAGCGTGCGATGCATCCGTTCGTGTCTTCCGTTTTGCTCCGGATGTCCTGCGGCGATGCGCTCCGGCACGATGCCCAGCTTGATCCACCACACCGCCAACCGCGACAGCCCGGCCAGCGCGCGGCTCGCAAATGGCGCGCCGTTATCGGTGCGGATGGCCGCAGGCATGCCGTACTCGCGGAACGCCGCTTCAAAGATGGCTTGCACGCGGGCCGTGTCGGTCTTCTCCACGGCCTGGCAACGTAACAGATACCGGCTGTGCGCGTCAGAGATGGTCAGCGGATCGATGCGCTCTCCGTCGGCGGTGCGGAACCAACCCTTGAAATCCGCGCACCACACGCGGTTGGGTCCATCGGCATGCGCCAGCGGCTCGCTGTAGGGAGCCGTG
>Ga0070697_100001301_pt1 | contig 18814 bp, 13 predicted proteins | sample KBSK1501metaG_FD_65475 | JGI IMG/M metagenome (GOLD analysis project Ga0070697, IMG submission 65475) | Corn, switchgrass and miscanthus rhizosphere microbial communities from Kellogg Biological Station, Michigan, USA - KBS K1-50-1 metaG | ecosystem: Host-associated > Plants > Roots >... | reverse complement strand
GTGCGGGGGCCATTTCTGGGCCCCCGCAGATGAAGAGCAGTCGAAAAGCCTATTTCCCGGAGATCGGGGGCTACGTCGAGATACCGGTCTACGACCGTTACGCTGTCGGGCCGGGGAGCCGGCTCGCCGGACCCGCCATCGTCGAGGAGCGGGAGTCCACCACGGTGGTGGGGCCGGGCGCGGCGATCACGGTGGACGCCCACCGGACACTCGTCGTCGCCCCGGCGGTCGGGGAGGGGCGCTGATGGACCCGATCACCCTCGACATCTGCTGGAGCCGGTTGATCGGCGTGGTCAACGAGCAGGCGGCCGCGCTCATGCGCACGTCGTTCACCTCCATCGTGCGCGAGGCGGGCGATCTCTCCGCGGGCGTCTTCGACCGTCGGGGCTACATGATCGCCCAGGCGGTGACCGGCACCCCGGGGCACATCAACTCGATGGCGCTGGCCATGAAGCACATCCTGACCGCGTGCCCACTCGAGACGCTCCAACCCGGCGACGTCCTGATCACCAACGATCCCTGGAAGACCTCGGGACACCTCAACGACGTCACCGTCTGCAATCCGGTCTTCCGCGGCCGGGACTGCGTCGCCTTCTTCGCCTCGACCTGCCACAGCGCGGACATCGGCGGCCACGTGCTCTCCGCCGAGGCGCGCGAGGTGTACGAGGAGGGGCTCTTCATCCCCATCATGAAGCTCTACGAGGCGGGCCGGCTCAACGAGACGCTCGCCGCCATGATCCGGGCCAACACGCGGGTCCCCGACCTCGTGATGGGCGATTTCCACGCCCAGGTGGCGGGAGGCACGGTGGGGGGCGAGCGGCTGCTCGAGTTCATGGACGAATTCGGCCTCGAGCGCCTCGAGCCGCTGGCCGACGAGATCATCACCCGCACCGAGCGGGCCATGCGACAGGCCATCGGTGAGCTGCGCCCGGGGCAGTACCGCTATTCGCTGACCTCGGACGGCTTCGACGAGCCGATCACGATCGCGGTGCGCTGCGAGGTGAGCGGCGAGGATCTCTGGGTGGACTTCACGGGCTCCTCGCCGGCCAGCCGTCGCGGCATCAACGTGGTGATGAACTACACGGAGGCCTACACGACCTACGGGGTCAAGGTCATCGTGAGCCCCGACGTGCCCAACAACGAGGGCGCCTTCCGGGTCCTCCGCATCACCGCGCCCGAGGGCTCCATCCTGAACGTGCAGCCCCCGGCGCCAGTGGCGGCCCGGCATATCGTCGGCCACTTCCTGCCGCACGTGGTGGCGGGCGCCCTCAAGGAGGCGCTGCCCGACCGGGTGATGGCCGAAGGCTCCGCCAATATCTGGGGCATCCAGCTCACCGGCAAGAACCGCGATCGCACCCCCTGGGTCTACACGTTCTTCAGCTCGGGCGGCACCGGGGCTCGACCCGGCCAGGACGGCCTCTCGGCTACCGCGTTCCCGTCGGGCGTGCTCGGCACGCCGGTGGAGGTCATCGAGTCGCTCGCGCCGCTGCTGATCGAGCGGAAAGCGCTGCGTGACGGGTCTGGGGGCGAGGGCCGGTATCGCGGTGGTCTCGGCCAGATCATCGCCTTCCGGGTCTGCTCCGACGAGCCGGCGACCTGCTCGGTGCTCTGCGATCGCACCCGCATTCCCGCCAAGGGCTTCTTCGGCGGCGGACCGGGTCTTCCCGGCCAGGTATTGATCAACGGCCACGCGCCCGACAATCCCAAGGCCGAGCAGACGCTCCGGCCGGGCGATCTGGTCGAGGTGCTGCTGCCGGGCGGCGGCGGCTACGGCCCGTCCGCGGAGCGCGACCCGGCGCTGCGCGCCCGCGACCTGCAGCAAGGCTATGTCATGGGGGCGACCAACGGCTGACGGGAGATGAGCACCCGGGCGCGGCGGATCGGCGTCATCGCCGTCGCAGGCGCCTGGTGGCTTTCGCTCGCGGTGGCCTTCCTGCTGAATCGCGGTGACGACGTCGGCCGGCTGCCGGTGCTGGTCCCGGCGTTTCTGGGCGCGCTCGCCCGCGGGCCCGTCTTCGGCCTCACCGGCTTCCTCTCCTCACTGGCCGGCTTGGTTCTAGCCGGGCTGATCGGGCTCGCGTGGTACGGGCTCGGTCACGCGATTCTCGGGAGAATCCCCTGGTCCGATGGTCGGGATTCTCACGACGAGCGATGCTTCGCGGTGGCCGAGCGCGCTCTTCTCGGCGCCGCCGCCTGGTCGATCATCTGGTTCTTCCTGGGCGTCGTGCCGCTCTATCGCACCCCGGTCGCCGCCCTCACCCTGCTCGCGGGTCTGGTCCAGGCGGGCTCCGCGCTGGCGCACGCGCGGACGTCCCGGCGGGAGCTAGCGCGGGCGGGTGGGTGGGCCGCGCTCGCGCTGATCGTTACCGGTCACGGCTTCGCCTTGATGGCCGCGCTGGCGCCGCCGACCGCCAAGGACACCCTGCTCTACCACTTCGCGCTGCCGAAGGCATACGTCGCGGCGGGCCGGGCTCTCGAGGTGCCCCACAACATCGCCGGCTACTACCCGCTCGGTGTCGAGATGCACGCGGTCTGGGCCATGCTGCTCGGCGCCCCCTTCGGGCCTCGGGTGAGCGAGGCGGCGGCGGGGGTTGCGCTATTCCTCTTCGCGCCACTGCTGGTGATGGTGGTCTACGGCTGGGCTCGGGAGGCCGGAGCGGACCGCGCGTGGGCCGCCACCGCGGCGCTCATGATCGCGTGGATCCCTAGCGTGTACGACGTGGCCGCCAGCGCCTACGTGGATCTCGCCCTCGCCGCCTATACCGCGCTGGCCGTCCGTGCCTTCGGTCGGTGGTGGACGAGCCTCGAGCCGCGTCATCTCCTCTGGATCGTCGTCGGCATCGGGGGGGCGCTGTCGATCAAGCTCAGCACCGCGTTCCTGATCCTTCCGCTCGCGCTGCTCGGGCTCCTGCGGGCGCTCGGGACACCGGCGGCTGCATCGGGGCCGCGCCCGGCTCCGGTCGTCACCGCGGCATCCCTGGTGGGCGCGCTGGCGCTGGGCGTGGCGCTCGCGGGACCCTGGTACGCGCGGAACTGGATCCGCACCGGGAGCCCCGTCTTTCCCTTCTACCTCGGGATCTGGCCGGCCGAGGCCGCGGGCTGGGATCTCGAGCGCTCCCAGCTCTACGAGACATGGTTCTCGCTCTATGGCGACACCCGGACTGTCCTCGACTACCTCTGGGCTCCCCTCCGTCTGGCCGTGGCCGCGCAGCCGGACCAGCCGGCGTACTACGACGGCGTGCTGGGCATCGCATTCGTTCTCGCGCTGCCGCTGCTCGCCTGGGCTCTCTGGAAGCGGAGGCTCGGCGCCCCGCTCGGTCTGGCGATCGTGCTCTCGGCCTGCCTCTTCGTCTTCTGGCTGTTCTCCAGCCAGCAGCTCAGATACCTCCTGCCCGCCCTACCGGGCCTCGCCGTCGCCGCCGCGGTCGCGGGCACCGGGGAGGGCGGCGCGCGCCGCACCGCCTCGCGATGGCTGCTCCTGGCCGCGGCCGCCCTCGGGCTGCCGGTGGTGCTGGCCTGGTTCCTCGCGCTCGATCCGGTCCGCGTCGTGCTCGGCGGTGAGCCGCGTGACGACTATCTGCGGCGACGGCTCGACTACTATCCGTACTACGAGGTCGTCAACCGCGAGCTGCCCCCGACCGCGACGGTGTGGCTCATCGACATGCGCCGGGACACTTATCACCTGGACCGGCCGTATTTCTCCGATTTCATCTTCGAGGACTACACGCTGACTCGCTACGTGAGGGCCGCCCGCGGCCCCGAGGAGATCCTGGCCCGGGTCCAGGCCGATGGCATCACCCACCTCCTGCTCCGCCACGACGTCCTGCTCGACTACCGTCGCTCGCCCATCGTGGACGAGCGCCGGTCTCGCGACGAGAACGTGGCGAAGATGGAGCTGATGGCGGCCTTCTTCACCCGGGGCACGCGCCTCATCAAGGGCGACCAGAAGTTCTGGCTGATCGAGCTGCCCCGCGGCGCGGGCTGACCGGCCCCGGCCCGAACCCGGTGCCAGAAGGAGGCGGTGCTCAGCCGCCGGAGCGCGGGCGATATACCTCCGTCTGGCCGACGCGCTCCGCGACCAGGTAACGGCGCTCGATCGCGGCCAGCATCTCGTCGGTCCAGCGCTGGCGCTCGATCGGCAGCTCCGGAATCCGGTAGATCAGGATCGCCGCAAAGGCCTGCCGCTCGATCTCGTGGAGGAACGGGCGCTGGTCCCATCGACCGGCCCGCGCGAGCTGCGTCATCTCGAATGGCTGGAAGTGGAGCGGCCGCCCGTCCAGCACCAGCAGCCCCATGTCCTCGTCGGCCAGCACGATGCCCCGGGTGTCGTGGATCAGGCCGAGCAGGCGTCGCGCCTCCTCGGCCTCAGCGAGACGGGCGTGGGTCACCGTCCGATACGGAGAGGCCAGGACCATCAAGGCCATGTCCAGCGCCAGCACCACCGCGATCACCGCGTACACGGCCCGGCGCGGGCGCTGCCAGGCCAGAAGCGCCCCGAGGGAGAGGCTCACCGCCGCGCCCAGCTCGATCAGATAGTTCACGTTCGAGCCAAGCTTGCCGATGGTCAGTCCCGAGAGCACGGCGCCGGCCAGGTATGGCGCGATCAGCCGCCAGGACGTCACGCCGAACCAGCCCGCGGACAGCAGGAACAGGGAGGCGGCGGTGAGGGCCAAGGGCATCATCGTCCATACGTCCGCCAGGTACGCCACGAGCGAGCCCACTTGGTATTCGTTGAGATTGGCGGTGACGATGTTCGCGGAGAAGCCACCACCGGTGGCCCGTTCGAGTCCCCCGAACAGCGCGGCCCCGAGGGCGAGCACGAGGCCGATCAGGGCGAGCGCCCGGCGCCAGCCTCCCGCCTGGAGCAGCCAGAGAGCGGCCGCGAGCGGCGCGGCCAGCCCGTATGACTGCCTCGCATAGATCGCGGCGGTCAGCAGGAGCCCCGCCGCCGGCACCGTCCACCGCCCCTCGGGGCGCCGCGCGCAGAGACAGACACCGCCCAGGCTCAGGGCCAGGGCCAGGGCGTCGACGCGATAGAGCGACGACCAGTAGGCCACCGGCGGGAACGCGAGGAGCGAGAGGCCGCCGATCGCCGCCGCGGTCCGGTCGCGGGTGAGGGCGTGGAGGATGAGGCCGACCAGCGTGGCGGCCGCGCCGACGCTGAGCCACGACAGGAGCCGGCCGTACCAGAACGCGGGGCCCCAGAAGCGCGCGAGCGGGCTCAGGACCAGCGGATAGAGCGGCGGGTAGTTGCTCACGGTGTACGGGGGCGATGTCAGGTCGGATCGGTAGATGCTCTCGACCTGCCCGAGGCGCAGGGTTTGGGCGAGCAGCGGCCCTTCGCCGTAGTCGGCCGGATAGGAAAAGGCAACGACGCGAGCGCCGTCCCCCACGAAGACGGCGGCGGCGCCGAGCAATACCAGCAGGAGAGCACCCGTCGGCAGCATCGCCGCGAGCGACGTGAATCGTCCGCTCAACCTCGTCGAGTCTCCACTCGCGCGGCTCCGTCCTTTCGCGCCGCGCGAGCAGTTATAGCATCACTTGACTCCCCGGCGAGCGGCCTCGTATCTGCGGCGCCGCCGGGAACAGTCATCGTGGCGCAGGGGGTGGATCCGACCACGCTCGACCCCATGAATCACCAGGAGACGCCCGCCGCCAACCTTGCCCGCAACATGTTCGACACGCTCCTGGAGCGGGACGAGAACCTCGTGATCCAGCCCGCCCTCGCGGTCGCGCTCCCGAGGCTGGTGGCGCCGACCGTTTGGGAGTTCAAGCTGCGTCCCGGCGTGAAGTCTCACAACGGAGAGCCGCTGGATGCGGCCGCGGGCAAGTTCAGCCTGGAGCGGCTCGTCGACCCCAAGCTCAAGCTCCGCGGAGCGACGCCCTTCGCGCCGATCAGCCACGTCGAGGTGGTGGACCCGCTCACCGTGCGCATCCACACCAAGGCACCCTGGCCGATCCTCGACACGCTGGTGGCCGAGAACGGGGCCTCGATCCTGCCGCCCAAGTATTACCGCGAGAAGGACCCCGCGCACGTGGCGCGGAACCCGGTGGGCTCCGATCCCTTCAAGCCCATTCCCGACGACGCGGTACGAGTCGCCGCCCTCCAGAACGGCGAGATCGACATCGCGGTGAACATTCCGCCGCATCTCGCCGCCATCATCGCCAACCACCCGCGGCTCTTCCTCTCCACCGCAGCGAGCGTGCGGACGATCCAGCTCCTGTACTACACGCACCAGTTCGACGCCCAGCACAAGCTCGGCGGGCCCTACGCCGGGCCGGTGGCGGATCGCCGCGTGCGCGTGGCGATGAACCACGCGGTGGACGTCGACGAAGTGATCCGCTCCGTCCTCGACGGCAGGGGCATCCGCGTCCACCATGCTGACCGATCGCCACTTCGGGTTCGATCCCAGGCTCAATCCAATCAAGCAGGACCTTGCGCGCACGCGGCAGCTCCTCTCCGAAGCGGGCTTCCCGAACGGGCTCGAGATGGTGCTCAACGCCCCCCCAGGGTCGCTACGTGCGCGACAAGGAGGTGGCGGAGGCCGTCGCGGGGCAGCTCACCAAGGCGGGGATCCGGATGACGCTGCGGATCCACGAGTGGGGAAGCTACCTCAACAACATGGCGTACTTCCATAAGGCGGGGCCGGTGTGGCTGATCGGCTGGGGCACCGCGACCTACGACGCGGAGATCGTCTATGTCCCGCTCTTCCGCTCGGGAAAGATCCTCGCCAACTACTACAACGCGGACTTCGACGGTATGGTCGATCAGGCGCAGACGACGATGGACGCCAAGGAGCGGCTCGAGGCCTACCTTCGAATCAATCGGCTCTGGGTGGACGACACCGCCGGGATGCCGCTCTACCAGCAGCTCGATCTCTACGGGGCGACCAGGCGCATGGCCTGGAAGGCGCGCGGCGACGAGACCATCAAGGGCTTCGAGATGGCCGTGAGGTAGCGGCTCCCGGCCCGGGCTGCCGCCCGGGGAGGCTGCGGGGCTCGGGCGGTGTCTCGAGCTCGCTCGCCGCGGCGACGCTCGGGGCTCGATCGGCTCGACCGTCCCGAGTTTGAAACCCCCTCGAGGCCCGCGTGCTATGATGGCCGTCAACGATGATCTCCAGGCTGGGCATCCCCTGGACGAGGGAGGTCGGCGCGTGGGCCTAGCCACATTCCTCGAGCGCACCTGGAGCGGCCTCACCGGGCTCGTGCGGCCGCGCTCCGCGGCCTCCCTCTTCCGCTTGGCCGACCAGTACCGACACGAGGGGCGCTACGAAGACGCGGCGGACCTGATCGCCGAGGGACTCCGCTCCGCGCCCAACATCGCGGTGGGCCACCTGCTCGACGCCTACCTGCACGTCGTCTTCCGCGAGATGCCGGCCGCCAAGGCCTCCTTCCGCCGGGTGTTGTCCCTCGACCCGTACCATCCGCGGGCCCTGTTCGGGCTGGCGCGGATCGCGCTCGAGGAAGGCGACATCGAAGGGTGCCGCCCCTTCCTCGATCGGGCGATTCAGTACTTCCCCGACTTCCCGGAAGCGAAGGCCCTGCAGGAGATGGTGGCGACCTGGTCGGCCCCCGCGGTGGCGGCCCCCACCGCCGTCGGCACCATCACCACCGATCGGCTGCGGCTGCCGCCGGGCGCACGCGATCTCATCCTGACCCACAGCGACGGGACCCTGGTGTTCGCGCAGGGCAGCGAAGAGCGCCAGCGGCAGCTCGCGCTGCACATGACGCAGGTCTACCGCATCGCCTCGGCCACGCTCGCCCGCGCCGGGCTCGGCGCGCTGCGCCGTGGCGTCGTCGAGGGCGCGTCGGAGATGACCTTCCTGCGCAGCGACGGCGGTGTCATCCTGGGCGTCGCGCTCCCGCACGAGGTCGAGGCCGGAGCCGGGCTGGTGCAGGTCGGCCGGCTCTGGACGGATCTCAACATCAAGGCCTGACGCCATGGCCGATCCTCACGGCGCGCCCGACCCGACCGCGGCCCACGATTCCGCGGACGGCACGCCTCGGCCCTCGCGGGCCCAGGCTTTTCGCGAGACGCTCTTCGAGCTGATCCGTCTCGACGGAGTCCGCGGGGGCCTCATCGTCACGCCGGACGGCCTCGTGATCACCTCGGAGCTGCCTCCCCGATTCCCGGTGGAAGCCCTGGCCGCGCTGGCGGCCACGCTGGGAAGAGAGCTGGAGCTGGGAGCGAGCCGGTTGGAGCGGGGCGCCTTCCGGACGGCGCTCTTCTCGGCGGACGACGGGACGGTCTTCTTGGGGGGAAGCCCGGTCGGTTACGTGACGCTCGTGGCGGACCGTAATGTGAGCGTGGAGACGGTCCGCGCGGCGCTCGGCCGCGCGGTGGATCGGCTGCGCGGCACGTGGCGAACCGCCGGTCTGACCTGACCCGATTTCGGGCTTAGCCCAGGGTCACCCGCAGCACTTCCTCCACCGTGGTCACGCCCTCGACCACCTTCTGCAGCGCGTTCTGCCGTAGCGTCTTCATTCCCTGCTTGCGGGCGACGTCGTTGATCTCGGCCGTCGTCGCATTGCGCAGGATCAGGTCGCGGATCTCAGGACTGGCCGGCATGACCTCGTAGATGGCGACCCGGCCCTTCATGCCGGTGAAGTTGCAGGTCTGGCAGCCCTTGCCCTTGTAGAAGTTGACGGTGCCGAGCCCCTGGGGCACGTGGCCGTAGGGGGCCAGGCTCTCCTCAGCGGCCTCGTAGGGCTCCTTGCAGTCCTTGCAGACCCGCCGGCCGAGACGCTGGGCCAGGATGAGCTGCAGCGAGGAGGAGACCAGGAAGGGCGGGATGCCCATGTCGAGGAGCCGCGCCGGAGTGGACGGGCAGTCGTTGGTGTGCAGGGTGCTGAGCACCAGATGGCCGGTCAGGGCAGCGCGGATGCCGATCTGGGCGGTCTCCAGGTCGCGCGTCTCACCGACCAGGATGACGTCGGGGTCCTGCCGCAGGAAGCTGCGCAGGCAGGCCGCGAACGTGCGTCCGATCTCGTCGTTGACCTGGACCTGGTTGACACCCTTCAGGTTGTACTCGACCGGATCCTCCGCGGTCATGATGTTGATGTCCGGGGAGTTGATCGTGTGAATGGCCGAGTAGAGCGTCGTGGTCTTGCCGGAGCCGGTGGGCCCCGTGATCAGGATCATGCCGTAGGGGCTGTGGATCGCCTTGGTGAACTGCTCGAGACTCCAGGGGTCGAAGCCGAGCGCGTTCAGGTCGAGCTGCAGGGCCTCCTTGTCGAGGATGCGCATGACCGTCTTCTCGCCGAAGATCGTCGGCAGCGTGGAGACGCGGAAGTCGATCTCACGCTGATGGTAGCGGAGCTTGATGCGCCCGTCCTGGGGAAGCCGACGTTCGGCGATGTCCATGGTGGCCATGATCTTGACGCGCGAGGTCAGCGCGGCCTCGAGACGCTTTGGCGGGGTCATGATCTCGTGGAGCACGCCGTCGATGCGGAACCGGACCCGGAAGACCTTCTCGTAGGGCTCCAGATGAATGTCCGAAGCCCCGCGGCGGATCGCGTCGGTGAGGATCATGTTGATCAGGCGGACGACCGGAGCCTCGTCGGCCGACTCCTTGAGATCGAAGATGTCGGCCTTGGAGAAGGTCTCCTCGCCACCCTCCACGACCTCGACGTCGGCGTCGGCTTCCTCGAGCTCGCTCATCATGTCGGTGACGCTGCCGCCCGTATCGTAGAGACGCTCGAAGGCCTTGCGGATCGCCGCCTCCGAAGCGACCACCGGCTGGATCTGCAGGCCGGTCATGAACCCGACGTCGTCGAGCGCGAACACGTTCGTGGGATCGGCCATCGCCAGGGTGAGCGTGTTGCCCATTCGCTTGATGGGCAGCACGCCGTGCTTCTTGGCGATCTGCTCCGGCACGAGCTTCAGCACGTCCGGATCCGGGTCCACCTGCGCGACCGTGATGGCGGGAATCGCGTATTGCTTGGAGAGGAACGAGACCAAGCTGTCCTCGGTGATGAACTGCAGGCGCACCAGGATCGTGCCCAGCTTGTCGGCGCTGCCCTTCTGCTCGGCCAGGGCCTTCTGGAGCTGCTCGGTGGTGATGAGCTTCTCGGCCACCAACCGGTCGCCGAGCCGCGACAGGCTGCCCTGCCGTCGCTCGCTGGCCGCCGCGGCGGCGGCCCGCTTGCCCGCGCCGCGGCCGGAGCCGTTCTCGCTCGAAGCGGCGGCGGACTCGAGCTCCGCGACCACCGGCGCGCGCGCCCGCGGCGGCGGCACCGCCGGAGTCGGGTCCGACGGGATGACGCTGGCGGATGGCCGCCCCCCGACCGTGCCGGCCAGACGCGCGACGACGCGGGCCAGATTCTCCCGATCGCCCAGCTTCGTGTAGATCTCCTTGAGGGTCTCGAGGGCCCCGGTATCCGAGGGGTTGGCCTCGACGATCATCTCGCAGAGCCGGGCCGACTCGGCCAGGGACCGCTTCTCTTCCTGGGACAGCGCCTTGCTCTCGATCTGGGCCATGGTGGATGTCCTTCAGCTCAGACCGAGCGCTCCCGGAGAGACGATTGCACCTCGTCCTTGTGCAGCGGCGCCGCCAACGCCCCGGTACGCTGGGGCCGCGAGCGGGTCTCGGCCAGGATCGCGCCGATGGCGGTCCCCGCTTCCTTGGCGAAGAGGCGGACCATGCCCACCGTGGTCCGGCTGTCGAAGATGGCGAGCAGGATCGCGTGCTCGTCCACCGCCGCCACGTGGATGCTCTCCTTCACGCCTTGATGGAAGAGCATCGTGAATTCGGTCTCACCCAGGAGGCGGGCCATGGCCGCCGTCGAGCTGAAGGCCCCCGCGGCGAGCGCGGACAGCGATACGGTGTCCAGCGACCGAGAAGCCCCGCCGCGAGCGAGGAGCTGCCCGCTCCGGTCGATCAGGAGCGCTTCCATCGCCCCCGACTCGCCCAGGAAGTGCAGGAGGACGCCGTTGATCCGCTGCGCGTCCTCCTCGTGGATGGCCAGGTTGTCATGTAGACTCATTGAGCGCCCCCTGTTCTTGTCCGAACCCCGCGACGAGGACCATGCGCGACACCGTATTGAGCGTGTCGAACACGCCCTTGCCTTCGACCGCGACCGACTCAAAGTACGGAACCCGCCGGCTCCTCCGGTTGAGCATGTACTCCAGGTACTCCACCGGCGCCACGTTGGCCAGGTCACGCTTGTTGTATTGGATCACGTAGGGAATGTCGTCCAGATTGTACCCGTACTCCTTCAGATTCTCTTCGAGGTTTCGGAAGCTCTCGACGTTCTCACGCAGGCGATCCCACTGGGAGTCGGCGACGAAGACGATGCCGTCGACGCCTCGCAGGACGAGCTTGCGGGTCATGTTGTAGTACACCTGTCCGGGCACGGTGTAGAGCTGGAACTTGGCCACGAAGTTACGCACGGTCACCGCCGAGACGGGCAGGAAGTCGAAGAAGAGGGTCCGGTCGTCACCCGTCGCGAGCGAGACCATGTTGCCGCGATTCACGTCCGGCAAGCCGCGATAGATGTATTGGAGATTGGCGGTCTTGCCGGCGACGCCGGTGCCGTAGTAGACCACCTTGAAGCTGATCTCTTTCTGCGCGTAGTTGATGATGGACATTGGGTCGCCTCAGGCCTGAATCAGGGTGGCCGTCGCGCGCTCGACCTGGCGATAGGCCAGACCGGGCCGGGTCACTTCCCCACCTGCGACGACAATGATCGACCGACCATGTCCGACCTCCTCGTTCTGGATGACCAGGACCGTGTTCCCGGAGCGCAGCACGGCGGTGCGGAACACCGCGCCGGACCCCGCGGCCTTTCGCATGACGTCCTGGAGGTCCTGCGCGAATGCTCCCGTCGCGGACGCGTCCGCGGCCGGCGGCAGGAAGAAGTAGAGCGCGTCCTCGCCTTCGGCGTCCCGCAGCACCGACGCGGCGACCGGCCCGAAGGCGGTCAGGGCCGGCGCCAGCTCGGCGGCCTTGGCCGGAACCGCGAACGGGACGAGGCTGCGGCGGCCGAGCGGAAACGCCTCGACGGTCGGGGGCGCCGGCCGTCGATCACGATTCCCGGCGGCGCGGCGGCAGAGAATCTCGAGCAGGGCCAGCGCCCCACCGCGGGGCGCTCCCGTCGCGAGGACGGGCCCGCGACCGTTCGGACCACCCAGCGGGGTCAAGACCAGTGCCGTCTCCGGCCCGCGCAGGGTGATCTGATCGACGGGCCATGGCGCGCGGTGATCGGCGAGCAGGGGGAGGGCGAGGCCGGCCACCGCGGTGGCCGTTTCCTGGGCCACCGTGGGTGCGGCCATCGCGAACACGGTCACCCCCTCCAGGGTTTGAACGCTCACCTCGAACGAACCGATCGGGGCCAGGAGCCCCGCGATGCGCCGCGCCTCGGCCATCTCGGCCGGTCCGGCGGGCACCGGCACGGCATGCGGCGCGGCGGGGGCCGCCATCTCCTGCCATGCGCGATCGAGCCGCGCCGGGTCCGGCTCCGCGACCCGGTTCGACCGCGGGTTGGGAAGCGGGGTGACTCGCGGCTCATCGACCGGCTCCGGCACGACCGCGACGGCCGCGGAGTCGGATCCAGCGAAGCCGGGGCGCTCGTCGAGATCCGGTCGCGACTCGATCGCGGGCTCAGGCTCGACCACATCGTCTACGCCGGCCAATGCGACCTCGGCGTCCACCTCCGGGACCGCGATCGATGCGGCCTCCACGACCTCGACCAGGGCGGGCGCCGGATCGGGCCTCGCTTCGACGGCTTCGATCGGAGCCTCGGCCGCCGGCGCGTGTGCCGGCTCGGGGGCGGGGTCCGAGACCAGCGGCTGGAACGGCGCAGGGAAGCTCTCGAGCCCTCGCACATCCGCCGCGGGGCCGCCGGTCATGAACAGATCGGGGGGGACCTGACGGATGATCTCATCGAGCGGGAGTTCGATGCCGTTCGGCAGCCGCTCCATCATCTCGGTGTGGGACACGGTCAACTGCTCGCGCGGGAACTGCGGGGCGACCGCGTCCCAGCTCACCCGGATCAGCCCTTCCGCGAGCTGGGGCAGAATCAGGGAGTGCGGGATCAGCAGCGAGCCCGGCTGCCGCATCTGCTGCGCCACTTGCTCGAGCGGGACGCGGAAGACCTCCGCCGGGATCTCCGAGGCCACGCGGCCGAAGGAGATGCGCACCGTGGGCTCACCCGCTCCGGGAGCAGGGGCAGCTATGATCGGCGTGGGGTCCGGCGTCCGAATCGGTTCGGGCGCGGGGGCAACCGGCGGCTCCACACGCGGCGTGACGGCCGGCGGAACCACCGGCGTGGACGTCGAGGCTGGGGCGGGCCGCGCGGGGGCGGCCGGGGCGGGAACCGCGTGAGGCGGCACGACGCGCGCCCGCTCGACCGACGGCGGCGCGGGCCTGATCTCGGGCGGCGCCTCGCGCAGCAGGCTCGGCGCGGGACCCGATCCTTCGAGCGGATGGAACGGCACCGGGATCCGGTCGAGCCCAGGCACCTCCATCTCCGGCGTATCGGCGACGAACAGCTCGTGGGGCAGCTGGCCCACGACTTCATCGAGGGGCAGCTTCAGGCCATCCCGGAGATGCTCGGTGATCTCGGCGCCGCCGAGCCCTACCAGGTGAGGCGGAAACTGGTCGGCGATGTCGGTCCAGGCTACCCGCGCGATGCCCTCCGAGAGCTGGGTGACGACGAGCTCACCCGGGATCAGCAAGTGGCCCGGATCTCTGAGGCTCGCCGCCACTTCATCTTCGGGTGCGAGGAACGTGCCGGGCGGGAGCTGCCCCATGATCCGGTCGAGGGCGATGCGCAACACCACGTCCGAGCGGCGGGCACGGCGCGTGGCCTCGACCGCGTGTCCACGCTCTGCTCGCGCGGGAGCCCGCCGGCGCCGCGGTTCCGCCGGGGGAGCGGACGCCGGGGGCGCCACGGTCGGCGTGGGGGGCATAGACGGGCTGGCCTGCGCGGGCTCCGAGGAAGGCTCGCTCCGTGCCAGCAGGGTCTCGGTCAGGGAACCCGCGCTCTCGGCGGAGGCGGCCGGGTGCGGACGCGGGGCGACCACGGCTCGACCCCGCGGGCTCGTCACCAGGCGCCCCGGGCCGGACGTCCGCTCGCGGGCGGAACGGGGGCGCGCGCGGAGCCCGTCGCGGAGCGGAACCAGCAGCAGGATCACCCCGACCAGCTCGGGTAGCGGCGGCGGCATCAGCCAGGGCAGCGGGCGCCCGGCGAGCGCGGGATCGAGGAGCGCCGAGAGTGGCTCTCGCGCCAGGCCCAGCAGAGTGTGCAGCACGCTCAACACGACGGTGCCCACCAGCCATCCCACGACCGACGGGCGGCGCACGACGAGCAGCACCAGCAGACCGTACACCACCGGCGGAACGACGAGGATGCCCCACGGGGGCAGCGGCACCTCGAACTGCAGCGGCAGCACGGTCAAGCCATAGATCAGGCCGACGTACGCGGCCAGCCCCAGCGCCACCATGAGCCACGACGAGAGCCGCCGGGCGCTCGAGACCGAGTTGTAGGAGGTTCTCATGGACGGATGCCTCACACCGCCCGGACCAGGTCCGGAAGAGCCTTCTTCACGTGATAGCGGACCTTGCCGAGCACCGCAGGATCCCCGAGCACCACCGCGAGCATCGCGCCGTCGCCGACCGCGTTGAGCAACACCACCCCCGCGTCGTACTCGAGGATCAGGCTCTGCAGACGGCCCTGGGCCAGGACCCGCCCTACGCCTTCCGTGGACCCCACGAGGCAAGAGGCGAGGGCTCCCGCGAGCGCGGCTTCGGGAATAAGCCCACCGGCGGCCTCCATGAGCGCACCCTCGCGGTCGATCAGGGCGGTCAGGGACACGCCCGGCAGCTCCGCTACTCCGGCGAGCAGCGCCTTGAGGTCGGGCGCCGGCTTCGCCATCGGGGCCACGGGAGCGGAGAGATTCTCGGGAAGCGAGGCCGCCCGCAGCGCCACCGGGATTCGACGATCCACCGAGGGGACGACGGCGGCGGGCGGGACGGCCGCCGCCGGCGCGCGACCCGGCGCGGGCAGGAAGCTCTCGATCCGGTGCAGCAGCTCGTCCGCGGCGAACGGCTTGCGCATCACATCGTCGGACCGCACCTTGGCGGCGCGCTCGAGCACGGTGGTGTTGACGATGCCCGAGATGAGGAGCACCGGCGTGTGCCCGAGCGTCGGGTGCTTCTTGACGAAGTCGCAGATCTGATAACCGTCCATGTCGGGCATGATCACGTCGCAGACGATCAGGTCCGGCGCTTCACGGCCGATCTGCTCCATCGCCTCGCTGCCCGAGGCGGCCGACAGCACCTCGATACGCTTGGACTCGAGCGCCCGCTGCACGACCTTGCGGACACTCAGGCTGTCGTCCACCACCAGCACCTTGGGCATGACCTATCCGTCCCTCCGCGTCGCGCGGGAGGCGGCCGCCTCCCGGGGCCCCGGGGCGCCCTGGGTCCTCTCGTCGATCTCCTGCGCCACGCTCAAGAGGAGCTGCTCCACGCTGCGCGAGATGGTCCGTGGCCACCCCGCGAGCGCCTCGCGCTCCGCGCGGTTGAAGCAGAACCGCGCTTCGCCTTCGCGCTGCGAGGCCGCGACCATCGCGGCGAACGCTGGCTCCCCGGTTCGCCCCGGGAACTCGGCATGGATCACGCGTCCGGACTCGAAGACGATGATCCCCTCGCCGCCGGAGAGCGAGAGCAGCAGCTCGCCCGTCTTCACGCCGAGCGAGATGACCTGCGTGAGCTCGGTCAGATCCATCACACCCAGCGAGCCCTGGAAGCTGCTCCGCGCCGGCTCCGCACCCGTCCTCGCTGGCGGCGGCGCGCCCGCCGGGCCGGCCGGCTTCCGCGCCGGCATCTTCGCCGGCGCCTTGGCGGGAGTGGCCGCGGGCACCTCCGGGCGCGGTCGGGAGGACACCGCGGGCGGCGCGTCACCCAACAGCTCCTTGATCCGCGACATCACGGTGGCCAGGGTGAAGTCTCCGGTGACCGTCATGTCCACGCCCGCCTCGGTGGCGGCCAGCGCGATGGGCCGGTCCCGCCCGGCCAGGAGCAGGAACGGGGTGTCCTTCGTGGCCGGGTCGCGCCGCACCATGGTGAACAGCTCGTAGCCGTCCATGTCCTGCACCTTGGCGTAGCTCACGATCAGATCGGGCTGCTCCCACTCGAGCATGGTCAACGCGAACGAGCCGCTCGTGGCGACCGCCGCCTCGTAGCCGGCCTCCGTCAGGGCGTGGGCGAGCGCGGCCCGGCTGTCCTGGTTGGCATCCACGACGAGAACCTTGGCGTTGGGCACCGGCTACCCCGTCAGGATCCCATCCGAGCCCGAGCCGGCGAGCACCACGTCGGGGGTCGTGATCGATTCGATGAGCCGGACGAAGCTCTGTTCGTCCACCGGCTTTGCCACGTAGTGGCGCACGCCCAATCGCTGGGCCAGGCTGACGTGCTTGGCCCCGGCCCGGGTGGTCAGCACGACGACGGGCACTTCGCGGGTGGCGGCCCGTCGCCTCAGATCATCGATCAAGGCATAGCCGTTGACGCGCGGCATCTCGAGATCGGTGACGATCGCGTCGACGGTCAGGTCCGTGAGCTGCTGGAGCGCGTCGTGGCCGTCCACGGCGGTGACGACGCGGAAGCCCGCTTTCTCCAGCATCTGGCCGACGTACTTCCGGATGCTGATGGAATCGTCGACCAGCATGATGCAGGGGCGCTCCTCGGTCGCCTCGATGGCGCGCGCTCCGTCCGCGACGGCCGGTGCGACCAGCGACGCGCTCTCGCGGAGGAGGGTCGGGTCCAGGAGGAGGATGACGCGCCCCTCGCCCGAGATCGTGGCCCCGGAGAACGGGCCCGCGCCCTCGAGAAACGCTCCTAGGGTCTTGATGACGATTTCTTCCTTGCCCAGCAGCTCGTCCACCAGCAGGCCGAAGGGCCGGCCGCCGCCACGCAGAACGACCACCGGAAGCCGCCGGGGCGGTGGAGAGGCGGCCACGCCCAGGACCCGGTCGAGGCGGACCAGGTCGATCACCTGATCGTCCAGTCGAACCGTCTCCCGGGAGCCGACGCTCACGATCTCGGACGGGGCCACCGGCCGCATCACGCTCACCGCGGTCAGCGGGAGGGCGAAGATCTCGGTGCCACAACGGACCATCAGCGCGTCGGCGATGGCCACCGTGAGCGGGAGCTTGAGGACGAACCGGGTCATGCGGCCGGGCTCGGTCTCCACGTGGATCTCGCCGTTGAGCCGGCTGACGTTCGTCCGGACCACATCCAGGCCCACGCCACGCCCGGACGTCCGCGTCACCGCCGCCGCGGTGCTGAAGCCCGGGACGAAGATGAGGTTCAAGGCGTCGCGGTCGCAGAGCGCGGCCGCCTCCGCGGCGGGCAGCACTCCCCGCTCGACCGCGCGCCGGCGCAATACCTCCGCGTCGATCCCGCGGCCGTCGTCCTCCACTTCCACGAGGGCGAAGCCGCCCTCCTGGGAAGCGGACAGGGTGATCTGCCCCTGACCCGGCTTGCCGCCGCTCTCCCGCTCGGCGGCCGGCTCGATCCCGTGCCCGATCGCGTTCTGGATCAGATGCAGCAGAGGGTCGGCGATCTGCTCGATGATGCTGTTGTCCACCTCCGCCGACTCGCCCCGGACGGTCAGGGTAACGGTCTTGCCGGCGGCGCGCGCCCCTTCGCGCACCTGCTGGGCCACGCGGGTGAAGAGCCGCCCGATCGGCACCATGCGTGCCCGCGTGATCTCCTTGCGGAGGGCAGCGGTCAGGCGCTGGATCTGGGCGGTATCCTCACGGATGCTGCGCAGCAGCGCGACGTGCTGGCTCTGCACCTCCGCCACGTCGGCCGACATCTCGGCCACGCTGCGGGCGAGGATGTTGATGTCGTCGTAGCGGTCGAACTCGAGCTCGTCGAAGAGCTCGGAGAGATCCCGCAGGCTCCCGATGTCATCGCGCGCCGGTGCGCCCGCCGGGAGCGTGGGCGTGTGCCGGCGGAACTCGAAGTCGCGGCCCACCTGCCCGAGGCGCGTACGGCTGGCGAGGAGCAGCCCGCTCACCTGGTCGAGCTGCGCCAGGCGCCGATCCAGACGACTGCGCGCGATCATCAGCTCGCCGACCAGGTTCATCAGCGCGTCGAGACGGTCGACGGAGACGCGGATGCTGGGCCCGGCGGGCGCGCTCGCGGAGCGCGGCGCCGGCCGAGGCAGCGCCTCGAGCCGGGCCAGGAACTCCGGACGGACGAATCCGGAACACGCCGGCGGCGACGGCTCGGTCGGGAGCGGCATGATCTCCGGGACCGCTACCCGCGGGGCCGGCGACTCCTCCAGGATCGGAGAGGCGGTCGGCGGCTCCCGGAGCGCTTCCGACGCCATCATGTCGCGCAACTCCTGCGTCGCCCGCTCGAGGGCCTGAGCGGTCTCGTCGGAGACGGCGGCGCCGCTCTCGAGCACCCGCTTGATGGCGGTCGTCCCCGAGAAGACGGCTTCCGCCAGCGCGGGGGTGATCGTGAGGCGGTTCTCGCGCAGGACGCCCAGGAGATCCTCGATCTGATGGGTCGCGTCGCCGACGGCCACACAGCCGACCGTGTACGCCGCGCCTTTGAGTGTGTGGACGGAGCGGAACAGGGTGGCCAGCGTCTCCTCGTCGGCCACGCCGCTCTCCATGGCCAGGAGCGCCGTGGTCATCGCCTCCAGATGCTCGGTCGCCTCCGGCAGGAAGTACTCGAGCACCTCGCCGCTCTCGGAGAAGAACCGGCTCAGCTCGACCGCGAGCAGGGACAGGCGCGGAACCGGCGGGACGGGCGCGGGATCGCCCGTGGGCCGGGACGGCACGGGGGTGACAGCC
>Ga0070697_100001300_pt1 | contig 18815 bp, 13 predicted proteins | sample KBSK1501metaG_FD_65475 | JGI IMG/M metagenome (GOLD analysis project Ga0070697, IMG submission 65475) | Corn, switchgrass and miscanthus rhizosphere microbial communities from Kellogg Biological Station, Michigan, USA - KBS K1-50-1 metaG | ecosystem: Host-associated > Plants > Roots >... | reverse complement strand
AAGCAGGTCGAGATCACCATCGTTGTCATAGTCGAATAACACGACGGCGCCGCTCGACTGTTCCAGTAGCGGATCCGTGAATGGCCACTGGCCCCCAGACGGCAGGGCAGTCGAGGTAACATCCTTGAAAACAACGTCGGGGATCCGCTTGTCAACGAGTTCCGGCTCAGCGCCGGTTGAGGCTACGGCTTCAGCGTAGCGGCCCTGTTCGAGATAGTTATTGCCGACAGTCGTGGCGCTGCCGCGTTCGCGCAATTGTTTGAAGCGTTCAGTAACATTTTGTCCCTCTTCACGCTGACCCGCGCGCATTAGCGCCTGGCCCAGGCTGTAGAGCGCCGTGGCGTTGTAAGGTTCAGCGGCCAGCGCCAGGCGAAAGGCCCCTATTGCTTCCGGGTACTTGCGCTGTTGCGAATAAATCTGACCGACGTTGATGTTTGTGCCCACATCATTTGGATCAAGCTTCAGAACCTTTTGAAAAGCGATCAGGGCCTCGTCGGCTCTACTCTGGAGTTTCGCAATCAGGCCAAGGATGTAGTAAGGCTGTGGAGCTTGAGGCGCGAGAGCTGCGGCGGCTTGAGCTTCCCGCTGCGCCGTCGGCAGATCGGGCACATTGAACAGCGCAATGCTGAGATTGATCCGTGCCAAATTCAGCTTCGGATCGATCTTCAAAGCATTCCTGAAGGCTTCGGCAGCTTCTTTGTGTTTGAACTGCTCGAGCAGGGCTACCCCAATGTTATTGGCCCGGTAGGCATCCTCGCGCGAGGCTAGGGACGGAGGAGTCGTTGTTTGGCGTTGGGCCAGTGATCCTTCGGTCAGAAAAAAAGCCGACACCAGGAGCACGGGCAAGAGAAGATATGAATGATTGCTGCGGAAGGTTTTCATAGATACGAATTCGGGAATATTTACCTGCGAGATTTTACTGCGTCATTATTCGCAGACTGCTCATGCTGCGAGTCATGAGGTCAGTACCACCACGCGGTAGCGGGTGGGTCTCCGGATTGTGGATTTGCGATTGCCGATTGCCAATTGGTTTATCGACGGACGCCAATCCGAAATCGGCAATTGACAATCAGCAATCAAGAAACCCACCCGCTACCGCGTGGTGGTACTGACCTCATCACACACCGTTTGTGATAACAAGCCACCTACTGCCCAGCGTCAATATTCGCGGGCTTTATGTCGAGCGGAATGAACTGCCGATCGATCAAGTCCTTCATCGCGATTGGTCTTTCTAGAATTCCAGCTTTGACCGCCATGTCGTTGATCTGCTGCAAGTCCTCGTCAGTCGGCGTTAGCATTCGATAGCTTACGCGGTTAGGCGGTTGTGTCAGCACGTAGCGAATGACTTTCTCATCCTGCCGAAAATAAGGTGCGACCACCTTTGCTGCCTCCAAGCGATGGCCCTCGGCCCATTCGCCGCTCTCGGCGATGCCGCGAACGAGATCGCGCACCACGTCGGGTCGCTCGCGAATCAATTTCTCGGTAACCACCAGTACGCAGGAAATGAAATGCGGCCAAATATCTTTTGCATGGTAGAGGACGCGGCCGCTGCCGTCGAGTTCGGCTTTGGCTGCATGTGGCTCACCCACGAAATAGGCATCGATGGCTTTGGCAGCCAATGCTCCTGGCATGTCCGGCGGCGGCAGTTCCACGAACCGGATTTCGTCGGGTTTCACACCCTGGTCGTCCATAAGTTTGCGAATCACGAGGTATTGATTGCTGTACTTGCTGGGAATGGCGAACGTCTTTCCGCGCAGGTCGGCCAGACTCTGGGCGGGTAAATCTTTGCGCACGATCACGGTCGAGCCATCACGATGTCCCAGATAGACTATCTTGACGGGTACACCTTGTTCACGGAGCTTCATCGCCAGCGGCGCAATCATGAAGGTCGCGTCCAAACGTCCTCCCTTGATGGACTCGACGACGGTGGGGAAGTCAGTGAACCGCTGTGAATTAAATCGATAGGAAGTACTGGTCCGGGTAGCGAAATCGGTTACTGGACAAGTCAGGTGACAGGTTACGGGCAAGTAGCCGACGTTCAATTCCTGTAGCGCCGAGTTTGAGCGGCCACGAAACATTTCCCCGATTGAGCCATAGTGCCAAGGCTTAAATCTCAGCACGCCGAGTATGACGATGAAAGCGGCGATGCCTACCAGCCAGCGTGTGATGGGTGAGCGAAGCATAAGATTTCTCCAGAGACTATTAGAGCGCAGGTGTTCGGTCTTTGGCCTTTGGTCTTTGGTCTTTGGTTCTGAGATTTGAGATCTGAAATTTCAAATCTCAAAAAGACCAAAAGCCAAATCACCAAAGCCAAGCCCAAAGATCAAAGTACAAAAGACCTAAGGCCAAAGACCAAAGGCCAAACACCACCGCCAGTTAGCCTGTCCTCACAGACTCGACCAAATTCTTATCCTGTTCCAGTCCAAATTCGGCCAAAATCGCATGCACTGTTTCTACGACTTTTGGATGCGTCAGGTCGCGCGGACGTGGGATCGCCACCCGCAACTCCCGGCAGATCCGAGCCGGTCGATCGGAAAGTACCAGAATCCTGTCTGCGAGCTGAGCCGCCTCCTCAATATCATGAGTTACCAACACCACCGTGCGCGGCAGTTCTTCCAACATGCGAACCAGCTCTCTGCGCAAACGCAACCGTGTCAAATAGTCCAGCGATGAAAATGGCTCGTCCAAAAGCAGGATGTCAGTATCTCCAGCAAGCGCTCTTGCCAGTTCCACCCGCTGGCGCATGCCGCCCGAGAGTTGATGCGGATAGTGTGCGGCAAACTCTTCCAGTTTGATAAGGCGTAGCATCTCCTTGAGCTGCCGCTTGCGCTCTGCCTCACTAGACAGATCGCGAAGCCCCAGCGCAATGTTTTGAGCTGCGGTCTTCCAGGGAAGAAGGCTATCGTGTTGGTAAACCATGCGCACGCGGCCTGCATAGGTAACACTTCCCAAAGACGGTTTCAAAAAGCCCGATAACAGATTCAGCAGGGTTGTCTTACCACATCCGGAAGGACCCACCACCGCCACGAATTCGCCTTGTGATATTTCCAGAGAGAGATCATGAAACACTTCGATTGGGCCGAAGCTGACAGAGACTTCCCTGGTACTTAGTGGCTTATCCGTCATATCCCCATCTAATACTCGGAATCTTCGTCAGCCTCAGCAGCACACGATCTATCACCATGCCAATTACTCCGATAACAATCATGCCTGCTACCAGGAGATCCATTCGCAGGCCATTACGCGCGTCCCAGATTGCAAAACCCAACCCGTCGCGCCCCGCAATCATCTCCGCCGCTACCACCACCAACCAGGCAAGACCGGCCGTGACGCGTAGAGAAGTGATGACCTGTGGCGCAATGGCCGGCAAGATTATTTGCGTTAGCAAATCCAGACCGTGGAAACCGTAATCGTGCGCGACTCGGAAATAGACCGACGGGATGCTGGCGACAGCGGCCAGAGTGCTGACGACAACCGGAAAAAAACAAGCCATGAAGATCAGAAAGATTGCCGGCAGGTCCCCAATGCCGAACCAGAGAATGGCGAACGGTATCCAGGCAAGGGGCGAAAGACTGCGAAAGAAATTGATCGCCGGTAGCAAGGCATAGCGAGACCGAGCATGGTGACCAAGCCACAACCCAACTGGGACACCCAGAAGGACCGCGAGCATGAAGCCGGTTGTAACTCGGAAGAGAGAGGCCACCAGGTCACCCGGCAGGCGGCCGGTGCGCAGCTCTTCTCCCAAACCCTTCGCTACCGCCAGCGGAGAAGGAAAGACCGATTCCGGAAAAACCCGCAACAGCCAGAGAAACGACCAGATGGCCATGGCGACGACGAGCACCACGATTGGAAGCAGGCGAGTCGTTGAAGCGGGTGGCTTTTCAGTCATGGGAATTAGAGCGCTCAAGTTTGGTAAGCGCAAAAGCTAATTGGGATAGGTCGATATCAGTCACCTCACGGTCAGGAAGGCGGGCTTGCCCCCGCTCTTATTGTCCACTCATCGACTATGGAATTGATTAACCGCGGAGCGGGGGCAAGCCCGCCTTCCTGACCCCGAGATTACTCCACTTGAGCTACGAAACCCCGATCACGCTCGGCTTTCCCGCTTCCTTACTTTCCCAGTATCCGTTCCTGGTTCGCGAGAATTCGCTCCTGGTTGGAAATAACGGTGTCTAGTTTTTCCTGGTTCGAAAGTATGGCCTGCTGGTTAGAAATTATTGTTGCCTGGTTCGACAACGCCTCATCCAGTTTTGCCTGATTAGCCTTGATTTGTGCCTGGTTCTCAAGGATGGCCTTTTGGTTAGCAATGATTGTTTGCTGGTTAGTCAATACTTCGTCACTCGACATTCGGTTCTCCTTAGTTTCTTGAGTAGTGGAGCGTGGTTGTCATAATCGCACGACAGTCTTCCACTGCGCGAGTTCAGACACTTGGTACTGAGGTTATTCGTTTGTGTCCTCAGGTGTTGCCGCAAAACTTTAGCCTCGATCGTAGCGCTTCTCGGCAATCAGGGACTCATACTTTAGTTGGAGACCGTTCTCGTCCGATGGGTGCACAGGTAACCGCATCCGATATGCTATCTTGGCCTGCCAATCAGACGATCAGCGCCGTTCCAAACAATCATTTCCGTTCTCTTCGCGTAGCCCTGCTAAGTGAGAATTAGAATCCCGCACAATCATCAAACCGTGGCGCTCTTGCTACTAGGTGCTTTGCTGCTGACATCATCGTGTCGGTCAGGCGGAAAACTACCGGCGAAACCTTCCGCGGAGTACAACGCGGTAGTGCGCGCTTTCTACATCGGTTTGGCCGCGCTCCAGGTTGGCGATGATGTGCGCGCGGATGCCAAGCTCGCCGAGGTAACCCAACTCGTGCCACCTGAGCCGGCGGGATGGGCCAACTGGGGTCTGCTCGCCCTGCGCCAGCGCAATTTTGAAATAGCAGCAGAAAGATTAGAACACGCGCGTTCCCTGGCACCGGAGAACGATCAAATCTATTACCTGTTGGGTCTCCTGGAAAGCAGCCGCGGACGCTCAGCAGAAGCGATAACCGCGCTGCGGAAAGCCGTCGAGCTCAGCCCGAAGAACCTGTTAGCCACTTACAAACTTGCGGAAGAGATCGAGCGGCAGGGAAGCGAGAATAGCGACGCCGAATACCAGCAACTCATTCAAAAGATGCTGGAAGTGCAGCCGGACAATTTGGCGATCCTGCTGGAACTGGGGCGCATCGCGGCCAAGCGTGGCGATGCCGAAACCTTTCATCGCGTGGTTGGAAAACTCGCTGACCACTCGGCAGGTTGGCCTGCCGAAGTGCAACAGCAGCTTACTTCAGTGCAGACCGCCGCAGCCGGCAGTGATGTGCGCCAGGCGGCGACGCAAATAACATTTCTTCGCAATGTACTGGTGCGAGTCTCCGAATATCGCAACGATCTATCAGTCATCAAACCACCACCCGGCGAAGAAGCCCAACCGTTCACTCATTTCATTGACATGGAGTCGCCCACGTTTGCATCTGCGCCCGCGGATACGGCGATCAATTTTTTGTCTGAGCCAGTGCCAAATGCGCCACCAGGCAGGTGGAGTTGGATTGGCGCGATCTCACTTAATGGTGAAGGCGCGCCGGCCATTGTGCTGGCTAACGAAAAAGAAGTGCGCATTGGCAATATGAGCTATCCCTTTCCCGGGTCATCAGCGCGGAATGATCGCGGGGACAACCCCGGTGAAGTGCCGAGCGTTCAACCGGGCAGGAACGGCGCAGTCGCGCTCGATTTCAATTACGATTTCAAAACAGATCTGGTCCTGGCGGGAGCCGGCGGCGTTCGTCTGTTAAAACAAGAGAACGAAAACAAATTCATCGACGTTACTGCGCAAACAAAGTTGCCGGCGACTATTTTGACTGGGGACTACACAGGCGCATGGGCCGCTGATATCGATGCTGATGGCGACCTCGATGTCGTACTTGGCGCGAAGCAGACGCTGCCAGGCGTCTTGCGAAACAACGGTGACGGCTCGTTTGCCGAGATTCACCCCTTCGCCGGAGTCTCCGGTCTGGGCGGCTTTGTTTGGGCAGACATTGACGGTGATGGGGATCCTGATGCCGCGCTGATTGACGATAAGGACATAAGCATTCTTGAGCACAAACTTCATGTGTTTTCTAACGAGAGAAGCGGGCAGTTCAAAGAGCGTGAGTTGCTTTCAGGCTTACCCGCGTTCAGAGCGATCAGTGTAGGTGACCTTAACCACGATGGAGTTTTGGATCTGGTCGCGGTGCAGGTAGACGGCAGAATAATTCGGCTCTCCGACAAAAACGAAGGCCAGGGATGGGAAATTGCGCAGATTGCGTCCTTTGACAGAAACTCGATGTACATTCATCGGGACTATCACCTTTATGTGATCGATTTGGATAACAACGGAGGCAATGATTTATTACTCACGTTTAGTGAGGACCCACTCGGTAAAAACGCTCCTGGGGCGATTAGCTGGCTAAGCGATGGGGAAGACAAGTTCAACTTGGTTCAAAATCCGAATCCCCCTCCTGGAATCGAGCATGCTGATTGGATTGGACCCAGTTTTGTTTTCCACCCAGAGGATGTTAATGGAGACGGTCGACTCGATTTAATAGGTTTATCGGATGGCCAGCCGGTACGGGCAATTAACCACGGTACGAAAAACTATCACTGGCAAGCGATCCGTCCGCGCGCAGCGCAGGCCTCGGGAGATCAGCGCATCAATAGTTTTGGCATCGGTGGCGAGATGGAAATCCGAGCCGGGCTGCTGGTGCAAAAGCAATTAGTGACCGGCCCGGTTGTTCATTTTGGCCTTGGAGATCAACCGGGGGCCGATGTCGTACGCATCGTCTGGCCCAACGGAGCGGTGCGCGCGGAGTTCGAAACAAAAGCGGATCAAACCATCCTTGCCGAGCAGCGTTTGAAAGGCTCCTGTCCGTTTCTTTTCGCTTACAACGGCAAAGAGATGAAGTTTGTGAAAGACGCTGTGCCCTGGAGTTCGGCTATTGGTCTGCGAATTAACACCCTTGGTACGGCCAGAGTCGAAGCCACCGAAGAGTGGTACAAGATCGGCGGCGATGAACTCATGGGGCGCGATGGCTACTATGATCTGCGCGTCACTGCTGAGCTTTGGGAAACATACTACTACGATCAATTAAACCTGATGACGGTGGATCATCCAGTTGGAACTGACATCTTCGTCGATGAACGGTTTGTTATTCCGCCGGCGAAATTGGCAATCACCACTGTGGAGACGCCGCACAAGATCCCACAGGCAGTAGACGACAACGGGAACGACGTAACAGGTCTCGTCAGAGCCCTTGACGAAAAGTATCTCGATAATTTTGGCCGCGGTCGCTACCAGGGGGTGACACGCGATCATTACGTAGAAGTTGATTTAGGTGAGGACTCGCCGCAAAGCGGACCGCTGTGGCTGATTGCTAAAGGGTGGATGCATCCGACTGACTCTTCGATCAACGTGGCGATCAGTCAGGGACAGGAAGTGCATCCACAGGCCTTAAGCATGGAAGTGCCCGATGGCAGGGGAGGCTGGATCGTGGCGCGGCCGAACCTTGGCTTTCCCGCCGGACGCAAGAAAATCTGTCTTTTCGATCTCGCTGGCGTTTTCCGCCCGAACACACCGCACCGATTGCGTCTGCGTACCAATCTGGAAATCTTTTGGGACTCCATCGAATGGGCAACTGGGCTTCCAGACAGTCAGTTAATAACGGTCCGGATCAATCCCGTCGTGGCCGACCTGCATTATCGCGGCTACTCAGTGATCGATAAGCCGAATGGTTCCTCGCCGGAAGTTCCTGACTACAATCAGATGTCGAGTTCGAAGCAGATCTGGCGAGATCTGATCGGTTACTACACGCGGTTTGGTGACGTGCGCGAGCTGTTGCAAAAGGTTGACGACCGGTACGTGATCATGAATGCGGGTGACGAGATGTCACTTCGTTTCCCGGAGCAACCGCCACCGCCTGCCGGCTGGGTGCGCGATTATGTTTTCATGGGCGACGGCTGGATCAAGGATGGCGACTATAACTCGACGTTTTCGAAGACGGTGTTGCCCTTGCCGTATCACGCGAAGCAGCAATATGAGACCGCGCCGAGCAGACTCGAGGATGAGTGGGTTTACAAACAACACCCTGAGGACTGGCAAAAATACCATACGCGTTATGTCACCCCGGCAGTTTTCCAAAACGCCCTGAGGTCGAAAAGGGAAAGATGACATCAGGTCGTCCCGCAAAAATTCTGCTTGCAATCCTTTTCGTTGCGCTGTTGGCTACGCCGCTGGTCCTCAAACGTCTGGAGACGCGTCGCCAAGCCCATAACACAAGACTGGATGCAAGCCAGGCGCTGACACGCTACGGTTTTCATTTACAGGAGGTGGCCAAGGAGTCAGGTGTCAGCTTTGTCCACCAGGCGCCGACTCTGGATCACAAGCTTGATCACATCATGCCGCAGGTTGCTGCGATGGGCGCTGGTGCTTCAATTGTTGATTTCGATCGGGATGGCTGGCAGGACATCTATCTCACCAACAGCGGTGAAGGTAGCAAGAACTGCTTGTACCGGAACCTTGGTAACGGCTCCTTCAAAGATGTGGCTGGAGAGTTGGGTATCGCTGATGTCAATCAGCTGGGAACTGGCGTGTCCATGGGGGCGGTCTGGGGAGACTATGACAACGACGGGTTCGAAGATCTTTTCCTCTACAAGTGGGGACGCCCGGAACTGTTTCATAATGAGGGAGGCCAACATTTCACGCGGGTCACTGAACAAGCCGGGCTACCTGCCTGGGTTAACGCCAATACTGCGATCTGGTTCGACTACGATGGTGATGGACTGTTGGATCTGTTCATTGGTGGTTACTACTCTGAAACCGTTGACCTTTGGCATTTACAAACGACGCGGATGATGCCGGAGAGTTTTGAGTATGCGAAGAACGGCGGACGAAAGTATCTCTTTCATAACCTTGGGGCCGGAAAGTTTGAAGAGGTCAGCGCGAAACTCGGTATTGACAGTCGTCGCTGGGCGCTGGCGGCCGCGGCTGCTGATTTGAGGGGCAGCGGCCATCAGGATTTGTTTATTGCGAACGACTACGGGGTTTCGGAACTGTACTTCAACGACGGCAAACAGTTCCGTGAGGTGGGCCAGCAAACCGGTGTCGGCTTTGCGCCCAAGAGCGGCATGACAGCCGCGTTTGGAGACGTTCTGAATCGGGGCGAGTATGCGATCTACGTCTCAAACATTTCTGAAGACGGCATACTCATTCAAGGGAATAACCTTTGGGTTCCCGAGCAAGTTAAATCCGACCCCGGGGTGCGATACGAGAATCTGGCCCGAGCGTTGGGCGTTGAAATGGGTGGTTGGAGTTGGGGAATGCAGTTTGGTGATCTCAACAATGACGGCACGCAGGACGTTTACCTAACTAACGGTTATGTCTCAGCGGATCGAAATAAGAGCTATTGGTACGACTTTTCAAAAGTCGCCGGCGGCAATAGCTCGATAATCGGCGATGCGGCAAACTGGCCGGCGATGGAAGGGCGCAGTTTGTCGGGTTACCAGCAGAAGCGCGTCTGGCTAAACGACGGCGCCGGCAAATTCAACGATGTGGCCCAGGCGGTCGGCGCTACAGACACCTACGATGGACGCTCAGTTGCACTTGCGGATCTCTGGAATCGCGGCGTGCTCGATGTGATTGTGACCAATCAGCGCGGGCCATTGTTGATTTATAAGAACACCGTCGTACCGGAGAATAAGTGGATCGACTTTGAGTTGGAAGGAAGCGTCAGTAACCGCAGCGCGCTGGGCGCCGAAGTTAAGTTATTCTGGAACGGCCGGCAGCAAGCGCAAACTGTTTCAGGTGGTAGCGGGTTCTGCGCCGAAAACCAGCGACGGCTTCATTTCGGCTTAGGAAGAAATCCAGTGATCGAAAAGGCCGTTGTTCGCTGGCCGTCGGGCAAAGTTGAAACAATCGATAACCCTGCGGTCGGTCAAATCAACAAAATCAGGGAAGCGGTGTGAGTCAGCCAACGAGCGAACCTTTAACTACTACGACGCGCCCGGCCCTGGACTTGCCGGCGCAACGAAAGCTCCGTTTCGACAATCGATACATCGCGCCGCTCTTCATTACCTTCATTCTATTGGTCGGCCATCTCTCGTACGGCATCCTGGAAAGCTACAAGAAAACGGGGCTGGCAATCGTCGCCGCGCTAATCACGGAGTTGATTCTCGGTCGCATCTTTTTTGGTAAGTGGTTGAATCTTGCGAGTGCTTACATTACCGGCATCAGCGTGGGAATCCTGGTCCGCTCACCCGCCTATTGGCCTTACGCGTTGTGCAGCGTCATCTCGATAATGTCGAAGTACGTCCTACGGGTGAAGGGCCGGCACATATGGAATCCGTCTAACTTTGGTATTGCGGTGTTGTTGTTTCTGGCGGCGGAGACAATGGCCGTGCTGAGCATTCAGTGGGGGAATAACTACTGGTCTCTACTGGTGATCTGGATTCTCGGCTCAATCATTATTTGGCGCGCGCGGCGCTTTCACATTAGCGCTACCTACGTTGTCTCGTTCTTTGTCTTCGCTTTCCTGCGCAGCTGGATAACGGGCGATCCCTGGCAGGCAGAAGTCGCGCCGATCACCGGACCGATGTATCAGCTGTTCATCTTTTTCATGATTACCGATCCAAAGACTACTGTTCGATCGCGCGCGGGCCAGTGTGTAGTGGCATTTTGTGTAGCGCTGGCGGAATTCTTTCTAAGGCTGAACCAGGTCGTCTACGCTCCTATATTCGCGCTCTTCCTTGTTGGACCGGCAGCGAACCTGATCGAGATTTGGTGGGACTCGCGCAAGGCACCTGTCGCCACGGTCGAAGTGTAAAGGCGAAGGCTAACAGGTCCGAAGGACCGCTAGTGAATAGCCCCGTCCGTGAGGGCGGGGTATATGCCACGGTGATTTCCCAGAGCACCGGAAGGTGCGACACGATTTGTGCCGGCCCTTCGGGCCTCCGGCCATCGAGAATTGATTTCCCCGCCCTCACGGACGGGGCTACTGACTAACGGTCCTTCGGACCTAGAGCACGGAGAGACTTAAAACACTGATGCAACGTCATCTAATCATTTGTTGCTCCCTACTTATATCGTTCCTCCTGTTCTCCGCCTGTAAACAGTCGGCGACTCCGGTGAATGCGCCTGCGGCCGAAGTTGCAAACCAGACGCCTTCGGCGTCGCCAAGTCCGACACCACCACGCCCGTCGGGTCCGATCGAATTTACTGACGTGTCAGCGCAGGCGGGCATACATTTCAAACATAACAGCGGCGCCTTCGGGAAAAAGTATCTGCCTGAGACACTCGGCACCGGCTGCGCTTTTCTGGACTATGACAATGACGGCTGGCAGGACATCCTGATCATCAATTCAACCGCCTGGCCCGAGCGAAAAACTCCCAGGACATTTCTCGCCCTTTATCACAATAATCAGGATGGCACGTTCACGGATGTCACCCGCCAGGCAGGTCTCGCGGTAGAGATGTACGGCATCGGAGTCGCAGCGGCCGATTACGATAACGACGGGAATGAAGATATCTATATTACCTGCGTTGGACCAAACCACCTGTTTCGCAATCTGGGAAATGGCAAGTTCGCTGACGTAACCGCTCGAGCAGGCGTCGGCGATCCATCATTCTCGACCAGCGCGGTTTGGTTCGACTACGACAATGACGGCAGGCTCGACTTGTTCGTGGCAAACTACGTTGAGTGGTCGGTTGAAACGGATCAGCTCTGCTCGTTGGACGGGAAAAACAAATCTTACTGCACCCCGCAATCTTATAAGGGGCAGAGTCCCACGCTATATCACAACCGGGGTAACGGCACTTTTGAGAATGTCACACAACGTGCTGGGCTCAACGATCCCACCTGCAAATCGCTGGGGGTCGCCCTGCTCGACTACAACGGCGACGGTTGGATGGATCTCTTCGTTGCCAACGACACCGAGCCAAATAAGCTCTACAAAAACAACGGCAACGGGACTTTTACTGACGAGGCGGTTACCGCCGGCGTGGCCTTTAGCGAAGCAGGTACAGCGCGCGCCGGCATGGGCGTAGACGCCGGCGACTATGATGGCTCGGGACGGCAGGGAATTGTGGTCGGGAATTTCACTAACGAAAGCATGGCTTTATATCGCAATGAGGGCGGTGGCCTCTTTACAGATGAGGCGCCTAATTCCGGCATCGGCAAGATGTCTGCACAATCATTGACGTTCGCTGTCTTTTTCTTCGATTACGATTTGGACGGCCTGCTTGACGTCTTCGCAGCGAACGGGCACGTCTCCGATGACATTAGCGTGGTCCAGCCCAACGTCAAGTATGCACAGGCGCCACATCTTTTTCGCAACAAGGGTAAAAAGAAATTCGAGGAGATGACGGGCAAGCTGGGCCGAGCTTTGCAACGAGCCATTGTCGGTCGCGGTGCGGCTTATGGTGACTTCGATAACGACGGCGATCTGGATCTATTGATCACGTCGAACAACGGACCCGCCCGGCTGCTGCGAAACGATAATGCCAATCAAAATGATCTCTTGCGCGTCAAGCTGGTTGGCACGCGGGCGAACCGTGACGGCATTGGCGCCAGGCTCATGCTGAAGACCGCCAAAGAAAAACTTTTCAACATGGTGAAAACGGGATCGAGTTATTGCTCTCAGAGTGAATTGCCAACCGTTTTTGGTTTGGGTGCTCCTGAAGAAGGGCGGACGTTGAGTTTGGAAATCACCTGGCCCGGCGGAGCAAAAGATACTATTACAGACCTTAAGCCAAACCAGTCGCTCACTGTTCAGGAAGGGAAGGGAATCATCGCGACCGCGCCGATAGTTTTTGCGAAACCCTCGCCGACACCGACGCCGCAAGCTTCGCCGAAGCAGTAAGAGCGGGGGCAAGCCCGCCTTCCCCACCTCGAGATTTCGCACTTGCTCGATTACTAATTCTCGAAAGCCTTTTACGAAGATTAGAGGATCAAGTGAGATCAGCTCAGGGTGAGGAAGGCGGGCTTGCCCCCGCTCTTTGTTTTCTAATCCCTCCCCACACCCAATGCATCAGCTACGCGGTTTATATAGTTGAACCACGAGGCAATCAAGGTAATTTGCAGTATTCCCTTATCGTCGAAGCCAACCGCGCGCAACTGTTCATGATCCGCGGGTGAAATCCGAGTCGCATCCTTCGTCACCTGCACCACGTAATCAAGCATCACGCGATCTTGCTCGGAGATTGGCGCAGTCTTGTAGTCCTCTTCCAGTGCTTTCACCATCTCGCCATCTAGCGTAACCCGACGCAGAAACTCTGCGTGAGATTCGATTCAATAGTGACACCGGTTAGTAACTGAAACCATGGTCGCGATCATCTCGTGCTGATGACGCTGCAAAGGCAAGTCGGGTGATAGTAAGGTTCCATAGGTTGCGAATGCATGGTAAAGAGCTTCAGGAATCAAACTGTGAGACTCGACGATGCCCGACGATTCCCCGTCCGGCGTCGGATGCACAGGAGTGGCATACTCGATTGGGTATAAATCTCTCTGCGATTCGGCGGCTTTCTTTACCTCCTTGTTCTCGGAAGCTGGAACAGTCTTGATCCAGGTCATAACGATTATTCCTCTCCTGATGTAACGCAAACTGTTAGTTTGCGGAGTCGTTAAACTGAAGTATCGATAAGCCCTTATTTCCCCCGGCAGAAGCAAACTAACAGTTTGCTCTACAAGGTTCTACCGCGAAACAGCAGATAGTAAACCGGCAAACCCATGGCCACCACTCCGACGCCCATTATCGCCTGTTTCGGATTGTGACCGCCCAAAAGAAAAAGCAACAAACCGATCAAGAGCAAAAATATTACTGGCGTGACAGGATAACCCGGCGTGCGATAAACGATGCTTTGCGTATCACGGCGCCGGAACACAAACAGTGCTGCTACCGTGAGCGCAATAAAAATAACGACGACAAAAACAAAGTAAGACATGATCGTTTCGAAGGTGCCGGCCAGCACCAGCAACGAGGCGAGCGCCGCTTGAATCACGATCGCGCGCGCCGGTGTGCCATAGCGGGGATGAATCGCAGCCGCAGCCGGAATGAACAACCCATCGCGGGCCATCGCAAAGTAGACACGTGGCGCCGACATGACCACTGCCGCAAGACTTCCCAGTACCGCCACGATCACAATGCCGGACAATATCTGGCCGCCGAGATGACCGAACAGTACTTCCCCCGCCTGCGCGGCAAAAGTTTCTCCGGAGGTGACCTCTTCCAGCGGCACGAGGTAAAGAAAAGCCGCGCTGGTTAGAATGTAAACAACTGTCAGAATCGTCACGCCGTAGATCAGCGCTCGCGGCAGAGTGTGTTCTGGGTCGCGTACTTCGCCGGCCAACTTACTAAGATCCCACCAGCCTCCAAATGAGAAAAATGCACCCAAAATGCCGCCGGCCAACGCACCAAACAAGGCTTGCGATCCTGGTCGTTGGGCCACCAACGGCGTGAAGTTAGACCAGTGTCCGGCCCTGAGTCCAAACCCCCAGATGATCACGAAGCCCAGTAATCCGAGTTTAAGAATCGTAAGCCATCGGATCATCCAGCCTCCGAGCCTGACTCCGCGCATGTTCACTAAAGCTACGAATAGAATCGAGCCGATGGCTACCGTTTTGACACCTGATGACGTGAGCCCAAAGATGTAGCCAACATAACTGGCCAAACCCACCGCGAGCAACGCCGTGAGGCCCGGATCCATCACCAACAGCGCCATCCAACCATAGAGGAAAGCGACGGGCCTTCCATATGCTTCACGGAGATAAACGTAGCCACCTCCGGCTTCGGGAAATCTGGCTGCCAGCTCGCCGTAACAGAGAGCGCCGCACAACGCCATTCCGCCCATTAGCAGCCAGACGATGAGTAGCCATACCGGCGAACCCAGCGATTTGGCCATGCCGGCGGGAGTGAGAAAGATCCCGACGGCGATGACTTCACCGACAATCAGGGCTGTTGCCGTACCGAGACCAATTTGTCGTTTTAGTTCGAGGGATGTGCTCAATGGTTGGTAATCAGGTAGCCCCGCGTCAAGTGATTGTCTGGGACCGCGGGCGCCCTCGCCCGCAAACGCGCCGCAGGCTCGCAGTCTTTTTGGAGCCGCCCTCTAATTCAGTTTCGCGCTGCGCACTCATTTGCGGGCGGGACGCCCGCGATCCCAGCCAATCACTTGACGCTCGGGCTAGAAGGTAACTCGCGCTGCAAATTGAAACGCGCGTGGACCACCGGAACCAAACACTCCGCCCGCGGTGGTTACAGGCTGACCAAAACTCGATGAGCGCAGGAAGCCGGCACTGGCTGGATCGTTACTGTCACGCACCAGCACATTCGAAAATCCCGAATAGTTTGACTTCGAGAAACCCAACACGTTGGTCACGTTGAAAAGGTTGAAAGCTTCAACCAACGGCTCAATCTTCACATGTTCACCGATCCTGAAGACCTTCGAAAGGCGCAAATCAAACGAGCTAAAATTATCACTAAAGCGTGCGTTGTCAGATACCAGTGGTAAAGGTTCAACGCCAACTCCCGCGGCGTTTAGTTGCGTGATAAAAGCATTCAACTCCGCGGCGTTATGAAAGAGTCTGCCGCCCGCATTGCGCTGCAGTTGCGGAATCCTCTGGCCCCCGCCGGGTACAAGAATATCCATCGGCACACCGGAGGCCAGGGTCAGGATTGGAGACAGGCGGAATCCGACGGGCAAATCCATTACGCCGGAGAACGTGAAGCGATGCCGCTGATCGTTTGGCGTGGGGCCGTATTCCAACTGCAGATTGTTGGGGTTGAGCGGACCGTTGGAAAACGGAATCTGATCATCGTTAGCGTAATTGAAAGCTTTCGAAAGGGTGTAGGAAGCGCGGAATTGATAACGATGCGAAAAGCGCTTCTCGAGACTAAGGAGCAAGCCGTCGTACTTTGTCTTCACACTGGACTCGAGATTTGTCACCGAGTCAGGACCACCCACGACCGGGTTGAACACACTCCCAATCGTGCGGCCGATGATGAAATGCGTGCCGAAGTTATGCAGATAGTCCGCGCGCAGAACGTAGTTATTGCCAAACTCCCGTTGGATGCCCAGGTTCATCTGCTGCACCATGGGGTTCTGCATGGTGTTGTCGATGATGTTAATCCCTGCCGCGCCGGCGCCCGTCAGGATAAAGCCTGAAAACGGATTAGCCAGGGTCGGCGCGGGTGGAGGGAATTGGCCGCACGCTGGGTTGAAGAGGCACGGTGGCGGAATGAAAAAGACGTTGCCAGCTTTCACTTCAATGGGGAGCGCGCGGCCATCCAAGCCGCGCTCCAGTGACTGAATCTCAAGCGTGATGCGATCGTAATAAACCCCGTAGCCGCCGTGCACGCTCGTGCGACCATCTTTGGTTGCATAATTGAAGCCGATACGCGGACCAAAATTGTTGGTGTCCCGGCCGCGTTTGCCATGCAGGAACGGAAGAATAATCGGATTGAGTTCGTTGATGCGGCTGACGTTCTTGACGTCGGTATCCAGTTCATACCTGAGCCCGATATTCAAGGTGAGTTGCGGATGCACGCGCCAGTCGTCCTGAACGAAGCCTGCCAGATAAGTACTGTCGGCGTTTGGAATAAGTAGTGACTCAGTAGGCTTGCCGCTGCGCAGTGTGACTGCGAAGAGCAGATCGTTGTCATCGACCCGGCCGTCGCCGTTGCGATCGAAGTCCGGAAAGTCTTCGATCAGTTCAATGCGTCCTGCCTGGAAAACCCGCAGATCAAAGTCGGCGTCGACGCGCTGAATCTCGCCGCCAAAGTTAAAGGTGTGATTGCCTCGAATCATCGAGATAGTGTCGGTGAACTGCAGACGGCGTTGCTTCGTACCCTGCGGCACCCGGAACGAGGCGCCGTCCTGAATGCTGGGAAAGGTGAGCTGCGGCCCCGGAGTCACTGGCTCGATGTCGTTAAAGAAGGTGCTGAAGCCAAAGTTAAAACTATTCACCGTGCGAGAATTCAACACGTGGGTGTAGTTAGCGAGGAGGGAATGCGTGTTATTGACGCTCCCCTGGCGCTGGGAAGCTGAACCGATCGCCCGATCCAGAGTGCTTGGGGCGACGTCATCTTCGCGCTGTAGGGAATAGCGAAAGAATAAGTGATCCTTAGCGCTCGCCTGCCAGTCGAGTCGCTCCGTGCTCAACAGATCATTAAGCGGCGCGGCCGCGAAGGTCCGCCTGATTGTGCGTGTCGCCAGATCTCTTGAACCCACCAGGGCCGCTCCATCCTGGTTGCGGTATTCAACGGAGCCAAAGAACCATGCCCGATCTTTGCGAATAGGGCCGCCCAGGCTGAAGGCATATTGTTCACGATCAAACGGCGGTGTTTCGCCCAGGCCGCGATCGAATGTTGCCGGCAGACCCTGCAACGTTTTGTTGCGAAAGTAGAACGAGCCCGAGCCGTGAAATTCGTTTGAACCTGACTTGGTAACGATATTGATTACAGACGAACCAGATCGGCCCAACTGGGCTGAGAAGCGGTTGGTAGCAATCTGAAACTCCTGCACCGCTTCCTGTGAAATGTTCTGAACTTGTCCCCCCACGACATCATCATTGTCGTCAGCGCCATCGACTGTAACATTGCCTCCCCGACCGAGCTGCCCCGCGGAAGAAATCACTACCGTATTGCTCTTCGTGGGATCGAAATTTGGCGCCGGCGAATTGCCGGGGACAAGCAGCGCCAGTTCAAGAAAATTGCGGCCATTCAGCGGAAGGTTTTCAATCTCGAAATCGCGTATCACCCCATCAACCACTGCGGTAGTTTTGTTTACCAATTCATAGTTGAACCTGTCATCCAGAGTGACCGTTTCCTGTACCGTCACTGCCATCGGCACTTCAAGATCGAATGTTTGTCCGACCTGGAGGTTGATGCCGGGAATTATCTTCTCAGCAAATCCTTTGGCGCGGACCTTCATTTCATAAATACCGGCAGCCAGGTTGGTTATCGCAAAGAATCCGGCGCCATTACTGGTGGTGTCGCGCTTGATCCCGGTCGCTTTCTGCGTCACGGTTATTTGAGCTCCGGTCACCAGCGCCCCGACTGAATCTTTGACAGTCCCACTGATGCTAGCCGTTGCGCTCTGCTGGGCGAAAGCTTTTGGAACAAAGGCGACGAGGATTGCGATGGCGAGTGAAAGCAGGAGAATCCTTTTGCAAATCAAAATCATAACTCCTCTCAAGACTTCTTGATTAATGCCGGGAACCTTGACGTATTCGGAACGTCGTACGCGTTTGAACTTTTCGGGACGCTCATTTCCGTAAAGGGAGTGGACTGTAGCGTCCAGGTCTTAATGCTTGCCCATCTAGTGGTGAGCCCAGCCCTGGATTCAAATCTGTGACTCAAGAATCCTTGGCTTGTGCAACAAGTTAGGAAGGAGTTACAGGAGCCTTGAATCAACGAACCCAGGACTGGGAATCTGATGTCTAACGGCGCGGAGAATAACAGCGGGCCTTAATTGTGTCATGGCCCGGAAGATTGGGATGAGGATCAACCTTTAGTTGGAGAAGGTTTGGTTGGTAGGCACGGACCATTTTCCATTTGTCATTGAAGACCAGGCAGTTCCAATTAGGCGGGGCGACACATACCGAGCCTCATAAAATGACAATGGCAAATGACAAATGGCAAATCACTACTGTCCCAACGTTAGTGGAACAGGATCAATTGTTTGCCAGCGGTGGTTAGCTGGATTTCGTAATCTGATAATGAAAGAGCTTCTAAAATCGGGGTTTTTTCGAAGAGCGA
>Ga0070697_100001299_pt1 | contig 18819 bp, 14 predicted proteins | sample KBSK1501metaG_FD_65475 | JGI IMG/M metagenome (GOLD analysis project Ga0070697, IMG submission 65475) | Corn, switchgrass and miscanthus rhizosphere microbial communities from Kellogg Biological Station, Michigan, USA - KBS K1-50-1 metaG | ecosystem: Host-associated > Plants > Roots >... | reverse complement strand
AGCTCTGGAAGACGCACGCGGCATTCTACCCCGCCCATGGATCTCACCCGCTGGCGCCACTGCTCGGGAGAGGAGCAACACGATGGGGTTCTATGAGGTGCTCGACCAGGTGGTGGCACTCCTCCGGCGGAGGGGTCGGGTGACCTATCGTGCCCTCAAACGCGAATTCCAGCTCGACGATGCCTGTCTCGAGGACCTGAAGGACGAGCTCGTCAACGCCCAACACCTTGCCGTCGATGAACAGGGCAGCGTCCTTGTCTGGACGGGCGCACCCCCTACCGCGGAGCCAGACATCGGCCAGCCGGCTGAGGCCGAGCGCCAACTGTACAACGTGCTCCTGGCAGTGATGGCGCTGCTCCGGCGGGAGCAGCGGGTCACGTACCGGACCCTGCGCCATGTTTTCGGCCTGGACGATGCCTGCCTGCACGCCGTGCGGGACGAGTTGCTCTTCCGCAAGGTGGCGTGCGAGGAGGACGACCAAGGGCTCGTCTGGACGGGGGAGGAGGTATCACACACGTCTGAGGATGTGGCCGTCCTCACTCCAGCGCGAGTACACAACGGTCCAGATGACGCGGAACGACGGCAGCTCACCGTGCTCTTCTGCGACCTGGTGGGCTCCACACAGCTCTCGATCCAGCTCGACCCGGAAGACTTGCGCGCGGTGGTGTGCGCCTACCAAGAGGCCGCCGCCGCGGTCATCCGGCAGTACGCGGGCCACATCGCCCAGTATCTCGGCGATGGCCTGCTGGTCTATTTTGGCTACCCCACGGCGCATGAAGATGATGCCCGGCGCGCGGTGCTCACGGGCCTCGGCATTGTCGAGGCCATCGCCACGCTGAACACCCGCCTGATGGGACAGTACGCAGTGCAGCTCGCGGTGCGGCTCGGTATCCACACCGGCCCGGTCGTGGTGGGGATGATGGGAGGCGGCGGGCGACACGAGCACTTGGCGCTGGGGGAAACCCCCAATATCGCGGCGCGACTCGAAGCCCTCGCCCCGGCCAACGCGGTGGTGGTCAGTGCCGTGACGGCCCGGCTCGTGCGCGGGACGTTTGCCCTGGAGGACATGGGGCCGCACATCCTCCGGGGGACTGCAGAGCCCATGACGATCACGCGTGTGCGTGGTTTGATGGCGACGCCCAGCCCCGACGAGGAGTTTGTCACGCCCACGGTGCCCGTGCTGGTAGGGCGCGAGGAAGAAAGCGGGCTGCTGCGCCGCCGCTGGAGTCAGAGCCAAGCCGGGTTGGGGCAGGTCGTCTTCGTCAACGGCGAAGCTGGCATTGGCAAGTCGGCCCTGGTGAAAGGGATGCGGGCGCAGGTGCGTGCGGAGGGCTTGCCCTGCATCACCTTTCGCTGTTCGCCTTATCACACGGCCAGTGCCCTCTATCCCGTGATCACTCACCTCGAGCACAAGTGGCTATTTGCGCGAGGCGATTCCGCCGCGATCCGGCTGATGAAGCTGGAAGTCGGGCTGCGGTCCTTTGACTGGCCGCCGGCCGAGGTGGTTCCGCTGTTCGCCGAGTTGCTCGCGGTCCCACTTCCGGCCGAGCGGTACGCACCGCTGACGGGGAACCCGCAGCATCGGAAACAGCAGACGCTGGACATGCTGGTTGCATTACTGGCGGCAGAGGCCGAGCGGCAGCCCGTGCTGGCGGTGTGGGAAGACTTGCACTGGGCCGACCCGACCACGCTGGAGCTCCTCGGGCTCGTGATCGAGCAGGCGCCGACGGCGCCGATGCTGCACGTCCTGACGTCTCGCCCCGAGTTTCGCCCACCCTGGCCGCCACGCTCCCACATCACCTCACTCGTGCTCAATCGCCTGGAGTCCGTGCAGGTCGCGGCGCTGATTACCCAGCGGGTAGGAGGCAAAGCCCTGCCCGCCGAGGTGGTGCAACACATCGTGACCAAAACAGATGGGGTGCCACTATACGTCGAAGAGCTCACGAAGATGTTGCTGGTGTCGCCGCTGCTCCGGGAGGAAACGGGTCGCCAGTATGTACTGACGGGCCCGCTGCGCACGGTGGCGATTCCCGACACGTTGCAGGATGCGCTCATGGCGCGCCTGGATCAGCTCCCGGCGGCAGCCAAAGAGGTCGCGCAGCTCGCGGCGGTGCTGGGGCGTGAGTTTACGTATGACTTGGTCCAGCGTATTGCCCCGCAGGACGAAGACACTTTACAGGCGGCGCTGGCACACCTGGTGGCCGCCGAGCTCCTCTACCAGAGAGGACGGCCACCGCGGGCCCGGTATGTGTTCAAGCATGCGTTGATCCAGGATGCCGCCTATGCGTCGTTGCTCAAGAGCAGCCGGCAACGGGTCCACGAGCGCATTGTGGAAGTGCTCGAAGCGCAGTTTCCTGAGATGGTCGCGACCCAGCCGGAACTGCTTGCCCACCACCTCACCGAGGCCGGACAGGCTGCCCATGCCGCCGAGTATTGGCAGCGGGCAGGCGAGAAGGCGGTGGCGCGTTCCGCCCACCTGGAGGCGATCAGCCAGTTGACGACGGGACTCGCGGTGCTCCAGACGCTTCCGGAGACGGCCGAGCGCAACCAGCAGGAGCTCCTCCTACAGATCAGACTGGGCCCGGCGTTGATGATGACGAAGGGCTTTGCCGCTCCCGAGGTGGAACACGCCTATGCCCGGGCGCGGGCGCTCTGTCAGCGTGTGGGCGAGACGCCCCAGCTCTTCTCTGTCCTGCGGGGACTCTGGCAGTTCTATAATGGGCGGGGGGCGTACCAGACAGCGCGCGAGCTAGGGGAGCAGTGTCTGCAACTGGCGCAGCAGGGACACGACGCGGCGCGCCTGCTCGAGGCCCACCACACGCTGTGGACCACCCGGCTCCTGCTGGGCGAACTGCGCCTCGCGCACACGCACTTGGAGCAAGGCCTGGCGCTCCACGACCCCGACCCCCAGCAGCACCGCGCGCTGGCCGTCCTCTATGGGCACGACCCTGGCGTGTGTTGCCGGGGCGTGGCGGCCGTGACCCTCTGGTTGCTGGGCTATCCCGATCAGAGCCTGCGGCAGCTACAGTCCGCAGACACCCTGGCCCGGGAGGTGGCGCATCCCTCGAGTCTCGCCTTCGCGAGGATGCTGGCGGCAATTGCCCACCAGCTGCGTCGCGAGACTCACGCCGCGCACGAGCAGGCCGAGGCGCTCATCGCTCTGGCGACGGAGCAGGGGTTTGCGCTCTTTCTCGCGATCGGTGGGATCCTGCGTGAAGCGACGCGGACGACGCTCGGCGAGCGGGGGGAACAAATCGGCCAGATCCGTCAGAACCTGGCAGCCGTGCGCGAGACGGGGAGCGCGCTCTGGAAGCCATATTTTCTGGCGCTGCTGGCCGACGTCTACGCGCAAGAGGGCCAGGTCGAGACGGGGCTTGCCACCGTGGCCGAGGCGCTGGCGGCCGCGCAGGCCACGGGAGAGCGCTGGGCGGAGGCTGAGCTGTATCGTCTCCAGGGGAGCTTGCTCCTACAGACTGGGACACCGCAGGCGGAGGCGGAAACGTTGTTGCAGCGGGCCTTGGACGTCGCCCACCGCCAGGAGGCAAGATCGCTGGAGCTGCGGGCCGCGATGAGCCTGAGTCGGCTCTGGCGCCAGCAGGGGAAACGGCAGGAAGCGCACGATGTGCTCGCTGGGGTCTACGCTTGGTTTACCGAGGGCTTTGACACTGCTGATCTCCAGGAAACCAAAGCGCTGCTGGATGCGCCGGCGTGGATTTCTGTCACGAGCGACGAAGTCGAGAACTCGTGCCAGCTGCGGCAGAAACTCAAGCGCTAGGTAGGCCGCGCTAACAGGTCCGCCGACTCGGTGCTGTGTTTCAGTGCGGCCACCATTTTGGAATGTATCGCGATAGGAACCTACGAAGGGCTTTGGCGAAAACGTGGCCCACACATGGTCAGTCACGCGCAGCCAGGTGTCTTCAGCGACGCGGAATAAAATGTCGCCAGCTCGCCCATGGACGCGGTTCTACGGATGTCGCGCTGGGCGAGCAGGTTTCAGGAGAAAGCGGCAGCCCCTCAGGTCGGGTTTGGATCGCCCAATGGGCTCATAACCCAAAGGTCGCTGGTTCAAATCCAGCCCCCGCAACCATCGAAAACGAGGGGTTAGCGGACGCAGCAGCCGCTAACCCCTTTCGTTTACCCAGACTTCACCCAGGAATTGGTCCGTTGCCATCGGTCTCGCAGAAGCCGTGCTCATTCCCCGGCCGCGGATCAATCTGATCTTCTACCACGGCGTGCTCGCGCCACATTGCCAGCTGGCGAGCACGTATGGTCTATGCTCCCCACGAGCCTGGCTCCGCGGAGGTATGTGTCAGCTCACCCGGGCCTCCCACGTGACAGTGGTGCCCGCGTGGTTCGATCCGGGCGAAGCGTCCGTCGGCTCGGCGCCAGCCGCGCGGGCGGAATCGAGCCTCGGCAGGACCCAACTCCACTACACGACGCCGTTCGACGACCTTCGGCTCAGGTGAGCCGTGGTAGGATTATCGGCATGAATCGAATTAGACCATCAGTCATAGCGCAGGACACGCATGTGAGCTGACGGTCGCGCTCGTTTCGGTTCGGATCTTCGACACGGCCGTCAGGGGTTCCTGGCGGCCGTGATGTTTTTCCGCGTCCCGGAACCCGGTGCAGTGCACACGACACCACGGGAGCCGGAGATGTTCACGACGCCGGGACCGCTCGACTTTGTCGCGCTCGCACGCGACGCGCTGGCCTTCTGGGATCGTCACGACGTCTTCGCGCGGCTCCGCGCGAAGAACCGCGGTGGTCCGCGCTGGTCGTTCCTCGATGGCCCGATCACCGCCAACAACCCTATGGGCGTCCACCACGCGCGCGGCCGCACGTACAAGGACGTCTTCCAGCGGTACAAGGCGATGTGCGGCTTCGACCAGCGGTTCCAGAACGGGTTCGACTGCCAGGGGCTCTGGGTCGAGGTGGAGGTCGAGCGCGCGCTCGGCATGAACGGCAAGGCGGAGATCGAGCAGATGGGGCTCGAGGCGTTCGCGCGGGCGTGCCGCGAACGCGTGTTGCGCTTCGCGGCGCTCCAGACCGAGCAGTCGCGGAAGCTCGGGCAGTGGATGGACTGGCCGGCGTCGTACTACACGATGTCCAACGAAAACGTGGCCTACATCTGGCACTTCCTCCAGGTATGCCACCGCCGCGGCTGGGTCGCGCGTGGTCACCGCGTCATGCCGTGGTGCGTACGGTGCGGCACGTCGATCTCGCAGCACGAGATGCTCGAGGCCTACGTCGAGCTCACGCACCGCTCGGTCGTCGTCGCCATGCCGATCGCCGGCCGCGAGCGCGCGGCGCTGCTCACCTGGACCACGACGCCGTGGACGCTGCCCGCCAACGTCGCGCTCGCGGTGCACCCCGAGCTTGTGTACGAAGGCGTCGCGGTCGGCGATCGCCTCTATTACGTCGCGGCCGCGGCGCGATCGCGATTCCCCGGCCTCGGCGACGTGCGTGAGCGCGTCGCCGGCGCGCAGCTCGTCGGCCTCCGCTACGTCGGGCCGTTCGACGAGCTCGCCGCCCAGCGCGGCGTCGAGCACCGCGTCATCCCGTGGAGCGATGTCGCTGCCGACGAGGGAACCGGCGTCGTCCACGTCGCTCCCGGCTGCGGTCAGGAAGACTTCGAGCTTGGCCGTCGTCACGGCCTGGCGACGGTGGCGCCAGCCGGCGAGGATGGCTGCTACGGAACGGGGTTCGGTCCATTCGCGGGTCGTAGTGTGCTCGACGCGACCCCTGCCGTCGTCGCGGCTCTGCGAGCGACAGGCGTCCTCGTTCACGAGGCGCCGTACCGCCATCGGTATCCGACGTGCTGGCGGTGCGGGCAGGACCTCATCTTCCGCCTCGTCGACGAGTGGTTCCTGCGCGCCGACGAGCTGCGGCCACTCGCGCGCGCCACCAACGCCGAGGTCGCGTGGCATCCGGAGCACATGCGTCTTCGCATGGACGACTGGCTCGCCAACATGGGCGACTGGTGCATCTCGCGCAAGCGGTACTGGGGCCTCCCGCTGCCGTTCTATCTGTGCGCGGCCTGCGAGCGGCTGACGGTCGTCGGGTCGGTGGCGGAGCTGCGCGCGCTGGCTGTCGATCCGCGTGCCGTCGACGCGCTGCCCGAGCTCCATCGTCCGTGGGTCGACGCGGTGGTAATCCGCTGTCCTGGCTGCGGCGGCGAGGTGCGACGCGTGGCGGAAGTGGGCGACTGCTGGCTCGACGGCGGCATCGTACCGTTCTCCACGCTCCGCTACCTCGAGGACCGCGAACACTGGGCGCGATGGTTCCCAGCGGACTTCGTCGTCGAGATGGCGGCCCAAATCCGCGGCTGGTTCTACGCGATGCTGTTCATGTCCGTGGCGCTCGAGGGCCGCGCCCCGTACCGGACGGTGATGGCGCACGACAGGGTGCTCGGTGATGACGGCCGCGAGATGCACAAGAGCTGGGGCAACGCCGTGTGGTTCGACGAGGCCGTCGAACGCATGGGCCCGGACGTCATCCGCTACGTGTTCGCGTCCCAGCCGGTCACCGAGCCGATCCGGTTCGGCTACGCCGCCGGCCGCGAGGTGACGCGGCGATTCCTAACGCTGTGGAACGTGTACACACTCTTCGTCACGTACGCGAACCTGGACCGGCCGTCGCTCGCGGCGGATGCCGCGGCGCCTGCTGATGCGACGGGCCTCGAATCCTGGATCCTGTCGCGGCTCCAGACGACCGTGCGCGACGTCCGCACGGCGCTCGACGGCTATCACCTCAGACGCGCGGTGCAGACGCTGGAGGTCTTCATCCAGGACGACCTCTCGAACTGGTACGTCCGTCGACGCCGGCGGTGGTTCTGGAAGGGCGAGATGACCGGGGAGAAGCTCGTCGCGTACCGGACGCTCCATCACGTGCTCGTACGCGTCGCGCAGATGCTCGCGCCCGTCACGCCGTTCGTGGCCGAGCACCTCTATCGCGCACTCGTCGTCCGGGGCGCCGCTGACGTCGACGAGGCGCCGGTGAGCGTGCATCTCAGCGCGTTCCCCGAACCCGACGCGTCGCTCGAGAACCCGGAGCTCGAGGCCGGCGTCGCGCTCGTCCGGCGCGCGTTGAGCGCCGGCCTCGCGGCTCGCAACGCGGCGAAGCTAAAGGTTCGCCAGCCGCTCGCGCTCGCGATCGTCAGCGGTCCCTCGGCGCTGGCGACGTGGCTCGCGCGGTTCGACGGCGACGTGCGCGAAGAGCTCAACGTCGAGACGCTCGACGTCGGGCCGGTGGCCTCGGTCCCGGCGGACGCGGCGTGGCTCGCCGCCGCGCATGACGGTGATGTCACCGTCGCAGTCGATACGCGGCTCACGCCGGCTCTCGAGCGCCTGGGCCTCGCGCGTCATTTCGTTCACCAGGTCCAGATGCTGCGCAAGGAGGCCGGCCTCGCCGTCGCCGACCGAATCCGGCTGTCGGTCGCGGCGGATGCGGATCAGCGGGCGGTGCTCGAAGAGCACGAGGTGTACATCCGGGGGGAGACGCTGGCCGTTGCGCTCGTCTTCGACAACCCGCGCGACGGGAGTACCGTGCGCGAGGTGAAGCTTCAGGGCCGGGTCGCGACCGTTGCGCTCTCGCGCGCCGAGCCAACGGGTGTGTCCCAGGCGCCACGCCTGGGCGACTGTCTACCGGCGACCGACCGCCGTATATCTCCATTCCATCCATGAGCTCATGCTTCTCGGCGTCCGGGGCCTTCAACCGGGTCGAACGTTTTCTAGAGCCGAGGGGTTAGCGGACGCAGCAACCGCTAACCCCTTTCGTTTACCCAGACTTCACCCAGGAATCGGTTCCGCTGACTTCGCTGAACGCTTAGGCTCCATGGGATAAGGGCAGGGGCAACTGCCTGCTGTCTGACGCGGCTTGCTGCCGAGACTTGAGTGCCCGTAGCGGTCGGCGCAAATGTCGCTCACCGAAATAGCGCAACATCTCTTCCTGCGTTCGGCCACCAAGTTCTTCGCGGAGTCGCTCGACTGCGGCCTGGACGATCAGTGACCGACTTGCCTTCGGATATCCGGCGCTCGCGAGTTCTCGCACTGCTTCGTCGAGGGCGTCAGCTTGATCGGCGTACAGGCTCACCGCGATGATCTTGTAGCTCTTTAGAGACGATGTCTGAACTGGAACTGGCCCGCGGCGGGCCGTGGTCCGTCTTCGTACTCGATGCTGCAGATTAGCCATTTCGTCTCCCGTACGGCCTTTGCGCGCTTATGAAGTGTCTCATAAGTGCCCGCCCGATCTGGCCTTTACCCCGTGGCTGTCCATATATTGTGGCTCAACTAGTTATTAACAACGGCCTGTCGCGGCACCCCTTTGCGTCCGAGTGGACGATCCGTTATAGTCGTACACAATCCGGTGGTGGCGGTGTTGGCGCGATTTGCGCCGACCGGTCGGTAGGCAGGCACTTGGTGGTCCCTCGCCGCAGCGCCTGATGTCCTCACCAGAAGCCACTAAGAAGGGTTCGTTTCACGCCCTTTTCGGAGGCGCAATGATCGCCGAGCACGTGCGCTTGGCGCGCTGTGACGTTTCTAAGAATGAGGGTGTGAACGATGCCGACCCTGTACCGACTCCGGGAAGCTCTCCAGTCTGTCCCGCGCGTGCAGTTCCTCAGGTAGCGTTCGGATGCTCGAGCGGCCTGTCGACTTCGCCATCATCGTGGCCCTCAAAATTGAACGCGAGGCGGTCGTCCGCCGCCTCGACAGCGTTCAGAAAGTCCAGGACGAGAGCGATCCCCTGACCTACTACGTCGGCACCGTGATGGTGCCGAGCGAGGGGCGGCCGTTCACGGTCGTGGTCACACAACTGATCGATATGGGCAACCCAGACGCGGCCGTCGCCACCACGAAAGTCATCGGACGCTGGCGTCCGCGCAACGTCGTGATGGCGGGCATCGCGGGCGGCGTGAGGGGCAAGGTGGCGCTCGGCGACGTTGTCGTCTCCCAGTACGCGCACTACTACGAGCCCGGCAAGGTCACCCCGGACGGTGTGGAGCACCGGGACCGTCAGTTCAACTCGGACCTGCTTCTCTACAACCGCGCTCAGCACTATGAGTGCGCCGACTGGAAGCGCGAAATCAAAGTCGACCGCCCCGACGCCGGCGCCGAATCTAAGTTTCCCGAGGTGAAGTTCGGTCCCATCGCCTGCGGCGAGCAGGTCATCGCCGATCGCGAGGCGCTGGCCCTCATCCAGCGTCAGTGCCCGAAGATGGTGGCGGTGGCGATGGAAGGCGCCGGCGTGGCGAAGGCCGTGCTGAACACCGGCGACCCGCCACGCTACCTTGAGATCCGTGGCATCAGCGACTACGCCGGGCCCGACAAGAACGACGGCTGGCACGAATACGCGGCCAACGCCGCCGCTGCTTTCGCTATCGGCTTCCTGCGGTCCCGCCCGTTCCCGCCTGGTCCTCCGCCCGAGGACAGCGCCGGCCAGGCCAAGACTACGCGGGCGATGGTCATGATTGCCCAGTCCCTGCGGGCGATCTCGGCGGACGAGTTGATTGCGGTTCTAGGCGAAGACTTGAAGCGCGGTCAGCTGGAGTTCCTGCATCTGGACTTCACTGACCTCGTCCGGAACAAGACCTTCACCGACCCGCAGGTCGCGGCGGAGCGCGTCGCCGCCCCGCAGAGCCTGCTCTTGAGCAAGCTCGCCGAGCGGACCGACGCCCGGCTGGTGTTCGGCGGCCTCGCCGCCATCCCACTCGTGGTCTTGGCCGGCCACATTGTATCTGCGCGCCGCCACGTTCGGCTCTTCGATTTCCACGAACACGATTGGTCGTGGCCCGGAGCGCCGGCCGGCTTTCCGAAACTCGTGCGCAGCGGTCTCCCAAAGCGACCCATCAAGGAGCCGGGCGAGGCCATCATCCGCATGGGCATCAGCTACCCCGTCACAAGGGCCGACACGGATTCAGTGGGGCTTGGCGCCCGCCTCGAGATCGACGTGTCGTTGGCCGAACCGGCCCGGTTCGTGGTCAAGAGCGAGGACCAAGTTCGGGAGTACGGCCGCGTTTTCCGCACGACGCTCGACCAGCTGCGGGTGGTGATGCCCAGCTGCCGGCGGGTCCACATCTTTTACGCCGGCCCAATGGCCATGGCGTTCCACTTCGGGCAGATGATCTCGGAGAACATCCATCCGCCGGTGGCTATCTGGAATTACAGCCGCGCGTACGAGTGGGGGATCGACCTCGCGGCCGCCGTCACGGGGGAGCCGTGTGTCGTCAGGCCGGCAGGTGCCCCCAAGTGAGCTGCTGACCCAACGGAGGTCCTATGTCCATCAAAGGCAGATTCGATCGGTTCACCAACAACATCCGCCCGACGGACGACCACATTGCTGAGGCGAACCGTCAAACCGACTACATGAAGGCTCGGCTGCACGACACGATCGTCGAAGACGGCAGCTTCAAGCTAGAGAAGATCCTGCTGGCCGGCTCGAATGCCAAGCATACGTCCCTCCGCAAGACGAAGGAGAACCGCTTCGACGTCGATTTGAACGCAGTCTATTCGGGCGAGGGTGCAAGGAAGGACGCGCTCGACAAGCTCCTCTACTTCACGCGAGACCGCCTGGTGGAGATCTACTACCAGAAGGACGAGAAGGACTTCGAGGTGCTCAAGAGCGCAGTGCGCGTCAAATTCACCAGCGGCATCCAACTCTGGGTCGACGTCGCACCCATCATCAAGGATGACTCGCTGAGCGTCGAGAACGCAGGCTGGATCCCTCGACCGGACGGGACGTGGCGGCTCACCTCGGTCACCGCCCATAGCGAGTTCGTATTGAGCCGGACACAGGCAAGCAAGAAGGTTCCCGGACCGGTCCGCTTCAACCGGCTGGTGCGGCTGGTGAAGTGGTGGAACAACCTCCAGGGTGACCTGACGCAGCCGTCGATCTTCTGCGAACTCGTCGCTGCCGCGGCCGTTCGCGAAGCGGGTGGGGTCACCGAAGAGTGGCAGACCGCCATCCGGCAGGTTTTCACGTTCCTGCGGCGGCACGGCCTGCGAGAACCGATCGTCTTTGACGACAACTATGACCCTCAGAAGATGAGTCTGGCGACCGGGACGGTGGTCGTGCTCGATCCCGTAAACCCCGAGAACAACATCACCGCCGCCTGGACCGAGCGCACGAGGACGGACTTTCTCGACCGAGTGCAGGACGCCTATGACATCACCGTCGCCGCGTGGAGCGCTGAGGCGGACGGTGACGAGGACGAGGCCGTCGATCACTGGTGCGAACTGTTCGGGGACGCATTTCGTGCCCTCTCCGAAGAGGAGGATTAGCCCCTTGGCGACGACGCAAACCCGGACAGCGACGCAGACATCAACGCTCACCAAGGTCGTCTACGTCACGCGCAAGGTCCAAGCGGACCTGTTCGCGATTGTAGACACCTACAGCCAGATCACGCAGGAGTACGCGCGCAAGCTCATCCACGACTTGCGGCTCTTCCTCGACGAAGAAGTGATCGAGCGGATCGAGCTGGTCTGGACTAAGCCCGGAACCAACGCGGTCGTCGGCGCGTACGCCTACGAGGTGATAGCGGCCGGGATCGGGCTGGCCGACGACCGCGTCGGAGGGATCCGCTACGACGGCGCGCTGGCCGGTGCGGCATTCGCTGTCCGGATCACCCGCAATGCTAGGTGGGCGGGGATGACGCTCGACGAGCGCAGCGCGATCGAGGCGGGGTGCGAACTCCGTTGGGGACCGGCGGGCTACCTGGATTTCAGCCTCGGCGCCTGGGCCTCCGAGCGGACGTACTCGAAGGAAGGGTACGGTCTCGGTCGCCATCGGTTTACCGGGTGGTGAGCAAATGACGAGAATCGTTCTTGTCGGGTCCAACGGTACGCCTCTCGGGGAGCTTCCTCGTTCCGCGCACGACATCCTTGCCGCTGCGGAAACCCATGCCAAGGCTCATCACCTAGCCAAGCGCACCCATTTTCCGATCGCGGTTCGCCGGGAGGTCGAGGCGTCGGGGTACCGGGTCAACGAGCGCGATCTAGCTGCGGCGATGGCGCAGCTTGAGTCCGTTCGCTCGGGGGAGCGGGTCGAGCGCGTAACTATCAGGGTGACGCCAGGGCCAGGCGGCGTGATGCGGGACGGATCGAAGGGCGAGGGAGGCGACATGCGAGATAGGGCGGCAGTCGATCAGCGGTTCTTCGAAGCGGAGCGGGTTTATCCTGATCGCGCTGCGCGGGCGTGGTACGACCGCCTGGTCGGCCTGGATGAACACAAGCGCCAACTTCTTCTCGAGCTCGAGCTGCTGCTCTACCCCGACCGGCTCGCCGTGTGGAGTCGTCGCCACCACGGTTGTGAGATCGTCGCTTGCCGAATCATGGCCGCGCGGGCACCTCTGATGCTGCTCGAAGGCGACGTCGGCTGTGGGAAGACGGCGCTGGCTGTCACCGTCGGTGACGCGCTGGCGCAGCGGCTCGGCGGCAAGGTTCACCTGCTTAAAGTAAACACCCAGGTGCGGGGCACAGGCATGGTCGGCGAGATGACCGAACTGATCGTGCAGGCATTCACCCGGGCCGAGGCACTCGCCGACGGTCTGAACGGCGCCCCCGTTCTGTTGCTGATCGACGAGGCCGACGCGCTGGCCGCCAAGCGTGTGGACCAGCACATGCATCACGAGGACAAGGCGGGCCTTAACACTCTCCTGCAGCGACTCGATGGCCTTCGGGAGAGCGGCCGGCGCATCGCCGTCATTTTCATCACTAACCGCCCCGACGCTCTCGACCCAGCGGTCCGACGACGGTCGGCGCTGCGCCTGACGTTCGCCCGGCCCGACGACGAATCGCGGGCGGAGCTGTTCCACCGATCTGTCCCCGAGCTCAATCTGGAGGAGAAGCAGCTGAAAGAGCTGGTCATCCTGACAGGCTCAGGCGCCGAGGAGAAATATCGCCCGACCTTCACCTACTCGGACATCACCGACCGGCTGATCCCGGCGGCTATTCGCGACGTCTACGAGGCCGGTCGGCCCCTTGCCGCGGCCGACTTGATCGAGCAAGCAAACGTCATGCGGCCGACGCCCCTTATGTCGGAGAGAAATGTCGATGAGGGCTAAGGGGGAGTGCTTGATCTCGGTGGACATTGAGACCGCCGGACCGATCCCGGGCGAATACAGCATGCTTTCGGTTGGAGCATGTGTTGTCGGTCGGAGAGACGAGAGCTTCTACGCCGAGCTGAAGCCGATCAACAGCAACGCGGTTCCTGACGCCCTGAAGGTTACCGGCTTCGATCTGACTGAGCTCGGCAAGACCGGTGAGCAGCCAGAGGACGCGATGGCCAAGCTGGGGGCCTGGGTGGCGAGCGTCAGCGCCGACACAAGCCCTATCTTCGTCGGCTTCAACGCTGGATTCGACTGGTCCTTCGTCAACTGGTACTTCCACCGTTTCTTGGGTGAGAACCCGTTCGGCTTCGCCCCGCTGGACATCAAGTCGTACTACATGGGGCTGACCGGCTGTAGCTGGACGGAGACGAAGTCGAGCCGAATGCGCGCCGAGTACCAGTCGGCGAAGCCCGCCAACCACAACGCTCTGGCGGACGCACAGGCGCAGGCGGAGATGTTTGAAAAAATGGTGGAGCAGGAAGGTCGAACCTCATCTGCGCGAGGATAGGTGAGTCGGCGGCTCGAGACCGCGGCCTACAATGATGACTTACGACGAGCGACTCCCCAAGACGCCGCGGTATCGCTTCAACGATCCGCCGCCGACAATCTACGCTTCACGGCCCGCCCCCCGAGGAGTTTGCTCTTTTTTCCTCAACAAGGCAGCTCCGCTTTGTTGAGGACGCGGGGCCGGCTGCGATGAGAGACGAGAACCCGTTTCGAGCGTGGCTCTCCAGTGATCCTTACGGCGGCCAATGGGTGACAGTCGCCCGTCTCGGCGGGTGGACCGAGCCAGCGAGCTGTCCAGCCCTCGTCCCGCCCGCTGCCGAGCAGGAGGTCCTCAAGCGTACTGATTGGCCCCTGCACGTCGATTCCGCCAGGCCTAGCGTGTGGGTTCGCTATACCGAGCAAGGTCCGGTGCCCGGATCAACCATGTACCGCGTCGAGGAACGCGACGGCGTAGAGTTCCGGCCTTTCGTTGCGTCGTTTGATCCATACGGTCGACCGGCGTGGCTCGAGCCAATCCAGGCCTTCGTTCTGCATTGGGACGCTTGGCCGAAGCACGCTGGCGACGGGTCCATCAGCTGGTTTGAGGAAGGCGATGACTCGGAACCGATCGAGATCGCGCGTTGGATCGTCGAACGGCATGAGGACAAGGTTACGATCGGAAGACTGGAGGTGCGGCGGGATCGCCTACTTTCATTTCTCTCCACGTTCGGATTCGATCTCGCGATCTATCACGATGCCAGGACAGACTGCGGTTTGCGGGACGGTTGGCGTGATGAAGGTCGCGAAGAGCATCGTAGTTGGAAAACGTGGGCGAGCGCGATTTCAAGCGGCCGGGTCGCTGCTGTCCTGTGGGCTGTCACCATCATCAAGGCGCCACAGCGCGAAGACGTGCTCGAGCCGTGGGATCCGGGAGATCGGACGGGCTTTCAGTATCCGATAGGAGTGGATACTTCTACGGGAAAGGAGATTCGCGTAACGCACCCGCCTCACGCCTTTCTTACTCCTGTGTTTTTTAGAGAGGGCGTTCTCGAACAGTACTATGCCGATCCTCTTCGGTATCACGTCGGCGAAACATTAGTTCGTGGTGGCCGGCAATGGACGTTGCCCATCGCCAGAACGAGTCGGGGGACCATTCAGGTGTGGCTTGGGGATATCGCAAGCCTGCCCCGTTCTGTGCAACAGCACTGGCAGCAGTACGCCGTCGTAGATGAAGGAGGAGTTCCAGAGTGGCGACTACGTCGAGACCTCTTGGCTGAATTCGTCTCCGCGCCGGCGGGAGGGCCGGTAGCTGAACTGAAGCGCGCGATCGAGGAAGTTAACCGAATCGCGAGCGCCCGTTTCGGAACGCCCATCTTCGCTGATATCGACAAGATGCATGCCCAAAGCATCAGCGTGCTTCGCATACCTGCCAATTCATCGATGGACGCATTCGTGCAGCAGATTCGCGCTCTGGCACTGCTCGTCGTGGATCACTTGGACCCTGACTTTCTGCACGCGGTCCGCGCTCCGGCAGCCGACGGCACTCTTAACCGCCTTGCACTGATGATCCGTGATCGAGCTGGCCTCGATGAGGCAGCCGCGAAAGACCTCATTGGTGGCCTCTACGCAATTCAGGCCATCAGAACGACGCTCAGTGCACACCGGACAGGGACGAAGGCGGACGAGGCCTTAGCAAGGGCGCAGATCACTATCCACGATCTACCGGCAGGGTTTGTCCGGCTAGTGGAAGGCGCCGTTCGCTCGATTCGAGGACTTATCGACTGGCTTTCGAGATAGAACCTCGTTATCCGCCGGTCGGCTTACTGAAGCCGCAACAGCCCTGACACGGGGAGCTTGATTGCAGATGGCGTTGCTCTTTCAGTACGGATCGAACACAAACGCGACACGCCTCAATGCGCCTGAGCGGTTGAACGGACATGCAGCCGATCGAGGCGCCGCTCGGACGGTTGAGGCGTATCGGCTTGCCTTCGATGTCTGGAGTGTTAGCAACAACTGTGCAGCAGCCGACCTTGTCCGAGAGGGCACTGAGCCAGCGTGGGGCGTGCTGTTTGAGGTCCCAAACGAACTTCTATCCAGAGCGACATCCGGCTCGGCAAAATCCTTCGACCAGATCGAAGGAGAAGGCACGAACTACCGCCGCTCTTGGCTGCCAGTGCTCGACCGAAATGGGCACCTTCTCATCGCGCTCACGTACGTCGTTGCACGCCCGCAAGACGATCTGCGAACATCGGAGGCGTACGTAGGCCATATTCTGAAGGGCCTTCGTGACCATGATGTCCCGCAAAACTACATCGACGCCGTCAAGGCGATCGCGATTGCGAATAACCCGGCTTTAGCGGGAAGATTGCCGTGACCGGCACCGCGCCCTCCAGCGGCTCCACCCCAGGCTCCGCGTCACGGACGAGAAGATGCGAGACAGACGATTGTGTGCTGGGATTCCTTCGCAACTTTTCGCGTGTCCCGGCGCACCGGACTGCGGATCGGCACCAATGTTCGTAGAGTTTTGGGAAGTAGGGTCGACAGCATCGGCGCCGCTACCGATGACCGTCGACGATATCAGCTTTCACTTAGCCGTCGACTGGGTGCCGTCGCTGCCGCCCGCGGACGGGACGGCCTTCATGGGCTGGCCGCCTTTTCTAATCGAGAACCTGCCTTCGTACAGCAACACAACATTTCTTGCCCTGCGCGATAGGGCCGCACGCAGCGACCGTCAGTGGAAGGGCGTCCTTTCATGGATGCTCGGCGTGGCGGGCGCACGCCAGTTCCTGCGCCGGGACGGATACACCTGGGTTGCGCCGCTCAGCGCGTTCTATCCGACCGTTGTCCGGACCGTTGATGTACAGGCCTGGCCACCGCAGTTTCCGCAGACGAAGCTGGTTACTGATCGCAACCGGACAAGCCGCTCGCGTCTGCGTCCAGACTACATCGCCTTGCGGCCAGTACCCGGCGCACAGAGCGCGGGCGAGTATGAATGGGGCGTGGCGGAAGCGAAAGGCGTCGCGGCCCCACTGTCGGGCAAGACGGCCTACCCCGTCGACTGGTACAACCAAGCGCGAAATGTGACTGTAACTGTGAATGGCGCTAAGGTCACGATTCCTCGGCATATGGTTATCGCGACGCGCGTCAATCCGAATGCGGTGAATGCCCAAACGAGGCGCCTCCAGATTCGTGCATGGAACCGTAAGGAAGAGCTGAATGGCCTCGAACACTTCGTGATCGGGCCCGTGGTCTGGCGGCGCCAACACACGTTTGATTGGGCGGGGAAGCGCGTCTGTCAGCGAGAGCAGTATCACATCGTCCATATCGCCCGGTTCGAGCCACGCATGTCTGATGCGGTTTGAGATGCAGGTCGTGGATCGCTTTCGCTGGTGGCCGGTGGAGGAACTCGCACGCGCCTCCGAGCGCCTCACGCCTTTGGCGCTTGCCGAGATCTTGGCCCGTTACCTGACGCAAGGCCCGCCACTGGAGCCGCCTGAGGTCGAGGTCCTTGTTGACTGAGAGCTCATGGTTCCGGACGATGCTGCCCAACATCGCAGTCGAGCGGACCGCTGGCTCGCGGCCGCTCACCGCGAGCGTTAGGGCTACCAGACATGCTTACTCTTCACAGCCCAGATGAGCGGTTCCGGGAGGCCTTCCTCACAGCGGCCCGGGACTATGTACGCGCTGGGGAGGCCAAGTCAATCGACCGATACCAGGCTGGTCTCGACAATTTCCCGGCCTATCTCCGCTTCCTCCGCGAGATGGCGGAGGGAGTTGGCCTTCGGCCAGGATGGGTAGCGATGAGCTACTTCTGGCTGATCGAAGATGACGTCCGTCTCGTCGGGGTGTCTCGACTGCGGCCCAAGCTCACACCGGCCCTCGAGATCGAGGGTGGTCACATCGGCTACGATGTCCCCCCGAGCGTAAGGCGTAAAGGGTATGGCACTCAGCTCCTGCGTCTTACGCTGCCAAGGGCTAGAGAGGTGGGGTTGTCGAAAGTGTTGCTCACGGTCGACTCGGACAACGTCGCTTCCATTCGGATCATTGAGAGCAACGGAGGTCGGCTGGAGTTCGACGGCTACGTCGGGTCACTAGGGAGGGTCATACGCCGCTACACGATCGAAGTAGAGCCGCAAAACCTGGCATGCGACCGGCGGGCTGACGCGCGCGGCTGATGTGACATTAGGTGGACTCGAGTATGACGTGGGCTACCGGCGATTCAACGCGCATCGACCCCAAAGTGCAAGTGCGAGCGTCCTACAACCGCATTGCGGAGGTGTATCTCTCCTCACGCCGTCGCGATTCTCCAGATGTTGCCTTGCTCGAAGACCTTGTCAGCCGCCTCACTCCCCGGTCGCGCGTTCTTGACGCTGGTTGCGGGGCTGGGGTCCCAATCGCTCAGCAGCTTGCGACTCATGCCACGGTCGTCGGGGTCGACTTTGCCGACGCGCAGCTCGGCCTTGCTAAACACCATGTGCCCATGGGCCTTTGGGTCTGTGCGGACTTGGTCGCCCTGCCATTTGCCGATGCGTCGTTCGACGCCGTCTGCTCGTACTACGCCATCATTCACATCCCGCGGGAACAACACGCCAGCGTTCTGCATAGCCTCGCGCGTGTGCTGCGGCCCCGTGGGCTGGCCCTACTTTGCCTTGGCGCCGTGGACCTTCCTGCCTGGACGGAGCAGTACCATGATGCGCCGATGTACTGGAGCCACTACGATGCAGCGACGAGCCTTTCGCTCGTAGAGGCTGCCGGCCTCGAAGTCTTGTGGGATCGTCGGGTTGCGGAAGGGGCGGGCGGGCACTTGTTCGTATTGGCCCAGCGGTGTGACACCTAACTGCAGTTTGGAGGGTCGGCGCTGGCGCGCCGCGGCTCAAGCTGAGCGTTCGGCTTCGTCGAGGGGAAGATGAAACCGCCTCCCGAGACAATCGTCACCGACCGCCTAGTGCTTCGGCGTCCGGCGCTGACCGATGCTCCTGCCATCTACGAATACGGTCGCGATCCGGAGGTGACACGCTACCTGGTCTTCCGGACGCACAAGTCCCTTGCCGACGCTGAGGGCTTTCTCGGCACCTGCCGGGCTCGCTGGGAATCCGGAGAGGAGTACTACTGGCTGATCACCCTGCGCGGCCAGAATCGGACCCTTGGTTCAATCGCCTGTCGGCTTCGTGGTCATGCGGTAGACATCGGATATGCGTTGGCCAGCGTGGAGTGCACCCCAAAGTTCTGCT